>Ga0105355_10001810_pt1 | contig 19570 bp, 22 predicted proteins | sample GOMGulsemesocosm_2_FD_83508 | JGI IMG/M metagenome (GOLD analysis project Ga0105355, IMG submission 83508) | Methane-oxidizing microbial communities from mesocosms in the Gulf of Mexico - GOM9C Gulf of Mexico | ecosystem: Environmental > Aquatic > Marine > Cold seeps | place: Gulf of Mexico... | reverse complement strand
TTAAATCGAGCTCCTGACAATAAACCACCATCTAATAATGAGGCATGATTTAATCGATCCTGAAACACTTGATCTCCACGCCCTAACAAAGCAGAAATAACACCAAGATTAGCCATATAACCCGTTGAAAATAATAGTGCGCGATCACGCCCTGTAAATTCGGCCAACTCCTCTTCTAGAGCATGATGGCTGTTGCTATGGCCGCAAATTAAATGAGCAGAACCACTACCTACTCCATAATTATCAGTAGCCTGTTTAAAAGACTGAATAACATCAGGATGATTGGCCAATCCCAAATAATCATTACTACTAAAATTGATAAGTTGTTTATTATCAATGGTTATTTCAACACCCTGCGGCGTTGAAATAACACGTCGAGATCGATACAAATTTTGCTGCTTAATTTGTTGCAACTCTTCCGCTAAATCAACAAAACCTTGCGCCATTATGCGTAACTAGACCCACCAGAGTAAATACCTAAACGATCAAACAAAGCGAGATCATGATTACTCATAGGGTTATCTGTGGTTAATAACTTATCACCATAAAAAATAGAATTAGCACCTGCAAAAAAGCATAAAGCCTGCATTTCATCAGACATCTCTTTTCTTCCTGCCGACAAACGCACACGAGAATGAGGCATTAAAATTCTAGCTACAGCAACCGTTCTGATAAAAACCAAAGGATCTAAGGCTTCTGTATTATTTAATGGCGTACCTTCAACCTGAACCAGCATATTAATAGGTACACTTTCTGGATGTTTTGGTAAATTAGCTAATTCAATTAATAAATTAGCACGGTCATTGTCTGACTCACCCATCCCAACAATACCACCACAACAAACATTAATACCTGAGTCACGAACACGCTCTAAAGTATCTAATCTATCTTGATAAGTTCGGGTAGTAATTACTTCAGAATAATAATCTTCTGATGTATCAAGGTTATGGTTGTAATAATCCAAGCCACCGTCTTTTAGTGCAACCGTTTGTTTATCCGTTAGCATCCCTAAAGTCACACAGGTTTCCATACCTAAAGACTTAACACCTTGAACCATTTCTACAACACGCTCAATATCTTTGTCTTTAGGGCTACGCCATGCAGCTCCCATACAAAAACGAGAAGCACCTTGGTCTTTAGCTAATTTTGCTGATTTAATCACTTCATCCACTGGCAATAATGCTTCAGGCGTTAAATCTGAATCATAACGAGCACTTTGTGGACAATAACCACAATCTTCAGAACAAGATCCTGTTTTAATGCTTAACAGACTACTAATTTGAACCTCATTAGGGTCAAAATTTTCTCTATGAATTGTTTGTGCTTTAAAAAGCAGATCATTAAAAGGTAAAGCGTATAGAGCTTTTACCTCATCTAATTGCCAATCATTTCTAACTGAACTTGCAACATTTGTATGTGCTTTTGATGCTATTTGATCTATATTTGGATTTACTGACATTCGATTATTCTCTTTTTAAGCGGACATTTAGGACTGAGGATCAAATAATTCTGAGTTTTGACTCTCAACCATTGTCAACCTAACAAATTAATTATGGTAAACAACTGGCTCAATATTATACAGCAATACCTGCTTCCGCCTACCTGCATATTATGTGAAAATGCTGGGTTTGATTCTCAAGACATATGCCAAGGCTGTTTTGATGATTTAATAAGGAATATTCATTGCTGCTACCGATGTGCTGAAATATTTGAGACAGAAAATACTATTCCTCAATTATGCGGACATTGCATTAGTAAATCGCCTGCTTTTGATGAAACACATGCGCCATTTATTCATCAAGGTATTATTCGTCACTTAATTACCCATTTAAAATTTAATCATCAGTACAAAAATGCAAGGTTACTCGGCATGTTGCTAGCTAATCATTTACAAAAAACAGCTGAAATGCCTGAGTTGATTATCCCAATTCCTCTACACAAACTACGTTTCCAACAGCGTGGCTTTAATCAAAGTACAGAAATAGCTAATACTTTATCCAAACAACTTCATATCCCAATAAATACAACATCTTGTATTCGTGATAAAAACACGCCCCATCAAATAAACTTACACGCAAAACAAAGACATAAAAATATTAAAAATGCCTTTAAAGTTATTAAACCTATTAATGCTCAACATGTTGCGATTTTTGATGATGTTATGACCACAGGCACAACAGTAAATGAATTAGCCAAAGTATTAAAAAAATCAGGCGTCAGCAGAGTAGATATTTGGGTATGTGCTAGAGCCTAAAACTATATTCAAATTAGTTCCAATACTTGCCTTCTTGCTTACGCATTGAATTTACTGTTAATTGATTATTTTCTATCGCAACTGTTATTGCACCAGAGTCAGCAGTATTCATCCATGCCTTATTTAAAGCTGCATATCGATCTATCACTTGCTTATGCGGAAAAGAAAAACGGTTTCTATAGCCAGCAGGTATCAAAATAACATCGGGATTAACTGCTTTCAAAAACTCTAATGTAGATGATGTTTTACTTCCATGATGAGCAGCTATCAACACATCACTTTTTAATCGATCACCCTGCTGTTTAAGTAACCAACTTTCAGCTTCCTTTTCTATATCGCCAGTTAATAAAACACTTTGATCTAAAGAACTTACTTTCAATACACATGAGTTATTATTATCCCCATTAAAAACATTTAATACGGGTGAAATAATTTCAAATTTCACCTTATCCCAGACCCATTGTTGTCCTGCTACACATTGTAAAGCTTGATAGTTTTTTAATAATTGAGGAACACTACTAAGAACACCCTGTACATCTATTTTCTCAATAATTGCCTTCGCGCCACCCATATGATCATTGTCCCCGTGACTAATTAATAAGGTATCAACTTTCGTTATCCCTTTATATTTCAAAAAAGGAATAACAACTGAGCTTCCCATATCAAATTGCTCTGAATATTTAGCTCCCGTATCAAATACCAAAGTATGATTCGAAGTTTGTATTACCGTCGCCAAGCCCTGCCCTACATCAAACAACGTTAATTCAAAATCACCCTCATTCAAACTACTCTGTTTAGAAAGTATTATAGGAAGCAAGAAAACACTTCCTAACCATCGCGCAGGAATTCCTTTTGGTGATAACAAGATAAAAACACCTAATAAAGCAAAGGGAATTACATAAAAAGAAGGAGTTGTTGTCGTAATAGTTGAATATGGCAGATCAGCCATTATTGATAGTAACTCAAATAAGACTTTTAATATTACATCAATCAGCTGTAGAAATATCAAAGATAAATCTGTTGATATAGCCATAGTTAAAACGGCTATAAAACATAATGGCACGATAAGCAAACTAACAACTGGAACCACTACAAAATTAGCTAATGGTGCAATAATTGAGATTTGTTGAAAATAAAAAAGCAGTAATGGTGATAAACCTATAGCTGTTACAAAATGAATTTTAGTTGCAGCTACCCAATAACCTGTTTTACCTAGCCTTGCAGATAAACTAAAAACAATAATACTGACCGCCAGAAAAGATAGCCAAAACCCTGCGGACAATACAGCCAAAGGGTCGTGTAAAACAACAGCAAGCATAGCTAAGGCTAAAGTATTTTTAGTCAGAGTATTTCGCTGCAAAACTATGGCTGACATAATTACAATCAGCATAATCAATGCTCGTTGAGTCGGCACAGAAAAACCGGCTAATGCAGAATAAAAGATAGCCACCAAAACAGCACTAATTGCAGCTGTTTTTTGCGGCGAAACAACAGCTAATCGAACCGCTATTTTGAGCAATAAGAAATAGGCTAAACTAGAAATTAAACCTATATGTAAACCAGAGATAGCTAATAAGTGAATGGTTCCTGTTTTCTTAAAAACCTCCCATTGCTTTGCATTTATCTCATGCTTTTGACCTATAGTCAGAGCCTTTATTAATCCGACATACTCACTTTTAGGTAATAAAACAGTTAATTGATCTGAAATTTGTTGGCGAATAGCTGTATAGCTTTGCCATAAAGAAGCTGGTTTTAATAGTATGGGTTCTGGAGTATTTCTAACATACCCTGTCGCCCCAATATTTTCTACAAAAAGCCAACGTTCATAATCAAAACTTCCGGGGTTAAATCTGCCATGTGGTTTTTTTAGTTTTACCGTTAGCTGCCAAGCCTGTCCTGATTTAATCACTTGCTTAGGAAAATACCAACTAAGCCTTATTTTTTGAGGGAGTTGTACCGATGACTTTAGCACGGCAAAATCAAACTTAACACGTCGATCATCTTTTTGGGGCAAACCAATAACTTGCCCTTCAATTTGTAGATTTTGACCTTCTAGATCGGTTGCTAAATTATCAGCTAAATGGATGCTAGCAAAGTAAATAGCCCATAACAAACCAAGAGTAAAAAATACTAGTCGCCATAGCTGAAGAAAACTTAAGACAATAAGTAATACAGCTAAAGCAACAATCCATTGAATTCCTGGTAATACTGAGAACTGCTGGACTATAACGATACCTGCCACAAAAGACAGGATTGAGAAAAACATGATTAATCAAATTCAAAAAAATTACATTAATCTTCTTCAGCTTCTGTTGTATCGGGAGCAATAATACTATCAACAAAATCCTGTAACCCTTGCTGAACTAAATCGTATGTAATATCGATATTACTGGCAATATCGCCTTCCAAGACTTTAAGCCCATCCAATATATCTTTTGCTTCCGCAAAACCTTGATCAATTCCCCCGCTAATAAGCTCTGTAAATGATTTAACCACTTCTTCTGTAGAAAGTTCAGAATGCTGTTCTTGGTATTGGGAAAAAAAACCTGTACTCATGGAAACAATTCTATCCGCAGTCGCTTCAGGACTTACATCTACCCCTGAATCAGCAGCTGTTTGAATAGCATTATCACCAAAATCAGCTTTTAAAACATCATTAATCCCTTCTATAGCAGCTTTATAAAGCAAAGCCAAAGGATCGTTTCCTGCACTAACGCTAACTTCCATACTTGCCTGAAGGATAGCTTCATTATTTTGTTTTTTTATACCACCAAGTGTCGAGTCTATTTTTTTAGCCTCATTTTTCTCATGAGCAGCCGCTGAAACCTCTTGCCCCAAAGGGATGCCACTTTCCTTACTATGATTTGCTTTTAACTGTTTCACATTCTGAGAAAATGTTGGTGTATTGCTAATATTTTTCATAACAACCTCTTTTGAACATCTATTCAAATAAGTATAGCGGCTAATTTTATAAAACCTTTAAGAAAACAACACTTATACAATTAACCTGATAAACTTAAGAGCTACTCAATAGAAGATACAGCATCATGCCAAAAAAACTAATAAAAAAATACATGCCTGATCCTGAAAAACTTAAGCAACAAAAAAGCTTACAGTTCCTGGGTGATCGATTACACGAGCCAAATTTATGGCACTTAAATCGTAATTCTGTTTCTTTAGCTTTTGCAATTGGTTTATTTGCAGCCTGGATTCCAACACCGGGACAAATGGCAATAGCCGCAGTTGCAGCATTTTATTTTAGAGCCAACTTACCTATTTCAGTTGCATTAGTATGGGTTACTAACCCTCTAACAATGCCCCCCATGTTTTATGGCGCTTATATTGTTGGCTTATTTGCTTTAGGAGATACTCTTCCTGGTGATGAGTTTAACCTAGACAGTATCTTATCTAGTCTAAGTGAAATTGGCGGACCATTTCTTTTGGGCTGTTTTATTCTGGGGGTTGTTTCTTCTTTTGTTGGATATTTTGGCATCCGTCTTTTCTGGCGTTACCAAGTTAACAAACAGTGGAAAAATAGAAATATCAAATAATATTAATCGCCCCATAAGTTCTGACGATATCAATACCTAGAACCGTAGAGACAAGGCATGCCTTGTCTCTACGTTAGGTGAGCCCAGAAAAAGAAAGCCTTCTAAAGCCCTGATACAATCAAGCCATCTTCCATATGTAACACTTTATCCATTCGTTTAGCCAAATCAACATCATGAGTTACCACTAAGAAACTCACATGTAACTCCTGATTTAACTCTAACATCAACTGATAAATATGCTCTGCAGTTTTACTATCTAAATTACCTGTAGGTTCATCAGCTAATACGCATTTAGGATTGTTAATTAATGCTCTAGCTATTGCTGCACGCTGTCTTTCTCCACCTGATAACTCACCAGGCTTATGCTCTACTCTATGCCCTAAACCCACTCGAGTTAAGATCTCTATGGACTTTGTACGTGCAACTTTTACAGATTGCCCTGCAATTAAAAGTGGCATAGCTACATTTTCTAAAATAGAAAATTCACCCAGTAAATGATGAAACTGGTAAATAAACCCTAAAGAACGGTTTCTTAATTTACTCAGTTTTGATGAGCTAATAGTACTAAGGTTTTCACCATCCAATATAACATTACCTTTAGTCGGTTTTTCTAACCCGCCCAATAAATGCAATAAAGTACTTTTTCCTGAACCTGAAGCTCCCATAATCGCAACACGTTCACCAGCATTGATTGATAAATCAACCCCTTTAAGAACACTAACGTCCAGGTCACCTTGCTGATAGCGCATTGATAACTGCTGACATTGTAATATCACCGAATTATTCATATCTTAATACCTCGGCTGGATTCACTCTGGAAGCCTGCCAAGCAGGATAAAGCGTGGCGACTAAAGACAAAATGAATGAAATACTGGCAATAGTAATAACATCACCCCAAACTAATTGTGAAGGAACATCACTAATATAATAAACATCAGCTGCCATAAACTGTACGCCAAAAAAACCTTCTATTGCAGGAATAATAGTTTCTATATTCAATGCCAGTAAAACACCACCTAGCGTTCCTAAAGCAGTTCCAATAACGCCAATAATACCGCCTAAAACGATAAAGATACCCATCACCGACATATTTGATAAGCCCTGCGTTTTCAAAATAGCAATATCGCCTCGTTTATCAGTTACAACCATCACCAAAGTTGAAACAATATTAAAAGCTGCGACAGCAACAATTAATAACAAAATAATAAACATTACCCGCTTTTCAGTTTTAATCGCTCTAAAGAAATTACTATGAGCTTTAGTCCAGTCACTCACACTGTATTGGTTATAAAGTTCGTTAGCTAAGGTTTGAGTTATTTTGGGCGCATTAAACAAATCATCTAACTTAAGCCTCAAGCCATTAACTGCATCGCCCATTCGGAATAATTTCTTAGCATCGTCTATATGAATAAGAGCCATATTACGATCATATTCATACATACCAACTTTAAATACTCCCACCACAGTAAATCTTTTTAATCTTGGTAATATTCCAGCTGGTGTAGAGTTAACCTGTGATGTGATAATGGTTATTTTATCACCCATCATTACACCTAAATAATTTGCTAATTCAGCACCTAAGATAATCCCAAACTTACCAGCAACCAAATCAGGCAACTGCCCCGCCTTCATTTTATTAGCGACTTCTGATACCTTTGGCTCAAATTCTGGAATTATCCCCCTTAATAATGTTCCACTTACTCGCCTACCAGCATTAACCATAACCTGCCCTTTTATAAAGGGAGCAGAGCCTCTAACGTGAGGTTTGTTGATAACTTTTTTTTCTAGCTCTTGCCAGTCATATAACTTTCCACCTCTACCTGAAATAGTCGTATGAGCGGTCATCCCTAAAATACGTTCACGAAGTTCAGCTTCAAAACCATTCATTACCGATAAAACAGCGATTAAAGCAGTTACGCCTAAGGCTATTCCTAAAACAGAGGTTAAAGTAATAAAAGAAATAAATTGAGTTCTTTGTTTGGCTCGCGTATATCGCAAACCAATAAAGATAGTAAGGGGTTTAAACATAAGAAACTATTAGGCCTTTTTACACTGAGCACAAAAGCCATATAGATATAAACTATGGTCGGTTAGTTCATATCCTAAATCTTTAGCTATATCAATTTGACGTTGCTCTATCGTATTGTCAGTAAATTCATCTACTTTTCCACATTTCATACAGACAATATGGTCATGATGACTTCCTTTATTCAATTCAAAAATGGAATTTCCACCTTCAAAATGATGACGTGTAACTAACCCAGCCGCTTCAAACTGTGTTAAAACTCTATAAACAGTTGCCAGACCAATTTCCTCACCTTCACTTAGTAAGATTTTATAGACACTTTCAGCAGATAAATGCCTCTGATCAGTTTGCTTCTCAAGTATTTCTAAAATTTTCACCCTAGGTAAAGTAACTTTTAGACCAACACTTCTTAAATCATTTGTTTCCAACAGCCATTCTCCATAAAAACATATTTTTCCAAAAACTAATTTATTATATTAGAAACATCTAATTATGTCTTGTTTTATCAAACCACACAGATACTTTATATAGGATTATCTTTGAACATACGGTATGATTTTCTTTATACGCTATTTAATTTAAGAAAACATGACAAAATCCATTCACCCCCTAGTGCTCACTATAAGTATTATTTTATCAGGTTGCTCATCAATAATGAATAATCTTCCAGGTGTTTACACTTTGGATATTCAACAAGGAAATATGATCAGCCAAGAACAAATTGATCAACTTCGTCCGCAAATGACCAAACGTCAGGTTTTGTATATTATGGGGTCATCAATGTTAGTTGATGTCTTTCACCAAAAACGCTGGGATTATATTTATTCTGAACAATTGGGTGGCAAAGAAAGAACTCAAAAAAGAATCTCTTTATTTTTCGTAAATGAGAAATTAAGTAGCGTACAAGGTGATTTAAGACCGAGTACAATGCCTGTTAAAAGAGAATCTAATGAATCTACTGTTAATATTCCTAAACGTGAGTTTGAAAAAACTTTATGGGAAAAAGTTACTGGTTTTTTCAGCTCAAACGAACCTCAAGTAGCAAAAGTTAAAGAAGACTTAGTCACAGAAAGTACATCTGAACAATCAATTCCATCTAACTAAATGGAATTGATTACTAGCTAAACCTTAAATTCTCTACTTAGCTTTAACAGCTCTATTTCTCCTTGCATCCATAGGGTTTTGCATTAAAGGGCGATAGATTTCTATTCTATCGCCTTCTTTTACTTGTCTATCTAACTTACAAAGCTTACCAAACACCCCGACTTTCATATTTAGCAAATCAATTTCAGGAAATTCATTTAAAACCCCTGATTCATTTATTGCTTGTTGAACAGTAATAGCTTCTACTGCTGCAACAGCAAAAATCATCTGCTTGTCAGGGCTTGCAAAGGCAACTTCAATCTTATCCATAAACTTGCTTAGCTCTGTCTGTAAATGACTTAACCATAGTGTTACAAATTTGATTAAAAATAGCACCGAAAGCCAGACTAGCAAATTTCCCATGCATTTCAAATTCTAAATCCAGCGATATTTTGCTCGCATCTTCACGTAAAGGCATAAAATCCCACACCCCATCTAGTGAAGAAAAAGGGCCGTCTAATAAAGTCATAAACATTTTTCCATGTCCATCACTGGTATTACGCGTTGCAAATGTTTTATTAAAGCCTCCTTTAGAAATATGTAATTCAGCCTCAACAATATCACTTTCTCTTTTCAAAATTGTACTGCCACTGCACCATGGTAAAAAATCCGGATAAGATTCAATATCATCAACAATCGCAAACATTTGCTGTGCTGAATATTTAACCAAAGCACTTTTTTGTACGACGGACATCCTTACAATACTCCAAGAACTTGTAAAAAGACCAAGAAAACAGCAGCAGGCGCAACGTAACTTGCTAGATATTTCCAAAGCTTATACTGTTGTTCTGACATGTCTAACTCATCTCTTACGTGTTTATCATGCATAACCCAAGCAGCAAATACGGCAATACAAAAACCACCAATAGGTAACATTAAATTAGCAGTTAAATAATCTAAGAAATTAAAAATCGTTTTACCAAAAATTGTAAAATCAGACCATTCGTTAAATGATAAGGCAACAGTAACACCAAGCGCCCATGTTGCTCCGCCACTCACTACGCTAGCTTTAACACGAGTATATCCTTTGTTTTCTACTAACCACGCTACAACGGGTTCAATTAAAGAGATTGAAGATGTTAAGGCTGCAAAAACCAATAATACAAAAAACAATATTCCAAATAACCAACCACCGGTCATATTGCCAAATGCAATGGGTAATGTTTGAAAAATCAATCCTGGACCTGAACCTGGCTCTAAGCCATTAGCAAAAACCAATGGAAAAATAGCAATACCAGCTAACAAAGCAACAATAGTATCTGCTCCTGCTATATATAAGCTGGTTTTGGCAATTGAGACTCCACTCGGCAAATAAGACCCATAAACCATAATAGCGCCCATACCTAAGCCTAAGGTAAAAAAGGCATGTCCCATTGCAGTTAAAATAGCATCACCATCAATCTCACTAAAATCAGGACTAAAAAGGAACTCTAAGCCTTGAAAGTAAGCTTCACCAGTAGTCATTGCATAGGCAACTAACAATATTAATAAACCTAATAGCATAGGCATTAATAATTGAACTGCCTTTTCAAGCCCACCTTTAACACCTCGCATTACAACGCTCATAGTCGCAACCATAAACAAGGTATGCCAAAAAACCAACTGCACAGGACTTGCAATAAGATCGTCAAACGTTGCCTTAACTTCTACTGCATCAGCAGAAAATCCGCCAAAAATAGCTTTAAAGACATAAGCATTAGCCCAGCCAGCTATCACACTATAATAAGACAGAATTAACACGCCTGCTATAACACCCATCCAACCTAGATAATGCCAATTTTTATTAGCACCTGCTTCGGTTGATAAAGTTGTTAAAGTATTAATAGGACTTTGTCTTCCTCTTCGTCCCATCATGGTTTCTGCAATCATAATAGGAATACCAATTGCAAGAACACAAGCTAAATAAACTAAAACAAAAGCTCCTCCTCCATTTTCACCTGTAATATAAGGAAACTTCCAAATATTACCTAAACCAACTGCTGAACCTGTCGCAGCCAGAATATAAGCGAATCGTGATGACCATTCTCCGTGTATCGATTTTGTATTTGCCATTTTTTGCTAAGCGTCCTAAAAAAACTAAATAGTTACGTTCATTATCTACTAATCAAGTAAAATACCAAAATATTTCCTTTCCGTCAGTTTAAAAAATACGCTTATTACTATGGCTGGTAAAAATTCTAAAAAGAACAAACGTCAAGAAAACACAATTGCACTCAATAAACAGGCATCTCATGAGTTTTTTATTGAAGACACATTTGAAGCAGGTCTAGTGCTTGAAGGCTGGGAAGTTAAAAGCCTGCGTGAAGGTCGGATACAACTCAAAGAAAGCCATATAATTATTCATAAAGGTGAAGCCTGGTTATTAGGTGCTCATATATCACCTTTACTGTCAGCATCAACTCATATTGTTCCTGACAGAGTTAGACGTAAGAAATTACTACTACATCAATATGAGTTAGATAAATTAATCGGTGGTGTTGAACGCAAAGGTTATACCGTTGTACCTATTTCCATGTATTGGATAAAAGGACGAGCCAAACTTAAAATAGGTTTAGCTAAAGGTAAAAAATTACATGATAAGCGCGCAGCATCTAAAGATAAAGACTGGCAACGTGATAAAGCACGGATTATGAAGCATGGTTAATTAGCAGGTTGTGAGCGTGTAAGGTGGAATCGCGAGAGCGTTTTCCACTTATTTATTTCATACCTATAAATTAAATACCGAAAGATGTCGGAAAACGCTCGCGCTATTCCAACCTACGATACATACTCTCCTGCATCTATTTCAATATTTAAACCTTCGGCCCAATTAGCTGGGTACACTTCATCATCTACAAATCTATGAAAACTTGAATAAGGCCAATCAATTACTCTTTCGGCATATCCATGTTTTACAGGATTAAAATGTAGATAATCCATATGGTTCTTATAATCTCTATCATCACGAATAGCGTGCTCCCAAAATCGACGTTGCCAAATACCTCTTTCACCTCGTTTGACTCGTACTTTAGATCTTTCTTCTACTTTGGGTAAGCTTTTAGAAAAGTGGGTTTTAATAATTTTCCAACGATTAGAAAAATCAACATCATCATTGGGTAAAGTCCAGATACAATGCATATGTTCAGGTAACACTACCCAAGCATCAATATGAAATGGTCTTTTTTGTTTACATAGCCTTACTGATTCACGCAACAATTCGATATGATCAATTAGTCAGCTATTATTTCTTTCCAGCAGATTTACCGTAAAAAAATAACATCCCCCAGAAACCCGAAAACGACGATATTCAGACATAGCTAATTAACCTTTCTATGATTGGAATAGCTGTAGGGTGGAATAGCGATAGCGTTTTCCACCAGTTCTTACATGCCTATAATTTAAATGCTGGAAACGCTATCGCTATTCCAGCCGACTATCATTAACTATCATTTCAGTGGTATATCTATAAACTTTGATCTGATCAGACCAAAAATTTTTAGCTAACCCAGCCTTTTGCTTTAAATGTTGTAGAAACTGCCCAGATGTTGGTATTGATTGCCATACAGAAGGTAAAAATGTACCTTTTCTTGATCCACTCTCTAAGATCAAACCATCAACATTAGGCCTGATTTGAGTGATAAGATCCTGTTCTGAGGTAAAAATAATTTCTTCTGAAGGGCTTAAAATTGATAAGTGAATATCTAGATCGGCTAATTCTTCTTGTTCCACTTTAGGAAACCTAAGATCTTTAAAGGCGGCAGAATAAGCATTTTCACAAATATCTTCAGCTAGAGGAAGAACAGCATCCAGCATTCCAATACAACCCCTTAATTGTTTGTTTTTTTCTAAGGTTACAAAAGTTGCTCTTTGCTGAGAGAGTTCAAAAGGATAGTCTCTTAGATTAATGCTTAAAGGGTGCCCTTTATCCAACCCTGTTTGAATAGATTGATAAGCTAAATCTAATAAAATCTGTTTGTTTTTTTTATTCAATAACATAAGTACCGTATCCTACAACCCTATCTAAATCAGCAAACCCTGCCGTATCACCTGAATTTCTTAAATCGATATTTTTTATTTCTAATTTATTTTTTCTAGCCAAGGCCATTAACCCACTTACAGGAACTCGACCACAAGCAGATTCACCATCCAGTTTTTCATATTGCAATTGTTCAATTATTTCTGAAGTCAATTGATCCATTTTTTTAGCTGTTTGATAATCATGAAAATGGCTTAGATCAGAACTAATAACAATTAATACATCTTCCTGTTCCCAGAATTTTTCAATTACTTGGCAAACTTGATCTGGCGTTGCATCACCTGTAACTATTGGAATCAAAGAAAAACTTCCCAGTACCATTTGTAAAAAGGGTAATTGCACTTCAAGACTATGCTCCAATTCATGAATCTGGTCTGAATATTGTACAAATGGAAGCTCTGCTAATTGCTTAACAGTTTCGGTGTCGATAGCAATATTACCTAAAGGGGTAGCAAATTGATCAGCAGTACTCAGTGCCATACCTTTAAACCCAACACGATGCGATGGCCCAATAAGTAATACTTTTTTAATCGGCTGCTCAGCTAATTGCAGCCGAGCATAAGCAGTTGCAGCAATCGGCCCAGAATAGATATAACCTGCATGAGGCACTATAATAGCTTTAGGCACTTTATTATTTTGAGGGGCATCATCAAGATAGCCCTTTAACATCAGCCTTAGTTGGTTTTTGTCTGCTGGATAAAAAGTACCTGCAACAGCCATGTGTCGAATATTTTCCATTCTTAATTTATAGGTGCTTTATGGTAAATTACAAGTTCATATAAACCACCTGTTAACTATTTTTTCCTTATGCGCACATTAATATCAGAAAATATAGCAACAACCGACTACTGGCATAGCTTAGACGATGGTCGAGTACAATGTGATCTATGTCCCAGATTTTGTAAATTGCACGATCAGCAACGCGGATTGTGCTTTATTCGTCAAAATTTAAATCATCAAATTGTGTTAACCAGCTATGGTCGTTCCAGCGGTTTTTGTATTGATCCCATAGAGAAAAAACCACTTAATCATTTTTACCCTGGCTCTTCAGTTTTATCGTTTGGCACAGCTGGCTGCAACCTGGCCTGTAAGTTTTGTCAAAACTGGGATATGAGTAAATCTAGAGAAATGGATACCTTAATGAGCCAGGCCGATCCCAAAAGTATTGCCACAGCAGCTCAAAATGAAAGTTGTAAAAGTGTTGCATACACCTACAATGATCCAGTGATATTCCATGAGTATGCTATTGACACAGCTCAGGCCTGTAGTGAATTAGGCATTAAATCTGTTGCTGTTTCAGCAGGCTATGTTTGTGAGCAACCTCGTGATGAGTTTTATCAAAACATGGATGCCGCTAATATTGATTTAAAATCATTTAATGAAAGTTTTTACCATAAAATCACAGGTTCACACTTACAAACCGTATTAGAAACTTTAAAATATATTAAACAAGAAACCAATGTTTGGTTAGAAATAACTACTCTGTTAATTCCTGGGGAAAATGATTCAGAGCAAGAGTTACAAGAAATGACTCAATGGGTCGTTGAGAGTTTAGGGAGCAATGTTCCCATGCATTTTTCAGCTTTTCATCCTGATTGGAAAATGCGTGAGATTCCTAGCACACCGACAGCCACTTTATTAAAAGCCAGATCGATCGCTATAAAAAACGGGGTTAATTATGCTTATATTGGTAATGCTCACAATAAAACGGCTGATAGTACTTATTGTCATCACTGCGGTGAATTACTTATTGGTCGAGACTGGTATCAACTTTCTGAATGGAATTTAGATAGTAATGGTGCATGTTTAAACTGTCAGACAAAATGCGCAGGTAAATTTGATGAAAAACCAGGAAATTGGGGAGCTAAAAGACAAGTAGTAAAGATATAAACTAGACAGATATTAATTATTTCTACGCCAATATAATGCCAATAAACTGCCTGAAATATTGTGCCAAATACTAAATAATGCCCCTGGTAACGCAGCAGTAATTGAGAAATATTTAATAGCTAAGGCAACACTTAAACCTGAATTTTGCATTGCCACCTCAATACAAACGGTTCGACAAGTTTGAGAATCGTATTTTAATAGCCAAGGAATACCATAGCCTACCATTAAGCCCATCATATTATGTAAAACAACAGCCATTAATACAGGTAACGCTAAGACATTTAAATTACCATGATTTAAGCCCACAATGATGGCAATAATAAAAACAATTGAAAAGGATGAAAACAAAGGGAATAACGGCTGAATCATACTAAGTCTTTTACCCAACAGACTATTCAATAATGTTCCAACTAACACGGGGACTAATACAATCGATAAAATGCTCTTGAGCATACCATCAACAGGTACGGGTACTACTTGATTTAAATATACAAAAGTTAGTGCAGGCATTAAAAGCACTGCACATAAAGTTGAAACAACTGTCATTAAAATTGAGAGTGCCACATTGCCTTTTGCTAAATAACAAATCACATTAGAAGCAGTTCCACCAGCACTTGCCCCAACTAAAACCATCCCTGTCATTAAATCTATCGATAAGCCCAGCACGATAGAAATTGCATAGGCAAACAATGGCATTAATAAAAATTGAATGCCCACAGCGATAGTAATAACTAAAGGCCTTTTTAGAACGGCTCTAAAATCTCCCCACGTTAATGTCATCCCCATACAAAACATAACTAGGGCTAATAAAGGGACGATGCTACTTTTAAATGAGCTAAAATACTCAGCATAAAAAAAAGCAATACTCGATAAAATAATAGCCCACAAAGGAAATAGATTAACGATTCTATTCAGCATCAGCCGCTTTTCCATCTAAATACAATTTTTCGATAAAAGCATAATGTTTAATATTATTAGCATCCAACATTAATAGCTTAAAAATATCAGCTATTAGTAACCCTTTTACCTTATCGACTTTAACACCATACTTTAATTTAAAAAAAGTGTTTTTCTTACCGTCAGGATAGGTATTAATAATTGATTCCATTCGTTCATCAACCATGACTTTCGCTTGTTGCAAAGCATCTCTTGTAGCAGGGTTTAAGCCTGAAACAAATACTGACTTCTTTAGTTTATTATCGGTATTCGCAACAGCAACTTTCAAACCAGCTTTTTGTTTTATGGCTTCTAAACGGCTACTTTTTCCTGCCGCAACTAATAAAGGACTATTTTCACTTTTACTTATTTGTTTCATCTTTAATATCTGTAAATAATAACTTTTATGATTTTCTAAAAGGGTGATTGATACAACCCTTCTCTAGTTATTGTTCAGCTGAAACCAGAAAAGCATCGGTATAAATATCTGCAATAGAAACCCCCTTTAAGAACACTTGAGTTTTCATATCAATAATCATATCAGGATGACCACAAAGAAATACACGCCAATCTTTTAAATCAGTCACTTTTTCTAATGCCACAGAATTAGCCCTTCCATGTTCAAACCCTTCTGGTACATCTTTCCCTGAAATACAAGGTGTATAAGAAAAGTTTTCATATTTATCACTTAAAGCGCGCATTTCATCAATACGATATAAATCCTCTTTTTCACTACTGCCATGAAATAATTGAATTGGGCCGGAATGACCCTGAGCAAGTGCGTCATTTAAAATGCCCACCAGAGGAGCCAAACCACTTCCTGTACCTACTAGAAGCACACCTTGCTCCTTACGTTCAGGAATATAAAAACAATGACCTTGAGGTTCAGACACGGCCAAAGTATCGCCTACTTTAACTTTATCATGTACCCACTCACTAAACTGGCCACCAGGTAATCGACGGATATGAAACTCTAGCGTTTTAGATTCTTGTGGTGTATTGGCGATAGAATAACTACGAGTCAAACCATCTTCTCGCTGCAAATTAACAAATTGTCCCGCCTTATATTCAAGAATATCCTGGCATTTAACAATCAATAAAATAGTATTTCTATTAAGCATTTCATTGACGACAACCGTTCCTTCAGAAAACAATTCTGACTGTTTAGGTAAACGAATGGTCATATCGCGTTCTGGAATACAAAGACAGGATAGGAAATAGTTTTGACTTCTTAAAGTATCTTTTAAATCACGTTGTGTCTTTTCTGGTGGCGCACCATCTGTACAACGTACCATACAACTATGACATGTCCCTTTTTTACAGGCATATGAAATATCGACACCTTGCCTTAACAAAGAATCTAATACAGTTTCTTCTGACTCACAACTGTAACTATTTTCTCCAATTTTTATATTTGTCATTGTTATCTCAATTATTTAAGGAGCCTCTGATTAAGTTGGTTATAATTTAGCGCAGAAAAAACTGTCGCTATTTTTCACGAAGTGAGAAGTAATAGTTATTCTATTGCGCCGATCTTCGTGGAAAATATCGGCTGTTTTAGCAAGCTAAAAATAATTGGACTTGATCAGAGGTTCCTTAAACAGTCTCAAAAGTTATTAGCACGCATAAAAAAAGAGAAAACATAATTGTTTTCTCTTTCCATATTTTATAAAAAAATATTTATAAATTATTTACCTAATACATCAGCTCTTACACTTTCAGCAATTGCAGCTGCTTCACCAATTAAATCCGCAGGTACATTTAATTCAACTAATGTAGCACCTAAATGTTCCATTACAGCATCAAAATGAGAATCATCTAACCCTCTTTTTACTAAATGTTCATGAGCAATTCTCATATCTTGCCCAGTATATGTATTTGGTCCACCAAAAGCCATAGTAAAAAATGCTTTTTGCTTAACAATTTGTTCTTCCATATTAGTTTTATCGAAGAAACGATTAATTCTATGGTCTGCAAGAACTTTTCGGTAAAACAATTCCACTGCTGCATTTACTGCTGCTTCACCACCAATCCTATCAAATAAAGACTCACTCATTTACTACACCTCATTAATTATTATTAGTTTTAAGTACATTAGCATGTACTTAAATTGAAGAATAACAAACCCCAAGATCTTTTACAACTTTTACATGTTAAAACCTTTATATGCTAAAAATTTTTAATTGACTTCTAATATTAAATTTTTGTTATCCTACCTCTTTAAATAGGATTACATTACACTCTATGCCGAGCAAGATTAGCCCCCGTCAACGTCAAATTCTTGATTTATTACTCAAAAATAAAGAAGGACTAAGTATTGATGAAATTGCCAATTTATTAGATATTTCCCGTAATGCAGTTCAACAGCACTTACCATCTTTAGAAAATCAACAATATATTGAAACAGGGGACCTGAGAAAAACAGCAGGCCGACCTGTACGTACCTTTATATTGACAGAAACAGGTTTAAATTTTTTCCCAAAACAATATGCTTGGTTTTCAGAGCTTATCCTGACAAATTTAAAAGATGAATTGGAGAGTGATGCGCTTAAATCCTACCTGCAAAAACTTGGAGGTACCCTAGCTCAAAGCTTATTACCCAAATTTGAAGGAAAATCCACAGAGGATCGGATCACTGAATTAGCCACTATTATGGAGGATTTAGGCTTCGAGTTATCAGAGAAAAAAGAAAGCACAGCAACTCATCACTATATAGAAGCTTGCAACTGTATTTATCACGACCTTGCTCAAAAACACAGCGAAGTATGTGAACTTGATAAAACCCTTATTACTACCTTATTAAATAAAGATATTGAACTAGTGGAATGTATGGCTAAAGGTGAACATGTCTGTCGATTTAAGATTGAAAAATAACAAAGACTTCAGGTAATTTAATCCTTAATTACTGCTTTTCATTTTAAATACAGAACTAAGTTTTTGACGTAAAAATCATGAGTCCGATTACACTTCGCTAACCAGACCTACCTTTATCTTTGGTATGATTATTTTGTAGCTGTTACTAAAGCATTAACCTCTAGGCGATTAGTTAAACTTATATCTCCAAACCCAACTGACTTTAATTGCTGTAATGCAATTGATTCTCTCATCACATGATTCTCAGACTCATCATTAAACAAATGAATAATCCAATGTTCTAAAATATCCAGCTTATTCAATTTAGTTAATACGTTAAAATAAGCAGCCACTTCTTGCTGAATAGTCTGGGTATGTTTAGAAATATCATCTAAGCCATATCGGTCACCGTTTACAAGTTGACCCGCTGGTTTTAATACTCGATATATTTGTTGATGAACTTCTGCTCTATATTCATGCTGGAAGTTATGCAAAGTATAAGCTGAGGCGACCATATCCACACTATTTGATACCATTGCTTTTAAAGCCGTTAAAGCATCATCTGATGAAAAACTTAAGCGCCCTTCTTCTGACCATTGCTTCAAACTAGCTTTTGCTTGGCTTTGCATGGTTACTGCATTATCCACACTAAAAACATTAAGTTTTTCATCTGCTAATAATATTGAAAGTGTGGTGATTCCCGTACCACCACCTAATTCAACTATATTGAGTGGCTCAGTATTTTTATCCGCATATTGCTTTACGGCCTCTCCTACTAAACGACTCATTTCAGTTGCTAAGGGACAAATGAGCTTTAACATCTCATATTCTTGCCCAATTACACCTGAAAACATATCACTATATGCTTGCTTAGTCTTTTGGCTTTCTTTGCTCATAAGCGG
>Ga0105355_10001802_pt1 | contig 19587 bp, 16 predicted proteins | sample GOMGulsemesocosm_2_FD_83508 | JGI IMG/M metagenome (GOLD analysis project Ga0105355, IMG submission 83508) | Methane-oxidizing microbial communities from mesocosms in the Gulf of Mexico - GOM9C Gulf of Mexico | ecosystem: Environmental > Aquatic > Marine > Cold seeps | place: Gulf of Mexico... | reverse complement strand
TGTTACTGGACTCGCTACAGCTCGATTCATTCAGTTTTGAGCAGCCACAAACCGCAATGCTTACGCTCGAAGCTCACTGGAACGAGGCCGCCTTGACGTTGCAGGGGAGCATTGTTCACGACCTTGTCGATCTAGATCAGCCCCGCCTTGAGGTTGATGGGCGGTTCTCGCTCAGTGACTTTTCTCATCAGTTCGATCAGCTTAAAATTGACAGCAAGCAGTTGCAAGGACAGGTGCAGATAAACCTCGCCGGTGCACCAGTGCAGCCGCACTATAGCGCCCAGGCCTCGATTAATAGTGAGGGCTTGCGAGTGGAGCAGCCTGGGGCCGCGGTGAAATTACTGTCTTGGCAGCGCCTGGCGCTGGAGGATTTCAGGTTCGGTTCGCAACAAAACCTGCAGGTCGGGGCTGTGCGGGTCGTCGAACTCGATGTGTTCCAGCCGGCGCAGGGCGATAGGGGCCGCTACTACACCGGTGCGATTGACGTTGATTCGGTTGCCGTCGGTGATGGCTTAGTGAGTGTCGATAGTATTGCCCTGCGGGACGGCCAGTATCAGCCGCGATTACTCACCGAGGGGGTACTGGCGATACAAGCTCAGTTGACCCGGTTGATGGGGGAACCCAGCGACGCTGCAGCGCCTACCGATGGTAAAGTCCAATCGGTGCCGCTGCAGCTAAAGCTAAACCGGATGACAGTGGCGGGGGAGAGTTTTATCCACTTCGTCGACCAGCGTTTTGACCCCGCCGCGGAGCAGCGGCTGACGATTGAAGAGTTGCTGTTAAACAATCTGGATCCGTCCCAGCCCTTAACCGAGGCCGATTTTGCACTACAGGGGCGCCTGGGAGAGTTCTCCAGTCTGGAGTTGAGCGGCACTGCCAGGCCCTTTGCCGAGCCCTTGGTGATGGCTCTAGAAGGCTCTGTTAAAGCCTATGAGTTACCGGCGCTGTCGCCCTATGTCGCGCAGGTTATCGGTTATCACCTGATTCAGGGCCAGTACGATCATCGCTTTAGTGTCACTACGGAGGCGCAGCAGCTACGCATTGAAAACGACTTACTACTGCGTCAGCTACAGGTCGAAGCCGGGACTGGTGGCGACGGGTTGAGTATGCCGCTGGCGCTGTCGCTAGATATGTTGCGGGACTCGGACGACAATATTCGGCTCAATGTACCGGTTGAAATAGCGCTCAATAGCTCCGAGCTCGATATCTCCGCGGTCATCAATAGTGCTCTCGGCAAGGCCTTGAGTAGCGGTGCTACCAGTTTTCTCAAATTGGCGCTGCAACCTTACGGGGCGGTATTAATGGTGGCCGACATAGTGGGGGATCAGGTGACCTCGATACAGCTCGAGGCGATGGCCTTTACCGCCCTGGGTGAGCAGTTAAGCTCACAGCACTTAGACTATGTAGAAAAAATCATTGCTTTGATGATCCAGCGGCCGGCTTTGAGTTTGAGTCTCTGCGGCCATTCGGGCAACGCCGATACGTTGGCGCTACAGGACACTGAGCCGGCAGCTGGCAGCGTGGAAGGTCAGTTGCAGCAGTTGGCTAAGCGCCGCGCCGAGGCAGTAAAAAGACAGTTTGTGCAGCGGGGGATGACCCCTGATCGTTTGTTGCTGTGCACGGGGGCGCATCGAGAGCGGGGCGGCGGGGCGGTTGAGCTGTCGCTATAACTCGAGGCGAATTTGCTCAAGGATATTTTTTAGCGCTGAGCGCGCAGCGTCGGCACCCTCGACGGCGGCCATTACTTGGCTCAGCCCTAGTAGGTGTTCACTGATAACTTCTTTGAATGGTAAGCCCTGCTGTTGGGCGCCTTCACGCAGAAGCACGAAGGCCTCGGCACCGAGTTCGTCGATGGCTTGGCGCTGGGCCTCGGCCTTGAAATCGCTTAACACGGTCACGTTGTCTACTACTATCATAGTGCCTCCCGTTGCTTTTTCTCGTCACAACTATGGCCCAGTTCGGCCCTTACAGCCCTATTATAGGGGCCGCGGGCGGGCTCGGCTGTAAGTACTTGCCACATAATTAGTAGGTGCAAGTACGCGATATGTGTCTGGCAACGAGCGGGTATCTAAGGGATAATTGCGCCCACTGAGAACACTATAAAAACCACCAAGAACTAATTTTATTCGGGAAACAATATGTCGGAGCAGTTGATTATCGCCGCAGATGGTGCGGAACAGATGTCATTGAAAAATTATGCGGAGAAGGCCTATCTGGACTACTCCATGTACGTCATTCTCGATCGCGCTCTGCCCAATATTGCCGATGGATTAAAACCGGTGCAGCGGCGTATTGTCTATGCGATGAGCGAGCTGGGATTAAAAGCCACCGCCAAATATAAAAAGTCGGCACGCACCGTGGGTGATGTTATCGGCAAATTCCATCCCCACGGCGACAGTTCGGTGTACGAAGCCATGGTATTGATGGCTCAGAATTTTAGCTATCGCTACCCATTGATTGATGGGCAGGGCAACTGGGGTTCCAGCGATGATCCCAAATCCTTCGCGGCAATGCGCTATACCGAGTCGAAGTTGACCGGTATTTCAGATCTGCTGTTATCGGAGCTCGGTCAGGGTACGGTGGACTGGCAACCCAACTTTGATGGTACCCTCGACGAGCCTCAGGTTTTGCCCTCCCGGGCACCGACAGTGCTGTTAAACGGCACCACCGGTATCGCAGTGGGTATGGCCACGGATATCCCGCCACACAATTTACGGGAAGTAATCAACGGTTGTATTCATTTACTGGAGCATCCCGGCGCTACAGTGGAGGACCTCAGCGAACATATTCAGGGCCCAGACTATCCCACCGATGGCGAGATTATCACTCCCAGAGCGGATATTCTGAAGATGTATGAAACCGGTAAAGGCAGCATGCGTATGCGTGCAGTGTGGCAAAAAGACGGTGGTGACATTGTTATTGAGGCGCTGCCGCACCAGGTTTCGGGCTCCAAAATACTGGAGCAGATTGCCCAGCAAATGCAGGCCAAAAAATTGCCGATGGTGGCGGATCTACGGGACGAGTCGGATCATGAAAATCCCACTCGGCTAGTCATTATTCCCCGCTCCAACCGGGTTGATCTCGAGCAGTTGATGAGTCACTTGTTCGCCTCCACCGATCTGGAGAAGACCTTTCGGGTCAATCTCAATATGATTGGTATCGACGGCAAGCCCGAGGTGAAACCGCTAAATCGAATTCTCACTGAGTGGCTGCAATTTCGCACCAGCACCACCCGCAGGCGCCTGCAGCACCGGTTGCAGAAGGTAGAAGAGCGTTTGCTGCGCCTTGCTGCACTGATGATTGTCTATCTCAATATCGATGAGGTGATTCGCATTGTGCGGGAGGAGGACCGGCCCAAGGCGGTATTGATGCAGCGCTTCGATCTGGTGGAGATGCAGGCGGAATATATCCTGGAGACCAAGCTGCGCCAGTTGGCCCGACTCGAGGAGGTTAAAATCCGCAGCGAGCAGGACGAGCTAGCAGCGGAAAGGGATCACTTGCAACAGCTAATCGACTCACCTCGGCGCTTGAAGACGCTGGTACGCAAGGAATTACTGGCGGTCGCCGAGGAATTTGGCGACCCCCGTCGGTCACCTATAATCAGTCGGGAAGAAGCCAGAGCCTTTAGCGACGAGCAGCTGTTGGCGACGGAGCCGGTCACCGTGGTATTGTCGGAAAAGGGCTGGATTCGCGCCGCCAAGGGTCACGACATCGACCCGGACTCACTGAGCTATAAATCCGGTGACAGTTTTCACCTCGCCGCAAAGGGCAAGTCCAACCAGAGTGTGGTGATACTCGACTCTAGCGGAAGGGCTTATACGCTACCGACCCACACTCTGCCCTCTGCAAGGGGTCAGGGTGAGCCCGTTACCGGGCGTATCAATGCGCCCTCGGGGGCTAGTTTCGATGGCCTGATGATTGGCTCCGATAGCGACCAGTTTTTGCTGGCCTCCGATGCCGGTTACGGCTTCGTGGTAAGCCTGGGTGCGCTGCAAGCGAAAAACAAGGCGGGCAAGGCCGCCCTAACCCTGCCCAAGGGGGCCAAAGTAATGGTGCCAGCGTTGGTCGCGGCCAGCGATGACTGTTATGTGGCGGCAATCAGTAACGAGGGCAGAATGCTGTTGTTTCCGCTGGCAGAATTACCCACCATGACTCGGGGCAAGGGTAATAAAATTATCGGTATTCCCCCCTCCCGTCTGCAGAATCGAGAAGAGTTTGTGGTTGCTGTGGCAGTGATTGCCGCCGTCGATTCGCTGCGACTGCACGCCGGCAAGCGCCATGTCACGATGAAGTTCAGCGAGCTGGATCACTATCGCGGGGAGCGCGGTAGGCGGGGCCACAAACTGCCCAGAGGCTTTCAGAAGGTAGACGGCGTTGAGGTGATAAAACCCGTCTAGTCCAGCTGACTGAGTAGTGTTGTCAGTTGTTGGTCGAGTAGTTCTTTATAGGGGTTTTTCAGCGCATCGATACTAGCGCTGTGGCTATCCAGTTCCACCGCGACGACGTGTTGCTGCACGCTGGAGTGCTGCCACAGACTGTTGTCTGCAACCAGCTTGCCGTTAACGCTGGTAGCCCGACAGGATAGTTGCCGGCCGCGCTCCACGGCGTAGCGCATCGACAGTTGCTGGCCCAGGGTATCTTGGCTTGGGTCCCTGCGATCTAGCAGCAGACCCACTGCCACCCGCATGGGGTTATTTGACCCCGTATCGGAAAATTGCCGAGCCAGTAAATACGCACAGCATAGCGCCCGTAGTGGGTAGTCCTGCTCGCTGTTGGGGTAAAAGATTAGGGTGAAACTGTTGCTATTGTCTATCGCCAGTTCGCCGTCGTAAAGTTTGCTAAGGGTCAGCAGCTGTCGATGACACTGCTCAAGTAGTCGTTGTACAGACTGTTGCTGACGCTGTTGCTGGAGTGTGGCCAGGTTATCGATTTCAAAGTGCAGCAGCGCGTAATTGTCAGGTGATGGTGTCGGCTGTGCCGATTGCGGCTTGGGTTTGGGGCCGGTCAGAATTTGCCGTGCCAGCCGATGCAGTTCGTCACGGCCGCGATAGGCGATATGCACGCTACTGTTGCCAGGTTGCAATTGTCTGCCGGCAATAGTGGTCAGGTCCTCGATGGCGGCGACTACGTAGCGGGCCGGTGCCAGGCCAGCCCAGTAGGCCAGCGCCGCTAGCAACAGCCCCAGTGCCAGCAGTTGCCACAGCGCTGACAGGGCATCGCCTCGCAACAATGCCGGGTTGATATTTATTACCGCGTAGCCGGCCAGGCTGTCCTGAAAACTAATTGAGGCGGAGAACGCCCGGTCTGTGCTGCTGCGATGGGGCGCGCCAGCCTCGGCGATAGGTCGATTGGCGACATCATAAACGGCGCTGTGCACGATTGCAGGGCTTTTAACCAGGTCGTTTAACAGTGACTGCAGGCTTATTTTGTCACCCTGTACCAGTGAGTTGCTGGCATCCCTAGCCAGTTTTTTGGCGAAATTTTGCCCCAGTAGTTCAGCACTGTTATCGATTAACTGACGCTGGGCCTGATAGCTGGCCAGGGACAATATTAGGCAGCCTGTCAGTGTACACAGGGCGCAGATCAAGGCGCTTTTTTTTGCCAGTGGCATATTGATCAAATGGGTAAACATGGCTTGGGGTGAGTCTCGACTTGCTGTCGTTAGAGGGCAATAGTTAGCGAGCTATTGTAAGAAGCCGGTGCGCTTCACCGGCGCTGGCGGGGCAAGTATAGAACATCTCAGCTTGTTAGCATCGCAAATTTTGCCTGTCGGCCAGATTAGGTTTGGAGCGGCGGCTCACCGGCGTTACAATAGCGCGCAAAATGCGGAGTCTGTAGTGAAGGAAATCATTCTTATCAATATCGCCGGTGACGACAAGCCCGGTCTCACCTCGTCAGTCACAGAAATTTTGGCCTGCTATGAAGTCAATGTTCTCGATATCGGTCAGGCGGTTATTCACGATACCCTCTCCCTGGGTATTTTGGTCGAGGTGCCGGCCACGGCGGAGTCGGCGCCAATACTAAAAGATATTTTGTTTCGCACCCACGAGCTGGGTTTGACCGCGCGTTTTTCTCCGATTGGAGCCGAAAACTACGCGCACTGGGTCGAGGGACAGGGCAAGCGGCGCTATATTATTACCTTGTTAGCGCGCAAAATCACCGCCGGGCATCTGGCTGCTGTGACCGAAGTGGTGTCCCGCTATCAACTCAATATCGATCGCATCGATCGCCTTTCAGGTAGAGTGCCATTGGAGGGGGTGCACTCTCAGACCAAGGCCTGTGTAGAGTTCTCCGTCAGAGGCTCGGTGGGAGATGTCGCCGACTTTCGCACCGAGTTGATGGCCTTGACCGGGGATTACAATATAGATATTGCCTTTCAGGAAGATAATATGTTTCGGCGCAACCGCCGCCTGGTCGTGTTCGATATGGATTCGACCCTGATCGAAGCCGAAGTGATCGACGAGCTGGCCAAGGCGGCGGGGGTCGGTGAGCAGGTGGCGGCAATTACAGAGCAGGCCATGGCCGGTGAGCTGGATTTTACCGAGAGTTTTAAGGCGCGTCTGGCTTTACTAAAAGGCCTGGACGAGAGTGTGCTAGAAGATATTGCCAAAAACTTAAAGCTGACCGAGGGGGCGGAAAAGCTGGTCGCTACCTTGAAACGGCTGGGTTACAAAACAGCTATACTTAGTGGTGGCTTTGACTATTTTGGCCGCTATCTTCAGGCCAAGCTCGGTATCGATTACGTCTATGCTAACGAATTGGAGATAGAGCAGGGCAAAGTCACCGGCAATGTAGTGGGTACAGTGGTCGACGGCGAGCGCAAGGCGAGCTTGTTGCAGGATATCGCCCGTCGCGAGCATATTTCGCTGGAGCAGTCGATCGCGGTAGGAGATGGTGCCAATGATCTGCCGATGTTGCGCACCGCCGGCCTGGGCATCGCCTTTCGGGCCAAGGCGATTGTCAAACAATCTGCCAAGCAGTCAATATCTACGTTGGGACTGGATGGCATTTTATACCTGCTGGGTATCGGTGACCGATACTCGAGTTGAGCTCAGGCAATGTCGGTAAATTCATAGCTCATCTGGCTTGCCGGTGCCGCTAGATAGCCGCCTTGAATATAGTCGACGCCCATCTGCCACAACATCGCCAGCGCCGCCGCATTTTCAACGTCGCTGACAACCGCCTGCGAGTTGTGTTCGATAATACTGCCGACCATAGCCTTGAGCACTTGGCTGCTACTATCGACCTCTAATTCCCTAGTGTAGCGCCCTGAAATCTTGGCGAAGTCGGCATTGACGTTTTTAAGGGTTTTCAAGGGGTCGTCCGACTGGCCAAAACCACCGATGGATAATTTACAGCCCAATTTTCTTATTGATTCGGTAAAGCTAATAGCCGGTTTTAAATAGTCGATAATAGAGCGTTCGTCGAATTGAAAAATGATTGACTGCGGGGGAATGCCGCCGGCCTTTAGCGCCACTCCCAGCCAGGTGATTAGCGATTTGTCCTGCAGCGCGTGATTGGTCAAATTAATAAACAGCCGGGTGTCGGGGTCGAGCTCAATTTTCGCCGACAGCGCTTTAGTTGCCTGCAGAATAACCCAGCGATCGAGCCGGGTGTTGGTTTTGTCGAAATTGATTGAACCTAAAAACTCCGCTGCGGGTACCTGTCTGTCGTTCTCGTCGATCATCCGAGTTTGCACTTCATAGTGATCACCGCTGGTGCCGCGCAGGCTAACAATGGGTTGAAACGCCAGTGAAAAGCGGTTGTTGTCGAGGGCTTCTTCGAGAATAGCGTCCAAGTCATCGTCGCCCTGGCTGTCACCCAAGGCTTTTTGTTGGTAGGTGGGTATAAACACGCTGACACCGTTGCCAGTGCCTTCGCTACCGGACTGGGCCCGCAGGTTTTCGGCGCCGCGAAAGGCGCCTTCGATTAGATCTTCGGTGGCCATGGGGTGTTGATTGTCCAGCACCAATAGGCCAATGCTAATGGTGCATTGTATTGACTGGCCGCCGACTTCAATAATATGTGCCTCCACCTCCCGGCACAGTCCCTGGGCGACCTTTTTGGCTTTTTCTTCCCCCACTGCCGGTAGCAATAGCACCAGAGCATCGTCACAAATATGCGACAGGCTGTATTCATCGGCACCGTAGTCGGCAATTAACTGCGCTACATTGACTACCATTTCTCGACCCTGCTCGATACCGATGCGGCTGCGCAGGTTGTGGAACTTGTCGATGCCGATAAAGAATAAACTGCTGATACTGCTGCCGTCATTGGCCTGTTTGTTGAGTGCGCCAAGTTGTTCTAAAAAATCGCTTTTAGTGATCATGCCCGCGGGCTCAGGTTCCCGCCGGTCGGAGCTTCTACGGTTGTGCTCGGACTGTCGGGGGTCGCGAATACACATTTGGATACAGTTCTCTTCGTCGTAGACAGCATTACCCAAGGTCATGTACGAAGAAAATTCCTCACCGCTGTGGCTCAGGCCGGCAAAGGGCACGCTGCTGTCGCTGTCACTGTCACTCAGGGATTGTGCTTTGATCAGGGTTTTTATTTTGCCCCTGTCGATTTCTTGAATTAGATCGATAACAGGCAAGCAGTCCAATTCATCCGGGTCTTGAAAGCCAAAGCGGGCACTAAATAGGGTGTTGCAATTGATGATCATGCCATCGCTGATATAGGCGATGGCATCTTGGGATTGCGCCAGCAACTGGGCGCTGCGTTGTTCTGCATCGGCTAATTTTTCTTCGACTAGGGCAAAGCGCCGACGCTGCTCTAGGTGTTTCAGCTCTCGCAGCGACGCGATGATCAGGCGTTGGTCGTCACCGCTGGCGATAACATCTGCGGCGCCAGCCGCTAGCGCAGTCTCGGCATCCTCGTCTCGCAGTACGATGGTGGGAATATCGAGGGCCATCTTGGCTATTTGCTGCAGGCATTGATCGAGGGAGATTTCGGGGTGCCGGTCATTGGCAATCAAAAGATCCCAGTTATTTTGTTCTAATAGTTTCTGTAGGCCTTCCGCTGACTGCGCCCTCTGACCTCGGGCAACTCTACCGGCAGCGCGAAATAAGCTAATGATATGCTCACTCTCGTTGTCGGAGCCGTTGATAAGTAACAATTTGATGGTGGCTTTTATGGTCATAAACAGTATCGGTGTAGGGTGAAAAAGCGTGTTTGTGGAGTACCAGTGACAGTGCTTAGATGATTTATTCAGCGCCTATCGGGCTGCATTTATACACTGTAGTAGAACTGTAGTAGAACTGTAGTAGAGCTGTAGTAGAACTGTATTATGGTCAACATCGCTGCAATGTCATAGTTAAAACTGTGAAGTTGGCTATATTCCCGAATAGTTTAGCCGATTCAAGAGGGCAGCCTCGGGACTACTCCAGGGCTACTAACAGGATAACTAAAGGCTACCGAAGACGTTGTCAGGTCGTGGCCAATACGTTTTGGCTTGCCTAGCGGCACCAGTAACCGCTGTGACTAATGGCGAACTGCTGTAAGGCACAGCGGTGAATGAATGTGTTGCCAGAAGGGCTTGCACCTATTAGCCGCGTTGCTTGAGTATCACCCGTTAGCCCCTTTATAAAGAGTAAAGGGCTGTTTTACACGACCGATGACGGAAAATTCCGGCAATCCCGGTAAATAACCGCCGCCTTTGAGTGCCTATATACCGGCTCGGCCGCCGGTATGCATTAGCGCTGACGCCGAGACCATGTAGCCAATGGTATTGCTGCGCCACTGGTTTGTCCGGCCGCGGACCTGTTGCGGCAATTCGGCTAGTATAGTAGGGAATTCTGATAAAGCGAGGCGTTACACCTGTTTAGGAGCAAACTTGCGTGCCTTATCCGCTCAGTGGGATCAGGGTTTTAGAATGATGCTGTGGCAGTTCTTTCACCAGTCGCGGTACCAAATAACCCGGTGCGCTGGCCAGTAGTTGCTGCACAATACTTTGGGCCCGGGGCTCGTCGACATAAAAATGCGCCGCCCCGGCCACCTTGTCGAGCAAATGCAAGTAGTAAGGCAATACGCCGCAGGCAAACAGTCGTTCGCTTAGCGCCTTTAATGCTGGGGCACTGTCGTTGACGCCGGCCAGTAATACCGACTGGTTAAGCAGGGTCACTCCCGCTTCGCGCAGTGTGGCCAGCGACCGTTGTACCTGTTGATCCAGCTCATTGGCATGGTTGCTGTGAATGACCAAGACCGGCTGCAGGCGGCCGCCGCTAAGCCAGGCCAGAGTCTGCTCGGTGATGCGCTGGGGAATAACCACTGGCAGGCGGCTGTGTACTCTCAAGGTGGTGAGGTGAGGAATAAGTTGTAACTGGTCGACCAGGTCGGTTAATAGTTTGTCGCTGGCGGCCAGCGGGTCGCCACCGCTGAGGATGACCTCGTTAATACTGGGGTCGGCGGCAATATAGTCTAGTACTTCGGTCCATTGGTGGCGCCCCGGGTTATTGTCGCTATAGGGAAAGTGGCGGCGAAAACAATAACGGCAGTTGACCGCGCAGCCACCGCTGACGATTAGCAATACCCGGCCCTGATATTTGTGGATTAGCCCTGAAAGAGGGTTGCTGCCCAGCTCCTCCAGAGGGTCGTCGCTAAAGCCAGGTTGTAGCTCCAGCTCCCGGGCCACCGGCATTATCTGTTGCAGCAGGGGATCATTCCAGTCGCCCTTATTCATGCGAGCAATAAAAGCGCGTGGAACCCGCAGTGGGAAACTGCCAATGGCAGCCACCGCTCCGGGCAGAGCCTCGATATCTAGTGACAGCAGTTGCAACAGCTCCAGGGGGTCTGTGACTGCGTTGGCCAAAGCCTGTTGCCAGCTCTCATTGGTGTCAGGTGACTGACAGATAGGTTCGCTTTGCAGTATCATGGGGGTTTCTACTATTTAGCTGTCGATGATTAAAGAGGATTACCATGGCGACCTATTCTACCAACGAATTCAAAAATGGTCTTAAGTTAATGCTGGAGGGTGATCCGTGCAGTATTCTTGAGAATGAATTTGTTCGTCCCGGTAAGGGCCAAGCCTTTAGCCGCGTGAAATTTCGAAACTTGAGAACGGGCCGGGTATGGGAGCGCTCCTTTAAGTCCGGAGAGTCACTGGAGGGTGCCGATGTGATGGAGACAGAAATGGAGTACCTCTATTCTGACGGTGAATTTTGGCATTTTATGGAGCCCAACACCTTTGAGCAATACCAGGGGGATGCCACGGCTGTTGGAGAGAGTAGCAAGTGGCTGAAAGAGCAGGACCGCTGTGAGGTGACGCTGTTTAACGGTTCGCCGCTGTCGGTGGCTGTAGCCAATTTTGTCGAGTTGGAAGTGACCGAGACCGACCCCGGTCTCAAGGGTGATACCGCCCAGGGTGGTAGCAAGCCGGCGACCCTGCAAACCGGTGCCATGGTGCGAGTGCCGTTGTTTATGAATATCGGTGACGTTATTCGTATCGATACACGCAGCGGTGACTATGTTAGTCGGGCCAAGAGCTAGACAGCGCAGCGGTTGTGGTGCAAAGTCCCGTTGAGTCACTGTGGCGGCCTCAGACCAGCACTGTGGTGCTGCAGCAGCGGGCTGCTATCTATGCTGTGATTCGGCACTTTTTCGCTGCGCGCACGGTGTTGGAGGTTGAGACCCCTCTGCTGGGCAGGCACTCTGTTACTGATCCTCATATGAATGCGTTGCGTGCCGACAATCCCCTGCTGGGGACGGCGGGCTCCCAGGGGGCGCGCTACTATTTGCAAACCTCCCCTGAATACGCCATGAAACGCCTGCTGGCCGCCGGCAGCGGCGCTATCTTTCAAATCTGCAAAGCATTTCGGGCCGGTGAGCAGAGTGGCCGTCACAATCCCGAGTTTTCCCTGCTGGAATGGTACCGCCCGGACTATGACCACCACGATCTAATGACCGAGTTGGAGGCGCTAATGACGGCGCTTGTCCCCAATAGTCGCTGTCGGCGTTGCAGTTACCGCGAACTGTTTGAGCAGCACTTTCGGGTCAATCCCCACCGCGCTCACTGGCGTGAACTGGAGCATATTGCCCGGCAACATCTCGATGTGCAGATGCAAAGTACCGAAGCCGATGATTGGCTGCATTTGCTGATTGGGTCTATCGAGAGCCAGTTGGGCCACGGTGAGGCTTTGTTTATCTACGACTACCCAGCCAGTCAGGCAGCACTGGCCAGGATTCGCCGGGATGCCAATGGTGATTCGGTGGCTGAGCGCTTTGAGCTCTACGCCGGCGGCATCGAGTTGGCCAACGGCTATCACGAGTTGACCGATGCAGGAGAATTACGCGAACGTTTTACTCGCGACCGCGTAATGCGAGCGCAACTGGGGCGGGCCGATATCGACATTGATGAAGCGCTGATGGCGGCGATGACCAGTGGTCTGCCGATCTGCGCTGGGGTCGCGCTGGGTTTGGATCGACTAATTATGCTGGTATTGGGTCTGGGGCGCATTGAGCAAGTGCTCAGTTTTAGTGCCGACAAAGCCTAATGCACGGCGCCGGAGTCGTTTTTTAGCACATTTAGGCGCTGCCAGCTGTTTTCTTCCGGTGGCACCTTGCGTACAATAATGGCATTCCAGCCCCATCTTAGTCCTAGGGTTTGGAGAAACGGAACAATAATATGTATCGACAAAACAGACAGTGCCCGACGGGCATGCGTGAAATCACTTGCTGGCGATGGCTAATTCGCTAGTACTTTCCGCCGGGGCCTGTAATTAATGCAGCAAATGCAGTTCTGGTCGGTCGATTTACCCACTGTTTACCGTTTCTCTATAAATGAGCTCTAAGGATACGCCCCATGGATTTCCAAACCTTTGCCGACCTGGCAGCGCAAGACTATAACTATATTCCGGTCACCCGCGATGTATTGGCCGACCTCGACACTCCGCTCAGCAGCTATCTAAAACTGGCCAAGGGTAAGTACTCCTATCTGTTTGAGTCGGTTCAGGGCGGCGAAAAATGGGGCCGTTATTCGATTATCGGTCTACCCTGCCGCACTGTATTAAAAATAGAAGGTTATCGGGCTACCGTCGAGACCAACTCAACAGTGGTTGAAAGTGAGACTACTGAGGATCCGCTGGCCCTGGTGGAGGCTTTTCAGCAGCGTTACCGAGTGCCGCAGCTAGCGGACATGCCGGTGTTTCACGGTGGGCTGGTGGGCTATTTTGGTTACGACACCGTGCGCTATGTTGAAAAAAAGCTTAAGGACTCCGCCCCAAAAGACGTTATTGGTACGCCGGATATCCTGCTGATGCTGTCCGACGAAGTGTTGGTGTTCGATAATTTGGCTGGCACCATCAAATTGGTGGTACATGCCGACCCCAGCGAAGCGGACGCCTTTGATAAGGCTCAGCTGCGTTTGGATGAATTGGCCGATCGCCTGCCACTGGCAGCGCCGGTACTGGCGCCACTGGATCTGTCCGCAGGGGTCACCGCCATCGCCGAAGGCGACTTTATCTCCAGTTTTGGGGAAAACAATTTCAAGCGATCGGTCGACAAAATAAAGGAATATGTGCTGGCCGGCGACGCCATGCAGGTGGTTATTTCCCAGCGTTTGTCGATACCTTTTAGTGCCGAGCCGCTTAACTTATACCGCGCACTGCGCAATTTAAACCCCTCCCCCTATATGTATTTTCTCGATTTGGGCGACTTTCAAATTGTCGGCTCATCACCGGAAATTCTAGCCCGGCTGGAGGGTGATAAGGTCTATGTGCGGCCGATCGCGGGCACCCGCAGAAGAGGTCACGACCCCGAGGAAGATCTGGCGCTGGAGCGTGAGTTGCTGTCTGATCCCAAGGAACTGGCGGAACACCTTATGTTAATCGACCTGGGTCGCAACGATGCCGGTCGGGTCTGTGAAATTGGCTCGGTGCAATTGACCGACAAGATGGTGGTGGAGCGCTACTCCCATGTGATGCACATTGTATCCAATGTGACCGGTACCCTAAAAACCGGCAAGACCGCTATGGATGTGCTGCGGGCCACGCTACCGGCGGGCACGCTGAGTGGCGCACCTAAAGTGCGGGCGATGGAAATTATCGACGAATTGGAACCGGTAAAGCGGGGTGTTTATGGCGGTGCTGTGGGCTATTTGTCCTGGCACGGAAATATGGATACCGCTATCGCTATTCGCACCGCGGTGATCAAAGATCAGCAATTACACATTCAGGCCGGCGCCGGCGTTGTTGCCGACTCGCAGCCGCGGCTGGAGTGGAAGGAAACTATGAACAAGGCTCGAGCTATATTCAGTGCCGCGGCCATGGTGCAGCAGCGAGAGTCGGGCAGCAACTACCCTCCGGCAAGCTCGGGGGCTAAACCAGTAGCCAAGCCACCAATAAAGGAGCGCAGCTAATGTTGTTAATGATAGATAATTACGACTCCTTTACCTATAACGTGGTGCAATATTTGGGTGAGCTAAAGGCCGATGTCAAGGTGGTGCGCAATGACGAAATTAGCATTGAACAGATACGCCAGCTGGCGCCGGAGAAAATTGTTATATCCCCGGGACCGTGTACCCCCAATGAGGCGGGAGTATCGATGGCAGTGATTCGCAGTTTTGCCGGGGAGATACCGATTATGGGTATCTGTCTGGGGCATCAAAGCATCGGCCAGGTATTTGGTGGCGACGTAGTGCGAGCGCAACATGTGATGCACGGCAAGACCTCGGCGATTTACCATCGTGGTGAAGGGGTATTCAAAGACTTGCGCAGCCCTTTTCAGGCGACCCGTTACCATTCGCTGGTGGTGGCCAAAGACACGCTGCCGGATTGTCTGGAAATCACTGCCTGGACCCAGACCGAGAGTGGCGAGGTCGATGAAATCATGGGGCTGCGACACCGCACATTGGCGGTAGAGGGCGTGCAGTTCCACCCCGAGTCGATATTGTCGGAGCACGGCCATGATTTGCTACGCAACTTTTTAGAGTGTTGAGCTGCGCGGCGGCAGTGATAACAGTAACTGTTGTGGGCAGGACTCTAAAACAAACTGTTTGCAAAGTAAGCTGTCGGCTAAAAGCCCGACCTACAGGACAAAGAAGATGACTATTCAGCAGGCTATTAGCGAGTTGATTGAAGGGCGTTCACTTAGTAGTGAGCAGATGGTTGCAGTGATGCGACAAATCATGACCGGCGCTTGCAGTGATGCGCAGATTGCCGGGTTTTTAGTGGCGTTGCGTATTAAGGGCGAAACCAATGATGAGATCAGTGGTGCGGCACGGCTGATGCGAGAATTAGCTCTACCGGTTGTTGTCAGCGGTGATCATTTGGTCGATATAGTGGGTACCGGTGGTGACAGTGCGGGCATTTTTAATGTCAGTACCGCCAGCACCTTTGTCGCCGCTGCGGCAGGTTGTCGGGTGGCCAAACACGGCAATCGTTCGGTTAGCTCCAACAGTGGTGCCGCCGATGTGCTGGAGGCGGCGGGTGTGCGTCTCGATTTGGATCCCGCTCAAGTGGCTCGCTGTGTTGAGCAGCTGGGAGTCGGCTTTATGTTTGCTCAGAATCATCACGCGGCGATGCGCTTCGCCATCGGCCCGAGAAAAGAGTTGGCCACTCGCACCGTGTTTAACTTGCTGGGGCCGCTTACCAACCCCGCCGGGGTGAAAAATCAGGTGCTGGGTGTGTACAGCCGCCAGTGGCTCAGGCCTATCGCCGAGGTGCTGCGGGATCTGGGTAGCAATCACGTGCTGGTGGTGCATTCCGGGGACGGGTTGGACGAGATTAGTATTGCCGACGAAACCTATGTAGCGGAATTACGCGACGGTGAAATCAGTGAATACACTGTGACGCCGGAGCAGTTTGGGCTGCAGAGGTCGCCGCTAAAAGGTCTTAAAGTCGACGGCGCGGCGCAGAGCTTGGTGCTGATAAAAACACTGCTGGCCGGCGCCGATAGCGCCGCTGCGGATATTGTCGCGCTCAATGCCGGTGCCGCGATTTACGTTGCCGGGGTTGCCTCGAGTCTGGCCCAGGGCGTGGCTATCGCTCAGGATGTGATAGCCGCTGGTACCGCCGGAGAAAAGTTGAAAGAGATGGCACTGGTGACTCAGGCGATGAAAGAAAGCGAATAATTAAATTATTGCCATTTGAATTAAGCGAATTTGGCTGCGAGGGAAGTACCTGATGACTAATATACCGACAATATTACGCAATATTGTCGCCCGCAAGCGCGAGGAAGTGATCGAGCGCAGCGCGCAGCAATCGATCAGTACACTGCAATCATTGGCAGCTCAGCAGAGTGACTGCCGAGGTTTTGTTGCCGCCATGCAGGCGAAAATTGCCGCTGGTCAATCCGCGGTCATTGCCGAGGCGAAGAAGGCCTCACCCAGTAAGGGGGTTATTCGGGCCGAATTCGACCCGGCGGCAATTGCTCGTAGTTATGCCAGTGGCGGCGCCGCCTGCCTATCGGTGTTGACCGACCGGGATTTTTTTCAGGGCTCGGAGCAGTATCTGCAACTTGCCCGAGCCGCCTGTGATTTGCCGGTAATTCGCAAAGACTTTATTATCGACCCCTATCAAGTGGTAGAGGCCCGCTCGATAGGGGCGGACTGTATTTTATTGATCGTGGCCTGCCTACAGGATTCGCAAATGGTAGAACTAAACGCCGCCGCAGCGGAGCTGGGAATGGACGTATTGGTGGAAGTTCACGACCGGGAAGAGTTGGAGCGGGCACTGCCTCTGGGCAACATTCTAGTAGGTATCAATAACCGCAACCTCAATACCTTCGAGACCTCTCTGGAGACCACTTTTGCGCTACTTGGGAGCATTCCCGAGGATCGCGTCGTGGTAACTGAGAGTGCGATTCACAGTCAGGCGGATGTCAGCGAGATGCGTCAGCGCGGGGTCAATGCCTTTTTGGTGGGGGAGGCGTTTATGCGTGCCGACAATCCCGGCGAGAAGCTGGCCAGTCTTTTTTACTGACCGTGTCGGCGGTTCATCGGCAGCGGTTTGAGTAGGGCTTGCGCTAACGGCTCAGCGCGTGCCATAGACCACCATAGTTTTGCCCTTGGCTTCCAGTAGGCCCTGTTCCTCCAGGGTCTTTAATACTCTGCCCACCATCTCCCGGGAGCAGCCGACGATTCGGCCTATTTCTTGCCGGGTAATCTTAATTTGCATGCCGTCGGGATGGGTCATTGCGTCGGGCTGTTTACACAGGTCAAGTAGCGTGCGGGCGACCCGGCCGGTCACATCAAGAAAGGCTAGGTCGCCGACCTTGCGGGTGGTAGCACGTAAGCTGGCGGCCATCTGGGTACTAACGGCGAGCAAAAATTCCGGTTTGCTGGCACTTAGTTCGTGAAATTTGGCATAGGAAATCTCACCGACATCACACTCGACCTTGGCTTTTACCCAGGCGCTACGCTGTTGCTGGTCATCGAACAGCCCCATCTCCCCAAAGAAGTCCCCTTTGTTAAGATAGGCAACAATAATTTCTTTGCCGTCGTCGTCTTCGATCATCACGGTTACCGAGCCCTCTATAATATAATAGAGGGAGTCGCTTTCGTCGCCGGCATAAATCAAGGTGCTTTTTGCCGGGTACCGACGGCGGTGACAATGGCTTAAAAACTCTTCCACATTTTTGATATGCGGACTTAGGGCTACGCTAACCAATGACTAGTCTCCTTTCTTTTGATTATTTTGCGACGGTTGGATTATGAGCGCAAATGTCTGCTTTTGCTAGTTTGATCAGAGCTTCCACGATAATTACCTGGTCACAGGGCATGAATAGGCTATGCAGTCGTAGTTATCGAGCGTAGTTATAGAACATAGCTATAACGCATAGATATAGCGCGTAGATATAAGTAACTGTCAATGTTATCAGCTTCTGCCTAAGCGTTATGCCTAATAATTGTTTTCCTCCGGGGTATAAAAGTATCGATAATACCGTTGTTTATCTAATTTCCAGCCCCTGTATGATTGTTGTTATAGTCCCTGTATTATGGCCTTTTTTATTCACCGTACAGGGCTGGCAATGATTAAATTATACGGTTTTACCATCAGTAATTATTTTAATATGGTTAAGATGGCGCTGATCGAAAAAAACATAGACTTTGAGTTTGTTGAGGTTAAGCCCAGTCAGGAGCCGGAGTTCTTGGCCAAGAGTCCAATGGGTAAAGTACCCTGCCTGGAAACCGAGCAGGGTTTTATCAGCGAGACGGATGTTATTTTTGACTACCTTGAAGACCTAGATAGCAGCACTGCACTAATGCCCGCCGATGCCTACGGTCGCGCTAAAGTACGGGAGCTGATTAAAGAGATTGAGCTGTATATAGAGCTGCCGGCGAGAACGTGTTTCCCCGAGGCTTTTTTTGGGGGTAGTGTGAGTGACGAGGTAAAGGACAAGGCTAGGGCCAATCTGGCCAAGGGCATGGATTGTTTGCGCCGCCGCGGTAGCTTCTCGCCCTATGTGGCTGGCGATCAATTTAGCTATGCCGATATCATGTTTATGTATTCAATAAACTTGGCTGGTGCCTGCGCGAAGCGGGTACTAGGTATGGATTTACTGGGCGACTTTACCGAGGCAAAAGCCTTGACCGAACTGTTGGCGAGTCGGATTTCGGCGCAACAGATTGCGGCAGACCAAAAAGCGTAATACAGGGCCTAGTTTGTCGGTCGGCCTAATAGCCGGCCTTTATTCGATCACAGAAGTGAACAGTTTTATGAAAGCAACGGTAAAGTGGGTAGATGGGGTTAGTTTTTCCGCGCAGTCGGAAACTGGGCACACCGTGGTTATGGACGGACCGGCAGATCTGGGTGGGCGCGATCTTGGCCCCAGGCCGATGGAAATGTTGTTAATGGGTATGGGTGGCTGCGCCTCCTTCGATGTGATGAGTATGCTGCGCAAGTCTCGGCAACAGGTCAGTAGCTGCGTCGCCGAACTGGACGCCGAGAGGGTCGACGCGGTGCCGGCAGTCTTTAGTAAAATTCATTTAAAGTTTATCGTCACCGGAACACAATTGAAAGAAAATCAGGTGAAGCGTGCGGTGAGCCTTTCGGCGGAAAAGTACTGTTCCGCCTCGATTATGATGGAGGCGGCGGGGGTAGTGGTAAGCCACAGTTACGAAATTGTCGAGCAGGGCTGAGGTGCGCTGCTGGCGCCGGGCGCCGAATTAAAAAGGGCTTGGCCAAAATGGCAGGGCCCTTTTTTTGGGGTAGCGTGTAACGTGCTTTACTTAGCTATTACTGTCACTGTGGTTGAGGGAAAAAGTGCACGTCGCGCTGGGGAAAGGGAATCGTAATACCTTCCCTGTCGAAGGCCAGTTTAACAGCCTCGATGGTAGCAAAATAGACAGGCCAGTAATCTTCCGATTTACACCAGGGCCGTACCCGCATATTGATGGAACTGTCGGCATGGGCAGCGACAATAATGTCGGCGCCAGGGTCTTTGAGTACTCGTTCATCGGCATCTAGCACCCCTTGCAATACCTTTTTTACGGCAATAATGTCGTCTCCGTAGCTGATGCCAAAGGTCATGTCGACGCGGCGGGTGGGTTCGACAAAATATTCTTAACACAGCCATTGGACAGTAGGCTGTTGGGGATATAAACCCGCTGGTTGTCCATCGTGCGAATCACCGTGTTGAATATTTGAATCTCTT
>Ga0105355_10001797_pt1 | contig 19630 bp, 15 predicted proteins | sample GOMGulsemesocosm_2_FD_83508 | JGI IMG/M metagenome (GOLD analysis project Ga0105355, IMG submission 83508) | Methane-oxidizing microbial communities from mesocosms in the Gulf of Mexico - GOM9C Gulf of Mexico | ecosystem: Environmental > Aquatic > Marine > Cold seeps | place: Gulf of Mexico... | reverse complement strand
AAGCTGGTGGTAAATGCAACAATAAAACCAGATATTGTACCTAAAGGAAACGAACTTGGAAAGATTTGTTATGGGAAAGAACGTTCTACGCAACTGATATTAAGAAATGCAAGTGAATTTCAAGGTAATGCTGTTGAGTCGTTTAATATAAGGTATATTGCGAAAGTCGAACAAAAAATTTACCACCGATATAGTATTAAGGTAAATCAATATGTAATTTCTAGAGAGGCGTTTGTGTATTATCAAACACTAAAAGATTTCTCTGAATCTGACAATGTGTTTTCCGAAAATCAACCAGGTAATATCATTGGAAATATGGTTTCTTTAGATGATGAGAACGAAGTTGTGATTGGTTATTTTGAGGTATCAAAAATACGCTCGAAAAGACTGTTTTTTAATTATATAGATTTTTATCGAAAAGAGGAAGTTGCAGATGAAGTTTATTTTGGAGCATGTATTAAATCATTTCCTACATTAAGAAGCAGAGGTATTATTCAGCGTTTAAGTTTAAATGATATGTTGCTGCAAAATTTGGTAGTGTATCTTAATGAAAATGACCCAGTACTTCCATGGCCTGGAGGGCCTTTTCAAGTAGTAACCAAAGCTTGTGGAGATTGCAGGGTTTTAGGAGATGTTGAAAAACCTGATTTCTGGATAGATTAAGTACACTTAACTTATAAACTATATAGTGTTAAGCTGCTTGTTTTTGTGTTTTTCGAATACCAATATCTTCTCCATAAATTTATTTGAGTTTTAGTTTATACTTGATACAGATTGTAGAGATTTACCTTAGTTAATCTTATTGAAACATTCATATTGAGTTGTTAAAATTCTTTTGGAGATTGGACACGTTTTTTGGCTGTGCTCAAACACTATTTTATGTGTTAACATGTGCTGAGTTCTTGTAATTGGTAGGTTTTAAGTAGTGTAATGTGGTACGACTTGTAGAAAAAAGAACATAATATGCAAGTGTGTTTGAATCAAATTAATATTTTAAAAAATAAAAAAGGGCTGTAATTCTAGAAAAAAATGTAGTTTTAGAAAAAAAAGAGCACGCTGTCCTAAGGGTATATTTATAGTGAAAATTAAATGAAAAAGATAATTTTTGCATGTTTAATCACTTTACAGGTTTTTAGTTTAGACCTAAAATAATTGTAAGATCTGTACATTTTTTTTGTCAAGAAACTTGCATAAAAAAAATGATCTATCATGAAGAAACAATTTAGACTGTTTTTCTATTGTAGTGTTTTAGGCATACAGACATATGAGAATTCTTCTTTTTGTATCAATACCAATAAATAGCTATGGTTTTTAAATTTAATTAAAATGGAAAAAAAAGAGAAGAATAACTGTATAATGGTTTTTGTATGCTGTTTAATGTTTTTTGGTTGCACAACACCCTATGAGTTAAAACAAGAAGAAAATTTTGATGATCGACTTGTTGTAGAAGGAAAACTAACGGATGAATTAAATTTTCAGAGAATAAAATTAACAAGAACGTATTTGTTAAATAAATGGACGTCAATTCCAGTAGAGAAAAATGCAAGTGTTAAGATCATTGAAGATGGTACAACATCTTTTGAATATGAAGAAAAGGAACCGGGTATTTATGTCTCAAAAATTAAATTTAAGGCAATTCCAAATAAAACCTATTCATTAGAAATCAAATTAAGTTCTGGGAAAAAATATGCATCTGTACAGCAAGAGTTACCCGCTCAATTAAATTCGAACTTTGATTTGGTAGTGGCTAAAGGAACAAATAAAGAGGGGGTTTCTGGTGTTTTTATAGATTATGTTAATAAAGGAGGAGGAGATTCTGTAGAATCTAGTTACTATCGTTTTGATCATACAAGTACCTATAAAATTGTTGTTCCTGCTTGGTTTACTGATAGTTTGGTCGTAAACTCAACTATAAGACCTCATATGGTTGTGAAAGGGAATGAGATTGGTAGGGTTTGTTATCAAGATGACCTTTCAAGTCAAATTATTATGAGAAATGCAAGTAAATTTAAAGGTAATGCTGTGGATCCTTTCAATATAAAGTTCTTGCCGAAGAGCGACCATAAAATATATTATAGATATAGTATAATTGTAAATCAGTATGTAATTTCTAAAGAATCATATGCCTATTTTAATACCTTAAAAGACTTCTCTGAATCTACGAATGTGTTTTCCGAAAATCAACCTGGTAATATCATTGGAAATATGATTTCTTTAGATGACGACACTGAAAATGTGATTGGTTTTTTTGAGGTAGTAAAAAAACTCTCAAAAAGAGTGTTTTTTAATTATACAGATTTTTATGTGAAATCTAGCCTATTGTCTCCAACAGAATTTTATTTTGTAGATTGTGATATTTCAACTCCAACATTAAGGAGTAGAGGAATCTATCAACCATTGAGTTTAAATGAAATGTTACTAAAAGAGCTGGTAGTTCTTTTAAATGAAAACAAAGACAATCCGGGAGGCCCATACCAGGTTGTCACCAAAGCTTGTGGAGATTGCAGGGTTTTAGGAGATGTTAAAAAACCTGATTTCTGGATAGATTAAGTACTCGTACCTTCTAATCTATATAGTATTAAGCTGTTTGTTTTTGTGTTTTTTAATACCAATATCTTCTCTATAAATTTGTTTTATATTTGATACAGATTGTGGAATTTCACCTCGGTTCATCTTGTTGAAGTGTTCATGTCGAATTGTTAAAGTCCTTATGGAGATAGGTCCGTTTTTGAGATGTGTTCAAATTCTATTTTACTTATTAATATTTGCTAACTTCTTGTAATTGGCAGGTTTTAAGTAGTATAGTGTGGTATGACTTGTAGTAAAAAGAACATAATACGCAAGTGTGTTTTAATCAAATTAATATTTTTTTTTAAAAAAAAGGACTGTAATTCTAGAAAAAAATGTAGTTTTAGAAAAAAAATAAGCACCCTGTCCTAAGGATATATTTATAGTGAAAATTAAATGAAAAAGATAATTTGTATTATAGTAATGGTAACCCCATTTTTTAGTTTCGGACAAAACCATGTAGAAGAGCTATACAATTGGTTTGATGAGAAAATTGGATTTGAAAATGTTAATATTCATCAAGGAAGTGAATTTAAAAAAAAGCAGCGATCGGTAAATGGAGAGCACTCTTTTTTTAAGAGTTCTGAATTTGTAAAAGGAGCTATATTCTATCAAGGTGAAAAATATTCAAACGTTTACTTTAAATATGATTTATATGAGCAAAAACTTATTGTTCGTTTTCATGAACTGAGTTCTACAGGAGTCACCATACAACTTTTCAATAATAATGTAAAAAGATTTAACCTGCATAACACACCGTTTGTTTGGGTTGAGAGTACAGATGTTAAAGGGAAGTCAATTTCAGGATTTTTCGAAGAGGCATATTCAGCACCTTCGTTAAAACTGTTGATAAAAATTTCCAAACATAAAAAAGAAGTTGCATATAATGGAAGAATGTTGGCTGAGTATAAAAAAAACAGAAACGAGTACTTCTTGTGGTATAAGAATCAATACACTAAAATAAAATCTAAAAAAAATATTATAAATATTCTCCCATCATTAAAAAAGCAGGTGAATTCTTTTTATAGAAAACATGCGTCGCTTAGGAAAAAAAATTACACACTTTTTTTAGCTGAATTATCGAGAGAATTAGTAAAGAATAATAATTTATAAATGAAAAATATTTTAGTAATACTACTGGTTTTTTTTAGCTTTCAAAATTGCTTTTCGCAAAAAACTTCAAAAAAAATATCACTATCTTTTAACAATAGTCCCATTGAAGTGGTCTTAAAGGATATTGAAAACTTAACAGATTATACTTTTTTTTATATCCGAGATTGGTTTGAAGACAAAGTAGTAAGTGGGGATTATAAAAATGTATCGGTAGAAGAAATACTGACCAACATCTTTAGTCAAACTTCTATTAATTTTTATATCCATACTAAGAATAGCATAATCTTAACAAATAATAGTGTCATTTATGACACCCTACCTAATGGGTTTTTAGTACGCAAAGAAAAAGAAGAAACTAAAACGGAAGAAAACACCTTGATTCCCGTTTTTTATGATGAAGGAATACCGCAAGAAGAAAAGATTATAAAAATTGGGAAAGCAAGTAAATCTATAAAAAGGAGAAGGTTTATTTTGAAAGGTCGAGTACTTAATGAATTGACTAAAGATCCCATTAGAAATGTAGCCATTGTTGTGAAAGGGAAGGGCATTGCAACTACCACAAATAAAGACGGAGATTACTCCTTAAGCCTTCCACTGGGAATAAACCAATTAGAATTCAGCGCAATTGGAAATAAAAAAACAAACAAGCGTGTACTGATTTATAATAATGGGAAACTAAACATTGAACTTCAAGAAATATTTGAAACACTTGATGAGGTTGTTGTACGTGCAAATAGTGATGTAAATGTTGTAAAAACCATTACAGGTTTGTCACAGATAAATCCTGGGAAAATTAAAACAATCCCTTTGGTGTTAGGAGAATTAGATATTTTAAAAGTTGCAACAACGCTACCAGGTATTAGTACAGCCGGAGAAGGGTCTTCTGGGTATCATGTAAGAGGAGGGAAAGCAGATCAAAATTTAATTTTATTAGATAATTCTGTAATCTATAATCCTACCCATTTTTTCGGAATATTTACGAGCTTAAATCCTTTTACCTCTAGTTCTGTAGATATTTATAAAGGGAGCATTCCTGTAGAATTTGGAGGGAGGTTGTCTTCTGTATTTGATATTAGTACAAAAGATGGTAATACTCAGAAATTTTCTGGAGAGGCATCGGTGGGGCCAGTGATGAGTAATTTAGCTGTAGAGATCCCCGTTGTTAAAGGGAAATCATCGTTGTTAGTTGGAGCAAGAAGTACATATTCTGACTGGGTATTAAAGCTATTGGATTCAGAATCATTAAAAAAGAGTGAAGCTTCGTTTTATGACTTGGTGGCGAAATATTATCATAAAATAAATGAGAACAACGCTGTTAGAGTAACGGGGTATTTAAGTAAAGATAAATTTAGAGTGACTTCTGATTCTCTATATAGTTATACCAACAAATTGGCATCTATAAATTGGGAAAGTAAATTAACTAAAAAGAATAGGTTAAATGTGATTTTGGCAAATAGCTACTATGGGTTTAATATTAATTTTGAAAAAGAAACCTCAGGAGGGTTTGATTTGGGATACAATATTGATGAGACGGAGCTAAAACTTAAATTTAAGTACTTAATGAATGACTCCCATAAGTTTGATTACGGAGTTGCAACCAAGCTGTATAGAGTGAATCCAGGGAATATAAATCCAGTTGGCCAGAATTCCACATATTCGAAAATTGATATTCCTAAAGAGAAAGCATTAGAGTCGGCGTTTTTTGTGTCTGACAATATAAAAATAAATGAAAAATTACAGCTCGATTTAGGATTGCGGTATTCCAGCTTTTTATCATTAGGACCTTCAACGCAAAGAATATATACAGAAGGTGTTCCCAAAAATATTGGGACACTAGAGGAAGAACGGGAGTTTGGAGACAATGACTTGGTTAAAAGTTATGGAGGACTAGAGACCAGAATTTCTGCAAGGTATTTTCTAGCAGATGATTTTTCTTTAAAGGCAGGGTATAGTAAAAACTATCAATACATTCATACCCTATCAAATAATACAACTGCTTCTCCAACAGATACCTGGAAGCTTTCTGATTTAAATATTAAACCGCAGGTTTCAGAGCAGATTTCTGCAGGATTATATCGAAATTTGAATGATGATATGTATGAAATTAGTTTTGAGGGATATTACAAAAAATTACAGAATACCTTAGATTATAAGACTGGAGCAAAACTACTGCTAAATAAAACCATTGAAACGAAAGTCTTACAAGGTGAAGGGAGATCTTATGGAGTTGAGTTTTTGGTTAAAAAAACGACTGGTAGATTAAATGGATGGTTGGGGTATACCTACTCTCGATCATTAAATAAATTTGAAAGTGAATTTTCGAGTGAAACGATAAACAACGGAAACTATTTTTCATCAAACTATGACAAACCAAATGATTTTAGTTTGGTGTTAAATTATAAATTAACTAAAAGATATAGTGTGTCTTTAAATGGTATATATCAAACGGGAAGACCAGTTACATTTCCTACCGCGAAATACAGCTATAATAATGTTGAATTTGTGACCTATAGTGAACGAAATAAATTTAGAATTCCTGATTATTATCGTTTGGATTTAAGCTTTAATATTGAAGGGAATCATAAGATAAAAAAGTTTGCCCATAGTTTTTGGAATATTTCAATTTATAATGTCTTAGGTAGGAACAATCCATATTCTGTTTTCTTTGTTTCAGAAGAAGCAGGAGTAAGAGCGTACCAGAGTTCTATTTTTTCAATGCCAGTACCAACAATTACCTATAATTTTAAATTTTAAGTACGATGAGTCAAAAAGGGTATAACTTCGGTACAATCATTTTGGGAATCTGTTTAATTTTGATAGGTTGCATAACTCCATATGAAATAAATGAAGGAGACAATTTTGAAGATCGACTGGTAATAGAAGGGAAACTAACAGATGCCTTTGGTTATCAAGAAATAAGGCTTTCAAAAACCTTTTCTTTGGATAAATGGAGCACTGGTTTGATGGAAAAAAATGCAATTGTTAAAATTATTGAAGACGGTATAACAACGTATGAATATGAAGAAACTGAACCTGGTGTATATGTTTCAAAAGTTAAATTTAATGCCATACCAAATAGCAGTTATAAATTAGAAGTTACATTAAGTTCTGGGAAAAGATACGCTTCTAAAAACATCGAATTACCGGCAGAATCAAATACAGATTTTGACTTGGTGGTAAATAGTGGAACAAATAAAGGAGGTAAGCCCGGTGTATTAATTGACTATATTAACATAAGTAATGACGGAGGAGCTAATACCCCTAGTTTTTACCGATTTGACCATACAGGTACCTATAAGATTATTGCCCCAAATTGGACTGATGAGAAGCTGGTGGTAAATGCAACAATAAAACCAGATATTGTACCTAAAGGAAACGAACTTGGAAAGATTTGTTATGGGAAAGAACGTTCTACGAAATTAATATTAAGAAATGCAAGTGAGTTTCAAGGGAATGTTATTGAGTCTTTTAACCTGGAATTTATAGCGAAAGTGGAACAAAAGATTTACCACCGATCTAGTATTAAGGTAAATCAATATGTAATTTCTAGAGAGGCGTTTACATATTATCAAACACTAAAAGATTTCTCTGAATCTGACAATGTTTTTTCTGAAAATCAACCGGGTAATATCATTGGAAATATGATTTCTTTAGATGATGAGAAAGAAATTGTGATAGGTTATTTTGAGGTATCAAAAATACGCTCAAAAAGACTGTTTTTTAATTATGTAGATTTTTATTGGAAAGAGGAAGTTGCAGATGAAGTTTATTTTGGGGCTTGTATTAAAACATTTCCAACATTAAAAAGCAGAGGTGTTGTTCAACGTTTGAGTTTAAATGAGATGTTGCTGCAAAACTTAGTGGTGTATCTTAATGAGAACGGAGGAGAGCCTGGAGGGCCTTATCAAGTAGTAACAAAAGCATGTGGAGATTGCAGGGTTTTGGGAGAGGTAGAAAAACCTGATTTTTGGATAGATTAATAGCGCAAAATGATGAAAACGAAAATTACAATATTGCTTATAAGTTTGATGCTTTGTCAAACTTCAATTTTTGCTCAGCAGAATACAACTAAAGAAATTGCCATAAATTTTCCACAAGAGAATGTTTATTTGCATTTTAATAGTGCAACATTATTAGTGGGAGAGCAATTGTATTACAGATTATATTGTTTAAACAGCACAACAGAGCATTTAAGTTCACTGAGTAAAATTGCCTATGTGGAGTTGATAGGTGAAAACAAAAAAGTTGTTTTTAAGCAAAAAATTAAATTGATAAATGGCCTTGGTCAAGGAGATTTTAAAATCCCAGCCGATGTGGCTTCTGGAAATTATAAAATTATTGGGTATACCCAATGGATGAGAAATAGTGGTGAAAAGAATTTATTTCACGACAACATAACAATTCTGAATCCATATAGTGCAGATCAGCAAATTTTTTTACAAAAAAAAGATAGTAAATGGATAAATACTTCGGTCGAGCAATTAAAACAGAAGACGATTACTTCTCCATTTTTGAAAATGGAGTTAATTAAAAGTACGTATGGAAAGAGAGCAAAAGTTTCTTTAAATTTAACAGCTAATAGTGCTAAAAATAAAAATGGAAGTTATTCTGTTTCTGTAAGAAAAGTTGATGCGATTGATGCTTTGCAACACCAAAAAATTACTTCAGTATTCTTTAAAAAAGGTAAAAAAGTAAATACCTTTAAGGATGTTCTTTTTTTACCCGAATTAAGGGGGGAGATTATAAGTGGTGTTTTAGTAAATAAAAAAAATAACCAACCGGCTCCAAATGAAAAGATGTCGCTGTCAATTCAACAAAAAGATTTTATATTAAAAATTTCCACCACCAATGCTAATGGACGTTTTTATTTTAATTTAAACGATGATTACTCTAGTAAAACAGCCGTTGTTCAGGTGTTAAATAAAATGAATGATGCCTTTAAAATTGTTTTTGATCGGCATGCTTCTGTTTCAGTTGATGATTTAAGTTTTGGAGAATTTAGAATTTCTAAAAAATATAGTGATGAAATTTTATCAAGGAGTATTTACAATCAAATTGAAAACAGTTATTCGTCTGTAAAAAAGGATGGTATTATTGATGTTGAGCAGGTTGCGCCATTTTTCGGAAAATATCATGATGTTTATGAACTTGATGATTTTACAAGGTTTCCAACAGTGAAAGAAACTTTTATAGAGATTATTGAAAGTGCTAGTATTGTAAAGACAGATAAAGACGAGTTTGAGTTTTATGTAGAATCCTTAGACCCCTATTTGAAAAATAAAGAAATGACAGCAGTAATAGTTGATGGTGTTTTACAACAAAACAAATCGAAAATCATAGAATATGATTCAAGAAAAATTAAGAAAATTAGTGTTGCTAGAACCGAAACAAAGTTTGTGATTGGAACAAAATTGTATGAGGGCTTTATTGTTATGGAAACTTTTAAAGGAGATTTTAATAAAAAGTTGGCGTCAGATTCTTTTATGGTGTTGCCATTGTTTAAACCACAACCTAAAAAGAAATATTTTAAAAAGGAATATGCTGGTAAAGAAGTTGATGTAAGGAATAATATTCCTGATTTTAGAAATCAATTACTTTGGGAGCCTATGGTAAATATGAGAACTCAAAAGGTAGCATTAGATTTTTTTACGTCTGATAACATTGGGGTCTATGAAATTAGCCTAGAGGGGTTTACCGCCAATGGAGAACCTGTGACGTTAAAAGAATACATTACGGTTGAATGATCTTTGAAGTTTAATTGTATGTTGTGTTATAACAGGAAATAGGAATCGTTTTTGGTGCTTAGTGAAAAATATAGTTTTGTAGGTACCTCACTTTAAAAATAATAATGAAAAAACTAATTTTAGTCGTTACGTTGCTTATCAGTAGCATTCTAATTGCTCAGCGCCAAAATGGTCAAAAGGCTCAAACTTTTGACGCATCAAAAGTAGTCGGTATATTTTACTATGAAGAAGATAAGGCAATTAAAAAAATAAAGATCAAACAAAAAGCATTAAAATATAGCGTTAAAAAAGCGATTATTTCTTATAATTCTAAAATCAAAGAAATTTCTTTTTTGAAAAATGCGGAATTAAAAGGTGTAACTGAATTGGTGAATGCGACAAAAAAGGGAACTAATCGCGAAGCATTGCTTGGTTTTAGAGCGCGAGTAAATAAAGTATTATCGCCTATTAGAGCCAGTATTCAAGAAGTTGAAAAGCAATTAAATAAAAACCTAAAAGAGCAATTATCAAAAAAACAATTTAAAAATTGGTTGAAATTTCAGAAAAAGAAGAAAAGAGAATTGGCTCCGAAAGCCCGAGAAGTTGAAAGAAGAAATAAGCCTCAAAGCAGAACGAATACAGTGCAGAGAAGAAGATATTAGAAAAAACCTACAGGAATGTAGGTTTTTTTGTTTCTGAGCGAGCGTTGTTAAATAATTGTCGATATTTGTAGTTCCGCAAATTTTAAAATATATTAGAATGACGATGAATAAAAATACCGTACTGGCTTGGGCAACATTTATTATGATACTTGTTGGATTGGGGTTAATAGCGCTTGGCGCTTTTAGATATGATGAGATTGCTGGATGGGGTTTTGCCGCTGTTGGTGTCGGTTTTTTCGCAGTTGCTTGGGTATTTAATGCCTTAAAAGGAAGAGTATAGTTTTCAAAATTTATTTACTTAATTAATTTACGAATATGTCAGACGATAAGAAAGTCATCTTTTCGATGAATAAGGTTTCAAAAACCTATCAAAGTACAAACAAACAAGTCTTAAAAGATATTTATTTAAGCTTCTTTTATGGAGCTAAAATTGGAATCCTCGGTTTAAATGGATCAGGGAAATCAACCTTGTTAAAAATTATAGCTGGGGTAGAAACTAATTTTCAAGGAGATGTCTCTTTTTCTCCAGGATATAAAGTTGGTTATTTAGAGCAAGAACCTAAATTAGATGACAATAAAACGGTTATTGAAATCGTAAGAGAAGGAGTTGCCGAGACAGTTGCAATTTTGGATGAATACAATAAAATCAACGACATGTTTGGTTTGGAAGAAGTGTATTCTGATGCTGATAAAATGGATAAGTTGATGGCGAGACAAGCAGAACTTCAAGATAAAATTGATGCTTCTAATGCTTGGGAATTGGACACAAAGTTAGAAATAGCGATGGATGCGCTGAGAACTCCTGATGGAGATACTCCAATTAAAAACTTATCAGGAGGAGAAAGAAGGAGAGTTGCATTGTGTAGGTTATTACTACAGGAACCAGAAATTTTATTATTAGATGAGCCTACCAATCACCTAGATGCAGAATCTGTACACTGGTTAGAACACCATTTAGCACAATATAAAGGAACGGTAATCGCAGTAACACATGATAGGTACTTTTTGGATAATGTAGCTGGCTGGATATTAGAATTAGATCGAGGAGAAGGAATTCCTTGGAAAGGAAATTACTCTTCTTGGTTGGATCAAAAGTCTACGCGATTGGCACAAGAAAGTAAAACAGCTTCAAAAAGACAGAAAACATTAGAACGAGAGTTAGATTGGGTACGTCAGGGGGCAAAAGGTCGTCAAACAAAGCAAAAAGCGCGTTTAAAGAACTATGACAAGTTGATGAGCCAAGACCAAAAGAAATTGGATGACAAATTAGAAATTTACATTCCCAATGGTCCGCGATTAGGAACCAATGTGATTGAAGCTACAGGAGTTTCAAAAGCCTATGGAGATAAATTATTATATGATAAGTTGGAATTTAATTTACCCCAGGCAGGAATTGTTGGAATTATTGGCCCGAATGGAGCTGGGAAAACGACCATTTTTAAAATGATAATGGGCGAGGAAAACCCAGATGCAGGTAGTTTTAAAGTTGGTGAAACGGCAAAAATTGCATATGTAGATCAAGCACATTCTAATATAGATCCAGATAAATCTATTTGGTCTAACTTTTCTGATGATCAAGAACTGGTTATGATGGGAGGAAAACAAGTGAATTCTCGTGCATATTTAAGTCGATTTAATTTTGCAGGAAGTGAGCAAAACAAAAAAGTATCTACGCTTTCTGGAGGTGAAAGAAATCGCTTGCATTTAGCAATGACTTTAAAAGAAGAAGGAAATGTACTGTTATTAGATGAGCCAACAAATGATTTGGACGTAAATACTTTAAGAGCTTTAGAAGAAGGTTTAGAAAACTTTGCAGGTTGTGCTGTGGTAATTAGTCACGATAGGTGGTTTTTAGATAGAGTTTGTACTCACATTTTAGCTTTTGAAGGCAACAGTGAAGTGTATTTCTTTGAAGGTGGTTTTAGTGATTATGAAGAAAATAAAAAGAAACGATTGGGCGGAGATTTAATGCCGAAACGTATTAAGTATCGAAAATTGATTAGATAATTAAAAACATAAAAAAATCCCGCTTTACAAAGCGGGATTTTTTATGCATGCTATTAATTACGTCTTCTTCGTTCTTGTTTTTTAGCAACCTTTTTTTTATTAATCTCTTTTTTAACTCTAATTTTAGTAGCTCCTCTTTTAACTTTCCTCTTAGTTACCTGAGCTCTTTTAGAATGGGTATTTCTTTTAGTAATTGTTTTTCTGTTAGGTGCTACTTTTCTTTTTGGGTACTTATTGTTATTTCGTGTTGTTACACCCGCTTTTCTCCTTTTTATTAGCTTACCTCGTTTTCCAACTTTGCCGTTAGGTTTAACTTTGTAATAATAATAGTTTTTGTCTTCTCTATATTTTCTGTAATTATTTTTAAAGCTATAATCATAAAAGTAACGATCATTATAGTTGAAAACAGAACCAAAATTTAATGAGAATTGAATACCTGAGTCATAATAATCTCGATGAACATTTCCATAAAAATAAGGATCTCCCCAATTATTGTAAGATACTTTTAAATCACCAACTTTTCTTACAACCCCTCTTCTGTAATAGATTCTAATTTTTCCAATTCGAGTAACATTACCCTTATAGTCATAACGAATATAATTAGAGCCTATACGTTTGATTCTTCCTTGATAGTCTCTGTCAATTCTGATGTCATTCTGTCTATATCTTCTGTTGTTATATTTGTAGTAACGTCTATTTGGAGTATCGAATTCAAAATCACCATTCAAAAAAACATGAAATTGAACACCTCTTTCAATAAAGCTAACTGCGTCATCATAACCGTTTATTGTGATCGATTTTTCAGTTGATACATTTTTTTCGTTTGCACTTACAGCAACAAAAGACATTATTCCTAAAAATAATAGTAGTACTTTTTTCATAATTTCTATTTTTTAAAATCCTGCTTACTCTTTTCGGTTTTCAGCTTCCACGTTAATAATGAGTTTTCAAAGAGCGTGCCAAAAAATAAATTAACAGAAGTAGGAGTTCAGAAAACACTTAAGAATTACAGCGATGCTTGCGCTCTTTTTAAGACGAAGTATGTGATTTTAATTTAGATACCTTTCCAGTAGAACATGAAATTTTGAATGTAACTAATCTAGGATAATGCCAAAAATTTAAACTATAAAATATAGTGGGTAGTACCGTTAACTACGCCTTTTGATATTTATTGGAAAGGCTTTTTATTTTTTTAGTATAGGCTCTTAATTCAAACATTTCTTTAATGAATTTTTTAGAACTTTTATATGGGACATTGTATTGTTTGTTATTGATTGTTGCTACTTGAAATAAAGATTCCCAATGTGTTCTTATAGCTTTTAGAGCTTGTAAATAAGTGTATGTTTCACTGTCATAAATGTGAGTGGGTTCAGAGAGAATTCCGTTGATTTCTAGAATTTTAAAGCCAATCCCATTTTCTAGCTCCTCAAAAGTATTGTACTTAATATCAATTCTTCCATAATACCAGCCATCAATGGAGCTACTTAATTGATCAAAAGTTTGTTCTAATTTTTTGGTAATTAAATGACCGCCACATATAAATTGCGTTCCTTTAGAATGATTTCCAATAGAAGTAAGTTTTATTTTCTCTCCTTTAGGTGGTATGTTCTGTAATTTATCTTGATGAATGTCAGAGAGTATATCAAGATAACGTTTTGCTCTTTCATTAGTAAGAATCAATTCTTTAAAAGTAGACCTCCCATCACCAACAATAAATAAAAATTTTTTCAATGTAATGGAAGTAATACTCCCTTTGTCTCGGTTAGGCTTTTTATGATAGAATATTCCACATTCGTTTTTGTGGTCTAAAAACTCTTGAATAATGATATCAATTGGGTATTTGTCTAGATATAGTTTTAATTCCTCAGCCGAATGTATTTTTTTTACCAATAAACCTCTAAAGCCAATATCAGGTTTGGCAATTAGTGGAAAATTTATTTCTCTAAATTTAAGCTCTTCCAGTACCTTATTCGTATTGGAGTTTGAGGCTACAAAAATTGTTTTTGGCCTAAACCTTTCTGGAATTAATTCAATTGTTTTGTATTTACTTTCTGTACCATTTCCTGAGCTTTTAATACAAGGGTTTGCAGCACTAAAAAAAGCAGAATGTTTTGCTCTCGCTGCTAAATAAAAAGCATAGGGCAAATTGGGGACATAAAACATAGAAGTAGGCCAATATTCCCAGTTTAATAACTTTTGTATTTTGATGGATTTCTTCAGTTTTTTATTTATTAAATAGTGCGTCTAAAAATGTCTTAAATGTTTTGAATGCAAGTATCAGCGTTAAAATGATAAGAACAATAGCTAAAGCTAATATCCCGTAGGCAATATACATGGCATCTTCCATTTTATTTAGTGCTTTAAAAGCAATGTTTAAAGTGATAGGAGAAATGATTAATAGTAAAATTAAAAGCAATAACTTTTTCACTCCTTTTCCTAGTAATTCTTGATTAACGCTCATTTGGATAATTTATAATTGCTGTTCTCACGTTCTTATATTTTTTCAATAATTCACTTGCGGTCTTTTGGTCGATCTTTAATTCATTAACTAACATTAATACCCCGCGATTTACCAATTTATCATTAGATAGTTGCATGTCAATCATTTTGTTTCCTTTAATCTTACCTAACAATATCATAGATGATGTGGTTAGCATATTTAAAACCATTTTCTGAGCGGTTCCTGCTTTCATCCTTGAGCTTCCAGTAACAAATTCAGGGCCAACAACTACTTCAATTGGAAATCCTGAAACAGAAGCCAACGGACTGTTCTTATTACATGTAATACAACCCGTAGTAATCTGTTGTTTATTGCATTTTTCTAATGCAGATATGACATACGGAGTTGTACCAGAAGCAGCGATACCAATAACAATATCTTTTTTAGTAATTTGATGTGCGTTTAAATCTAACCAGCCTTGCATTTTAGAATCTTCTGCATTTTCTACGGCTTTTCTAATGGCGGTATCTCCACCCGCAATTAGTCCTAGAACTAATTCGTGAGGAACTCCAAAAGTTGGAGGACATTCTGAGGCATCTAAAATCCCTAAGCGTCCACTTGTTCCTGCTCCTAAATAAAATAATCGGCCACCATTTTTAAGTTTTTCAACAATTTTATTTGTCAATTTTGTTATTTGGGGAATGGCCTTTTCTACAGAAAAAGCAACGGTTTTGTCTTCATTATTAATGTTAGTCAATAATTCTGAGGTATTCATTTGTTCTAAATGATTGTATTTAGAATCTTGTTCGGTAGTTTTTGTAAAACTCATATGTCAAAAATATGAATTATAACTTTGAGGAGCTATATGGAATAAAAAAAAACTCTGATAAATAATTTTTATCAGAGTTTTACATAAGATACAAGTATTATTTACTCAGAAAATAAATCTGAAGTTTCAATCTTTTTATTATTAAGAAAGTCATATAATGTCAGTCTTCTTAAAGTGTAGTAATCTGTCCAGAATTTCTCTAAGGAGTTTAAATACATAACTACAGCTCTATCTTTTTCTTGTTGAGCTATATTTAAATCTGTGATTGTAATTTTCCCTAAAATGTACCTTTTTTTTGTAATGTCATATCTTTTAATAGCTATTTCTTGTGCTTTATCGGATGTCGCTAAAAATGCTCTTTGATTTGACCAGTTAAGCGTGTGTAAGTATATTTCTTGCTCAAAAGCTTGTTTATCTTGTTCTAAATTGGTGTTTATCAAATCTAAATTAGCTTCTGCCATTTTTCGTTTAGACTTTGAAACGCCCCAATCAAAAATGGGAATACCAAGAGTTACAGAAACATTTTGTTGCTTATTGTAGTCTTGAAAAAGGTCATTAAAAATAGGACCTTGCTGAGAAATTCCAAAATTAGCATTTAGGCTTAATTCTAACCGGTTATTCCCCTTAACCTTGGCTAGTTGTTTTTGGGCCTCTAGTCTTTTTCGTCTGAATTCTATTACAGATTTCCTGTTTGTTTCAGCTTCTTTCATTGCTTTTTTTACATCAACATTAAATAAGGAGAGGTTTTTTGGTATACTTAAAACAATGTCTTCCGTTTCTAAAGCTAAATATCTTGCAAAATTTTGTGAAGCTTTTTTTAATGCGATTTTATTCGTAGTTACATTATTTCTAGAGTTTAATAACGAAAGTTCCATTTGTAATAAATCATTCTCTGCTATTTTACCCATTCTATACCTACCTTTAGCAATTACAAATAACGTATCTTGATTGGATAAATTCTTCTCTGCTATTTTTAGTTGCATTTGAGATTTTAATAGGCTAAAATAATAGCGTGATGTTGTTAGTGAAATACGTTCCATTGTTTCAATAAATCCTCTTTTAGATTCTTCATACAGTAATGGTTCGATTTTTTTATCCCATTTATAAGGATTGTAAAATATTGAATTTTGATAATAATTAACTGAAAAGGGAACAATTGAATAGCCAGTACTTGGGCTATCTCCAAATATATCAACCCTTTCTATTTGAGAGTTAATTGATAAAGAACCACCGGTGTATGCTACATTTTGTGATATGGATAAATTTGCATCAATCCTAGATTGATTTTGATTTACAAATATATCTTGACCGGTGTCATTTGTAATTCTTCTGGTTGATTTTGAGTATGATGGTAATGTTGCATTCAATCTAAATTGAGGTAAAAAACTTGCTTTATAGTTTTTATACCTCCAGTAACTTCCTTCGTTTTTGTTAATATTCGCTTTGTAATCCGGAGATTTTTTTTGAGCTAATTGAATTGCTTCTTCTAAAGTAATTTTTTTTGTTTGTGCGTTTATTCCTATTGAAATAGAAATAAACAGCAGTAATAATGTTTTTTTCATGAGCATGTTTTTATTCGTATCTAATAGCTTCAATTGGACTCTTTTTGGCTGCAGCTCTTGCCGGAGCAATTCCAAAGACCAATCCGATTAATGTGGCTACAAAGAAGGATAATAATACGGAGTTAAATGATATGACTGTTTCTATTCCGGTAGCAATTTCAATACCGTAGGAGGCAATAATGCCAAGAAATATTCCTACAACACCTCCTCCAATACTAATCAATACAGATTCAGATAAAAATTGCAAAATAACATCTTGTTGGGTTGCTCCAATAGCTCGTATGATTCCAATTTCTTTAGTTCTTTCTAATACAGAAGCGAGCATTATGTTCATAATGCCAATTCCACCAATTAACAGTGAAATACCAGCAATAATACTTAAAACAATATTAAATATTTGCTTTGTTTTTTGTTGTTGTTTAAGCAATTGTATCGGAATTGTAATTTCAAAATCGAGCACATCATTATGAAGTCTTTTTAACATTCTACTTAAAACTTCTGCAGTAGATTTTAATTCATTTGAATTAGAAACCTGAATGGTTAACTTGTCAATTTGATGATAATTTCCTCTTGGAATTCGCTTCTTTGGTCCGCTTTGATTACCACCTATCATAATCATTCCACCACCTAAGTCAAGAGGTTTGTCGTTAATTACTTTTCGATCTTTATAGCGAACTAAAAATGTTTTAATCGGGATGTATATGTCTTGATTTAAATCGCGAATACCCAAATTCTCTTGAGCTTGATCAGAAATTAATTTTTCTTCAATTACCCCTACAACTTCTAGCCAAACATCTTTGACTTTAATATATTTTCCCAACGCACTTTTACCAGGGAATAATTTTTTTTCAATTTTTTTACCAATTACACATACAGGTAATGCATTTTTTAATTGAAACCGGGTAAGGTTTTTACCTTTTTCTAGTTGAATATTAGAGGTTTTAAAAAATGGAGCCGTAATACCTACAAGTTTAACAGCGTTCTGTTTCCCATTATTAATTACGTATGTATCAAGAATTATTTCTGGACTAGCAACTTTTACAGAAGGGATGGTATTAATTGCACTTTGCACATCAAGTAAGTCTAGCCCTTTAGAAAAACGCTTAGACTCTGTAGTTCCTTCGTCAACAGAATCATCACTATCGCTTTCTTCTTTGTTATCGGGAATAGGTGTAATGACGATATTATTTACGCCAACTAATTCTAACTGTGCTAAAATTTCTTTTTCAGCGCCTTTACCAATAGCGAGCATTGTAATTACTGCTGCAACACCAAAAATTATTCCTAGGGCTGTTAAAAAAGTCCGTACTTTGTTAGTGGTAATCACCCGAAGGGCCTCGCTAAAATTTGATTTTAGCTTTTCTAAAAGTATTTGATCTATCATTTTTTTACTTTAATAGCGTTATACTTTTCTCTTCGTAACCCTCTGGTTTGTTTAGGTACAGCACGTCATTTTCTTTCAGCCCTTTTTGAATGATAATAATATTGTTATTAGACTTTCCTAATAGAACTTGTTTTTTCTCTATAGAAAAACCAGACTTTTTATAAACATAACTAATACTGTCTTTAGAGAAAATGGCTTCTAAAGGTGCAGTCAATACATTCTCTTCTCTATCAGTTAATATTCTGTTAGAAGTGGTCATTCCCGGTCTAATATTACTATTCGTACTTATTAGCTTAACTTTAATCTGAAAAACTTTGATATCAGAGCCTCTTTTTTTCTCGCCTACATTGGCAACATCTGTAACAACACCATCTAATTCAATATCTGGAAACGCATCAAAACCAACTTTTACAGTGAGCCCTTTTTTAATCTTTCTAATATCAACTTCATTGGTGTACGTTTTGGATTCCATTTTGGTTAAGTCAGGTAAAGTTGCGATAGAATTATTCCATGGGCTTATTGTAGAGCCTACCTTCTTTTTACTACCATTCCACTCTCTTATGTAGGTGATCATTCCGTTAGAGTTTGAATATATGGTAAATGATTTTTGAAGATCAATTAAAGCATGTAATAGTTTAGATGTTTTTGAAACTTCTGTACCTACTTCTACCATTTTAGCAGCAGCTTGTCTTTTCTTAATAGAGTAATTCTCTTTTTTCTCTTTTAAATCTCTTTCAGACTTCTCAATTCTTATTTCTAATTTTTTTATAGTAGCTGGTGGCTCGTAAGTAGATTGTTTCAGTTCAAGTTTCGTTTCTTCAATTGTGAAAAATAAATCTTTTATTCCGTTACGTTCTTGTTTTAGTGTTAGCGTAGTGTCTAATTGTTGTTGTGTGTATTTTGATTGCGCTGCATCTAGATTTAATCGTTTGTCAATGATTTGTTCATTAACACTAGATGGATCAAGTCTACCAACATAGTCGCCTTTTTTTACAATAGTTCCTTCAGGGATTAGATCTTGAATTTTAACTTGGTTTAGTCTAAAGTTTCTTAAGTTTGAAGGGCCATTAATTTTCTTTAAGCTAGAAGATAAAGCTTCCCCAGAGGTAACAACTTCGTTGATAAATTCCCCTTTTTTTATGGTAACTGTTAACCAAACATCGTCATTGCTACTTGTGTTGTAAAAAGAGTAGGCAGCAATAAGTACAATAATTGCTACACTAATAAGTGTGATTTTTTTCTTAGTCATTTTTTTTTTTTTTTTTTTAGAGCTATCAAATTTAGCACAAAAAACATTCCTTTGGCATGCTTTTTTGTTAATTTTGACTTAAATTGTTTTTTT
>Ga0105355_10001787_pt1 | contig 19711 bp, 24 predicted proteins | sample GOMGulsemesocosm_2_FD_83508 | JGI IMG/M metagenome (GOLD analysis project Ga0105355, IMG submission 83508) | Methane-oxidizing microbial communities from mesocosms in the Gulf of Mexico - GOM9C Gulf of Mexico | ecosystem: Environmental > Aquatic > Marine > Cold seeps | place: Gulf of Mexico... | reverse complement strand
GAACTTCAACATTACAGCTTTCCTTTACGCGAAGCTATATTTGTATCTCTAGAATTACCCTTGGATCTCAGCCCGCAAGAAGCTTCTCGTTTTAGTGAGTTTTTGGCTAGTTTACCATTTTGTTAATCAATACTTTATTAGGCTAATTATTACCTTTGCACCACTGAACGAAATCATAGTTAAATGACGCAAAATACTAAAATATTAGGAAGACAAAATGTTTGAGTTCGAAGACGAAGATGAATATAAAATTTCAATAAAGGTAACTGGCTTAGGTCCTCTCGGCATTAAGGCAACGGAATATATAGCAACACAGCCGATTGAAAGTGATACTCATGTTAGTCTAGACGCTGAGTATCTACCACGTATACAGCCGCAATCATTATCCGAAAATCTGGACATCGCTTTCATTATCGTAGACATTGAAAACAATACTGATGTAATCAAAGCAACAGCCCTTTCACAAAAGGCCAACAAGCTTGGGATAATGACAGCCATGTTCGTTATAACATCACAAAAAAACTATAAAAATGAGCGGCTAACTAAATATGTTGATTGCTATTTTGTATTAGATAATAAAAGTCACCAATCGCTTTTCAGCCAAATCCAACTCACTATCAAAACGCTTATTGAACCACTAATCCGTAGCGGCCTCATGGCGATTGATTTTTGTGATTTACTGTCAGTCATGAAAAACAGTGGTGAAGCAGTCATGGTTTCACACACTTGCATTGCTGATAACGACAAAAACATAGCAAGTAGAGCGCAAGTTGCTGTAGTTGATACTCTCTTAGATAAGCATTTTGATCATGCTCTCCTATACAACGCTCAAAACATATGGATCAACATGGCTGCAAACATTACTTTTACTCTAGAGGAGCTAGAACAAGTAATGTTTGCATTAACTGTACTTTGTAGCCGCGAAGATCAGTCGAAAATGATGTCAGCAACACTTAAAATCGAACTTGGCGAAGCTTTCAATGTATCTCTCATTGCGTTTGGTATTGACCCCTCACAACGTATTATGAATGATAAATCTTTAGAGCCCGTAAATAACGAATTAAACAAACAAACAAAACCTACTAAAATGGCTTATTAACCATGATTTTGATACTCCTGAATTACCCAACGAGTATCTTGATGTACCTGATTTTATAATAAACACCTAAAGATAAATGCCCCAACCTTATCCACAATTGATGAAGGAGTAAATATGATTAATGGAGTTAGAGTTTTCGATACAGTCCTAGATAGTCAAAACCTTAGAGATACTGTCTCGCGTAATTCAGCAGATTTTTGGCGACCGTTGTGCAAGTCCGCTAATTGGGATTTTAGTCATGAACGACTACACTCTTTCCAAGATGTTGAGTTTTTTCTATCAAGGAAAATTAAAGAAAATGTTATCGTATTCTCAGGCCACGGTTTAAGAGATGGTTTTCATCTGACCAATGGTGACTTGCTGGATGGTCACGATATGAAGCCCGTACCAGCAAAAAATCATGGCAAAATTGTTATTTTCTCTAGCTGTTTAATTGGAGCATCAGAAGAAACTGCTCTACAGCTTAAAGATTATTTAAAAGCTGACATATTATTCGCCTACCAATATGAAATGTCTGACCGTTATTGTTTTTTATATGAGTCAATTTTGCTCAGCTCAATTGAACATTTTAAATCGAAGAAAAATGGTGAAGGTTCATTTACTCGTAAACACTTTGAATTATTTCAAGAAGAGACTATGTTCATGAAAAATATGAATTTAAAAGGAGTAAAAAAGCATCCTATGTTGATGTTTTGATCATCGCTTAATAACACGCCTTAATGTTTTAATTTCCGTTACATAACAAATGTGTAGTGGCTAAGTAATACTGGCCACTGTTTTAGATTCACCCTTTAAATTATTTGATATGAAAAAATCTATGGCAAACCTATATGAATATATTGCTATCGAGCAACAGCACTAACTCATTTAGGGGCAAAAATGAGTTAGAAGACCTTACTTTGCCGTTCTTTTCGAACAAAAAAACCGACTGTTTTCGCAGTCGGTTTTAAGTGTTTAACTAGCTAAAAATTAACCTAATAAAGTCTTAGCTAAAGTACGAATACCATGGCCTTTGCCACCTACAGACCACAGGTCGTTAGCTGCTCTTTGATATGAACCTGCAAGATCTAAATGCGCCCAACCTTTACCGTCTTCACGCACAAAACGAGATAAGAATGCGGCAGCCGTTGATGCACCTGCACAGCCTTCACCTGCATGGATATTTGCCATGTCAGCGAAGTTTGATGGTAATTGTTTTTGATGCCATTTTTCTAATGGTAACTGCCATGCAAACTCATTTTCTGATTTTGCATTAGCAAGTATTTCATTAGCAAGGTTTTGGTCAAAGCTAAACAGCGCATTGTAATCACGACCAACGGCCATCTTAGCTGAGCCAGTCAATGTCGCGGCATCAATGATGCGCTGCGGCGAGTTTTCTTCTGCAGCCAGTAAACCGTCGGCTAATACTAAACGCCCTTCTGCATCCGTATTAAGCACTTCTACGGTGAGATCATTTTTATACTTAATGATGTCACCTAACTTGAATGCATTACTACTGATCATGTTTTCTGCGCAACATAAGAATAATTGTACGCGATGCTGTAAACCTTGGCTGATTGCTAATGCTAATGCACCCGTTAATGTTGCTGCGCCACCCATGTCGCTTTTCATTGCCGCCATGCCATCAGAAGGCTTAATACTGTAACCACCTGAATCAAAGGTAATACCTTTACCTACTAGTGCAGTAGCAATTGGCGCATTGGCATCACCCGTTGGGTTGTAATCTAATTGCAGCATTGCGGGTTCGCGGCGACTGCCACGACCAACAGTATGAGTACCGGTAAAGCCGTGTTCAAGCAGCTCTTCGCCAATGATTATTTTATAAGTGATCGCTTCTGGTGCTAACGGGATCAACAAGTCCGCGGCACTTTGCGCTAATTTAACCGGGTAAACTTCTTCTGCAGATCCATTGATGGTTTTACGCACCCAATGGCTCGCTAATTGAAATGCTTGCAGTGCTTTCTTTTCATCTGCTGAAACAGAGTCTAAACCGAGGCACAATGACTGATCTTGTTTAGCAGTGTAATAACCTTGGTCGAATGCAATGCGTAATTCGCTATTCCACTCAATACCTTGTAAGCTGATTTTTTTGATACCTTGATTCGATAATTTACGTGCTGCACGTTGCACATCAAGGTGAACAGAATCACAATCCGCTTTAATATGAATTAATGCCGTGTCGCCATTAAAGCTGATTAATGCTGACTCACCCCAACACGCCGCTGGTGCTGCATCAGTTATTTTTACTATCATAGAACCGTTCATTCGATATCCTTAATTAAACGTTTAGTGGCAGTATCTTACCAAGTTAAAGACCAAAAAGAAGCCCGCAATTAGCCAGTTGCCAATGCGGGCGAATAAAGATCCAGTAGAAACCATCAATACTCATCAATCCAGGCCATCATTACCGCTTCTAAAACCCGTTCACCGCAATGTTCTGGATCATCATTAAATTCTTTCAGATCCAAGATCATCCGCCGTAAGTCGGTAAAGCGCACTTGCGCTGGATCTTGATCTGGATATTGTTCCGCTAAGCTAATCGCCAACTCTTGGCTATCACTCCAAGTTAACTCCATAATACCATCCTAGTTTTCAGTGCAGATGTTATGAGTGTAGCTAATAAAAAAGGCCATTGAGATGAACTCAATGGCCTTAATGTCTGATTAAATAAATCAGTATATTTACATAAAACGACAGCTCGTCTTAGTGACTTTCAGATACCATGTTTAACGTGTATTTAGGGATTTCAACAACTAAGTCTTTTTCCGCTACTCGCGCTTGGCAGCCAAGGCGTGAATCAGGTTCTAAGCCCCAAGCTTTATCCAACATGTCATCTTCAAGTTCATCACTTTCTTCTAATGAATCAAAGCCTTCACGGATAACAACATGGCAAGTTGTACAAGCACATGATTTTTCACACGCATGCTCAATAATGATATTGTTACGTAGCGCAACATCTAGCACTGTTTCACCTTGTTCAACTTCAACAGCTAAACCTTCTGGGCATAAATCTTCATGCGGTAAAAATATTACTTTTGGCATTAGTTAAACCTTATCTACTGATTGGCCTTGCAACGCGCTACGGATTGAAGCATCCATACGACGTGCAGCGAATTCTTGGGTAAGTTGATCTACAACTTCAATTTCATTTTTAATACTATCAACATCGCCATTTTGACGAACTTGATAGAGCTTCTGGATTGCGCTTTCAATGTCATTGTATTCCACTTCTGACAGTAGTTTTTTACCGTCTTGCTGCAATGCACCGATCAAACTTTCCATCACACGATCTGCTTCAAGTTGCTGCTCAGCTAACATACGCGCTGTGACATCTTGTTTAGCAAACGTCATCGAATCTCGTAGCATGTTAGCCACTTCGTCATCCGCTAAACCATATGATGGTTTAACTTGGATTTCTGCGGAAACACCCGATGATTTTTCCATTGCCGATACGCTTAATAAGCCATCCGCGTCAACTTGGAACGTCACGCGAATATGCGCCGCACCCGCCGCCATAGGCGGAATACCCGTTAACGAGAAACGTGCTAATGAACGACAATCGGTAACCAATTCACGTTCGCCTTGCAATACGTGGATTGTCATTGCAGTTTGACCGTCTTTGAAGGTAGTAAACTCTTGAGCGCGAGCAACTGGAATAGTGGTATTACGAGGAACCACTTTTTCGACCAAGCCGCCCATCGTTTCTAGACCTAACGACAATGGCGTTACATCTAACAACAGTAATTCTGAATCAGGTTTATTACCTGCAAGCACATCGGCTTGAATTGCAGCGCCAATCGCAACAACTTTATCTGGATTAATACTGGTTAGTGGCTCACGAGTAAAAAACTCACCGACTTTATTTCGCACTAAAGGCACACGAGTCGAACCGCCTACCATGACTACTTCTAATACATCATCTTTAGTTACTTCAGCATCTTTTAGCGAACGACGACATGCGGTTAATGTACGTTTAATTAATGGTGCAATAAGCGCATCAAAATCAGCACGAGTTAATTCACCCTGCCAGTTGATATCATTAATTGCTAGTTCAATCGTTATGCTGTCGCTATCAGATAAAGCCTGTTTAGCCGCTTTAGCTTGATCTAATAAAGTGCGCTGAACATTCAACGGCTGTTCACCAGTTAACTGAGCTGACTCACTGATCCAGTCGACAATAAGATGATCAAAATCATCGCCGCCTAATGCAGAATCACCGCCCGTAGCAAGTACTTCAAATACACCTTTATGCAAGCGTAAAATTGAAATATCAAAGGTACCACCACCCAGATCGTAAACCGCAATAACGCCTTCTTTACCCGCATCAAGCCCGTAAGCAATTGCAGCAGCAGTCGGTTCATTTAGTAAACGTAACACATGCAACCCAGCGATATTAGCCGCATCTTTGGTGCCTTGACGTTGTGCATCATCAAAATACGCAGGCACTGTAATAACAACACCGCTTAAATCACCACCGAGTGTTTTCGTTGCGCGCTCAGCTAAAGATTTTAAGATCTCAGCAGACACTTGCACTGGGTTTAATTCACCCGCGGTGGTTTTTAATAATGGTTGGCCTGATTCAGATTCAACCAGCACATTAGGAATGCGGCTAGCGTCAACATCAGCAAAGCCTTTACCCATTAAACGTTTTACTGATGAAATAGTATTTTGAGGGTCAATAACAGCTTGTTCTGCAGCTGCTTGACCTACAGTTACCCCATCAACGCCATAACGTACAACAGATGGAAGAATATCTTGGCCGTTGGCATCAACAAGTGTTTCTGCGCTGCCACTACGGACGCTAGCCACTAAAGAATTTGTGGTACCTAAATCAATACCAACCGCTAGCTTATGCTCATGAGGTGCTGCCGTTTGTCCCGGTTCAGCAATTTGAAGTAATGCCATGTTTTAGGTTCTTACAGTAAAAGGATTTGATTAATAATCAAGTAGACTGTCTTCAAGTGTACTTAATTGTGCTTGCAGTTTGTAAACAAATTTTAATTTGCGCACCACATCCGCTGCTGCTATGAAATTTTCATCGTTCAACAATATTGCAAACTCTTGCAAATACTGCTTAATAGATTGGCTAAGTTCATCATCAAAATCAGCAATTTCTTGCTCTGGATCTGCACTATTAGGAATATCTTCTAAGCGCTCATGTTGCTCCATTTGCAACATCAAAAACATCGGATCTTGTAATGTTTTTTGTTCGCCACGAATATCTTCATGCAAGATAGCGAGTAAGTATTCAGCACGCTGGATAGACGATTTTAGAATGGAGTAAGCATCATTAACTTGAGATGATTTTTGTACTGCGACTAAACGTTCTCGTTCTGTGCCCGCAGCAAAATTATCCGGATGAAGTGTTCGCTGTAATTCTCGATAAGTAACCGCTAAACTTGTGCTATCTAGTTCAAAGCTAACTGGTAAACCAAACAACTCAAAATGGTTCATGTTTCTGCCCTATCAAACATTATTCATAATAAACAAATGCCCAAACAACAAGTTGCTTGGGCATAATAGGCTTATACGCTGAAGCTCTCGCCGCAACCACATTCGCCTTTTGTATTTGGGTTATTAAACTGAAACCCTTCATTGAGACCTTCTTTGACGAAATCTAATTCGATACCGTCAAGATAAGCAAGACTCTTCTTATCAACAATAACTCTGACGCCTTTTTCTTCAAAGACCTCATCACTTTCATCGATGACATCGACGAACTCAAGCACGTATGCTAAGCCAGAGCAGCCTGATGTTTTCACACCTAAGCGCAAACCAGCACCTTTACCTCGTTTTTCTAGGTAAGTAGCTACTCGAGCTGCAGCAGATTCAGATAAAGAAACAGCCATAATAGCTCCTATGCCTCAGTTTTCTTTTTGTAGTCGTCAATCGCAGCTTTAATTGCGTCTTCAGCAAGAATTGAACAGTGAATTTTCACTGGTGGCAATTCTAGTTCTTCAGCAATCGTCGTATTAGTGATCTCACCAGCTTGCTCAATGCTCTTGCCTTTAACCCATTCAGTCACAAGTGAACTAGACGCAATGGCAGAACCACAACCGTATGTCTTGAATTTTGCATCTTCAATAATACCATCAGCATTAATTTTAAGTTGCAACTTCATCACGTCGCCACAAGCAGGTGCACCCACCATACCGGTTGCAATTGAAGGGTCATTCTTATCAAATGAACCTACGTTACGTGGATTTTCATAATGGTCGATTACTTTTTCGCTATAAGCCATGGTAAAACTCCTTAAACCTTATTCTGTTGTGAAATATATAAAAACGGCACGCTATTATCGAGATACGATCTTAGTGGTGATCCCATTCGATAGTGCTTAAATCGATACCATCTTTAAACATCTCCCAAAGTGGAGACATTTCACGTAACTTACTGATATTTTCTTCAATGATGCTAGTTGCGAAGTCTACTTCAGCTTCAGTCGTAAAACGACCGAATGAGAAGCGAATTGAGCTATGCGCCATTTCATCGTTTAGACCTAATGCACGTAATACATATGACGGTTCTAAACTTGCAGAAGTACAAGCTGAGCCAGAAGAAACCGCAAGGTCTTTCAGTGCCATCATTAATGATTCGCCTTCAACAAAGTTGAAGCTCACATTAAGGTTACTAGCGATACGCTGTTCAGCGTGGCCATTTAGATACACTTCTTCAATATTAGCAATGCCATCCCAGAAGCGTTTACGTAATGCAATTGCATGATCTGTGTCTTGCTGCATTTCTTCTTTAGCGATTCGGAATGCTTCACCCATACCTACGATTTGATGAGTAGGGAGTGTGCCACTGCGCATACCACGTTCATGACCGCCACCGTGCATTTGAGCTTCTAGACGAATACGAGGTTTACGTTGGACATAAAGCGCACCGATGCCTTTAGGACCGTAAATTTTGTGTGCTGAAACTGAAAGCATATCCACTTTTAGTTCAGAGAAGTCGATAGGTAGTTTACCCGCACTTTGCGCAGCATCTACATGGAATAAGACCTTCTTAGCACGGCAAAGTTCACCCAGTGCAGCGATATCATTGATAGCACCAATTTCATTGTTAACATGCATAATGCTCACAATAGTGGTGTCTTCGCGGATAGCCGCTTCAAGAATTTCAACGGTAATTAGACCTTCAGCTGTCGGGTCAAGGTAAGTAACCTCAAAACCTTCTCGCTCAAGTTGGCGGCAAGTATCAAGCACAGCTTTATGCTCAATCTTACTGGTAATGATATGTTTACCTTTTTTGCTATAAAAATGCGCAGCACCTTTAATTGCGAGGTTGTTTGACTCTGTTGCACCAGAAGTAATTACAACTTCACGCGGATCAGCGTTTACTAAATCTGCGATCTGGTTACGTGCAATATCAACTGCTTCCTCAGCCTGCCAACCGAAACGGTGTGAACGCGACGCTGGATTACCAAAGTTGCCATCCATAGTTAAGCATTGCATCATTTTTTCTGCGACCCGAGGGTCCACGGGTGTGGTTGCAGAATAGTCCAAATAAATAGGTTTTTTCATCTAGTCATTGCTCCGTACAACGCTGTTATATCCATAACAGTGATATTATCGTTATAATTATATTTTTGATTTTATTGTTATTCATTACCGCAAATTAGACAATGTTAACATTAATTTGCTTTAGCATTTGATGGTCTTGATCTTGCACTTTAGCCATTTGCTTAATTTCATTATTTTTCATCAAATCAGCGAGCGTTATGTTATCAAGAAAATCGCTAATTCGGTTACTTAAATCATCCCAAAGTGAGTGAGTTAAACAGCGTTTTCCGTCATTACAACCACCACTTGAATCACACTTAGTCGCTTTCACATTTTCGTCTACAGCGTCGATAATCATGCCAACAGAAATAAGATCAGCATTCATGCCTAACTTATAGCCGCCACCCGGTCCACGGGCACTGGCAACCAGTTCTTTACGGCGCAAGCGAGAAAACAGCTGTTCTAAATATGACAATGAGATATTTTGTCGCTCAGATATTTCAGCCAATGGTATAGATTTAACACCTGCATGTAATGCAAGGTCAATCATTGCTGTAACAGCATAACGCCCTTTTGATGTTAATCGCATAGCAGCCTCTTAAACGGTATTTGCGCTAATAGTTTCATACCTGACTTAATTGGTCAAGTATATAACCTACCAAAACACTCAGGTATATATTTGACGTATTTTTTCTATTTATAAAGGAATAGAAAAATGCTCATCAACGCTTGAAATGTATAAAAAACTGCCTACAAACTTCCGAATAAGTCGGAGGACATAATAGGCTAATTAGTCTGATTTACCGTTGATAACACGATCAGCTTCAGCTTTTAAATTACGTTGAATTGATACAAGCGCACCACGCAGAATATTCAGTTCCACGGCTTCAGGGCGAGCGCGAGTAAATAAACGGCGTAGACGATTCATTACCTGACCAGGATGCGCCTTATTGATAAAGCCCGTGTCCCATAGTGTCTGCTCTAAATGATCGTGAAACATTTCTAATTCAGCTTGTTTCGGGTAAGGATTATCTTGCTCTGGGTAGGTCTTGGTTGCCAAAAATGCCATGCGCGTTTCATACGTTAGGATCTGTACGGCCATCGCTAGATTTAATGAACTGTATTCCGGGTTTGCCGAGACACAAACATGATAAGTACACTTTTGTAATTCTTCATTAGTTAAACCAATGCGCTCACGACCAAATACCAAAGCAACTGGATAATTCGGCACTTCTTCAATAAGCTTTAAGCCCGCTTCACGCGAATCTAACATTGGCCACTGCAGAGTACGAGAACGCGCACTGGTGCCTATCACTAAACCACAATCTGCAACCGCTTCTTCTAGTGTCTCTACAATCACAGCATTTTCTAATACATCTGCAGCACCTGCCGCCAACGCGATTGACTTGTCATCGATTTCACACAAAGGCGCGACTAATACCAATTGTGATAACCCCATGGTTTTCATTGCTCGTGCTGCCGAGCCAATATTACCAGGATGAGATGTACCGACTAATACAACTTTAACGTTCGCTAACATAGTTACAAATACCTAAAAAATGCTGATTGAAAATATTATCTTGTGATAACAATTGCAGTAATCAGAACTGAACTATACTTTGCAAGAAGTAGCATAATATCGAGTTCAATTCGAAATAATGTTATCAAAATACTGGAGGCGAATTCTAGCACATCTATTTGCATTTATCTTATTTGCAATAAGTTATACGAATCACTTTGTATTATCCAAATAACTTAGCTATAATCCGCGCCCTAAATCCCGTTCTTTCTAAATTTGGTGGTAATAGTATGCATCCGATGCTAACAATCGCGATCCGTGCTGCGCGTGACGCAGGCAGTGTAATCGTAAAAGCTTATGGTGATCCAAGCAAAACAAAAATCGAGCAAAAAGGCTCAAATGACTTTGTTACAAACGTAGACAAAGAAGCTGAAGCAGCTATTATCGCTACAATCAAAAAAGCCTACCCAGAACACACTATCATCGCTGAAGAAAGCGGTGCTACAAACGGTGCTGATACTGACAATCAATGGATCATCGATCCACTGAACGGTACAACAAACTTCGTTAAAGGTGTTCCACATTTCGCTGTTTCAATCGCGCTACACACTAAAGGTAAAGCGGAAGTTGCGGTAATTTACGATCCAATCACTGATGAACTATTCAGTGCAGCTCGTGGTAAAGGCGCTCAATTAAACGGTTACCGTCTACGTACTAGCTCAGCAAAAGAACTTGCTGGTACAATTCTAGCAACGGGTTTCCCTTATCAAATGAAGCATCAGCAAGAAACTTACCTAAACATTTTCGGTTCACTATTCTCTGAATGTGCTGATATGCGTCGTGGTGGTTCTCCAGCGCTTGATCTTGCATACGTTGCAGCTGGCCGTTTTGACGGTTTCTGGAGTGTCGGTCAAAAGCCTTGGGAAACAGCAGCGGGTATCTTAATCGCAACTGAATCTGGCGCAATCGTAACTGACTTCGCTGGCGGTCACGATTACTTCAAATCAGGTAACACAATTGCTGCAGCACCACGTGTAATGAAAGAAATGGTCGCTAAAATCCGTCCAAACCTAACAGAATCTCTAACGAAGTAATTTACACTCGCTAGCTATTTTGTAGTTTGAACCAAACCACGTAACCTTATATATCTGTCTTGAATTCAGTATGTATAAAGTGCGTGGTTTTTTCTTGCCTAAAATGCCAACCTAATCTACGACTTTAGTTTTCCTATCAAAATTTTGAATCATTTATCAATAATTTTTGCTATCCATCAACAATTTTAAACACCGCCATTGCTTAGCGAATAAACTCACGGCAAACTAACTCCATATTCAAGTTTTTACAATGGAAATAGTTAATGCGTATTCTCAAGCCACTCTCAATTGCCCTACTCCTTGCTACTAGCCAGTTCGCTAACGCAGACATCAAACTTAACGTACCAAGCGATCTCAACTTACTTGCTATTAATATGGAAAAACCAACCAATTCAGGCGGTTTTTTTTCAAGCAAAGAAACGGTAACGCTAGCTGATGGCGAACATCAGATTGTATTTCGCTATGAGCCTCAGTTTGAAAACAATAATGAACGTGTCGAAGTAAGCAGTGACGTATATATTGCTAAATTTAGTGCCAGTAATACAGAATTAAATTTTGTACTCCCAGAATATCGTGATGAAGATGCCGCCAATCAAGCGATCAATGATCTACAGTGGTCACTCGTCGATAGCAACAATAAAGATATTGCTGTAACGACGGATAAACTCAAGAAAAGTGGTGTCCAGTTAGGCCGTGATTACCTAAGAGAATCGGAAGTATATAACCGTAAAGGTGGTATTGCCGCAATAGGTATTGTCACGACAGTCGTCACACTGCCATCAGCACAGCAACAAATGGCACCCGTCATTAATATGAAAGACGTCACGCCAGCAAGCGCAGATACAACCAAAGAAATGCTGCACTTTTGGTATAACAAAGCCGATGCCAAAACCAAAGCTAAATTTAGAGATTATATAAATAAGTAATATCTTACTTTGTAGACTGAGAATATCTCAGTCTACAAGCTATCAAAATGTGAACCTCAAATTGCTTATGTTGAAAAACTACCACCAAAACAACACTTAATTTTAGACTTCAAATTTTTGCATCTCTTTGTTTAAATCTAGTGCCTTATTTTTACTTTCTTGCGCCGTATTGTTGGCATTATCGCAATTAGCAGAGACATCATTGGCTGAATCAGAAAGTTGATGTACCAAACTAGCCAATGATTCTGAAACTGCAAACTGTTGATCTGTAGCCTCTGCTACATCACTCACTCTCAGTGAAACGTCTTGCATTAAGTTCGTTGTTTCAAGCAACATATCACTTGCTCTTGCGGCTTCAATAGCTGCATTTAATGCGAGTAGATTCGTTTGCTGAGCTAGATTTTCAATCACTTCTGTAACCCGTCCAATACTGTTACTTTCTTCACTCAAGTTTTGCACCATGCCATTGGCGTTTTCTATTAACTTATACAACTCTTCCACTGTCAGCTTATTTTGCATGAGATCTTGCTCACCATTAGCTAAACATTCTGTCGAGGTCTGTAAACTAGTCGATAGATCTTGGGTATTTCTAACCGTTTCTTTGGCCGTGACAGAAAGCTCTTCAATTGCAGTCGCCATGGAACCGACTTGATTGACTTGATTCTGTGTTTCACTCGCTGTTTTGGCATTTATATTAAGTAAGTCTGTCATACTTATATCAACATCATCGGCTTTTCTGGAAACGCCTTGCACTAACGATGACAATGAATCAGTCATGCGGTTAACAGCCAAGGTTAATGTCGCTAATTCATCAGAATCCGTATTTTTTAATGGTTTCCCTGAAAAATCTCCATGCGAAATATCTTCGGCGCGTTTCGCTATAATATTTAACCGTGATCCGATATTACTCCCTAACCATGCAGCAATTGCAAAAGCACTCAAACTTGCAACAATACCTGTGATTACTAGCATCCAGATAACATTTTCAACGCCAGTATTAATAGCGAAGCCACTTTCCTTTGCTATTTCTTGCTGATTTAATACCACTTTTTCAAGTAACAAGGCGAGTTGAATGGCCAGTGGTGCAACATTATTCGCCATTAAAAAATTGGCTTTATTCCAATCCGGTGTTTGACGTAATGCGATCACTTGATCCGCTAATGGTAAATACATCTGTTGCATCTCTTCAAATGATTGCCATAAATTGACATCGTTTGCATTTATGTCTTCGATCCTCGCGTTTATTTCCGCGACCGACTTTTTATGACTGATAATTAAGTCATTGTATTTTATCCGAACCAAGTAACATATAAGCTCGAACCGATGACATTGATGATTGTACGGATTGTACTGATTGTTGTAATGAGCGACTAATGTCGACAGTTGGAAGGTCATTACTTAGTAGGGAGTTAGCATTTTTTCGACTTGAGATACTAATTTATAGAGTACGACCGAAGAACATAAAAACAGGGCTGTGATCAATAAAAAGCTAAGTCTAAGCTTTTTCGCGATTGAAAATTTCATATTATTATAAATCCATTTATATCTTAATGTGATCAATATAATTTAAAATCACTCACTTGTTCAATAACGGCAAGTTAAGCAACAGAAACTAACTCAGCAATAGAAACTGAATCAGCAATAGAAAAGGGCGATGTTTTTCTTTCAGCATTATCTTGCCAACGTACTTTGAAATTCTGATCCAGTTGTAATAAGCCATCATCACTCAAGTCTAACTTATCCATTATTGGCGCTAAACATTGTGGCAATTTAGTTTCAAAACCTGTCGCGAGAATAATGACCGTGCCAATGTAAGACTCTTCCAATCCAGTTAAATTATTATCTACTACTAAATCAAAACCTAAAGGCTGCTTGTGCATTGCAGTGACTGTGCGACGGGGTAATAAACGCACCCATTTAGGTTGTTTTTGCACTTCAAATTTATCGTACAGTTCTTGATAAATTGCCCGTAATGCTTCGGCTGTGATGCAATCACTAGTGAGTTTTTGTGCCTGAACTTCACGCTGTTTTACACTGTCACTCAAATGATAGAACTGCTCAACATATTGCGGTACGAATAATTCATTAGCGCTTGATATTCGCCTTGATTGGTACTAACAATAAAACGATCTTTGACATGCTCAATCGACTCAACCGCATGAGAGAATTGCACATGTTCTAGCTGCTTTGCCGCCCAAGATAGATATAACGCTGAAACCAAGTGCCTTCAGGTTGCATAGGTCTTAGTGGGTGAGCAAGACCATTTTCAGCTTGGCAACTTAATTTTCCTTCTTGACATTCAGAGGTATGACTCCAAATGCCTGCTCGTTGATAAAAATCACTGCGGTTCAGCACTACCTGACCACTAACTAAAGACGCCCAGCTTGGAATCTCTGCATCAGTCAGCACTTGCCAGTCCAGCCGTGCAACTTGCACTACTGTGATCGCTTGGGCATTTACATCTTCATAGCCAAGGCCGGCAAATAGATGTTCAATAACACTAAACCATTGCTGCGCTGACATCTTAGTATCTAGCTTTAACCCTGTTGATGCCGCGCGTCTAGCATCAAACACTCTTGCTTGACTAAGGTGATAACCGCCACTGTTATCTATACGGTATCGTAATTGCCACATTAGCAAAAGCGCTCTCACCTGAAAGCAGTTCAGCTTTAACTAAGAACCAATGCAAGACAAATTCCCCGGCATAATCTGGACTATAAATTTGCGCTTGTTGCTGATCCCAGCCTTCATGCGTTTTACTGGCAGGGTGCAAGTTATGGCCACCAAGCAAACTTTGTTCAGCAGCGATAAAACCCTGAGTAATACTTGGATGCCAGCAAATAAACTCAATCACATCTTGATAATCGATCTGCTCTTCATTATCCTGCTGACGAATTTTCGCAGGGAAATCAAAACTAAAACGCTGTACTAATGAGTCTTGCTTTAGCGGTAAAACCAAATCACCAGAAACACTACGGATAATAATTTCATTGCCATTTTTTTCATAGTCATGCCATTCAGTAAAGCATTTAAAAACGCAGTTAATGATAAACGCTCTGCGTAGCTATACGACATCTTGAATTTCCTTTTTCAACTCATTTTCTAGGCCATTAGCCGTAGGGAATAATGGTTCTAGCTTTTTACTACCCAACCACTTATGGCAATGCGGTGCGACATCACTGCGTTTTTTCACTCGATGGGTTTTCTTAGTGCCAAGCATGATAAATGCGACCGGCTCTTGCTGCTCAGTTAAGCCGAAAAGTTCATGCACCTGCGGCAGTTCTGCAGCATCAGTGCTATACCATATCGCAGCAACATCTTCTTGTTCAGCCGCCAATAAAATATTCTGACAAGCCGCCGCCGCCGCTAAAACTTGATCGCGACGAGAGACCGCATGCGGCTCAACAATATTGGCAGACACCAACACCACCATAGGTGCACCTAATAAGTAATTTGTTAAGCGGCGAATACGTCCGGGTTCGATATGAGCGGCATTTTCTAACCAAGCTTCACACATGAGTTCGCACATATTTGGCACATGTTCACTATCTACTACAACCATATGCCAAGGTTTGATATTACCGTGATCGGGCGCGCTCATTACCGCCTGAAAGATCCGCTTTAACTTAGCCATATCAGGTGCTGGTTGTTGCATTTCATGGACATGACACGAACTACGTTGATAAATAAAGTCCATCGCTGACATAAATACCTCCTTTTAAAATAGAGTCTTTTAAGTTAAAGCCCTTTAAATTAAGACCTTCTATAACCTAATAAAATTAAACAGATAAAATACAAACCGCCGATAATCGAAACCAGAATACCGCTGGCGATTTCAAACGGTGCAATAAGCGTTCGTCCGAGCCCATCTGCCAACAATAAAAACCACGCGCCGACTAAACCACTGCCTAACAACAACACCCAATGACGGGTTTGTCCTAACAGGCGTAAAATATGCGGCGATAGCAAACCAACAAAAGCAATGGCGCCCACGGCCGCAACAGCCGCGGCGGTAAGCAATACCACCAACACGATCACCAATAAACGTAATTTCATCAGCGGCTGACCGAGATGCAAGCCCCAATCTTCGCCCAATGTGAATAGATCTAGATGACGCGCTAATGCCAATAGCAATAAACAACAAGGTAAGGTGACCGCTAATAGTAACCAGCCTATCTGCGCATCTGCGCCATAAGTGGTGCCCGTTAACCAAAGTACCGTCACTGACGCCGCGCCAGCACCAAACGTCAGCACCATAGAAGCCACCGTGCCACACCAAGCCGAGATCGCGATACCAAGTAGTGCCAGCTGCGATACCCGTAATTGGTAATGCATGGCAATGAACAAGATAGTGACCACAATGCCGGCACCCACCAGCGCCCATAGAAATAGATCGACTCGTGAAGCATCAGGCCAAATTTGCAAGGCAAAAATAATACACAACACGGATGCAGAGGTGGCACCGGAAATATCAGGACTCGCCATTGGATTACGAAATAGCGCTTGCAGTGCGCAACCCGCCATACCCAGCCCCATACCCGCCATGACTGCCACAGCCATACGCCAAACAGTAAATTGGAAACCCACGCTATTTGGCCAGAACGTCATTGCCGTTAAGATCAATAAGGTTGCCGGGATCGCAATAGCAAAAAACTTAGGTAATTTGATCAACGCCGCTAACCCAAAACCACTCTCTTGCATCGCCATACCCATGGCGCCTTTTTTACGACTTAATAGATACAAGAAAAACGGCATGCCCAAGAGCACAGTCAAAACACCAGTAGGAAGACGGAAGCCAGAAACAGGCAGTGAACGAGAAAATAACTCAGCAAGAATCACCAGAACAGCGCCAAACAAACTAGCGCACAGCAATTGCTGGCGAGTTTTATTGAAACCTAATAAACGCGCCATGTGCGGCGCCATCAAGCCAATAAAACCAAGTACACCCACCATCGCCGTTACTAATGAAGCCTGTAATACCGCAATCATCAGTAGTACTGCGCGCCAGCGGTTTACAGATAAACCAACCACACTGGCGGTATCTTCGCCCAAACTGAGCATATCCAATTGGCGATGGCATAAAATAGGTAAAGCCAGTAATAACAACGCGGGCAGTAATATAATAGAAACCAGTTCACTGTCGCTCTGACCAATATTACCGCTGCCCCACAAGAACAAACCGTCCATGCGTTGTTCAGCGTAAATCATTATTGCGGAAGACAGAGCACCAACCGCTAAGCTCATCGCCATACCGATTAAAATAAGCTGTAATTTACCGCCGCCAATCACTTGCGATAACAACAAGATCAACATTGCAATAACCAATGCAAAGGCAAAGGCTGATAACCACACTTGCCAAATACTGGGATCATCCATAACGAGATTGATCACCATAGCGCCAAGTAAAGCACCCGCACTGATACCGACAGTGGAAGGCGAAGCAAAAGCATTTCCCAATGCGGTTTGCACTACAGCACCTGACTGAGCCAGTAAAGCACCGCACAATACAGCCATTAATAAGGTCGGTAATAACAACTGATAAAAGTAGGTTTTATCGTAGCTGGAAATAAGCTGCGTGCTGACATAATACTGCCAAAAACCAAAAAGAGCGGTCAGAGCCAATAGACTCAAAAGCACTGTTGATATGCCTTTACGCTGCTGCCCTTGCAAGAAACTAACTGACATTATTCTTCTCCAATAATGCTTGGGTAAACGCACGCGCCATACGGATCACAGAAACAGGGCCACCAAAACTCCACAAGGGTTTCACGGTATAAATATCATTATTTTTAACGAACTCATGTTGACCCCATAATGGCGACGTCATCATACGTTCGCCTTTACCTGATGTTTCTTGTACGAGGATCAGCGCGGTATCTTCGAGTAGCTTGATTTGCTCTAATTGCAGATGGGTGAAATCTTTCCCCGGTAGAGAAATATTCCATTGATAATCCAGACCGAGTTGCTTAGCAACGGATGCTGCCAGACTTTGCTGCGTGAACACGCGCAAGCCATAACCCATGCCGACAAACTTGCCATACGCCAGCTTCTTACCTGTTATATTCGCAGCCGCTAAAACGTCACGTAAACGTGCAAGTTCAACATCCATTTCGATAAGTTGCTGCTGAGCTAAAGCCAGCTTGCCAACGCGTTCAGCCAAGGTTAAATAGTTGTCACGCATCTGCGCCATATAACGATAATCAGGTTGGTTAAATTGAGCAAACTGTTGCAATAACAGCGTCGGTGCGATGTTATTTAAATCATTGAATAAGCGCGCGTGGCGAAATGGGTAACCCATGATTAAGTCAGGTTTTAACTTCATGACAGCCGGAAGGCTAGGAAAAGCGCGGTTACCCACATCAACAACATCAGCAGGTATTTCCGGGTGATTAGACTGCCATTTTCGGTAGCCGTTTTTAGACGTCACCGCAACCGGCTTAATACCCAATGACAACAGCATTTCAGCGACTGACCAGTTCAGTGCAACAACACGAGGTTGCACAGCTAAAGATTGAGGAATCGTCAGCGGTAAAGGCGCCTCGACCTTAAGATTAACAACACCGTTATTCGCTGTTTGTGCAAAAGCATTGCCACTTACCAATGCTGTTACGTTAATAAATAACAGACACGTTAAGCAATAACTGAATAAGGTTCGCATCAGCCAACCCTCTGTGCAGTACGTGGCCATAATAAAGTTTGACCTTCCACATCCACGCGAGCGACGGATGTGTTGTAAACGTTTGATACCCGTTCAGCGGTTAATACCGAATCCACATCACCGGCAGCAACGACATTGCCGTTTTCCAGCATAATCGCATTATGACTGAATTGTTGGGCGTGGTTCAAATCATGTAAAACCCAAATAATGGTCTTGCCATATTCTTCGTTTAAACGTTTAACAATATGTAACAGCTCAACTTGATGACCGATGTCCAACCACGAAGTCGGTTCATCCAGCAATACAATATCAGTGTCTTGGGCTAATACCATCGCCAACCAACAGCGTTGTGCTTCACCGCCAGAAAGGGTTTCAATAGCAAGATCGGCAAACTCCAATACACCGGCCTCTTGCATCGCCCAGTGCATTTTTTGCTTATCAGTTTGAGTTAGTGGCGCAAACCAACGACGATGAGGATGGCGACCAAACTCAACTAAATCAGAAACTGTAATACCCACAGGGGTACTGTGTCGTTGCGGTAACATGGCTAACTTTAGGGCAAGATCGGCGCGGGAATACTGCGTTATTCCCTTTCCAGATAATTGGATATCACCTGAGCTGGTTTTTTCCAAACCAGCGATCAACTTCAACAAGGTACTTTTACCCGAGCCATTAGGCCCAATCAAAGCAGTAACTTTACCTTGCTGAAATTCACAGTTGATATTATCTAAAATTAACTTGCCGCCTAAACGACAGGTTAATTCATTCACAGTTAATAATGCAGTCAAGATTAGAAATCGAAGCTGTAGTTAACAGAGTAAGTGCGGCCTTGGCCATTGAACGTTGATAGGTTTTTTAACCCATAGATAGCTTGTGCTCGTTGTGACCATAATGTTTCGTAATCACGATT
>Ga0105355_10001785_pt1 | contig 19718 bp, 22 predicted proteins | sample GOMGulsemesocosm_2_FD_83508 | JGI IMG/M metagenome (GOLD analysis project Ga0105355, IMG submission 83508) | Methane-oxidizing microbial communities from mesocosms in the Gulf of Mexico - GOM9C Gulf of Mexico | ecosystem: Environmental > Aquatic > Marine > Cold seeps | place: Gulf of Mexico... | reverse complement strand
GTTTTTAAATCTTCTATTCCTTTAATTTTATGGATTTTGTACAAGATATAGAGTAAATTCCCATTTTTTAATTAAGATAATTAATACTTAATTTATTAAAAGAAAAAGTAAAAAAACTATTTATGGCTAGTATGAATAATTTTGTATTATTGAGGTGAAAAGAGACCAGTCTTAGCTATTTTCCAATAATCACACCCATTGTAAATCTTAATGAATATTCATTTTTAAAATTATTCTCTTCTTCCCAGTGTATTTTTGGCTCAAGTTTGAAATAAAGCCATTTTCTTGTTTTATGTTTATATTCTAGCCCTAAATTATAATCTTTTACTTTCATATTTGAATCGTCATTATTCGTATTAATTGAAACTCTATATTTAAGAGTCTTTTTATAAGAGAGTTTGTGTTTAAGTTCAAGTGCGTTAATGAATTCACTGATTTTATCTTTATCATCCCATCTAAAGGTATTTGTATTCTTTATATCAAGAAAATAGTTAATATTTCTTTGTAAAGACAAAGTACTTATAGTATGGAAATCAGAATTTTTAGTAAATTGAATCTCTTCTTTAAAGTTACTTTCCCAAAGATTAGAATACTCTTTTTTAATTTTTACTCTAAGATATAAATAGGGCTTATTATTGATCTTTAAACCCCCTTTTACTTTTATTCTTGTATGTTTTTTAGCCTTTTTAACGGAAGGTGCTTTTTTATTAATGGAAGAAATGTCTTCATTTTCTGTATCTTTTTTAAAATTGTTATGAAAAACATAAGAGAGCTTTTTTTCAAGTAAAGGAAAATCAAAACGATAGGAAAAATAACTGCCTATTTTGTTTTTATCATTTTCTTTGATATCGTAATACGTTTCTAAATGTATACTTGAATTTTGAAACATAGCGGGACTTTTATTTCCAGTAATCTTTTCATCAATTTTTTTTGTATGTTTATTTAAAAACAAGTATATGTCAGAAAGTTTTTTTTCAATGTTATTCATTGAACTTGAGCTGTTTGTATCTTCCTTCGCTTGGATATCATGTAAAGCAAAACAAAAAATAGGTAAAACTAAGCAAAGGATAATTCTGAGTAAATTATTCATAATTGACTCCTCTTCTTATATATATAATCACATTATTTCACTTAATACACTAATAAGACTAAGAAGTAGTTTTTAAAATAATTATTGACATTATTCACAGTAATAATATTAATAAATAATCTAAAATTCCAAGTAGAGATTTTCCTAAAATACTGATATAAAGCCTGCTCTAGCAGTTAATTAATTTTTTTCTTAAATTATATATTAATTATTTTATTAAGAATTATAAAATTGTAAGTTAATCTTATAGAAACAATAGGAAAATGGAATTAAGTATAGAAAAATTTGGTTCTCTAAAGCAAGTTACTGTAGCCTTATAAGGTTTCCTCATCTAAGTACATAAAAACTATACCTTTTTTATGTACTTTAGAATAAAAAATATAATTGTGTAGTAATCAATTTAATTTCTTATGTTTCAAGAACACGTTTATCTCAAAATACTATAGCTTATTCATTTTTCTTATTAATATTGTATGTATTTCTAGTAATCTCATGCTCATAATTTTTCTAAATTTTAAAATATGCAAAAGACAATTCTTCGTAAAATATTCATAAAACTTCACTCTTATACATAATTGAACGGTTTAAAATTTAATACTTATACAAGTACTCTAACTTGTATAGACATCTTGTAATCACATAGTAATATATTAGGCATATACTTTCTGCATCTAAATAATAAGAGAAGGAAAGTAGTGAGTAAAAATACTAAAGATGCAGTTTATATTAAAATATATAAAGAGATATTAACTAATATTGAAAATAATAACTTTTCTGATTTGTATAAACTCCCTTCAGAAAATGAATTTTCTTGTATTTATAAGGTAAACAGACACACTATAAGAAAATCACTAAATTTATTAAAAAATGAGGGCTATATTTATACTCAAAAAGGAAAAGGTAATTATATTGCTAATATTAAAGTTCCTTACAGTATTAGTAATAAGAGCTCTTACTCCTCCAAAATTCTTGACTTAGGATATGAACCAAAAACTAAATTATTATCCGTAAATATTTTAGAGTCTTTCGGAGATGTAGCTAAAAACCTAGAACTTTTTAATGGTTTAAAAGTTATTGAAATTAAACTTCTTAGATATGCGAATGATCTTCCTATTGCTTTAACCTATTCTTATTTTGATGCATATATTTATAAAAACCTATTAAAAGAATTAAAGAATAAAGAGGATTTCTCTTTATACGAAGCAATTAATAAAGCGTATCCTTCTTTAGAAATTAAAAAAGAATCCAGTATTTTTGAATCTTTGCTTTCTAATACAGAACAATCAAAGTTATTAATGATGCCTTCGAATGTTCCTTTATTAGCAGCAAGTACAATCTCAAAAGATCAAAATGGCAATTATGTGGAATATGGAACTTCTTATTTTAGAAGTGACGTATGTAAAATAAAAGTAGATTTAAAATAAAAGGCAAACAATGGTAAAAATGAAAAATTTAACACTTGGATATAAAAAAGAGGTAATTCTTAAAGGTATTGATTTAAAAATCAAAAAAGGCGAATTTGTTGGAATTATTGGACCTTCAGGTGCTGGAAAATCAACACTTCTTTTAGCTATGACAGGAGGTATTGATGTTTTTAAAGGTGAATTTGAAGTACTTGGATTTAATTTGATTAATGCGAAGAAAAAACATTTAATGAAGTTAAGAAAACAAGTTGGTGTTATTTTTCAAGGGTATAACTTAGTGAATCGTTTAAGTGTTTTAGACAATGTAGTAAGTGGTATGTTAAAAGAAATTCCTTTGGTTCGTGCCATCATAAAATACTATAAAGAAAAGGAGATAAAAAAAGTAAAAGAATACATGGACATTGTTGATATAAGCAAATACTCATTAAAACGATGTGATGAATTATCAGGTGGGCAAAGACAAAGAGTTGCCATTGCAAGAGCTTTAGCAGCAGAGCCAAAAATGATTTTAGCAGATGAGCCTGTTTCTGCACTTGATCCAAAAAGTGCACAAAAGGTTATGAAAATCTTAAAAAAAGTTAATAAGACATATGGCGTTACAGTGATAGCAAACTTACATCATTTAGAGTATGCGAAACAGTACTGTAACAGAATAATTGGCTTGAATAATGGAAAAATTATTTTTGATGATATAAGTGAAAACTTAACTGATGAAATAATTGAAAAAATTTATTCAACAAATTAACATTTACATAAGGAAAAAATATGAAATTAATTAAAAAAATAGTTCTTGGTGGATTAGTACTTGGTTTAACAAATGCAGCTCTTGCAAAAGAATCATGGCCTGATAAATTAGTATTTGGAGTTATTCCTGTTGCTGGATCTACATCAATGAAAGAGAATTTTGGAAATCTTAGTATGTATTTATCTAAAAAACTTGGAATTGAAGTAAAACTACAATTAGCTGGGGATTATACAGGTGTAATCACAGGAATGCAACATAAACATATTGATTTTGCTTACTTTGGTCCTAAATCTTATGTAGAAGCAGTAAAAAGATCAAATGCGGAAGCCTTGGTAGTTGAAGTAGATGCAGAAACTGAATTACCAGGGTACAAGGGTATTATTATTACTAAAAAAGGTTCAGGTTTAAAATCTTTAGCAGATATTAAAAATAAAACATGGGCATTTACTTCGTCTCAATCAACTTCTGGGACCTTAGTTCCAACTGTAATGTTTGCAAAAAAAGGTATTAATCCAAAAGAATATTTTTCAAAAGTATTTTATTCAGGTGGACATGAAGCTTCAATTTTAACAGTTAAGAATAAAAAGATTGATGCAGCATCTACTAATAACCTTGATTTTAATAGAGGTCTTGGAAAAAAATGGTCAAAAAATGATTTTAATGTTATTTGGACTTCTGATTTAATTCCTGGAGCTCCTGTTGCTGTAAGAGCTGATTTACCAAGCTCATTGAAAATGGCGTTAAAAGGTGCTTTGATTTCTTATAACGATCCTATTGGTTTAGAAAAACTTAAAAACAAAGGTTTTATTAATGTAGAAGATTCTATGTACGATTCAGTAAGAGAATTAATAAAATTAAAAAAAGAAATGAAGAAAAAGAAATAACAGCATAAATTTAAGTTTTAGGAAATTACATGAATACACAAGAATTAAAAGCAAAAAGTACACCATTCTCTTATCTTAACACCTTAGTTTTAATCGTACTTGTATTGATTTTTACTAAAAGCTGGAATGATACAGAAATGAGTTTCTCCTCATTACTTGAGGGTTCATCTTATATGTATGAATATATAAATGGGGACGATAGCATAGAAGGAAGTGGATTTTTCCCTCCTAACTTTAGTGACATAGATGTTTATTTTTATTCTATGTTAGAAACAGTTCAAATGGCATTTATTGCTTTAATATTATCCATAATATTAGCTGTTCCTTTATCCTATATGAGTTCGCGAAACATACTTAATATATTGATACCAGGAAAAACTGTTTTTCATATAGCACTTAAACAAAGTATATATGCCTGTTCCACTTTTATTTCTAATGTATTTAGATCAATTAATGAAATCGTATGGGCTTTAATTTTTGTTTCTGCTGTTGGACTTGGTCCAATGGCAGGTATTTTAGCGTTAGGCATTCATACAGGTGGGGTACTTGCCAAGCTCTTAAGTGAAGGAAACGAAGCGATTGATCCTGGCCCTGTGGATGCTTTAGTTATGAGTGGAGCTGGGTTTATCAAAGTATTAGTATTTGCAGTGATTCCTCAAACAATGCCTCATTTTATCTCAATGGTTTTGTATCGTTTTGAATCAGATGTTCGCTCGGCATCTATTTTAGGATTTGTAGGCGCTGGTGGTATTGGATTCTATTTATTCGACAAAATGCGCGCTTTTGAAAATACAGATGTCTGCGCAATTATTATTATTATTATTATTACTGTGTACACGTTAGACAAATTTAGTGCAATTATTAGAAAAAGGTTTATTTAGATGGAAAGAGAAGATATTAATTATTTATCACAATTGGTAAATGAAAATGACTTAAAGACACTGTATAAAAAAATCAAAGACAATTACGAGGTGAACGTATTAACACCTGCTTGTGAGCAGACTTTACTTGTTCCTGTAAAAGATCCTATTTCAGATGGAAGTTTTTACAGTGGAGAAGTTCTTGTAAGCTCAAGCATTGTAGAAGTGGACAAAGAAAAAGGTTGGTCAATGATTATGGACAGCAATTTAAAACGTTCTTTATATACAGCAGTGTTAGATGCAAGTTTTGCAAAAGGTATTTATATCGATGAAATTGAAGAATTATTGTGCGCTGCTTTAGCAGAAGATATAAAAGAAAAAGAATATAAATATAAACAAGTTAACTCTACAAAAGTTAATTTTGATTTATTATAGGATTAAAATGAAAACACTTGATATAGAAAAAATAAACCGGAACAATTTTAAAGCCTTAATGAATGCACTAAGTATGCCAGGAAGTATACATACGATAGAACAATTATTTTCATCAAATATTTTAGCTATTGCTAATACTCTTTTGTATTCAGAAGTAGAATATTTTTATGAAGGAGAAGAAGATATGTCTTTAATTGAAGCCATTACTTTTTCTAAAAAAGCATCAAATGAAAAAGCAGACTATATTTTTGCTGATTGTATAAATGAGAACTTATTTCTTAAAACAAAAAAAGGAACAAGTAAAGATCCTGAGTTTTCGGGAACATTGATTTTTAAATGTCAAGATTTTAACAAAGGTTCTTTGGTTGAATTAAGCGGTCCTGGAATTAATATTTCAAAGACCTTGGAAATTCCTTTTAGTAAATCATTTATAGCACAATTTAATCAAAAAAATGAGTTTTATCCTTTGGGAAATGAAATCATATTAATTAGTGAAGAAGGAAGTGTTATGGCATTTTCAAGAACAACTAAAATAAAGGTAATTTAATGGCATATTACGCAATTAAAGGTGGAGAAGATGCCATCAAAAATTCTTTGAATTTTTACAGTCAAAAGAATGAATCAGCTTTGGGTATTGATGATGAGCAAATAATAAATGGGCTTAGTTTTTCTATTGATAAAGTAATGAGTGAAGGCTCTTTATATAGTAAAAAATTAGCAGCAAAAGCTATTAAAAGAAGTGCAGGGGACTTATTAAATGCATCTTTCTTTTTAAGAGCACATAGATCTACTTGCCAAAGAGTCGGAAGTGCAAAAGAAATAAATGTAGAAGACATGAGAATTGAGAGAAGAATTTCCTCTGCTTTTAAAGATATTCAAGGGGGACAAATCCTTGGAGCATCGAATGATTATGAAATTAAATTACTTTTAAAAAATGCACAAGAACAAGTAGATGTAGAAGAGTTTTCTTCTGGTATTAATATCTTAAAATCAGCCCTTAGTCCTTTGCGAGAAGATAATCTTATTAAAGGTTTGGAAAAAGAAAAAGAGCCTTGGGATATTACGCGAATTTTTCCCACTGCACCTTATCCACGGTCTGCAATTTTACAAGTTATGAGTAGGGGAGAGAGTGGTTCTTTATTAGGTTTTGCTTATACGTCAATGAGAGGTTATGGGGATGTACATCCCACTATTGGAGATCTAAGAATTGGAGAAGTAGATATCGATTTTGTTCATCCTTTTACAAAAAAAGAAGTCAAAATTGGTGTCATTGAAGTTACTGCTGTTGAGTGTGCTGGTACATTTAATAAAGACAGTGATGGAGAAACAAGACTAACTACTGGTTTTGGATTTTGTTTTGGAAAAAATGAAAGTAAAGCAATTTCTATGGCTATTATTGATCTGTCCTTATACAATGATGCTTATACAGTAGGTGCTGATGTCATTGTAGCAGCAGATTTTGAAATGATAATGCATCATGTAGATGGTATTGAATCTTTTGGTTTTGCTAATCATTATAAATTGCCTCATTATGTGACCTTTCAAACAGATTATCAAATTTTCCAAAGTGCTAAAAAATATGCCAAAAAGAAGGAAGAAAAATGACCTATGGATTTTTAGACGAAGAAGCAAAAAAAGAAATCAGAAGATCAATTTTAAAAGCCATAGCAATTCCTGGATATATTGTTTCTTTTGCTTCAAGAGAGTTACCAATTGCAAGAGGATGGGGTACTGGTGGGCTACAAGTCACACTTGCTATTATTAATGAAAGTGATACCTTAAAAGTGATTGATCAAGGATGTGATGGCAGTGTAAATGCTGTTAATATTCGTAATTTTATAAAAAGTGTTACAAAAGTAAAAACAACATTTAGTACAAAAGAAGCAAGTATTATTCAGACCAGACATCGGATTCCTGAACAAGAACTACAAGAAGGCCAAATCTTAGTATATCAAGTGCCTATGCCTGATATTTTGGAAACAGTGGAGCCAAATACTGCCAAACAAAAAATAATGCATGCCAATGCAGATTATTCAAAACTATGGGTTTTATTATACGAAGATACGTCTTTATTTGGGGACAGTAGAATTTCAAATAGATATCCTGTTCTTGTTGAAAATAGGTATGCCATGGACCCAAGTCCTATTCCTAAATACGATACCTTAAAACTAAATAATAATAAAGCCTTACAGTTATTTGGAGCAGGGCGTGAGAAAAAAATATATGCCTTGCCTCCTTATACAAAAGTTGAACCTTTAAAATTTGAAGATAAAGAGTTTTTAGTTGAAAACTTTGAAGGAAAAGTATGTAAGCGTTGTAAGAGTTCTCAGTCTTTTTTAGATGAATTATATAACGACGATGGAAGTACAAGTTATTATTGCAATGATACCGACTATTGCGATACTTATAAAGAAGGCAAGTTATGATTTTAGATATCAAGAACCTAAGTAAAATCTTTGGTAAAACGTGTGATATGTGTTTGGATGAAACAGGAGCAAAACCCAATTCCTCAATTTGCCCTAAATGCAAAAGTATAGTAGGTGTTAATAGAGTGAACTTGTCTTTGTATAAAGGGGAGGTTCTAGGAATTGTTGGAGAAAGTGGTAGTGGAAAATCAACCCTTCTTCAATTGATTTATCAAGATGTAAAAGCAAGTGAAGGTGAAATTTTCATTAAACATTTTAAAGATAAAGAAGGAAAAACAAAGAATATTCTTGATGCTAATTTAAATGAACTAGGAGATTTACGTAATTCTATTATGTCAATGATTTACCAAAACCCTCGTTTGGGATTAAATTATCAATTTTCAGCAGGAGGTAATATTGCTGAAAAGATTATTTGCTCTGGGGTTAAGAATTATAAAATGATTAGAGAAAGAGCCTTGTATTTTTTAGATAAAACAGAAATACCTAACTCTCGTATTGATGATTATCCAGAATATTTTTCAGGAGGACAGCAGCAAAGAATACAAATTTCTAAAGCCCTGTCTTCAAATCCAAAAATACTTTTATTAGATGAACCGACAACAGGACTAGACTTATCAGTACAAGCAAAGATACTAGATTTAATTAAAGAATTACAGCATGAAATTGGTTTTTCTATGGTGGTTGTTTCACATGATTTAGGGGTAATAAAACATCTTACAGATATTACAGTGGTAATGAAAAATGGGCAAATTGTTGAGCGTGGTTTGACCGATCAAGTTTTGGAAGATCCACAACATCCCTATACCCAACTGCTTGTATCTTCAATATTGTAAAGGCAAAGAATGATTCGATTAGAAGTAAAAAACTTAAAAAAAATATTTCATGTGCATACCCAAGGGGGTATAGAAGTTACTGGTTTTAATGATATCAATTTTGAATTAAAAAAAGGTGAATTCTTATCTTTGTTTGGACCTTCTGGTGCAGGAAAGTCTTCCGTACTTAAAACACTTTTTAGAACCTATACCACTAGTGGTGGGTCTATTATTTTTAATAAAGACAATGGGGAGAGTATTGATATCTCAAGAGTCAATGAAAGTGCTATTTTACAACTGCGTAAACACGATATTGGTTATGTTTCTCAGTTTTTGCACATCTTACCTCGTGTAAGTGCAGTTGAAGTAGTGAGTCAAGAATTAATGTTTAAAGGGGAGTCTCAGAGCACATCTATTTTAAAAGCAAAAGAAATGTTAGATTATTTATCTATTAGAGAAGAATTATTTGATCTCTCTCCTTTAACTTTTTCAGGTGGTGAGCAGCAAAGAGTAAATATAGCAAAGGGAATTATTGCTCCTAAGTCTTTATTACTTTTAGATGAACCAACAGCATCATTAGATAAAAATAACACCATGAAAGTAATTCAAAAACTACAAGAAATAAAAAAAGAAGGTGTATCAATGATTGGTATTTTTCATGACCTAGAAGCCATGGATTTAATTAGTGACAGAGTATATAAATTAAGTAGGGTAAAATGAAAAATGTATTAAGAAGTAAAAATGTATTAGTAAACGAAGCTTTTATAGCAGCTGATCTTGTTTTAAATAAGGGTTTTATTGAAAGTATTGATGCGTATGGCAGCCATGATTTTGTCTTTGATTTAGAAGATAAAAAAATTACTCCAGGTATAGTTGATTTACATTCAGATGCTATTGAAAAAGAGATTGAACCACGTATTGGGGCTACATTTCCTATTGAATTAGCTATATGCGAATTAGATAAAAAATTGGCAATGGCAGGAATTACTACTATGTTTCATGCTATTGGTTTTGAGGATAATCCTAAAAAACAAAGAAGCATTGATCAAGCAAATAAACAAATACAAATTATTCATGAAGCTAATAAGACACATTTAAGTGTTGATAATTATATCCACGCTCGTTTTGAATTAAGTGCAAGTGCTGCCGTTGAGCCTATTAAAGAAGTGATTAAAAAAGGAATGGTTCATTTGGTTTCACTAATGGATCACAGTCCAGGACAAGGGCAATTTAAGACCTTAGAAATCTTTAAAAATTATTACTCAAACTATTATGGATTAAATGAAGAAGAACTTCAACATGTCGTTGATGGAAAAATGAATAAAGATGAAGACAAAATAAATGATTTAATATCTTGTGTACAAGACCATAAGTTAACACTGTTAAGCCATGATGATGATTGTATTGAAAAATTAGAAGGATTAAGTGATATTGGCGTTAAAATATCTGAGTTTCCACTTGATTTAGATGTGGCACGTTATGCTGTAAAAAAAGGTATTGCTACAGGTATGGGAGCACCTAATATTGTACGTGGAGGAAGTCAAGGCGGTAATATTGCGGCTATTGAATTAGTAAAAGAAGATGTGTGTAAATATTTGTGTTCTGATTATCATCCTTCTTCTATGTTACAAGCTATATATGCGATGAAGAAAGATGCAAACCTAAGTTTAGGAAAAGGTTTTTCAATGATTTCAAAAACACCTGCTTTGTATGCAAATTTAAAAGATAAGGGCGAAATAAAAGTAGGCTATAGGGCTGATATTATTGTAATAGATGACGAGCATATTCCAAAAGTGGTGCTTACTTTTAAAGATGGGAATGTTATTTATAATGGGATTATGGGGTCTGTTCTTTAAGAAGAACAAAATATGAAAGCAAAAATTATATTAATTGTAGGCGCAAGTGGAGTAGGAAAAGACAGTCTGTTAAATGCAAGTAATGAACATTTTTCAAATAAAATAAATATTATAAAACGATATATTACCAGAGAAGCAGACCAAAATGAAGATAATGTTTTTTTGGAGAAAGAAGAGTTTGAAAACTTAAGAGAAAAGAACTTTTTTATTTCCTCTTGGCAGGCACATTCTCATCATTATGGAATATCACAAGACTCTATTAAAGAAGGTATTAATGTTATTTCTATTTCACGTTCAAAGATTATAGACTTTGAGAGAAGATATACTGATGTATCTTGTATTCATGTTTTTTTAAGAAGAGATGAACTTGAAAAGCGTCTTCGTTTAAGAAAAAGAGAAAATGAAGAAGCTATTCAAAAAAGACTGAATATAATAAAGCCCAAGATTAAAGCGAAGAATTTAATTCCATTTAATAATGCTGAGGTATTTACAAAAAGCAGTAAAAAATTCATTGCTTTACTTACTTCTATCATAAAAGATTAACATGAAAAACAGTACCAAATTTAAATTTTTAGGAAGCGCAGACAGTGTGGGTATTCCCGTACATAATTGTAGCTGTGATATTTGTAAAGAATATAGAAAAGAAAAAAAAGAGAATTTAGCTAGTTGTGCTTATATAGAAATAGATAATGAAATCATCTTAATTGATGCGGGACATGACAATCTTGCTTCTGTTTTTAATCATAAAATTATTGCAGGCATTTTTTTAACACATTTTCATGCGGACCATTGTTTAGGTCTCTTGCGTTTAAGACATTCTTCTTCACGCATTGATTGCTTTCATCCAAAAGACAAAGAAGGTTTTGCTGATTTATTTAAACATAAACATTCCATAAATTATATAGAAAACAACGTTTTTGAAACCATTATTGTAAAAGGAATCTCTTTTACTCCTATTCCCTTACTTCATTCTAAAAATACTACGGGATATTTAATAGAATATAATTCTATGTGTATTGCCTATTTAAGTGATTGTGCGGGAATTAATACAAAAAGCATGAACTTTTTAAAAAGCAAAGTACTTGATTATGTTTTTATTGATGCATGTTATGATGAAAGGAAAAATAAAGGGAACCATTTGAATTACGAGCAGGCAGAAACAATACTCGATGAATTAAAAGCAAAAAAATCTTTTTTAATACACGCGTCACATAAGAGTTTAAATTATATTTTGAAAGAAAAAATCATACTTAAGTATCCCTATATAGAGGGAAATTTTGAAATAAATTTAATCACATTAAACAAAAACTCAAGAAATTCTGAAAAATGCAGAAATTCTTGACATAAATTGAAATTATTATTATAGAATTAGGTCAAAATAGAAAAAAGACATAATTTAAAGGCGAGATATGAAAAAAATTATAATAGTTGGTGCGAGTTATGCGGGACTTTATGCTGCGAGAAAACTTTCATCTTCAAGTGATGTAGAAGTTTTATTATTTGATAAAAATGCTTATCACTATATTCAAGTTGAAGCATACGGGTATGTTTCTAGTGTGTACAAACAGTCAGATGTAACTACAAATACAAAAGAATATATAGGAAAACTAAATAAAAATGTAAAATTTTATGAAAATTCTATTCTTTCTTTTGATGCAGATAAAAAAACGATTACTACTGATTCAAAAGAAGAATTTTCTTATGATAAGCTAATAATAGCAACAGGTTCTTTAACAAACTTTCCTCCACAAGTGCCTAATATTGAAAAATACTCAAGAGGTATTAAAACCTTACAAAGAGCAAGTGAAGTTGAAAAAACATTTTCAAAGATTTTAGAAAAAGCTAAAAACAATACAAGCGATGAAAAAACAGTATACAATATGGCGATTGGTGGTGCGGGGCTTTCAGGTGTTGAAATAGCAGCTGAGATGGCTAATTTAATCAAAAAATCAAATATTAATAGAAATAAGTTTGAATTAAATATTGTTATTGTTGATGGAATGAAAACTGTACTTCCTGGTATGGATGAACGTCTGGTTAGCGCTTGTCACAAACGATTAGAAGATTTAGGCGTACAAATTCACTTAGGATCTTTTATTAAAGATGTTGATGAAAGTAAAATTTATTTAATGAATGATGTTGTTATTGATTATGATTATTTTGTATTTACAGGAGGCGTTAAAGCTATTACACTTTCTTCTTCAAAAGAACATGAAGTAAATAGAATGAATCAATATATTCTTGATGAGTCTTTACATTTAAAAGATGAAGAAGATGTTTATGCTATTGGTGATGTAGGGGAAATGGAGCTTGATGGTAAGTATTATCCTCCAACAGCACAAATTGCAATTAAATCAGGAGAGTTTGTAGCGTCTAGCATTTTAAATAATACTAAAGATGCTTTTACATTTAAATCAGCTGGTGTACTTGTTGCTTTAGGAGGTTCCTTTTCAATAGGACTTGCAAATGACAAATATTATGTTACTGGTTTTATCGCTAATATGATGAAAAAAGTAGTAACAAAGATGCATAAGAATAAATTTAAATAAATATAAAAAGAGGAGTTTTCTTCTCTTTTATAAGGTACTTCTTTTAAATACTTCTACACTTTTTTCGATTTATTACTTCTTTATTTTGAACTAGCTATGTTTGAATTAAACAGGTAATTTTGAGTAAAAAAAAAGGACTGCATTACTGCAATCCTTATATCGGATAATACCGAATCACAGAAGGAAGGTAGACTACAGTCTTGCTTCGTATCTTCTAAGCATATATAATTTCTTAAGAGCTTTTTTCTTCGCATTAATTTTTTGTTTCTTACGCTTTTCAGTCATAGGTTCAAAAAAACGTCTAGCTCGAGTTTCTGTAACAATAAGATTTCTATCACATTGTTTTTTAAATCGTCTATATGCTTCGTCAAAAGATTCGCTATCTTTAACTTTAATTCCGGGCACTAAAATCACCCACTTTCTTGTATAGATTTAGAACGGGAATTATATTTAAAACTAGCTTAATTCTAATTTAATTAAAGAGAAATTAATATTTTGATATAATCAATTAAATAAACATCGAAAAATAGGACATAATAGTGAATTTAACTCATTTAGATGAAAATAACCGACCTAAAATGGTTGATGTAAGTAAAAAAGAAGAAACAACAAGAGTTGCCATTGCTTCTGGCCTTATATCAATGAGTCAAGACGCATTTGATGCAATAATTAATAATACAGGCAAAAAAGGGCCCGTAATTCAGACTGCTGTGATTGCTGCAATTATGGGTGTTAAAAAAACATCAGAATTAATTCCTATGTGTCATCCTTTATTATTAAGTGGAATATCTTGTGATATTGAAGAACTTGCATCTCTCCCAGGTTTTAAATTATTTGTTACTGCTAAATTAAAAGGTCAAACTGGTGTTGAGATGGAAGCATTGATGGGAACATCAATTGGTTTATTAACCATTTATGACATGGTAAAAGCTATTGATAAATCAATGGTTATTTCAAATGTACAGCTTGAGAATAAATCGGGCGGTAAAAGTGGTGATTTTTCAAGAAATAATGTAAAAGGAAATATATAGTGGTAGATTTAAATAAAGAGAAATTAAAATTAGACTATCCCTGTTCATGGGTATATAAAATTGTTATTTTACAAGAAGATAATGCAAAAAAAATAGTAAAAGAAGTATTAGAAGGGCGTACTCATACGCTAAAAGCCTCAAAAACGAGTAAAAAAGGTAAATTTGCATCCTTTAATCTTGATTTAATTGTTCATAATGATGATGACAGAAAGTATTTATATGAAATATTAGGTAAACATGACCAAATTAAAATGGTTTTATAAGAAATAATTTTATACAATATGCACAATGAATAGAAGAAATTTTTTAAATCAAGCAAAACTCCTTACTATCACTACTCTTAGTAGTTCAATAGCTGCACCAATACTAATGGCAGATAATAAGATAATCACGCCTAATGATTCTATTGGAAAACGAGTAGATGATAAACATGCTGATATCTTTTTGCCAGGAGAATATCAAAAAGCGCTTAAAAGTTTACGCTATAAGTTAAAAATGGTACAAAGACATGTAGGTTATGGAAACTTTAACATTCTATCTTTTGATGATATGTTATTTCTTGGAAGAAACTACTCAAAAATAGGAAAATTTACAAAATTAGAACTCGAATTTATAGAGTCCATTTTTTATTACGATCCCAAAGTACATGGTTTTTATGGAGATAGAATAACGTATTCTTTAACTGATAAAATTTATAAAAAAGCCTTATATAAAGTGCCAAGAACTGGGCACTATTTGTATAAGGGAAAAACCCTCGAAGCCTATAATCATATGAAAAAAGACATTGGGAATTCAATTATTCTTACATCAGGCGTTAGATCTGTTGTAAAACAATTAAAGTTGTTTGTAGATAAATTGTATTCACAAAAAGCGAACTTATCATTAACCTCGCGTTCAATTGCACCACCTGCTTTTACTTATCATTCTATTGGTGACTTTGATATTGGTAAAAAAGGTTTCGGTTATGCAAACTTTACAGCACGTTTTGCTTTAACAAATGAATTTAGAGAAATGAAAAAATTAAAATATATTGACATGAGATACACTGTTAATAATCAAGATGGAGTAAGATATGAGCCTTGGCACATTAAAATTATTTAGACTTATACTACTTACAGTATTTACACAATGTTTATTAGCAAATACTTTGCCTGATTTTGAACTGATTAAAAAAGGCGAACAAGACGGTAATACTTTATTAATAATTGGTGGAATTCAAGGTGATGAGCCAGGTGGTTTTATGTCAGCTTCTTTAATAGCAACGCATTATACTATTACAAAGGGTTCTGTTTGGGTTGTTCCTAATTTAAACTTTGATTCTATTATTAAACGTTCACGTGGACGTTTTGGTGATATGAACAGAAAGTTTTCCAACCTTTCAAAAAAAGATCCAGATTTTGCAAATGTAGAAAGAATTAAAAACTTAATTCAAGAAAATGATGTAAAAATGATTATTAATTTACACGATGGAAGTGGATTTTACAGAAAAAAATACATTGATAATATGCATTCTCCAAGACGTTGGGGACAAAGTGTTATTATAGATCAAACAAAAATTAAAGTTGAAAAATACAATAATTTATTAGATATATCAAACAGAGTTACAAAATCTATTAATAAAAATCTTATAAAAAAAGAGCACTATTACGAAGTACGAAATACAAAAACAAAAGATGGCGATATTGAAATGGAAAAATCTTTGACCTATTTTGCTATTAATAGAGGAAAATCCGCTTTTGCAAATGAAGCAAGTAAGTCTCTTCCTGTTCATCAAAGAACGTATTATCATTTATTAGCATTAGAAGAGTATATGAGCGTAATGGGTATTGAATTTACACGAAACTTCAAATTAGAATCTAGGGCTTTAAAAAATGTTATTGATAATGATATCTCTATTTCATTTCATGATAATAAAGTACAATTGCCTTTATCAAAAATAAGAAATATTGTTAAATATTTTCCTATTAATAAAGATGGAATATTAAAGTTTAAAGCAAGTAACCCTTTAATGACAATTGTAAAAAAAGACAATATGTATTCTATTCATTATGGAAACAGACGTGTTGCTAGATTAATTCCTGATTATTTAGATATTGATGATATAAATAATTTTGTTGAAGTAAAAATTGATGGTATTAAAAAAGAAGTTAAATTAGGTACATTATTAAATGTGAATAAAAATTTCTATATTTTCCCAAAAGATGAAGTTCGTGTAAATATCATTGGTTATTCAAGAAAAAATATTAAAAATGAATCTGGAATCTCTGTTTCTAAAAACCAAATAATGAAAAAGTTTTCTTTAGATAAACGAGGAAAAATTTTTAGAGTAGAGTTTTATAAAGAGAAAAAATTTACAGGAATGTTGTTGGTTCATTTTAATAAACGCAAGCAAAAAGCAATAGCTTTTAATAATACAAATGAAAGAGCTTCTTTAATTATTAAATTATCCAAATAATACCAAAGGTATTATTTAGATAATTCTTTTTTAATTTTCTCTTGATTGATTTTTTTCTTTAGCGCTTTTATAACTTCTTCTACTCTATCAAGTTCAATTCTTACTTCTTTTGCAATTTCTTCTTTCGAAAGACCTTCACCTTGTGCAACAAAAACTTTAAATTCTTTTTTAGTTAGTTTTCGTTTTAAAGCTTCAATTAATGCTTCTTCTTCTTTTAATTCACCTACTAATTTATCAATTAGTTTTCGTACTTCTTGTCTGTAGTTCATATACTATCCTTTTATCCACGTGCTTAAGTTTTCTATATCATTGTGAGATGTTAAATCTAAATGACAAGGAGAGATTGAGACGTAGTTTGCTTTAACTGCTTCAAAATCACAATCTTTGTTCTTGCTTGCTTTCCAAGATAAAGGGTGTGCTCCGATCCAGTAATATTCTTTCTCTCTAGGATCTAAATGTTTGTGTGTAATATGCCCATAATTTCTATGTCCAACTTTGGTAATCTTAATACCTTTGCACTCATTTATATCAATAAGCGGAATATTAACATTTAAAAACTTTCTGCTTGCTAAGGGAAATTCCCCTTCAAGTATTTTTTTCGCAAGTTTTTGAATGGTATCTTTTGCTAATTCATAAGAAAAGCCTGTTTTTAGAGATTTATAACCATCTGTGAATACTTGAGAAATCGCAATGGCAGGAATACCTTGAAGTACTGCTTCCATAGCACCAGCAGCTGTTCCTGAATAGGTGATATCTTCTCCCATATTTGAACCAATATTAATACCAGAAACAACCAAGTCTGGTCTGTTTTTACTTGTAAATAAATTATTTAAAGATACAAAAATACAATCAGTTGGGCTACCATCATCCATTTTATAAAAATCTTTTTCAATTTTAATCATGCGCAGCGGCTTATCTAAAGTAAGACTGTGCCCACAAGCGGATTTATTTTTAGCAGGGGCTACTATAGTTAGTTTTGCGATTGGACTTAATGCTTGTATTAAGGCTTGTAAACCAGAAGCATCAAAACCATCATCATTTGTTATTAAGATATGTTTCATTCTATTATATACGCTCCATTGAGGGATTTTATCATATTAACTACATTGGAGTGTACTTTAAAACCAGATTCCAGTTCAATATCACCCAATTTTGATTTAACAAGTATTTTAAGGTCTCGTTTACCTTGATTGTGTGCAATTATTTCAAATAAATCATAAATTACTTTATCTGAGTGTGCAAATTCAACTGCTATATGTAAAGCAGGTTCTGCTATTACTTTGGCTTTTACTTTTAGTTTTTCTTTTTTTGCATCTCTTAGGGTTTCTATTTTTCTTAATGATATTCGTGTAAACATCTCATCTTTTTGAATTTTTACTTTAAAGGCGATGGGTTCTTCTAAATCAAAATCTTCTCTTAATTCTTTGATTTTATCTTCAAACATCATTAATTCAATATTTCCATGTAAATCCATAATGTTTACAATGGCAAACTTGTTACCTTTTTTTGAAATTCTTTCATTAATGGTTTCTACTTTTCCTACAAATAAAGCTTCACTACCATCAGCAATTTCATCAATTTCTGATGACAGAGTATATTTAATGAGTGAGAGTTGCTCTCTGTATTCATCTAAAGGATGCCCTGAAACATAAAATCCCAAAGAAGCTTTTTCAAATTCAAGAATTTCTTTTGCAGAGTATTCTTCTAAAGGCTCAAGATTTATATCCATTCTTGTAACTTCTGCATCGTCTCCAAATAAAGAGCCTATTGCTTGCTTTTTAGCTTTCATAGAGTTTTTTACTGTTTCAGATATCAATTCAATTTGTTCAATCATTGAACGTCTTGATACTCCAAAACAATCAAATGCACCTGATTTTGAAAGGGCTTCAATAACTCGTTTATTTACTTTACTTCCATCGATTCTTGAGATAAAATCAGATAAATCTTTAAAATCTCCTCCCTCATTTCTTGATTCAATAATGGAATTAATAGCTACATCTCCTGCCCCTTTTAAAGCACCCATACCAAACATTACTACTTCATTCTTCTCAATTTTAGTTGCAGAAAAAACCAAATAAGATTTATTAATATCAGGTGGGAAAAGCTCTATGTTTAAGCGTTTAACTTCATCTACATATTTTACAACTTTATCAGTATTATCTTTTTCTAGTGTTAATAAAGCTGCCATAAATTCAGTTGGATAATAGTTTTTTAAATAGGAAGTATAAAAGGTTACAAGGGCGTAAGCAGCCGAATGTGACTTATTAAATCCATATCCTGCAAATTTTACAATTAAATCAAAAAGTTCTTCACAATGTTCTTTGTTATAGCCTTTTTTTACTCCACCTAAGGCAAACTCACCTTTTAATCTGTCCATTTCTTCAACAATTTTTTTACCCATGGCACGCCTAACTAAATCGGCCCCACCAAGTGAAAAACCACCAATTGTTTGTACAATTTGCATAACTTGTTCTTGGTATACAATAACACCATATGTTGGTTTTAAAATAGGCTCTAGTGGTTCTGTAAATTCATCATAAAAATAATCAATTTTAGCGCGTCCATGTTTTCTATCAATAAAGTCATCCAGCATTCCAGACTCCATTGGACCTGGTCTATATAAAGCAAGTACGGCAATAATATCTTCAAAATTATCGGGTTTTAAACGTTTACATAAATCTTGCATACCATCTGATTCTATTTGAAATAATCCAATGGTATTTCCTGTTTGAATTAAGTCATATACCCCTTTATCATTTACATCAGCAGTCAAAAAGTCAATTCTTTTTCCATGTCTGTGTTTCACTAATTTTAAGGCTTCTTCAATTACCGTAAGCGTTTTTAAACCCAAGAAGTCAAATTTTATTAAATCGACATCTTCAACATATTTACCATTGTATTGCGTTGCAAGAGTATCTAAACCAGAAGGTTTAAATAAAGGTGTTTTGTTCCATAAGGGTTCATTTGAAATAACTACACCAGCTGCATGTGTTCCTGCATTTCTGTTAAGACCTTCAAGTGCAAGGGCAAGCGTCCATACTCTTTGTGCTTGTGGATCTGAATCGCACAACTCTTTTATTTTTGGCTCTTTTTTATAAGAGTCAGTAAGATTTATTCCTAATTCATCAGGAATAAGTTTTGCCATTGCATC
>Ga0105355_10001782_pt1 | contig 19739 bp, 12 predicted proteins | sample GOMGulsemesocosm_2_FD_83508 | JGI IMG/M metagenome (GOLD analysis project Ga0105355, IMG submission 83508) | Methane-oxidizing microbial communities from mesocosms in the Gulf of Mexico - GOM9C Gulf of Mexico | ecosystem: Environmental > Aquatic > Marine > Cold seeps | place: Gulf of Mexico... | reverse complement strand
TGATAATTTATGCCAATCATTGGAGTAACAAAGCTTGTATTGTCGAGGGTTTCTACTAACTCGCCAGGTTTATGCTGCTGTTTTTTGAACTTGATATAGCGCAGGCCTAATGTTGTATACCATTGCTCAGACAAATGCAGAGTATCCGTAATAAATGCAGAATATTCTGTGGTGTCTGTGTCAGTGGCGTCAGGTGTTTTTGGAAGTTGTGGTCTTGGAACATAGACGGGATTAAAGATATTGCTGATTGGATTATCCAAATCAATCCAACGACCGTCTGCTGAGCTGTAATCACGCAAACTGACACCCATCACGAAATCATGATCTAAGTTACCTATATTGACAGAACCCGTTATAAGGCTGTGGGCGGCAACACTTTGGTATTTTTCGTCTGGACTAATGCTAATCCAGCCAGATAAAACGTCACCATTTGAATTGAGAGAGCGTATATCAGGAAACACTGTATGACGGTTATTTTGAGAATATGCAACCTGGTTTATCCATTGCCATTCATCGGCTAGCCAATAATCGGCACGTAACGCTATGTTGGTTGCTTGAGTTTTGTAGCGGGTCCATGGCTGACCTAATAAAACATCATTAATATCGACATAGGGCGGTAGTATGGTTTTCGCTGGATCGCTTGGGTCAATGGCTAAGGCTAAGATAGGCTGCGACATCACTGTTTTATGTTGATGATCACCATCAATACGCAGCAACAAGCGATCTGTTACTTGCCAGTCGAATGCAGCGCTAGCAAAATAACGTTTTTGATCATCACCTTGAGTGAAGTCACCACTATCCTCAATCGCAAGGTTAATGCGATAGCCCGCATGCGGTGCTGATTCAAACGCGCCACCAGTATCTAAATGGACATATTTACCTTGCTGTGATCGCAATTGCGCCGTTAAATCAACAAAGCTTTCACTGGTGGGGCGCTTGGTCACATAATTGATTGTGCCTCCTGGATTGTTAACTCCAGATACTAAACCCGACGGACCTTTTAATACATCAAGTCGTTGAATATGCTCAAGGGCAACATCTTGGTATGGCGCTAAGGCTAAACCATCACGGCGTAAGCCATTGCTCCAGTCTAGTTGAAATCCTCGCAAGCTAACGAAATCAAATACGCCGCCAATAGCTGAGTTTTGAACGGATGAATCATTGGCTAAGATATCCGCCAATTTTTTTACTTGTTGGTTTTCAATCAGCTGCTGTGAGAATGATTGAATTGATAAGGGAAGCGTTAAGGTATCTTTTATCCCAAATGCGGCGGCATTAACGTCACGAGTATCATAAAGCGGGGCGCGTGTACCTTTAACGGAAATACGTTCGATGTCTTTTTCTTGTACGACATTTGCCGTTGCTACTTGAGAAACTGCATATAAAGCGGTTGTGATACTCAATGTGACTAAATTCTTTTTCATAAATCCTTCTTCGTATGGTGTTTTAATAGACGTGAGCAATAACGCTAATTCATGACTATAGAAAAGCAATGTATCGTAATGTGATAACATAACACTCGTGATGTTATATTATTACATTATGAGGTGGCAAGTATTTTCTTTATAAGAAATAAAGTGAGAAAATACCTATAATTCAGGTAAATGAGAAAAAGAAGCTAATAGTAAGTGGTGCAGAGAGTTTCCATAAGAATAGTTTTTAGAGCAACAATATATTGTATACATGGTTTTTTGGGGATATATTGCGGCCGTTAAATATTTATCACTTATTGAAATAAACACATATTTTTGATGGGCATCGAAAAACCTGAATAGTGCTGCGCAACGTGGAATTAGATAAGCGTGTAATATAAAAGACGCTGGCGTTTACAATTATTTTTTAAGTGTATATAACAAAAATTACAGGCCTAGGAAATAACAATGAAAATTGCAGTTGCACAATGTAGTGCTATAAAAGGTGATATAAGCCTTAACGTTGAAAATCATCTTAAGTATGTAAGGGCAGCAGGTTCACTTGGTGTGACCTATATAGTTTTTCCTGAATTATCGCTTACTGGGTACGAGCTCGAATTAGCCAATGCACTTTGTTTGAGCCAAGACGATAAACGTCTTGAACCGTTAGTTCTTGCGGCTAAAGAATATAATATGTCTATTGGGGTGGGGGCTCCCATAAAGTCTGATGGGCTACCAAAAATAGGTTTAATTATTATTGACGGTGACGGCAATGTACAAACTTATGAAAAAATATTTTTGCACGAGGGTGAAGATATCTATTTTAGTAGTGGTGATAAATATCATTATATAACGAGAGAGCAAGATATTATTGCCAATGCTATTTGTGCAGATACCATTAACTCAGAACATGCTAAAAATTGCTCATTAGCAGGCGCTTCAATTTATATTGCGGGTGTTTTAGTGACTCCTCAGGGTTATGAAAAAGACGCGAACAAATGGGCAAGCTATGCTTCAGGCCATAACATGCTAGTCGCAATAGCCAATTATAATCAAGTTAGTGGTGGATTACAGGGTGCGGGTAAAAGTGCTATTTGGTATAAAAATGGATTGCTTTCGCAAGCAGGAGACAATGAAGATGCCATTGTTTTAGCCCAAAAAACAGAGGGTACTTGGAGCGCAAAAGTGCACCATCTATAAAGCTCATATTAAGTGTCAGTTTTAGTGTGGAGTACCAGTCACTTCATTTATTACCTGAATAATGCCTATGCGTTAGAAGCATTTGAAATATATTGGAGATAAAAATACCATGCGCTTTTTATTTTAAGTTGCATGTATCTGCAATTGAAGGGGGCACTTTGCCAACAGAATATGTATTAGGTGTAATTTCGTTATTCACTTCAGCTGTAGCAGGCATCATCGGATTCGGTGGCGGCATGTTACTCATTGCGATATTACCCATATATTTAAGTCCGAGTCTGATTGTTCCAATTCATGGCATGACCCAATTAGCGAGTAACTCATCGCGCATGCTGTTTTCATTGAAAGATGTTAAATGGGCACTACTTCCAAAATTTCTAGCTGGCTCACTGGTCGGTGTATTGATATTTGGATTTTTACTATCAACTATTTCTACTCAATACGTACCTATAGCCATTGGCGTGTATATTATTTTTAGTCTGTGGAACAAACGGTTCACCGCCTATATAAAAAAGTTTGAAAACTATTATCTCATCGGTTTACTACAATCAGGTTTGGGGTTGCTCGTTGGGGCTACAGGACCGTTATCGCTCACGGTGTTGACTAGGGAGTTGAACTCAAAAGATCAGATAATAGCAACAAGTTCGATGTTCATGACTATTAGCCATTGTTTAAAGATTGTGTTTTTTATGTTGTTAGGTGTCTCACTGCTAGATCACATCGTTTTACTGGCCTATATGATTACAGGTTCAATTGTTGGCTCCTTTATTGGTACTAAGATTAGGTTAGCATCCGATAATGATAAGCTGATTTTAATTATTAAGATCCTATTGAGTGCATTGGCACTGCGCATGCTCATTAATTCGTCTCTATAATGAATAGTTACAACATTGTCATAGGAAAAACATAAAAAACTCATTACCATAGCCCAAATTACTCAGTGATATTCATCACACAAGCTAATGTATAAATAACGAGCAGGGACATAAATGAGAAAAATTGTATATGGGGTGATGCTCTTTAGCATTATTAGCTGTAGCACGCCAAATGACATCACGCATATAGAGCAATCAAATTCTGTTATTAAATATGGTCAAAACCAGTCAGACATTGACGAACTGCGATTTTCTAACTTATATACAGGGCAACAAAAATATCCAGTGACCTGTGAAAGTGACTGTTATCCTGCATCAAGTATAGTGACCTGTGAATCACCAGCACAAGATTGTAATTTTACGGGTGAACAAACACCAGTTTCTCTCAAAACTGGATTTTCTGTGCGCTGGCTTGGTCATGCTAGTTTTCACATTAACAGTCCTGATGGAAGCAACTTATTACTTGATCCAATTAGCGACTCATTCGATTGGCCAGTGAATTGGCTAGCTGACCTTGTCGCTGGGTTTAGCCGTAAGGCTGGTTCTTGGCCTACAGATGATGAAATAGCGAAGGTTGATGGTGTGCTTTATTCTCACATTCATTACGATCACTTTAATAAGGATGACATTGAAGCCATAGGAAACAAACCTCAATATTTTGTGCCCTTGGGATTCGCTAAACATTTTGAAGATGATGGTTTTAAAATTAATGAAATGGCGTGGTTTTCAGCCAAGAAGATGAATAAGTTGGACATTAAGTTTGTTCCTGCTCATCATTTTAGCAGCAGAATCCAGGTGCCTTACCTATTTAATGACTCAAACCAAGCATTGTGGGGAGGCTGGGTCATCGAGCATCAAGGAAAACGTCTATTTTTTGCCGGTGATACGGGCTATTCACAACACTTTAAAGATATTAACAAACGCTATGGCACCATGGACATTTGCTTAATGCCTATTGCATCATATTTTAACGAAGAAAATCCAGACTGGTATCGCTATGTCCATACAACGCCCGAGGATGCACTCACCGCAGCCGCCGAGCTTAATTGTAAAGTCATGATACCTTGGGGGTATGGCAATGCGAGTTGGCAAATGGGCGATCGCAGCTCTCATTCACCATTGCTTAGGTTGTTGCATATGCATAAAAAGCTGGGATCTAAAGTTCCCTTACATATCCTTAACGAAGGTGAAAGCATAAGCCTTTAACTTATTGATAGAAAATAATGTATTGGCATTGACTTATCCTAGCCAATACATGAGTATAACTTCATGAAATATATTATAACGCCTCAAAATATCCAGATTAATATCATTGCTTAGCAATGGTGGTATTTTGATATGTTTTAGATTTATCAAACCCGCCCAAGAGGCGGGTTTTTCATTTCTGTCTCTAGGCGTTGTAAACATTTGGATGAGATATGCGAAAGATAGCAATTTTTGGTAAGCCTGGCAGCGGAAAATCAACGCTCAGTAAAGCACTAGCAGCGGCAACGAATATTCCATTGTACCCATTAGATGTATTGCGGTTTAAGAAAAATGGTGATGTTGTCGATCGTGATACTTACATTAATCTTCATGACAGCATTGTCTTAGGTGATCTTTGGGTTATTGATGGCTTTGACCTGATTGAAACATTTAACACGCGTTTAGAAGCGGCAGATATATTGGTATATATAGATCTTCCTTACTATGTTAGTTATTGGCTAGTAACTAAAAGGTTGTTAAAGGGTTTGATTAAGAAACCAGATGACTGGCCCGAAGGTTCAAGTGTGTTTAAAGGCACGATAGAAAGCTACAAAATTTTGAGATTTTGCCCCAAGTTTTGGAACGATGATTTTTTACAAAAACTGGAGGCAAAAGCCATTGATAAGAAGTTATACATCATAAGAACAATGACGCAATTAAATAACTTTGTAGCGAAGAATGCCTGAAAAGGTGTCGGCTTTGACAAAATGCTTCAATTTGGTAACCCATTTTCGGTTTGTGAATAGTTGCGTTAAATAAGCATTCATTTTTTTATATACTATGCAGGTGTTTAATATTATGCACGAATATTTTTTTCTTATTCCTATTTCAATATTTTTGTTATTAGGTGTTATGAGTCCAGGTCCAAGTTTCATATTGGTTGCACAAACAGCCATGTCTAAATCTAGGATAGAGGCAATAGCAGTCTCCTTAGGTATGGGCGTTGGTGCCGCTATATTTGCCCTAATTGCAGCAATGGGACTAATCATTCTACTCCAAACTGTTCCTACGCTGTATTTAGGGTTGAAAATAGTAGGTGGTAGTTATCTGTGTTTTTTAGCCTACAAGATGTGGCGCAACGCCAATGAACAAAAGGCTGAAAATAGTGCTGAAGAGGAGCAATCAGGGGTCGTAAAGATGTTTGTCATTGGATTGTTGACACAATTAAGTAATCCTAAAACGGCTATTGTCTTTGGCAGTGCTTTTGCGGCTTTCTTGCCAGCTTCTATTCCAGATTTTACATATATTTACATTAGTGCGTCTGCATTTATTATTGATTTCGTGTGGTATGTACTCGTTGCGATACTGCTATCAACTTCAAAAGCACAGCAACTTTATGCTAATTCCAAAAAAATAATTTGCGGAGTTGCAAGTGGATTTATGGGCATAATGGGCATTAAATTATTAACCACACAATGATTAATGCCACAAATAAGTGAAGGACAAAACCGTTTAGCGAGGCGGTTTTGTGATGTTGATTTGTTTGTGTCCAATAACCGTGTGTTTAGTATTCAAACCGTAGAGTTCAAAGGTTTTATTGCTCTTATTTGTTTGTCGATATACCTTTCAAAACCGTATAATATCTAAAGACTCCCTTATTCCCACTCACTATACAGGTAGGTATTGTTTTGTTATTTAATAATATGTCACTAAAATCACAATTTATCACTGTTCTTACACTCCCTTGTTTAGCGTTAATATTTGTTAGTTTTACAGGCTTATATGGGCTATCTGGTATGCACGAGCAAACTAAGCGATTAGCTGAAAATACGAGTGCTCCTATGCGGTCTCTGGCTGAGGTTGCTTCTCGTATACCTCGAATGAGGGTTGGCATTGATGTGATTTTGTTACAAGAGATCCCTGCGCTTAGAGATATTAACCCGAGTCCAAGAAACTCGTAGTGAAGATATACCTGAAATGGATAATGCACTTAATCAAGCATTAAACGCTCAGGTTAACCCTGATATGAGAATGGAAGTTCAAAATATTATTGATATCTTTTCTTCAGTTAAGGATGACGAACTTGCGCCAATGTTAGCAGCCATTGAACGAGATGATCTCGCCACCGCCCATGATATTTATAAAAATAAATACGCAAAAAGCTATGGTGTGATGAGAAAAGCTGTGAATTCGTTACTTGACAAATTATTAACACAAAGCAAAACAAGTTATAAGCAAAGTCAAGAAAACTACAACGATAGCCGTGTAAGCATGTTGCTACTTAGCTCAATAGCATTCTTAGCATCGTTATTTTTCGCATGGTTAGTTCTGCGCCGATTAAACCAACGCGTGGCAAAGCTTCAAAATTACATCTTACATGTTAGTAATGATTTGAACCTTAGCTCAACGATTGAAATGGATGGTAAAGATGAGTTAAGTGAAATCTCACATCATTTTAATCAATTTTTGAGTAAAATTCGAAGCGTGATTCAATCAGTTTCGGGTAATTCCCTACAATTGGCCTATACAGCCAATGAGGTTGCTGAAAAAGCCAGAGCTACGCACAACAATTGTCTAAATGAGCAGGACCGTTCGACACAAATATCTATTGCGATTAATGAAATGGGAACAACGGTTGATGAAATTGCTAAAAATGCTTCACAAGCTGCGCAAACTGCCAATGAAGCAGATAAACAAGCCACCAACGGCTCTAAACTAGCGGAACAAACTAGCTTAGGTGTGCAATCACTCTCAAATGAGATTGAGCTTGTGAGTAATGACATTAGTTCTCTAGCGACGCAAACGGATTCTATTGGCAGTATTCTAGACACTATACGTAGCATTTCAGAGCAAACAAATTTGTTAGCCCTTAATGCAGCAATAGAAGCTGCCAGAGCAGGTGATTTAGGCCGAGGTTTTGCTGTTGTTGCTGATGAGGTTCGTAATCTAGCGAGCAGCTCGGCTAGTTCGACCGATGAAATTCAAAAAATGATCGACAAGCTTCAAGCAGAGTCTACTAAATCAGTTAAAGCCATTGAAGCAGGCCAAGATAATAGTAATAACTTGGTTGTTCAGGTTGAAGAGTCAAATACATCGCTTCAAAAAATAACCGAGAGTATTAGTCAAATTAGTGATATGAACATTCAAGTAGCTACTGCAACAGAAGAGCAGGCTGCAGTGGTATTTGAAGTGAGTAAAAACATTGAAGAAATTAATAAACTTACACAGGAAACATCTGTAATTTCGGACGAGTTAACGACTTCGAGTACTAACTTACAGTCTTTATCACAAGAGCTTGATGAGCAAGTGAAGCAATTTAAACTATAAAACTTATCACCGTTGATACGAGCATAATCAGGCTTTCTCTTTGTGTTCGTACAGTAATCTGTTGATTGTCTAACCCAGTGTTTAGAGACAGAGATTCATACGAAGCTTCTATTTGAACTTAACAGCAGTATCTACTAAATAACATTCCCCCTTATTCATTCTTTACGGTGGCTAGTTGTAATCCCCTGTATTACTTTATACGCAAATTATGCCGAGAACCGGTCTTAATAAAGATACACTTCAAAATTTAATTGAGACGGGTGAGTGTGTTGTCAACGTTGTTAATGCTGATTCATTGGAAAAAATGAATGCAACTAGCTCAAATATTGCAATTGACCAAAGTGAATTTGATTTTGCAGACATACAAAGTTGTGCAAGTGAAAGTGTAAAACCCTTATCTGTTTCCCAATCTCCAATTAGGTATGAATGTACGCTCAGAGAAGTTGTTTCAGTTAGTGACTTTCCACTGGTGGAAGCGTGGTGTTACTGGACGTGAAGTCTATTTATGTTAATGAAGAGTACCTTAACGAAGGACAAATTGATCAAGAACTTCTTGATGTCGTTGGCAAAATGGGGGGAGACCATTTCTCGTTCACCACCAATACCACAGTAGTAAATCGGCCGTAACTAGACTTAACACTCACTGAGACATCAATAGTCTCAGCGAGTGTTTACAAATAGGTCACAACCCATTATTGTTACCGCAATTAAACAGGAATCATAATTCTAGTTGTAATTTTATTTTTCATTAATAAACGCCTCAATAATTATACCGACATAAATTATTGAATAAGGACTTCGCCATGGCTCGAAAGTATGCGTGTTACCACGATGCAATTAAACATATTTTAAATGTGGGAGAAGAAAATAAAATTTCGTTATCTCAGATGATGAATGATCCAGATTTTGGGCTATTGGCAGAACATAAAGTACTGCCTGAAATCAATAAATTTATCCGTCGGGAAATTCGATTTTTAATTGAAGCCAGTGGTCCGTGCGAAGTGACAAAATCCGCAAAGTTAGTAGAAATTAAGTCAGAAGCAGGTAAGGAGCATTTTTATTTTTGGTCGACAGCTGAAAGCAGAAACGAAGCAATCAGCGGTGAAGGCATTTCAGATAATAGATTCGTAGCCAGAGCTATAGTCTATAATTTTATTAAAAAAAATCTAACAGATTGTTTCCCGCCAAGCATCATGGCATCGCTTAAAAAAGACTTAAACAATGTCGATTATGACTTAACGACGGATCTAAATTCAAAGATGCAGTTAATATCTTCAGGATTTAATTTATCACCCAAACTGTCTGTTAGTAAGAGTAATTTAGATCATTGGGATTTAGCATTTAGCGCTCTGCAGCATGAGTTTGTGATCAGAGCAGATTACAAAACCATGAATAATTTACCTAAAGAACGTGTTCATTTATCACCTCAACGCATCCAATTCGTTAACCAAAAAGTATTATTGTTATGCTTTGTTCATGAAGTAGGGCGTGTTGAATGCTACGACGTGTCAAACCTAACTAATGTTAGTAAAACGCTAGACTACACCTATGAACGTGTTGATCAGATTGAGTTTGAACAAGAGTATGACTTTGAAGCCTTAGTCAGTAAAGACGTAAAAGAAGTTCTTGATGACATTTTTTTTGATCGTGACTATGTTGCAAGTCTTTACGCAGATAATGTGTGGAAGATAAAAACAACAGTTAAAATAGTTCATAGCTTCACAGACAACAGACTTCAACCTAATACAACAGCATTGGCAAATTTTGTCACTGAGTTTGGTGCTTCTATGGAAGTCATAACACCAACCTTTTTACGAGCTGAAATGAAAAGGCGCGCAGATGTATTAACTCAAGTGTATGCCGATAATCGACAATCAGAAGTAGCTAAGACCCCAAAGGTTTCAGCAGGTAACTTTAAAAAGCTCAAAGAAATTGAAGAACTGTGTAACGAGTTGCTCAATGGGAAAAAGGCATAATCTCATAAAAGGTCAGATATAATGACTGTAATTTCACTTTAACTTAAAGCACATAAGAGCGAGAATAACAGGCCAAATATGCCGCTAAATTTTCGCATTTCTAATTCATTAAAAAACGTTTCATTTAGGATTTCACTCACCGTGTTAATGTTCCCCCGTATCAAAAAATATGTCTTTTCAGCCTTGTTAGCATGTTTATTCATCCTGTTTACTTGTGCTACGCACGCGGTAGAATTTAAAAAAGTCGGCCCCCCTTTTATTAATTTCAAACAACTTGCCGGGGAAGAGTTAACGAATGTAACCGCACTCATTCAAGACCACAATGGGTTTCATTGGATAATTAATGAGACTGGGCTACTACGATTTGATGGCAATGAGTTCAAGCTATTTTCTGGTTTAGAACAATTTAATGCAGCAACTCAGGCTTCGGTCATTGAAGGAGAAGATGGGAGGTTATGGATAACTAGTATCAATGTGGGTTTAGCCATGTTTGATACTAAATCCGAAACCTTGAATATTTATGATTTAAATGAAAGCTTTAACATTAAAGCGACTGAAAATAGCGGCCAATCATTAATCAACATCTTGAGTTATCATCGTAAAAATATATATTTTTCAACGGGTAACACTATTGTTAAAGTTGATGAAAAAAGTCTTGTAGTAGTGAGAGAAATTACCATTGAGGCCGCTGTTGGTTCTACTATTGGCAATTTTTTAGTGAGTTATAATGATGATATATGGGTTTCGTTAGAGCAGGTCAATGGTGTTCATTTAATTACTGGTAAAGATGTCATTCATTTTGAACATAAGCCCAATGTCCAGAATTCCATTAGTAGCTCTTATGTCACCAGTATATTTGAAGATAACCAAAAACGTTTATGGTTTGCTGGCATTGCTGGCATAGATCAGTTCATGCCGAACAGTCAGACATTTGCGCGTCATATTCCTTTTGACCTGTCTCTGCAAGTTAACGAAAACAAAAATGCATTATCAAATTTCATTCTATCAATATCCCAAGGTACAGATGACTTTTTATGGCTTAGTTTGCTAAGAGAGGGCATGGTTAAGTTTGATCCAGTAAATGCAACATTTGAGCATTTCCCAAATAGGAAGGGGATACCGACTACTGTTGTAACTGATTCAATGCATGCCGGCGGTACTTTTGATAAAAATAATACCTTGTGGATTTCGACAAAAAAAGGGCTCAGTAAACTGCTAAGTAGTCATCAAAATGTTGACCAGTTAGCCAACATTGATAATGAAACATGTAAAGCACTTGCCTTATATGAAAATAAATATGGATTATATTTTTCTTGTAATAAGACGTTATATAAATTTGCAAAGGGATCTGTACGTGTCGTTAAAGAGTTTAATGAAAAGATTATCTCAATTGTCCAAGGTGATGATAAATCCATTTGGGTCGGCAGCATAGGCGGTGGCCTGTATAGTTTCGATCAACAAAATGACTTAATTAAAACGTTTAATTTTTCGAGTGATGTCAAGCAACAAATGGGGGTTAACATTACTCATAAATTACGCATTGACACCCAAGGTGAACTTTTTGGCATTGCCCATGAACATCCAACTGAAGTTGGTTCTGGCATTTTGCATTATAATAAGGAGCAGGACACCTTCACTAATTCAGCGACAGGTGTAATCTTAAGCAGCATGTTGAATGTTAATGAAGATAAATTACTGTTGATATCTGGCTACTCATCTGCACCTCAAAAACTCGCTTGGTTTGATAAAAAAACTTACAAAACTCAAATACTGCCTATTAAAACAGGTTCGGTACTAGCCGTTGCAAAAAGAGCTAATACATTGTGGGTGAGCACAGAACTACTAGGTTTAATCATTATTGATATAGATTCAGGTGAATGGAGCACCAAGCTCAAAGCTGACGCATATAAAATCACAGGGTTTTATCAACATACACAATCAAATGATTTATACCTAACCTTGGATAATCAATTACACAAATTAATTGAGATTATTGATGGAAGCCTGCAATCACTTTGTATCACATGTAATTTATCATTAAGCTCTGCGCCAAAAAATGATCTCTTTTTAGGGCAGAGTTACATCGATAGTAGCTACTTAACTCAAAACAATACATTTATCACCAGCAGTGAAAACCTGTTGACGACAATTGATCTTAATAATTGGCACCCATCAGCAGATAAACAGACATTGCTGCTAACCGATTATAAAGTGATGGGGCAATCTCAAGTTCCTTCACTTAACGATACCAAAGCTTCGCTCCAGAAAAATATTGGACTTACAAAGCACCTGACAATAACACCTGATACAACCTATTTTTCATTAAGTTTTGCTAGCGTTGGCGCGATTAAACCTCATGAAACACAATATGCTTACATGCTGGAAGGGCTTAACGAATCTTGGATTAGTGCTAAAGCAGGTCATGCTCAGGCTGATTACTCGTTGTTGCCTGCTGGGGAGTATACGTTCAGGGTTAAAGCAACAAACGACAAAGGAATTTGGGGAGATGAAACGAGTTTGTCGATAACAGTATTGCCTAAGTGGTGGCAATCATGGTGGGCCTATAGTCTCTATATTCTTCTGGTGGGTTATGTCATACGGCTATTTTATCGCACCAAGCTGGCAGAAAGAGAGCGCGCCATGAGTGCAGAGTTAGTAACAGCTAAGGAGCAGATTTTTGCCGATATTTCACACGAGTGTCGTACGCCATTAACTTTAATTCTTGGGCCAGCAAAAAACATTAGAACATCAACTAATGACAAAGTTACCATGCAGCACATGACATTAATTGAACGTAATGCACAGCGCCTGTTGGTCATGTTTGATCAATTATTACAACTTGCTCAGCTAAAAGACTCTAATATTACAAAACAAGCACCTGTGCATGTTGCAAGTATATGCACATCAGTGGCTAACGCTTTTGCACCCATTGCTAAGGAACAGCAAATTACCTTAACGTTACCAAGTCAAATTAACAATATGTGGTGGGTTAATGGCGAGCAAAACGCTTTGGAAACGATTCTGTTTAATTTACTGAGCAATGCATTTAAATTTACTCAAGGACCAGGACACATCCAACTGTCAATTGATGAAAAACAACAGATGCTTGAATTTAGTGTCATAGACAGTGGTTGTGGTTTAGCTGAGCAGCATTACGAGAAAATATTTGAACGATTCACACGTATAGAATCTAACAGTGAGGGTATTGCTGGTGTTGGCATCGGCTTGGCCTTAGTTAAAGGACTTGTTAACGCACTCGGCGGAACGATTAACGTTAAAAGTAGCCTTAACGAGGGCTCAACATTTACCTTCTCTTTACCCAAGGTTACTCACAATGAACAGCGCTCTGATGAAGCTTCGTCAAACAATTTTAGCGCCAAGGAGTCTAGCCTACTTGCCAATGAATTGTCAGCACTTCAAAATATCGATAAATCGAGTTTAGACGCCCAGCCTAATTTGAGTATTAATGATGACAATCATTTAGCTGCCAGGCCAACTATATTAATAGTCGATGACAACCAAGATATAAGGGTATTTTTACATATTTGTTTGGCCGATGAATATTCAATTATTGAATCTGAAAATGGACAGCAGGCTTTATCAATGGCCCTTGAGCATAGTCCTGATTTAATCATCTCAGATGTCATGATGCCGATAATGGATGGCTTTGAATTATTAGATAATGTAAGGCGCAACATGGCAGTAAGCCATATTCCGTTTATTTTACTTACGGCTAAAAATGATCAGAAAAGTAAGTTGAAGGGCTTATCAGAATTAGCTGATGATTACATGACGAAGCCATTTGATAAAGATGAATTGTTGCTACGCGTAAAAGGATTGTTAAGTATTAGGCAAATCTTACAACAGCGATTTAGTACAACTAATCTTGATAATGATGTCAAGGAGCTACAATCGAAAGTACATAATAATGATGCTTTAGCTGTGCAACAGGATTTATCCTTTATTGAGCAAGAGTTCATTACAAAATTGACCAATACTCTAGGTCAAAATTACGTAAATTCAACATTAACCTTACCCATGGTTGCAAGTGAATTGGCTATGAGTGAGCGACAATTACAACGTAAATTAAAAGCAATATCGGGCACTAGCTTTAGTGAATTGCTAAGAGACTATCGATTAACTAAAGGCCAGCAATTGTTAAGCAGTGGTGAGCAGATTGGTGTTATTGCAGACCAAGTTGGCTTTACTTCAAGTAGCTATTTTGTCCGTTGCTTCAAAGCAAAATACGGCACTACGCCAAACGAATATCGGAACCTTTACTAATTTCTAATTTTCATTATTTATCATACAAACACGACTCAACTGCCATTTTGTCGTGTTTGTACTATGGTATGTCATCTATTTAATACCGCTAATTATTTGTTTTTCATTACAATGTATTTAATTAATGGACAGCGTAAATGATTACGACATTAATTTGATAGTTGTTTAATTAAAGCCGATTGCCTTCAAACGGTGAATTATTTTGAATAGGGATAGATAATGAATAAGTATTATGGGACGGCATCTGGTGCCTTTTTGATAAGTCTACTGACCGCATGTGGCGGAAGTGGATCCAATAAGATTGAAGAGATTGGAAACAGGGCACCGATTGCAAAAATTGTAACAGATGTATCTACAATTACTTTAGATGAATCAGTAGCTATTAGTGGTAGTACTAGCACAGACTTGGACGGTGATGTATTAACCTATCAATGGACTGTCGAAGACTCTGCTGGTGAAGCATATAAATTACGAAATAGTGTTGCTCAATCTTTTAAATTTACCCCGACTGTCTATGGCACCTACACCGTTAATTTAGTCGTTAAAGATTCAACACTTAAAAGTAAATTGGTTAGTTCAACAATTGTAGTTGAGCCCAACCAAGCTAGTTACCCAGTCGCAAAAGTTACCGGTAAGCTAGTAAGTAAAATTGGTAACGTTAACTGGTTTAGTGCTGAAGATAGTAGTGCCAGTGAAGGACAAAATTTAACTTATAGTTGGTCACTTAAATCTAAGCCAATGAATAGCGAAAGTGCGATCAGTATTTCAGATAAACCAAAGGGATTCGTCACGCCAGATGTTGCAGGTATATACACAATTTTATTGTCGGTTACTAACGCTGATGATGAATTAACATCAACACAAGAAATATCCCTAGTTGCTGACGAGGTATTAACTAATAGTGAGCCAGTGGCTGTAATTAGTACCCCTATGCCTGGGTATATGCCAAAACAAAAAATAACGTTAAATGCCACAAATAGTTTTGACTTAGATGGAACAGAGTTAACCTACCAATGGACACTTGATGTCCCGTCAAATGCGCACAATGTGGCATTAGCCAACGATACAACAGAGTTTGTTGATTTTACTGTTGATGGGCTCGGCGAGTATGTAGTTACATTGGAAGTGAGTGATGGGGTTTTAACACATCAAGTATCACAAACCATCATTGTTACAGATGCAAATATTGCTCCCGTTGCCATAGGGACTTTAGATGACGAACAAGAAACTGATTATTGGAAAGGACTTGGGCTAAACGGCTTATCAAGCCTAGATCCTGATGGAAAGACAAGTGAATTACTTTATCAATGGAGCCTAATAAGCAAACCGCAATCGAGCACCTACTTCATTGAAGAAGCTGGATTTAGAAGTGATAGTAAATTTACATTTACCCCTGATATTAGAGGACATTTTGTCCTAGGACTTCAGGCGTTTGATGGAGTAAATTATTCGGTTATCGATCACCTTCATATTGAAAGCTATTCAAATAGCATCCCTGTTGCTGTACTACCCGAAGATATAATTATTAACCACAATGGGGCCGTTACACTTCAGAACACGCAAAGTTATGACCCAGAAGGAAAAGAGATAACCTACAATTGGAAAGTGATAAATATGCCTACTGATTCACAAGCGCGTATCCTGTCTTATGACGACCGTGATGAGCTTATCTTAATGACCGATTTAGAAGGTACCTATACCGTTGAACTTATCGTTAATGATGGCGAGTTAAATTCAATTCCAGCCTATATAAACTTCATCTATATTCCAGAAGATCATTATGAAGTGACTGTAAAAGGTAAGTTAGTGGATGAGACTGGCGCGCCAATTAAAGTAGCGAGAATTGGCGGAATTTTCCATGTGAAATTGCCAAATGAAGAAGATGGTAGCTTCGAAGTTGTTTTATACAGTAAAACTAAAGATGCGTCACTGTCAGTATTACACTTTATAGATGAATCTATTCCAGTAACTACTTTAAGAATTCCTGAAACACAGGAGACGACAATTGATGTTGGCACACTGACACTACCAACTATGCAGGAAAAAATGATTTCCTTAGTGGCTTGTGAGGGATATACGGGGGAAGAAACGATGCCAGTGCTCTTTTACCTCAACAGAGATGGCTATGAAAACATGTCATTTCCAAAACCCGTCCCGGTGAAATTGTCGCTCAATCAAGAACCTATCGCAGTACAATTACCAGTATCAGGATTGATTGATTTCCATCTGACAGTTACTGTATCACGTGAAATTTACATTGGTGATAAAGTGAAATCTTTTACTCATCAGCTTAAGACGGACGACACACCATCAGAGCCGTTGGAAATTACTGTGTGTAATAAATAAATCTTAAACCACGTATTACTATTTTCTTTTAATATCAGATCCATCTTCTTAGTAACGTTAATATATTTTGTATTAGATTTATTTGTTGACTGTCTGCGACATATGTCACACAATGCCTGCGCTAAATTTTAACAAAGAATCAACAATGAGAAAAATTGCAATAGTGGCTATGGCTATTTTACTAGCAGCATGTCAACAAACTCCCGATCCTAAGACCCGACAGCCTATTTCGAATAAAGAAGCTAACAGTGAGCAGTCATCAACTAGCTCTGCAAATAATGCTGTCATTACGCCCACAAAAACAGCCACTGTTATTCCAGCAGTTAAACTTCCGCATGAGCACGATGATGTTTGGCAACGCATCCGTAGTCAGCTGAGTATCGAAGTTCCAGATCATCCAGCAGTGAACAAATGGAAGAAATATTATTTAAAACACCCTAACTTTATGGTGACCATTTCTAAAAGAGCAGAGCCGTTTTTGTTGTATATAGTGCAAGAAATAGAAGCGCGTAATATTCCTGTTGAATTAGCTTTACTGCCCATCGTAGAGAGTTCATATATCCCCTATGGTGTGTCAAATAAGAGTGCGACAGGTCTTTGGCAGTTTATGCCGGTGTCAGCTCAGCGCTTTAATGTTGAACAAAACTGGTGGTTTGAAGGTCGCCGAGATATCGTTCAATCCACACGTGCCGCTTTAGATTACTTTGAGTTTTTTCACCGATCGTTAGGTCAAGACTGGCTTAATGCCATTGCGGCTTTTAACTCAGGGGAAGGGCGAGTTGGAAGAGCAATAAAACGCAATAAAAAAGAAAATTTAGCCACAGACTTCTGGTCACTAAAATTACCGTCTGAAACAACTCAATTTGTACCTAAGTTATTGGCTATTGCTGATATATTAAAACACGCCGATGCACTAGATTATGTGTTCACCCCAATTGATAATAAACCGGCTGTAGAAATTGTTGAAATTGAAGGGCAGCTAGATATTTCTTTAGCAGCCCAGTGGGCAAACATCACCCCAAAAGATCTATTGTCATTAAACCCAGGACTTAAACGTTGGGCCACTGCACCAAACAGTAATTATCAGATAATGTTACCTGTTGATTCTGCGCCATCGTTTAAAGAAAAATTATCGACAACTGACAAGAAAGATTGGCTTCGTTGGGATCGCTATAAAGTAAAGTCAGGTGACAGTCTCAGTAAAATAGCCTCTGGTTATACTATCAAAGTTGCTGAATTAAAAAGTATCAACAAGCTTAGCAGCGATCGCATTAAAATCGGCCAAATGTTGATTGTGCCTTATAACAAAGATGACGTACATGCTTGGCTACATACCAATCGTTTTAGCAAAAAACTAACGCATGTTGTTAGAAGCGGAGATAACTTATGGGATATCAGCCGAAAATATAAAGTCAGTGTTAAAGACTTATTACGCTGGAATAAATTGGCGAAAAACGCGTTGTTACAGCCAAAACAAAAATTATCCATTTTGCTATAAAAAACTGACGTTATAGTTGAACATCCTTACTTGTTTTATAAGTCAGGATGTTTTAATTTCATTGCTAACAGGGGGCATCTAACAACATTGTTACATCGCCTAGAGATACAGAGCTTAAAGCCCAAGTATTCGGTGATTTCTTCCTGTAAATTTTCAGTGATTTCTACTACAATTCCCACAACACATCCCTCATTGGTATATTGTATATCTTTATGTTCAATTGAGTGCGTTAAGCATTTGCAGACAGATGATTTGTATTTCAGTATTTTTCTTATCTAAAACAAGGAAGGATAACGATTTGCAAACCAATATTTAAATCATAGAGATATCAGTAATATATTAAATTCAAATCAGGATATTAAAATGTCACATAGTTATAAAAAACGAACCATTGGTGAACACTCTCTTCAGCCTCAATCACTCATGATGGGTTATGGTTATGATCCTCAGTTGTCTGAAGGTTCAATCAAGTGTCCAAACTTTCAAACATCAACATTTGTATTTAAGTCAGCAGAACAAGGAAAACATTTCTTTGATGTTGTTTCTGGTCGTAAACCGCTAAATGAAGGCGAAAATGCCGGCTTGGTCTATTCGCGTTTTAATAATCCGACCATTGAAATCGCTGAAAATCGCATCGCGATTTGGGATGATGCTGAAGACTGTTTAGTTATGGGCAGCGGAATGTCAGCCATTTCAACTACATTACTAGCGTGCTCGAAACCTGGCGATATCATCGTTTATTCAGAACCCATTTACGGTGGAACCGACACATTAGTAAATGGCATTCTTAAACAAATGAATATTCAAGCGGTTGGTTTCATTTCTAGCGAAGGAGCAGCTGGATTAAAAGCAGCCCTTGCCCAGGCGAGTAAGCTAGGTAATATTTCAGTGGTCATGATTGAGACGCCGGACAACCCAACGAATAATCTTGTTGATATTGCAAAATCTCGTGAGCTTATTGATGCAATTGGTCAGACTCAATCAACGAAACCTATATTGGCTGTGGACAACACAATGCTAGGGCCACTATGGCAGCAACCACTCAATCATGGTGCAGATCTTTGCATATACTCTTTGACAAAGTATGTAGGTGGTCATTCAGATTTAATTGGGGGAAGTTGTTCAGGCAGCAAAGAACTAATTGCTAAGATAAGAAAAGTAAGAAATGGCATTGGCACAACCATGGATTCAAATACTGCATGGTTGATTTTACGATCTCTTGAAACACTCAAGATACGCATGAAAGCATCTACCGAAGGTGCAATGAAGGTAGTAGGTTTTCTTAATCAACATGATGAGGTTATCCGCATCGATTACCCTGGTTTATTAAAGGAAGATCATCCTCAATATCAAATTTACAAAAAACAATGTCAGGGTGCTGGTTCAACATTTTCGTTTGAAATTAAAGGCGGTGAAGCAGCAGCATTCAAAACTTTGAATAAGTTAAAGTTAGTTAAACTTGCAGTGAGTTTGGGTGGAACTGAAAGTTTAGCACAACACCCTGCAGCAATGACCCATTCCGGTGTGCCTAAAGCGCGCCGAGAATTAATTGGTATTACTGACGGGTTAATTAGATTGTCAGTTGGCATTGAAGAGCCGGAAGATATTATTGCCGATTTAGCCCAAGCGTTAAAGT
>Ga0105355_10001765_pt1 | contig 19843 bp, 22 predicted proteins | sample GOMGulsemesocosm_2_FD_83508 | JGI IMG/M metagenome (GOLD analysis project Ga0105355, IMG submission 83508) | Methane-oxidizing microbial communities from mesocosms in the Gulf of Mexico - GOM9C Gulf of Mexico | ecosystem: Environmental > Aquatic > Marine > Cold seeps | place: Gulf of Mexico... | reverse complement strand
TGGAAATTGCCCAGTTAAAGGCCGTCGTTGCGGATATGGATAAAGGCCTGGATACCATCGTGGGGCGTCAGGGTGTGCGCCTGTCGGGCGGTCAACGACAACGACTGGCTATTGCCCGTATGATACTGTCGAACCCGAAAGTTGTGGTGCTGGATGAAGCAACGTCTGCATTGGATACGCAAACCGAATTTGCTCTACACGAGGCTATGACTGATTTCCTTAAACAGCGTACCACTCTCATCATTGCGCACCGCTTGAGTGCCGTAAAGCAGGCCGATCATGTCTATGTGTTTGAAGATGGCTTGATTAGCGAGCAGGGCCGACATGAGGAATTGCTGGCTCAGGATGGTCTCTACGCCAAGTTATACGGCGAATATCAATAGTTCAGCGTTATTGGTTGCCGTTTGTGCCCCTTCAAAAAATGCTTCTTAAAACACCAGACCAGTGTCAGTGTTATAATACTTTCCTGATCATTGCTCGCTAATTGTGATTCTCGTATCTGCGTAACGGCCAAAAGCCAGTGTGTATTGATACGTGAAAATAGATGATCTTCCGATAATAAACTGATTTCTTTCAGAGGGTTTTTATCGCGGATGGCTACTGACGATAAAAGTATTATCAAACAATCGAACGCATCTGAAATTGCCTCATTTATTGAGCAGGCCAAACAGATGAGTGAAACATCAATGGGCAGGACCTCAAGTGGCCGCTTGATGTTTGTTCTGGATGCAACGGCCAGTCGCCAACCTACCTGGGATTCGGCCTGTGAGCTGCAGGGGCAAATGTTTGAGGCTGCAGCAGCTGTTGGCGGTTTGCAGATTCAGCTGTGTTTTTATCGTGGTTACCAGGAGTCCCGTTTCAGTAAGTGGTTTGTGCAATCCTCACAACTACATCGAGCCATGTGCTCGGTGAAGTGCGCCGGTGGCTTAACTCAAATTCAGCGTATGTTGCGTCATGCCATTGATGAGCATCTGTCTAATGCCGTCAGCGCAATAGTCTTTGTCGGTGACTGCGTGGAGGAAAACCCGGATTTATTGTGTGATTTGGCTGGCCAATTGGGAATTCACAGCGTGCCGATATTTGTTTTTCAGGAAGGTTATGATCCCGATGCTGAGCCAACTTTCAGGGAAATCGCCCGTTTGTCCGGTGGTGCTTACAGTCGTTTTGATCACAGTAGTGCGCAGCAGCTGAGGGATTTATTGAAAGCGGTGGCGATATTTGCTGCGGGTGGTAAAAAGGCGCTGCTAAACTACAGTAACGAATGCCCAGCGTTGCTTGATATGGTTAAACAATTGGCGGCAAAATAAGGTCTAACTTAAAAACCTTCCTGAGGAAACGCGTTTGCGTATTCTGATTATTATTAGTGCTTGTGTGATGCTGTATTTCATACTGCGGCATCTGTTTCGCCAAAACCCCCAGGTTTTTACGCGGTATTTCTTCTTTGCCTTTATTGGCATATTCACGCTGCTATTAATCGCTCTGGCGATTACAGGCCGTTTACACTGGTTATTTGCATTATTGGCTGGATTGTTACCATGGGTGAGGCGGTTATTACCGATCCTGCGTCTGGCTCCGTTGCTAAGAGTATTACAGGATTTTGGTGGTATGCGGCGGATGGATACTGGCTCTGGAGCGGGCCACTCATCTCATGTTAATAGCCGCTATTTTAAAATGGTGTTGAATCATGACAGTGGTGAAATTGGCGGTGAGGTATTAGAAGGTGAGTTTCAAGGTCGATTACTGCGCCAGCTCAGTGCACAACAACTTAAAAGGTTGTTACATGAATGTCAGGCAGAAAATGACTCATACGCCCTGTTTTGCAGTTATCTTGCCCACCGTTTTGGGGGTAATTGGCAATCTCAGTTTGATATAGATGAGCAGACTGATAACGAGCAGTTTCAGAATGCTGAAGCTGGGGGTGGCCAGGCAATGGTTTATGAAGAAGCACTGGATATTCTGGCTTTGGTGGAGCCGCTTTCCAAGGCTGATATTGTCAAAGCACACCGCAGTATGATGCAGAAATTTCACCCTGATCGTGGCGGTAGTAATTATCTGGCGGCAAAGATAAATGAGGCGAAAGAATGTTTGCTTCAACGCGTCGAGGATTAATGCTAATAACTGCACTGATGGGCTGGTAGTTTGTCCAATAACTTCTAAAGTTAGGGCACCTACAGATGTTTTAGAGACATATGAGACAACGTAAAAAAGACCTTTTGGCTGTGCTGGCACTGGTAGCTGTGATGCTTGCTACAGCGGTACTGTGGCCGAAGGGAAATACGCATATCCTGCCAGTGCGTACATTAGCCGAGATTAAGCATAGCGGACAGTTGATTGTACTGACCCAAAACAACCCTACCGTTTATTACGTGGATCGGCATGATCAGGAATCAGGACCTGAGTATGAGCTGGTTAAGGCTTTTGCCAAGCAACTTGAAGTAACACCTATTTTTATCATAAAAAACAGTGTTGTTGATTTGATGGATGCCATCAGTCGGGGTGAGGGCGACCTGGCCACGGCAGGCTTGTCGATTACCGAAAAGCGCAAGCGCAAAGTTTTATTTGGACCTGCTTACCAACAGGTAAGTCAGCAGGTGGTTTGTCGCCGTGGTGGAGAGAGCCCTCGTAAGGTAGCTGATCTGCTGAAAACTGACATGGTAGTTATTTCCGGCAGTAGCTATGAAGAGCGTCTCAAAGGATTGCAGGGAAAATACCCTGAACTCGTTTGGCACGCTACCAGTGGTCTTTATGCAGAACAAATATTGGAAAGAATCTGGCAGCGTAAAATTGGCTGTACAGTGATGGATTCCACGATCATTTCGATTAATCAACGTTATTATCCTGAATTACATGTACGTTTTTCCTTGGGGAAAAAGGATGAGCTTGCCTGGGCAATGCCCAAAGGGGCTGGAGAACTACGTCGTCAGGCTGTTAGTTGGCTTAAAGACTATAAGAAGTCCGGCGAACTCGCGCGTCTGCAGGAGTTCTATTACGGACACGTAAAACTGTTTGATTATGTTGATACCCAAGCCTTCCGGCGTCGTATTGATGAACGCTTCCCGGAGTTTAAGGACCTGTTCGAAAAGGCAGCGGCTGAAAACGGTTTATCAGTAACCATGTTGGCGGCGCAGTCCTATCAGGAGTCACACTGGGATCGTAAAGCAAAAAGCCCTACGGGTGTGCGTGGCATGATGATGCTGACTTGGCCAACGGCCAGATCGATGGGGGTGAAAAACCGTTTGAACGCCGAACAGAGTATTTTTGGCGGTGCCAAATACCTTGCTAAATTGCGTAAAAATCTGGCCGATGAGTTGCAGGAGCCGGATTTAACCTGGATGTCGTTGGCTGCCTATAATGTCGGACTAGGACATTTAAGAGATGCACAGACTTTGGCTAGGCGTCAGGGTAAGGATCCAAAGCGTTGGCATGATGTGAAAGTGATGCTGCCGCTGTTAAGGGATAGAAAATATTATTCAACCCTTAAATATGGATATGCCCGGGGTTCAGAGCCAGTGCAGTATGTGCAACAAATACGTCAGTATGAACAGATTTTGCAACAGGTTGTTGGCGAGCAAAGTGCGCTGGTTTTTTTACGCCCGCGTAGCAGTAACTGATCCGTTGCTATATTGTTCAAAGCTCTCGTTATTTACACACGTTGCAGTTTGAATAGGGTCAGTGTGTAGGATAGCGTGTAAAGAGTACCAATGATGGCGCCAGGCAAAATAGTCCAGAGTATTTCTGGTGTGCCTGCCCAGGCGTTAATGCTCCAGGATGTGCTGTAGAGCATTAGGCTGGTAATAAAAAACGTCAGGCAAAAGCGTGTTACAGGCTTATTACTTAGTTGAAATAACCATTCCATAATAAAAGCTGTAATCAAGGTTAGGGTGAAACTGTAACCACCCTGAGTGAACAAGGCTTTGAGAGCTGCGTTGCTGCCGTGGCTAAAATTGATGTAGTAGGCCCATCCGCCATAAACTATAAAACCCGCCGCAGCGGCCAGTAGGCCACGCAGGATTTTTGAGTGTGTAAGTGAATATTTTAATGATCTAAGCATTTAGAAAAGAGACTGTTTGGCTAATAGCCTATTTAGCTATTAATTGAGGCCAGTATTGGTCTGCATCGATAATGTAGGCTTCCTTATCTTTTAACCATTTTTTATTGATACTGCGATTGTAGTTCAAATACAGCTTACCTTCATGAACGGTGAATTGTTCAGGCTCAATGCCTGCATCGGTGTTCTGCGAGACTGCATAGGCGCAGTAGCCACCATATTGAGGTGCGTATTTCTCGGGATTTGAGTTGAATAATGCCAGGTTCTCTGCGCTGCTGAAACGCCAATTAGCCCCCATCCATTCCACTTGATATTGTTTGTTACCTTCTATGGGGCGATTTTCTGTGAAATACGCCACCGTATCATAGCCCTCAACGGCAAGATTACCAAAGAAGGTGCTGTTGATTTTATCAAGGGCGAAGGCCTGCGGTGTTAGTAGCAGGCCCAGAGGCAGCAATAGTGCCAGTAGCAGACGTTTAATCGAGGACGTTAACTTGATTGGGTTGGATGCTGTGTTCATTGTTCAGTCCCTGTAGTGTCACGGGCTTGATGTGTTCGCGCAGTGAGCCGTCAACGGCTTGCCAGCAGTGTTCGGCACAGGTTTTGCGACAATCAAAGTCTGAAATTTTGACTGGTGCATGAAAGATTAGTTCGATATCTGCGTTACGCATGCCCAGTGCCTGGATAAAGTGCGACAGGAAAGGCATGGTGGCGTACCAGGCATAATAATCACGGATCGGTTGTGACATTTTTAGCCCCTTATGGCGAGTGTAAGCCAGGGTCATTGGCTGAATCTGTATCTCGACACCTGAGTCGGTTTCGGCGGCGTGGAACAGGCTGCTTTTAAAGGGTTCAACATGTGCGCCCTCGGTACTGGTGCCTTCAGGAAACAGGATCAGGTTACCACCATCAACAAGTTGTTTTTGCAGGATTTCAACTTGCTCACGGGCCCGTCGGCTGTTGCGTTCAATAAAGAGGGTGTTTTGCAAACGAGCCAGCTTGCCTAGCAGCGGCCAGCCGGCAACCTCGGATTTAGCGACAAAGTAGCCAGGTACGATAGAACCCAGTAGAAAAATATCCAAATAGGAGACGTGGTTAGCAATATACAAGGTCGATCTTTGCCTACACAGTTGTCCGGTGACGCTGAGGCGCAGGCCAAAAATTTTGCAGAGGCCCCAGTGAAAAAAGCGAGGTAACACTTCTGTAGTAAAAGCACTGGAAGAATTGAATAAGCGAATAAAACTCATTGGTAATGTGACAAAAAATATCCACAGTAACAGCAGAGGGATTCGGCAAATAATGAGTAATAGTGAGTAGGGGCGTTTTTCAGTCATACGTCTTCAAATCTTAGTGGCTGCGAGTGTTGGAAATCGTTGGTTTCTAGTGCTCTTTGTTTCAAGAGCCCCTTGCGTTTGAAATCCTCTTATTTAGGAACCAACGTGTGATTGTCGCGCAGCATATCAGCGGCATCGACATAAATACACACGAACACCGAATTGAACACGGGGTCAATGATGGCGCAGTTACTGATGCGCGCGCCGAGTTTTAAATAGCCGCGTAGCAGGGTAGGCACCGCACTTTTGGCAACTTCCCAATCTACCTCGTCTTCACCAAGCGATACTTCATCAAGGCAGGCATGGTTTTCGACCTTGGGCATGGGGCACAGGTGTTCGGGTGCCGGATTGTGTTTGTGCAGGTAAGTTAAAATATTGGTGTGTTTAGCGATATCCATATCGTGGAAACTGGCGCAGCCAATCATCAGCTGGTATTGGTTGTCGATGATAAATTTCATCGCAAATTTCCAAATTAGCATCAAAATAGTGCCGGACCGTCCGCCCGGAATAATACAGTAACGGCTGAGCTCGAGAATTTTTTCGTAATTATTTCTCAGTTTGTCCAGACTAAAGGCTTTTTCGGTATAAAACTCCTGGTCCGGATTAAGACGTTGGTTGCTGACCAAACGTAATGTGCCGACCACCTCATTGTTGCTTTTACTGTTGGTGACGATGATGTGATAAGCATTGTCGTCCCATTCATCAATTTCACGGCCTTCAGCAATCATTTCAGGTGTTGGCGAACCATGGTTTTCCTGGTAAAACACGCGGTAACGCAGCGCTTGGGCTGCTGCAATTTCTTCACGGTTTTCAGCCAGTCGGACTTGGTAAGGGCCGGCCTGAAAGCTCAGCTTGGATGATGCAACGGCATGTTCGGCTGATTGTTGTTGTGCTTGCATAATATCCTTCTCCGATTAGGAAAAAGTGTCTGTTCAATAAGCGGCCATGATAACGCTGTTTATAAAAAAGACGTTACCCGGCTACATCCAGTTGTTGTGCTGACTTGATTTCAAGGCTCGTTGTATGGGGTTTGCTGGCATTACAAGGAGAGCCATCGTAGTAATTAAAGTTGACCCGCAATGTGCTGACGCTGAGATGACTAAAACTAACTGTTTGGCCATTATCCCTGTGCATGCAGACTGAAAACGCGCCACGTTCTGGAAAATGGCTGGCGTGATATCGCTGAAGCTGCGAATCCGTTAGCTCGGTTATTTCAGTGAACTGTTGCAAACGGCTTTCAATCACAGCGTCAGTTTGAAATGACGAAGATGTTAGTGGCATATCAGGGTTTTTTATCAACTGTAATTCAGAGCCGTTCCAGCTTAATTGCCATGGATGCCCGTTCAATGACAGCACCAGTAAATCAAAGGGGCGATAATCGTTAAGCTCGATCGATTGAACGTGATTCAGCAGACTGTCAGTAGCACTGAAGTGCGATAGATTTTGCACCAACTGTCCCCTGCTTATCCAGGCGTTAGTTTCGATTTGTGCCTGCGCAGCATAGTTATTGAGTAGACAAAGCGTCAGGCCATGTTCATTTACACTGATCCAGGTGCCGCCTGCATCGGCGTCAGTGGGCGCAATGATGTGAGTGTTTTGATGCCGTTTAATCTCCGGGGGGAGAGCGGGCTGACGGCTATTGAGTTCATCGCGGTTGAAGAATAGCTGATAGCCGCTAGTGTCAAACTGCCAGCTTACCGTGCACATGAGCTTTGCTGATTATAAATTTGAGTGGAAGCGGCGATGCCGAAGTTTTCATCGACCGGAAACGCCATCAGTTTCAGTTGCGCGCTGATGATGGCGTAATGGTGGGTGGTGTGTCCTTGCAGGAAAATCAGTTCCCGGGCCAGTGATGAGACGGCAGGAGTAGTGCAGGGCGCGTGTGGTGATGATGAGAGGCTAACCTTTATGCTGTTATCAGGGTGTCTCGTTAGCGTTTTTAACTCTTCAATCAATTGCTGTATTTTGCCCAGCGTATAAAGGCGTTGTGTTTCTATTGCTGGATCACGCTGGCGTTGATCATAGCTAATATGATTTTGTGCCAGGCCGCTGATAAAGCAGGAATAATGATCGAGAATATGGCGGAAATGTTTGCCAATAGATGCGGTGAAATAGGGGCTATGAATTTGGTTGTACTGAGCGTCGCTGAGGTCGTTGAAGATGACCATGCCAGATTTAAGGGTCTCAATGTTATTGTTGATGATGTCAGTAATGGACAAGGTTTACCCCGGTAGATTGTTAATTTAAGACGGTTATTACTCAAAGGCTTGTTCTGGCAGTATGTGACAGCAGAAATCAGTTAAAATTCGTCTTTAATATGACAGGTTTTGGATTATCAAAACCGATACTGAGAATTGTCGGCAGCTTGGTATTTTATGTAAACAGTTGCTTTGCTTGCTTGAGGATCGTCAAATTAGACGTTAACTCTGTCGATTATCGCAGAAACGTGTAAAATACCGGCCCTTACCTATCTGGACGGGGTTATTTGGCCCGGTGCCTTGATGTTATAGGCAACAGAAAAACTTGAATTTTGAGCACGACAGCGACCATGGAATTAAATACTACCACCGAAATTATTGAAGATATTCGCCGCGGAAAAATGGTTATCCTGATGGATGACGAAGACCGTGAAAATGAAGGCGATTTGATCATTGCCGCTGAAATGGTGCGGCCCGAAGACATTAATTTCATGGCGCGTTATGCCTGTGGTTTGATCTGTCTGACACTGACCGAAGAGCGCTGTAAGCAACTGCGCTTACCTTTGATGGTGCAGGACAACAACTGTCAGCACAGCACTAACTTTACGGTTTCAATTGAAGCGGCAACGGGCGTAACAACGGGTATTTCTGCAGCGGATCGCGCACAAACCGTTCTCTCAGCCGTTAAGCGCGATGCTACGTCAGAAGATATTGTGCAACCAGGACACATCTTCCCGCTAAAAGCGAAGGAAGGCGGTGTTTTGAGTCGTGCCGGACATACCGAAGCGGGCTGTGATTTGGCGCGTTTGGCTGGTTTTGAAGGTGCGGCAGTGATTGTTGAGATCATGAATCCGGATGGCTCCATGGCGCGCCGTCCCGATCTGGAAAAATTTGCTGCCGAGCATGATCTGAAAATTGGCACCATTGCTGACTTGATTCACTATCGTATCCTGCACGAAAAAACGATCTCCCGCGTTGAAGAACAGACTCTGACAACACGTTTTGGTGATTTTAACCTGATTACCTATCAGGACAGTGTTCAAGGCGGTGTACATATGGCACTGACCAAGGGCGATATTACCCCTGAGCATGAAACACTGGTGAGAGTATGTCAGATTGATGTATTCCGTGACCTGTTGGGTGCGGATCCTGCGGACCACAAAAGTTGGTCTTTAGGCGATTCGCTGACCAAAATTGAAGAAGCGGGTGCCGGTGTTGTTGTGGTTCTTGCTAATGATGATCCGTCGGCAGAGATGTTGACGCATGTACGCATGTTACAAAATGACGAAGTAAGTAATCGTAATCCGGTACGCAGCAATCCAAGTGTTCACGATACTGTAGGTACTGGTTCGCAGATATTGCGAGATCTTGGTGTGCGTAAAATGCGCTTGTTAAGCCAGAACATTAAATACACAGCAATTTCAGGTTTTGATCTTGAAGTGACGGAGTTTGTTGATCCGGCTTAAGTTTCATAAAGCCAGGCACACAAAAAAGGCCAATAACCTGTGATAGGGTTATTGGCCTTTTTTATTGTTGCTGCAGGCTGGTCGTTACTCGCCGCAGTAAATGCAGCCGCTGGTGCAGGTTTCCCTGATTTCAATTTTGCTGAGTTCGGGCAGAGCCGGTTTGAGTCGCTGCCAGATCCAAATGGCCAGATTTTCGCTGGTGGGATTTTCTAGTCCTTCAATGTCATTCAGATAGTTGTGATCCAGTTGTTGGTAAAGCGGTTTGAAGGCGGCTTTTAGATCACCAAAATCCATAATCCAGCCGGCATGAGCAGAAACCTCGCCACTGACATAAATACGCGCCTGGAATGAATGACCATGCAATCGTGCACATTTATGACCTTCCGGCACGTTAGGCAATAGGTGAGCCGATTCGAAAGTGAACTCTTTATATATTTCCATGCTGATGTCACACGTGAGGTTAGTGTTGAGTTGTAAGTTATGTGCAGCTGTTATAAGCGGCGAGCATTCTACCATTGTCTTTATGATGTTTGTTAACAAACGCTATATTGCTATTAATTTTGATCGGATGCTGCGTTTTCTGCGCTGCTGGGTGAGGTTTTGATCACTAAATATACCGTTGGAAAAGAACACTTTTCATGGACCCAAAAATTGTGACAATAAAATGAAGAAACTGCCCTGATATTGCAGATTACTAATTGACTTAGGGTGTGGATTCTATAGAATGCCTGCACTCGATAGAGCGGGTGGTTAGCTCAGTTGGTAGAGCGGCGCCCTTACAAGGCGTAGGTCACAGGTTCGACCCCTGTACCACCCACCAAATCGAGTAATTGGTAATTGCGGACCGGTAGTTCAGCTGGTTAGAATGCCGGCCTGTCACGCCGGAGGTCGCGGGTTCGAGTCCCGTCCGGTCCGCCATTTACCCATCCCCTGGATGTAAAAGTGTTGCCCAAAGATGGGTGGTTAGCTCAGTTGGTAGAGCGGCGCCCTTACAAGGCGTAGGTCACAGGTTCGACCCCTGTACCACCCACCATTGGCAGTTACAATTTGTAAAGTTTTGCGGACCGGTAGTTCAGCTGGTTAGAATGCCGGCCTGTCACGCCGGAGGTCGCGGGTTCGAGTCCCGTCCGGTCCGCCATTACAAATAAGCAGTGATTCGACCACCCATGAGGTGGTTTTTTTATGTCTTCGATTTATGCAGGGACGAGAATCCGCGCAGCGGGTTTGACAAATTGCGACTAAGTAATTTGGAGGCACTGCGAAGCAGGGCACCCCGAAGGGGTGGAAAAAGCCAGACAGGCTTTTTTCATCAATCCCGTCCGGTCCGCCATTTTGCTTTAAATTAAACCACCCATTGAGGTGGTTTTTTTGTGTCTGCCGTTTGTATAGCAATAATTTGGCATTGCATATTTGGGCGCTACAACAACCAGCTATTTGCCTTCGTTATATCCCTTCAGTAACCTTCCTGATACTCTGCACAGGTTTTGTCGCTAACGCCATATAGCTTGGTAAAATGCGTTTGAATAATGAATTAATGACGCGCGGGCTCCGTAAAGAGGTCTGAACGTACCCATAACAAAATTGAAAATTGAAAATTGAAAATTGAAAATGGTAAAACCCTAATGAAGATTGAAAAAAATACCGTAGCCCAATTTATTTACAGACTTAAAGATGATGCTGGCAACGAGCTGGAGTCAACAGAAGCTGGTCATCCAGTGGCGTATCTGCATGGACATGACAATATGCTGGAAGGTCTGGAGAAGGAGTTGGAAGGTAAATCCGCGGGTGATAATTTTAGCGTAACTCTGGCGCCAGCTGACGCTTATGGTGAGCGCAGTGATGCTTCTGAGCAGCGTGTGCCGATTAAGCACCTGCAGGGCGCAAAAAAATGGAAGCCGGGCATGATTGCCATTGTCCAAACTGATCAAGGACAGCGTCAGGTAACTGTTGTGAAAGCTGGTAAGTTTATGGTGACGGTTGATACTAATCATCCTTTTGCCGGTAAAACACTGACCTTTGATATTGATGTGCTTGATGTACGTGAAGCTACTGCTGAAGAGCAGACGCATGGTCATGCCCATGGTGTGGGTGGTCATCAACATTAGACAATTGCTGGTATTAAAAAGGTAAGCCTATGAACCTTTATATATTGCTTGATGATGAAGAGCCGGAAACCATTGCCGATAAGTTAATGGCTAAAATTGATGGCTGGTTACAGGAATCGGAACTTGATATTCAGCCAGTCGACGTTCGCCCGGAAAATAGCAGTGAATGGCAGCAGGGTGTGCGGTTTGAGTGCAAGCGTAAAGTTGGACTCAAACAGCCGCTGGAGTTTCTTTTCATGCTGGCTAAAAAAATTGAACGTGAATTTGTTATCGGGTTCTATGATAAAGAGTCCGGGAATAAAGAAGATGTTTGTTATTTTGGCTATGAAGAGGGGCGACCTGACATTGATGAGGTCGGACTTTATCTTGGCTTGAAACGTTAATATAGCGCTTTGGTGATGATTTACCTTCCCGGTTAAATGGACGTCTTCCGGGAAGAAATATATGTCGATATTACGTTGTGCTGTATTGCTGGGGCTGGCCTTTCTGACGGCTTGCGCCACTCAGGTGGTTGTCAATTCTGACTATGCAAAAGGTACCGATTTCTCTCAATATAAAACCTACCGTTGGCATGATGCCGACAACTCAAACCTGTCTACAGATGAGTTTTTATCCAGTGAGTTCGTTGACGGACGGCTTCATGCCAATGTGGATACGGTGCTGCTAAGTAAAGGTTATCTATATCGTCAGCAGGGGGCTGTTGATCTTCTGGTAAGTTATAAAATTAACAGTGAGATGCGCCAGCGTTTAAGTGGTTATGGTGGTTCGCCATGGTGGGGCATCGGGTTGTCAGATCGTCATAATCATGTTGGTTATGGTTTTGATTTACATGGTAGCACCAGAGTTAGTTCTGAGTATTTTCAGCATGCCAGTGTCGTGCTGGATTTTATCAGTGCAGAGGATCATTCACTGGTTTGGCGGGGGAAAGCTGAGCAGCGTATGCCTGCCGAGCAGAGCTCTGAAGAGTGGCGTAATAACCTGCAACGAGTAGTATCGGAGTTGCTAAAAGATTTTTATGATCAGAAGGAATAGAATTTATTCTATGTTATATCATATGGTTAGTTATTTTATTTAAAGTAAATTATCGTTTTGTAAAATTCAATTCTCTCAATTTATCTCGTCTATACTTAAAAACTATGGCCTCTGAATATTCGGTCACATAGTGATATTTCGTGATTATTGAGAACTGTATGATTTTTGTTAATGATAGGTTTGAAGCTGAAGCAGTATTTTTCTTTGATAACGGAAAGGTTATTAAAGAAATGTTGTATGTGGAGTTTGAGGCCGTTCTTGATGGTGTGGTGGGTATCCCTGAATGCAAGAACCAGCTGCATCACGCTGCCTATGTCTGCATCGCTAGTGAGCTGCGTGTGCAGACAGTGGTATTGTTTGCCGTCGAATTTGATAGTGATGGCCATGTGACAAAAACCTGGAATCTGCCGCTGCGCTATCTTGCCAATCAGGCTAGTTTAGTTCCCGATCTTGGTGAAACTGGTATTAAGGTGATGTGTGCCGATAACTGCGATGATCCAGAATATGAGCAATATATGTGGGATTGTGGCAAAGGCCTGAAAGAGGTTGTTAGCTCAATCAAAGGTGCGGTTAAGAGAAATAAGCTTTCTATTTATCTTGGTTCGGGCGATGCGGGTTTAGCTGGTTCATCGGCTTCGGGCAGAGGCGTGGGGGCTGGACATAGCCCTTCGCAATACCTGGTTGCAAATCTTGAGTCGGCCTTGCAAGAGCAACATAAGCGGGCTCAAAGCGAACTTGAAGCGGCACATGCTGATGCGATAAAACAAAAGGTTGCTGAAAATGCGATTTTACTGCAGCACAGTACTGAGGTTGAGCGGCAGCTGGAGGTTGTAGAGAACGAAAGGCGTAAACAAATTGATGTCATCGTAGATAAATATAATGCCAAACTACGATCACAGCTGGCTACTCAGGAGGCCAGTTGGCAAGGGAAATTTTCCGAACTGGAGTTGTCGTTGTTTTATGCACAGGCTAAAGAGCAACAGTTACGTGACGAGCTTCAATCTATTGAGCAGGGACGGGCTGCCGATCGTGATGGAGCGATAGCAACCTTTCTAGAGCAACTATCATCTGCCGGTGTTGCATTTATTGTGAGTCAAAGTGGTGTTGGCAGTGACGCACTGAAACTTGATCAGATACAGAGTTATATGGACAATCAGGCCAGTTTTTGGGCGGCTCGATGTGGTGTGCCGGAAGCGGAATACCTAGCCTGGGAAACACATTACCGGCGTCCGGTTTGTCAGGCCGGAGCTTCAACTGGTTGTGAGTGTGCAGCGGCCGTGCCACGTGTTGATGTTGTTGGTGACTTTGTGATTGGTGAGAGTGATATGTGTAAAGAACACCGTCTTAACCGTGTGGGGGAGTATGTCTAGGTCGGTGTTAATGGGTAATTGTCGTTATTCCACTCTATGAGCCGTTACTAAATTTACCAGCCATCGCTAAAATTGCCCCATGAAACCTTCAAATCGAGACGTTAATGACTTGGCTTATAGTCAGATAACCCCGCTACAGAAAGTTGATCACCCTCTGTTTATTCGTCATGGCGTTGAACTGTACATTAAGCGCGAAGATCTGCTCCATCCGCAAATTTCCGGCAACAAGTGGTACAAGCTTAAATACAATCTTCTGCATGCAAAAGAGCAGGGCTATACAAGGCTGGTAAGCTTCGGCGGCGCATTTTCCAATCATCTACATGCACTGGCTTTTGCTGGCCATCATTATGGTTTTGAAACCATTGGCTTTATTCGAGGCGAAGTCATTGAGCCGCTTAATCCCACGCTTGCCGATGCCGTAGGCTGGGGTATGAAATTGCATTCTTTAAGTCGATCGGAATATCGACGACGTCATGAACCAGCATTCGTACGGCAATTGGTTGAGCCTTTTCAGCGATGTTTTGTGATTCCAGAAGGTGGTGCGAATCAATGGGCAATTGCCGGTTGCGCGGACATTGTGGAAGGTATTTCCCAGCAATTGCCGGACTATGATTATGTGTGTGTGCCCTGTGGTACTGGTGCTACGTTGGCCGGTATCGTTGCTGCGCTTGATAGTACGGTTGAAAATAGTGCTCAGGCGCTTGGGTTTACGGCGTTAAAGGGACACGCCAGTCTAGCTAGTGAGGTGGCAAATATGTTGAGCGATTTTGGCTGTTCTGACGGGCTACGCTGGCAACTTGTTGATGAGTTTCATTGTGGCGGTTTTGCAAAAATCACGCCGGAGTTGGTGTTATTTATGCGCCAGTGGCAACAGCAGACAGGTATTGCTCTTGATCCGTTATATACGGGTAAAATGTTATTGGGCCTGTGTGAATTGCTAAAACGAGGTTTCTTTACAGCAGGCTCAAAAGTTGTGGCTGTGCACACCGGAGGCATGCAAGGTGTGCGAGGAATGCAGGCGCAGATCGAGCGATTAACATTATAATTGTGTGGGCCAATCATCTGGCGTTATGAAATAACGGGCAGATTCCCGGTAGTTCTCGTTACCGCCCTTGTTGCTAAGCTGCAAGTTGGTAATCATGATGGGGAACGAATTACAGCTAAGGCGTGATGCAATGTCAGCCTTAAGGCTTTTTAAATCGTGAAGAATGGCAGTTTTTGGTAATGATGCGGGTGCCAACCATTGCACTTTTTTCATGATCAGCCATTCACCCTTTTCGCCAAGTAAATCCATATCCTTTAGAGCTAACCAGTGGCCACGGCTATGGTTCTGGTGACTATGTTGCGGTGCTGCAAATGGCCTGTTGAGAGGATAGAAAAAGTACCCCTTCAGGCAGATTTCACGCAGTGGCTGAATTATATCAAGTTGCTTCAGAGCGCTGATGCCTTCAGTCGTTGTTGATAGCTGCGTTTGTTTCTCAAGCATTCGATTAAGCTTTATGTCGAGACGATCTTTACAGCCTGGTCCTATCCATTGGTGCCAAGGCGTTGTGGTGTTTTCTGTTGCCTGGACAGTGTCGTTTTCGGGTACGCCCAAATAGAATTTTACCGCCGTTTCCAGGTGCACGTATTGCTGACGATGTTGGCAGTAATAAATAAAGTCCATCTCGCCGAGCGTTCGGCTATTTTTTGTGATGGTCAGGTTTTGGCAGATCAAGTCAAAGCCTGGGTAGTGTTCAAAAATAGTTTGCCATAGCGCTTCATAATAGATGCCTAGGCGGCGTGGTTGGCGCTGCTGGATGAGGCTTTGCAATTTTGAGCTGTGGTCGTTATTTCGTAGCCAGCTGACTAGTCCGGAGGCGGCCGGCGAGCAGCTAATTGAATGCAGTCCTGATGCCGCCGCTATGCCGCTAATCTCTATCATGTCGGCGCTGGTAGCTGCCCAGACTAAATCTGCCTGCAGCTGTTGTTCTGGCGTATCAAAATGCACGTTGCCAGCCCTATATCGAGGTTGGATAACTGTGAAACATACCTATATTATAGGGTGCTTAATCACGGTGGCGGTATACGTTTTGTTGCAGTATCCAAAACCCCCATTGATCAGACACAGAACCCGCATATGCATCAATTTAAACGCGTCGGCGTCGTAGGACGGCTCGAAGGTAACGCTCAGAGTATTGATACCCTAAGGCACTTAATCGAATACCTGCAAAGCAAGGGTGTTGAGATTGTGCTTGAGGAGCACGTTTCCTACGTGTTGCCGGGGCACGGATTGAATGTTTATAGTCATGTAAAACTTGGCCAGCAATGTGATTTGGCTATTGTCGTGGGTGGCGACGGCAGTATGTTGACAGCGGCTCGTGCATTAGCGAAACATCATGTGCCGGTGGTGGGTATTAACCGTGGCGGATTAGGGTTTTTGACGGATATTTCGCCGGATGAGCTGGAACAGCGTCTGGACGATGTGTTTACCGGGAAATATGAAATTGAGTCGCGTTTTATGCTTGAGGGCAATATTCTTCGTGATGGTCTCAGCCTGAACCGCGGCCAGGCTTTGAATGATATTGTACTAAGTGCTGGTTCTTCAGGCCGTATGATTGAATTTGAACTGTATATTGATGACCATTTTGTCTACAGCCAGCGCTCTAATGGCTTGATTATCTCCACACCAACGGGCTCAACTGCGTATTCCTTGTCCGGCGGCGGGCCAATTATGCATCCCTCATTGGATGCTGTGGTCTTGGTGCCTATTTTTCCGCATACCCTGACCGGGCGGCCGATAGTCGTTGATGGTAATAGCCATATTAAAATTATCCCCGGTAATCTGCACGATACCCATGCCATGGTAAGTTGTGATGGCCATGTTAATTTCACGATTGAAGGCAATGAAGAAGTTCATATCGGCAAGATGGCTGATCAACTCAAATTGATTCATCCGCTACCTAATAATTTTTATGAAACCTGTCGGCGCAAATTGGGCTGGGGCAGTCGTCTCGCGGGCTAAGGCTTGGCAGTTTTTATGAGTGAATTTGATATTATTGGTGATGTGCACGGTTGCGGTGATAGCCTGATTGCACTGCTTGAAACCTTGGGTTATGAAAAGCGCGCGGGTGTTTATCAACATCCTTCTCGTACCGCGATTTTTCTAGGCGACCTGGTCGATAGGGGCCCCAAAATTCGTGAAACATTACATCTTGTGCGCGACATGGTAAAACATGGCAGCGCGCAGATGGTATTGGGTAATCATGAAATTGCTGCTATTCGTTATTTGACACCCGCCAGACCTGGCTCGGAGCTTCAATTTCTTCGTGAACATACCGAACGTACTAATTACGTGATTCGTGAAACACTGGCTCAATTTGAGCGTTATCAGGATGAGCTCGACGAGTTTGTGCAATGGTTCTATGAGCTACCGTTGTTTATTGAAACGGAGTTCTTTCGTGTTGTGCATGCCTGTTGGGATAATGATCATATAGAAGCTTATATTGCGCGCCATAAGAAACCTCAAATTGATGAAGAGATTATGCATCAACCTCTGAGTAGTGAGTCGCGACAAACCATCGAGATTTTGACTCGTGGCGCTAACATGCCGTTACCGGGTGGCGAGCAAATGCTTAGTCGTGATGGTTATTCACGTGGTTCATTCCGCAGTAAGTTTTGGCACGAAAGTCCTCAGGTATACGGCGATCTGGTTTTTCAGCCAGACCCTTTGCCTGAGCATATCCATCATCAGCCCTTGAGCGACGCTATGCGCGCTCAGTCGACACGTTATGGGAATCATGAGCGGCCACTTTTTGTCGGACATTATTGGTGCAGCGGAGATCCTACACCGATTAAACCCAATATTGCCTGTGTGGATTACAGTGCCATAAATGGCGGTAAACTGGTCGCCTACCGTATGGCGCAGGAAACCTGTTTGTCTACGGAGAACTTTGTTTGGGTTGAATCGCGTGAAAGTATTAGAGGGCACCGTTATTCTGTGTCACGAGACGAAACGCCATGATTAAGGCATTGAGTGTGTCTGTAGAAGAGAATCTGCAGTCATTAAGTCAGTATCTGTGGGCAATAAACATCGCTCACCGTATCAGCGAGCAGGCCCATCATCAGGTTATTTGGGTGGCTTCTGAGGCTGATCGGCTGCAGGTACAAGATGCTTACCAGCTTTATCAGCAGGGACAGTTACCTGAGGAGCTGGGCGTGCGGGAAAACCTGCAGCAGCAAAAGCAGATGCAGCAAGGCAGCCTTTCTCTGGCCCTGGAAAAATTACGAGCCGTACCTTTTATCAGCTTGATGGTTTTGGTCAGCGTGGTGGCGACTATCCTGCTTGAAACAGGCGCTGGTCATAGTGTGTTTGAATTGTTGCGCATGGGTACGCTCGATTTTATTTTCGAAAGCGGGCAGCTATGGCGTTTGATTACACCGATATTCCTGCACTTTGATGTGTTGCACCTGGCTTTTAATATGGTGTTGTTATGGGTCTTTGGCCGTCAGTTGGAGCTGCACGAGAAACGTGGCACCTTACTGATACTGCTGTTGCTTTTTGCCGTTATTTCCAACGTCGGCCAAAACCTGCTGGTTGGTATTCGTTTTGGTGGCATGTCCGGCCTGGTTTATGCCGTTTTGGGTTATTGCTGGTTATACAATCGTCTGTGTGGAACGTCGGTATTTGCCTTCCCTAATGCCATGATGGGTTTGATGGTGGGCTGGCTGTTATTGGGTTTTACCGACGTATTAACCTGGTTAGGGTTTCCGCCAATGGCGAATATCGCGCATTTGGGTGGTTTGCTGACCGGCCTGGTTAGTGCCTGGGCTATGGTGCAGTTAAGATTTTTTCAACAAAAATAGTAAGCAAAGAGTTTAATAAGTTATGAGCGAATCCTTTACAGAACAAGCACAAGCATTAGATGAACAGGCCTATCAAGCGCTCAAGCAATCCCTTGAACTGGGTAAATGGCCTAATGGTGAGCGCCTCTCTAAAGAGCAGAAGGAGATCTGTATGCAGACCATTATCAGTTATGAAACATTGCATTTGCCGGAGGACGAACGCTCGGGTTATTTGCCTGGTGGTTGTAAAAGTCAGAGCGCCGATACGATTGCTACTGTGCAGAAGGACTGATGTTGGAATTACGTGCCACGGGCAGTTTGTCCATGTTGGCGGCTGATTATGTCGTCCCGATTTCCTACAGTTTGCCAATAGGCGACAGCCTGGTTCCCCTCAATGAACTGATCGGCGAGCAAATCCGCCTTAGCTTCAAGGGCGTGATTAATTGCGTTAACTGTGGTCGCAAAACCAACAAAAGTTTTAGCCAGGGCTTTTGTTACCCCTGTATGAAAAAGTTGGCGTGCTGCGATATTTGTATTGTCAGCCCGGAGAAGTGTCATTACAACGAAGGCACCTGCCGCGAGCCGGAGTGGGGCGAGCAACACTGCATGCGTATGCATTATGTGTATCTGGCGAACTCCAGCGGACTCAAAGTGGGTATCACTCGTGGCGAGAATATCCCCAAGCGCTGGATTGATCAGGGCGCCGTGCAGGCGTTGCCAATTGCCACGGTCGCAACTCGCTACCAGTCAGGTCTGCTGGAGACGATGTTCAAACAACACGTGGCTGATAAAACCAACTGGCGTACGATGCTCAAGGGCGGTAATGCGCTGATCGATCTGGCGGCGGCGCGAGATAAACTGGTGGCAGAATGTCAGCCGGAAATTCAGGCGTTGCAGGAACAATTTGGCCTTCAGGCGATCCAGTTATGTGATGCGGCCGAAAGCTATGAGTTTGAGTTCCCAGTGCTGGAATATCCCACCAAAATCGTCTCGCATAATCTGGATAAAAATCCCGATATGGAAGGTCGCTTGATGGGTATCAAAGGGCAGTATCTGTTGCTGGATTGTGGCGTGATTAATATCCGTAAATATACCGGTTATCAGGCCGAGTTTTATTGTTAAGCTACTTTTAAATAATCATCTAACTTGTTGAAAACTATATTATGAGAGAAGGCATTCGCGAAATTCGTTTGGCTGAATATCAGGTTCCAGCCTATTTGGTTGATACCACCCATTTGCACTTTGAGCTGGGCGAAAACGGTACATTGGTGAAGTCCATTTTGCAAATGCGACTCAACCCTGAATACCCGGAACATTCGGGTGTGCCGTTGGTGCTGCACGGTGTGGATCTGCAACTGAAACGTGTTGCCATCGACGGGCATAATCTTAAGGAGGATGCCTACGAAGTGGATGATGAAACGCTGACCATCCACAAGGTGCCCAAGTGTTTTGAATTCGAATGCGTC
>Ga0105355_10001757_pt1 | contig 19896 bp, 15 predicted proteins | sample GOMGulsemesocosm_2_FD_83508 | JGI IMG/M metagenome (GOLD analysis project Ga0105355, IMG submission 83508) | Methane-oxidizing microbial communities from mesocosms in the Gulf of Mexico - GOM9C Gulf of Mexico | ecosystem: Environmental > Aquatic > Marine > Cold seeps | place: Gulf of Mexico... | reverse complement strand
TTTCTAGTAATTACAGCTAGTCCTACCCGCAGATTCAAGTGAGTCTTAGAGATATTAGTGGTTCACAATAAGCTAATCCATACATTTATCTTGACGAGTTATTTGGGCGTTGCTGAATCAGCAGCACCCAAATAATCTCACAGATCAGTGTAACTCGTACGGGCCGATATCATTACCTCCATCTATATTGCGTTGATATCCTTCGATATCTGTTATTGGCAGCGTAAAACCATTAACGCCATTGCCCGCAGGATAACCTGAATTCACCCCTGGGTTGCTCGGTAACGGCTGTACATTAAAAACATCGCCACTTTCCGTTCCGGCAATCAGTGGATCGAGGCAGGTGTCGCTAGCGCCTGACGGACAACCAGGATGATTAACCGGGAATTTGATCTGACCACCAATCTGGTTGTAATCAAAATGGTAATTCATCACTTTATTGCTATCAGATTCGGTATATACAAAGAAAGTCCGGTCTGTTGGCGAGTGATGTTCTACATCTCCTTTCACTAGATTATTGTAAAAAGTCAGACTATTACCGCTGGTTAATGCGGGTCTGTCACGAGAGCCTATCCCAATCAAACCATCACCATTACCGGTAATGTAGGAGTTTAACACGGCCATTTTACTGTCATCTTGGGTATAAGACAGTGATAGCGCAGCCCCTTGTGCACGACAATGATTAACATGCGCGGTAAAAGGTTTATCGTTGAAATATGCACAATTGCTGATAAGCACACTGTTGCTGATCTCAGCGCGGCGACCAGCTAACTTGACCTGATTACCCGCGTTACCTTCAAACCGAGAGTTGGTTATTTTAACTGTGCCATCAATGTTATAAAGCAGATCAATACCATCAGAAGTATTATGAGATATATCCACTTGATCAAATACCCAGTTACCAGAGGTATCATTGGTCGCTAGCCCATCACCATAACCGCCAGCGCTTTGCCCCCAACAACCAACAGGCTGGCGATCAAGAGTTTCAACACAGCCATTCCATTTGATCGCCACACGATTAAAGGTGAGATCGCCGCTATTACTGTCATCATCTGTGCCAGCTACATCTGCATCAAATCCTGCTGAGCCATTACCGATAATATCTACATTTTCCAATGTCCAATTACTGATGCCACCAGCTGTAATACCACGGGACGAGAAACCGTGAATATCAAGATTTTTTAACAATACGTGATCTGAATTATGCGCCAATATCGCTTTCTCGGCCCAGTCACCGTAAGGGTAAGTATCACGCTTACAGCGATAAGGCGTTTCCAGATATAGATCATGATTCGGGTTAGATGGATTACTGAAACCATGCATATGGAACGCAGTGCAGGCTTCATTATCAGTCATTTCCAAACACTGCAGCTCGACATTATCCGCATTTGTAAGATTAAAGATCTGATAAAGTCGCTCGACACCAACTAATTTGGGACTAGTGATGCAACCAGTTGCCCAGTTTTCTCCTAGAATACGTGTTGGTTTTTCCGCAGACGGTCCTGATGGTAACGCGGGCATGGTACAGCTATATGGATAATAAGAAGAACAAGCTGTATTGTTTTCATCATAAAGTCCTTCGGTATAACCAATACGGTAATCACCATCAGCAATGATCACAGTATCACCACCTTTAATACGCGGTTCTCTGCTCGGTGGTAATAACTCAAACGGATGTCTTACTGCGCAATTTTGCTCTAAACCTGTACCTGAATAGGCTTGATTGCTCAAACCGTTACATTGCTGGATAGTACCGCCATCGGTACGAATATAATAAGTTCGGCTTTCTAATGTATCCCCGCCTGTTCCGGTATCACCGCCCGTTCCGGTATCACCGCCCGTTCCGGTATCACCGCCCGTTCCGGTATCACCGCCTGTTCCGGTATCACCGCCTGTTCCTGTATCACCGCCCGTTCCGGTATCACCGCCCGTTCCGGTATCACCACCCGTTCCGGTATCACTACCAGTTCCGTTATCACCACCCGTTCCTGTATCACTACCAGTTCCAGAATCTGAGTTGTCACCAGCGTCCAGCGCACTCACCGAGAAATGGAATACATGCGGTGTGCGGCTGGTATTTCCGACAGCATCTTCGCATCGCGAGTAAAGATAATATTTCGAACCCGCCGCTAAGTCCGGCCACTGACCAAGGTGACTCAAACCATCCTCTGATGTATTTAAAACATAACGCATATCTGCAAATGCAATTTGAGGTGAAAGGTCATAGCGGCAACTAGCCGATTCATTCGTTGTCAGTGAGAGGTTAGCCGTTGCAGTGAGCGCTGATAGCGAAGCACCATTTGGCAAAGAGCGTAATACTAATGGCTCCAAGTGATCATCAGCCTGTGTGATGGTTAATTTAGGTCGATACATTATCTCAGCATGACGCGAGTTGGCTGTCACATATTGAATGTTAGCATCATCATCGACATGGGTGAGTGCCCAGCCTTGGTTAGGACACAGCCCTTGCTGAATACAGATCACATCTGCAGTGACATCTACTGTATACGCAGTACCAACCGGATCACTTTGAATTGGCCGGAAAGATGGAGATTGAGCTAATGAGCGTAAAACACCCTGAAAATAGTCGATAGCTAAATCATCAGGACCATCCGGATCAGATAACCGCCATTTCGTATCAGGTGTCGTCATATCATCCCGCGATTCAAGGTTACCACCAGAACGATAACCCTCACCCTGTTTCCAGCCGGTAAGGTAAGCACCACCCAAATTGTCCGGATCCAGGATCTGTCTGACAGTAATATCAGACTCGCTATAGACCCACCCCCCGACACGATAAAAAGTCAATGTGGCCTGAGTTATTTCACCTGCCAATGCAGCATCATCCAGCGCAAAGTGTTCAATATTGTAATTACGGTTGGTTCCAGCCCAGCGCAGATAGTGAGTATCATGCTGTATCGTTTGATGTCGGCCATAATTAAACAGTACTGAGAGTGTTCCATCATAACCAGCAACACCTTGTTGATAATTAAATATTTGTTCTGCTGTTACCGACTGGCTGCCCAGACTTAACAGTATTCCGCTCATGATCATCGTTTTGATTTGCATATTAATATTCCTTTAAATAGTGCAGATAAGATCTAAGTAGGGATCTGTACCGTCTTCTCAAACTATATTGATCATGAGAATAACTATTTAAAGTTTTTTTATTTATGTAACCTAGTTCACTGTTAGTCACCTTGCAGTGTTAGGCCTATGCTCAGTTAACTTGTTTTTTCACATTGCCTTAAATTAACACTAACCTTGGGCAGATCCTGCCACTTGATACTATATTTCTGCGTGAGGATATTACGTCGTATTTGCAATTTATTTACTAACAAGAAACGGAGACACAAAAAAGCCTCCAATAAGGAGGCTAGATTAAATACGCAATCACATAAAACAGGGGGGGTTTACAGACGGCTTTGCGCCACTTTAACGGCAGCGTCTAAATCAGGAATTGTAGTCAGCTCTGGTACGCGTTGAAGATAAATAATCTGATTGTTCTTATCGGTTACGATAATGCTACGCGCTAACAGACCAAGTTGTTTGATCAATGAGCCCGTTTTTAAACCAAATGTATGATCTAAAGAATCTGATAAGTAAGTCACACCATCAAGGCTATGTTCCTTAATAAAGCGTTGTTGAGCAAAAGGCGTATCTGCACTAAGAGCGTAGAATTCAATGCCTTTCAAATTATCATTTGAGTTAACATAACTTGATAGATCAACGGCTTGCTGTACACATACAGGTGTGTCAACAGATGTCAAAATACTGTATATTTTGATTTCTTTGCTTTCTGCACTCGTGTCGTAAGGCTTTAAGTCAGACGTCATCAGTACAACCGATGGCATAAAGTCACCCACTTTTAGCGCATGACCAGTCAAGTCAAATTTATTGCTTTGCTCAAGTGTTACAATTTGACCAGCACCAAAACTCGCACTTTCTTTTGTCGTTTCAAATTGTGCAAACGCACTAGTTGAAAGTAAAACAGATAATAAAACAGCTATTTTTTTCATCGTATTATCCTAAAACAGCAATAGCTGCATCGTAGTTTACTTCATCTGTGATTTCAGATACTAATTCACAGTGAACAACCTTGCCTTCTTCGTTTAAAACGATAACAGCACGTGTTGCAAGACCAGCAAGAGCGCCTTCATTTAAGTTAACACCATAGTCTTCAGTGAACGTTGGTGAACGGAAGAAAGAAGCAGTTTTAACACCTTCAATACCTTCTGCACCACAAAAGCGGCTTGTTGCAAACGGTAGGTCTGCAGAGATACAAAGCACTGTTACATTGTCCATGCCAGCTGCTTTTTCGTTAAAAGCACGTACACCAATAGCGCATACCGGCGTGTCAATACTTGGGAAAATATTCAACACCACTTGCTGCCCTTTCAGGTTATCAAGGCTTAGCTCGTTCAAGTCTGCAGCACAAAGCGTGAAGCTTGGTGCAATTTGGCCAACTTGTGGGAAAGTACCAGATACTGAAACAGGTGTTCCTTGGAAAGTAATCGACATTATTAACCTCATAATTATTGTTTGCTTGGCTCGTTAGATTACGAGCCATAAAAGATATTTCGTGATCTAGATCAATTTTTAAGATCGACAATCTACCATAAAATTATTTAGAAGGAAGGAAGATAATGTAAGGCTATGTAAGAGTTGAGCGAGCCAGAAGTACAAGTGTATCAATTAGATAGCACTGATTAATAGCATCTTCGACAAGGCCATATAACGATTTGATAACTATATCATTTATCAAAGCCTACCCCATATCAAATCACATAAAATGGTCTTACATTGTATTTTTAATGTCTGTTTTATTGGTCGTTATCTATATTTAAATCCAATTCGGTGGCATCGGTTTAGGGTTTGTATCAGGGATAGGTTGGGTGATGTCGCGTCTCTAGTCGGAGTCAGCAGTACGCTAGCTAGTTTGAGATTTTATTTTATTACTAGTAAATACACGAGCTGCACATACAGATAAGTATCTATATTATCTCTGCACTATGCTTAAGATGCTTTCACAGACATTATTTTACGAGGTCGCTATGATAGAAAAAGCTCAGTTTTCCAAACAATTATTGCATCCAAAGTACTGGTTGCTCTGGTTTGGTGTCGGCTTAGCACGCTTAACCCAATTGCTTCCCTTGGATAAGCAAATGAAGCTAGGGGTGATGATCGGATACTTAGTAAAAAAACTGATTAGTCGTCGTATGCACATCGCTAAGCGTAATCTAGAACTGTGTTTTCCTGATATGCCACAAGCAGAGCAAGTGCAACTGCTTGAGCGTAATATTGAGGAGAACGGCAAAGCGATCTTCGATACGATTAATGCCTGGTGGTGGTCTGACGCAAAAGTTCAGGACCATATGACTATTAAAGGTCAAGAACATATAGAGCAGACTCTAAGCGAGGGCCATGGTGTCATCCTATTCGCCGTGCACTGCTTGCCGCTTGAGATGGGGGCGAGAATATTTGGTCAATTCCACCCTGGTGTCGGTGTTTATCGTCCACATAATAACCCCGTAATGGAATACCTGCAGGTGAAGGGACGTCTTAGATCAAATAAAGCGCTTGTGCCTAAGCGCGATCTTCGTCAAATGGTTCGTAGTCTTCGCCGTCTTGACGCGATCTGGTATACAGCCGATCAAGATTTTGGTCGTTCGAGCGCAACTTTTGTTCCCTTTTTCGCCATGCCAGATGCTGCAACCATCACAGGTGCAAGTACCTTAGCACGTCTTGGCAAGGCAAAAGTACTGCCATTTAGCGTTGTACGGAATGGCGATGACAAAGGTTATACAATCGAAATATTACCACCGTTAGACAACTTCCCAAGCAAGGATGAAGTGGCTGATGCTAAACGCGGTAATGCCATTATCGAACAGATAATTAATAAACAACGATCTCAATATATGTGGTTACACCGACGTTTTAAAACACGCCCAGATCCAGACACGCCGTCAGTTTATAAATAATATTATTAACCCTAAAAATGCTTATCAACTAAAGACTAGCTGATAAGCGATATTCTACTGCTTTCAATCATACGTGTAGTATTGCTTCCGAGGAGAAAACCTCGCATCTTAGATGCGCAAATGCTCACATTGCTGACCCTCAATTACAATACTTATCAAAACCTTATCTAGAATCAATTTACAATAATATAATCTTTTCTTCTATTCAATATGCGAAACAGTTCAATTTAACTCTCTTGTTAACAAGATAACCTTCTACCTATAAAGGTATATTACAGGTGGTCTTATGTTGTATTTTGAATTTCTGTTTTTATTGATCGTGCTCTATATTGGTTCTCGATTTGGTGGCATCGGTTTAGGGGTTGTATCAGGGATAGGTTTGGTGATTGAAGTCTTTATCTTCAAAATGCCACCAACGTCTCCTCCTGTGACGGTTATGCTGATTATCTTAGCGGTTGTAACCTGTGCATCGATCCTAGAAGCCGCAGGCGGGCTTAAATATATGCTGCAAATTGCAGAACGTATTTTAAGAAAGAACCCTAGACGCGTCACGCTCATTGCGCCTTTTGTTACCTATACGATGACATTTTTGCTCGGTACCGGTCATGCTGTCTATTCAATCATGCCTATCATTGGTGATGTCGCGCTTAAAAACGGTATTCGTCCCGAACGCCCGATGGCAGCAGCATCAGTCGCGTCTCAAATAGGGATCACCGCTTCCCCACTTTCTGCTGCGGTCGTGTTTTATTTAGCCCAATTAGTGGATATAGACTCTTCTATCACCCTACTGTCGATCTTAATGGTTACTGTGCCTTCCACGTTATTTGGTACCTTAATGTTGGCACTTTATAGTTTACGTCGTGGTAAAGAATTAGAGGATGATGAGGAATACCAAGCGCGCTTAAACGACCCTATCTGGCGTGAAAAGATCTTAAACACCACTTCAACCTCTTTAGACGAAGCGCTACCAACCAAAGCGCGAAATGCGGTACTGATCTTTTTAGGTGCGATAGTATCTATCGTTGTGATCGCTATGTTTCCTGAAATTCGAACTATCACCGACGGCGCAGCGCCAATCAAAATGTCGGTGGTGATCCAAATGATGATGTTGGCGTTTGGTGGTGTGATCTTACTGGCAACCAAAACCGACCCGCGCGATGTACCGAATGGGGTCGTGTTCAAATCTGGTATGGTTGCGGCCATTGCTATTTTTGGTATTGCCTGGATGTCTGATACTTATTTCCAATACGCGATGCCACAATTCAAAGCCAGTATTGTTGATATGGTCACGCTGCATCCTTGGACGTTTGCGCTATCGCTGTTTATCGTCTCTGTGGTGGTAAACTCACAAGCGGCAACGGCTCGTATGATGTTACCTGTCGGCTTGGCGTTAGGGCTAGAACCCGCGTTAGTGATCGGTTTAATGCCTGCGGTATATGGTTACTTCTTTATTCCCAACTATCCATCTGACATTGCCACGGTAAACTTTGATAACTCAGGCACCACGAAAATTGGTAAATACTACTTTAACCATTCGTTCATGGCTGTGGGATTAATCGGCGTTATTTCTGCTTGTCTTGTTGGTTATGTATTAGGTCAAATCGTAATTGGTTAAAACCCTAAATGAATTAAAAAAGCCTCCAATAAAGGAGGCTAAATTAAATACGCATCACATAAAACAAGGTTGTTTTACAGACGGCTTTGCGCAACCTTAACAGCAGCGTCTAAATCAGGAATTGTAGTCAGCTCAGGTACACGCTGAAGATAAATAATCTGATTGTTCTTATCGGTTACGATAATGCTACGTGCTAACAGACCAAGTTGCTTGATCAATGAGCCCGTTTTTAGACCAAATGTATGATCTAACGAATCCGATAAGTAAGTCACACCATCAAGGTTATGTTCCTTGAGAAAGCGTTGTTGAGCAAAAGGCGTATCTGCGCTAAGTGCGTAGAATTCAATGCCTTTCAAATTATCATTTGAGTTAACATAATTTGATAGATCAACGGCTTGCTGCACACATACTGGTGTGTCAACAGATGTCAAAACGCTGTATATTTTGATCTTGTTGCTTTCTTCACTCGTGTCGTAAGACTTTAAGCCAGACGTCATAAGTACAACAGATGGCATAAAGTCACCCACTTTTAGTGCATGACCAGTCAAATCAAACTTATTGCTTTGCTCAAGAGTTACAATTTGACCAGTACCAAAACTAGCATTTTCTTTTGTTGTTTCAAATTGTGCAAATACACTCGTTGAAAGTAAAACAGATAATAATATCGCTATTTTTTGCATCGTATTATCCTAAAACAGCAATAGCTGCATCGTAGTTTACTTCATCTGTGATTTCAGATACTAATTCACAGTGAACAACCTTGCCTTCTTCGTTTAAAACAATAACAGCACGCGTTGCAAGACCAGCAAGAGCGCCTTCATTTAAGTTAACGCCATAGTCTTCTGTGAACGTTGGTGAACGGAAGAAAGAAGCAGTTGTAACACCTTCAATACCTTCTGCGCCACAAAAACGGCTTGTTGCAAACGGTAGGTCCGCAGAGATACAAAGCACTGTTACATTGTCCATGCCAGCTGCTTTTTCATTAAAAGCACGTACGCCAATAGCGCATACAGGCGTGTCAATACTTGGGAAAATATTCAACACAACTTGCTGTCCTTTTAGGCTATCAAGGCTTAGCTCACTCAGATCTGCAGCACAAAGCGTGAAGCCAGGTGCAATTTGGCCAACTTGTGGGAAAGTACCAGATACTGAAACAGGTGTTCCTTGGAAAGTAATCGACATTATTAACCTCATAATTATTGTTTGCTTGGCTCGTTAGATTACGAGCTATAAAAATTCATGATCTAGATCACGTTTTTAACGACCGGCAATTTACCACAAGAATATTTATTGATCTAGAGCAATTTTAAGGTTGAGCATCATTGATAATGATACATAAATATGCATAAAAATACACAAGAAAAACATAAACCCATATCTGCACAATCATATGTAAGCACATGAAAAATAAGGATTTGAAAAACAAAACAGGCTGTAACACAAGCATTATCGATGATCAACGGCCCGCTTGTCGCTTCCTCTTGAATCATATTAGGTTGATATTTCTAACTAAAACCAAAAGGAGCTCAATACGACTAGCCAAACCGTGATTAACCCTAGAAAAGTAAAAGCCACTAAGTATTAATACTTAATGGCTTTTTTTTCATCACATCAACTAGACTAGACTAGACTAGACTAGACTAGACTAGACTAGACTAGACTAGATTAGATTAGACTAGATTATTTCAGTTTAAATTGAGCCACGATTGATTTCAGTTGCTCATTGGCAACCGCAACGTTTATCGACTCTTGCGCGGTAGACTGACCGTTTATTGCTAGCTCTTGTGCCATTTCACGGATCGCCGTCATGTTACGAGTCACTTCGTGAGACACACTGCTTTGCTCCTCAGCCGCGGTTGCAATTTGCGTGTTTAAGTCATTAATTTGCGTTACAGAACGCGCGATATGGTCCAAATCTTCAGCGACTGCGTATGTACTTTTAGCAGCCTGTTGACACGTTGTTTGTGTCATATCCATCGCTGAAATAGCAGAACTTGAACCCGCAGTTAACGCATCCAAGGTTTCCTTAATTTCAGCAGTACTCACTTGTGTTCTCGCCGCGAGCGCACGCACTTCATCAGCAACAACAGCAAAACCACGGCCTTGTTCACCCGCTCGAGCAGCTTCAATTGCCGCGTTAAGCGCAAGTAGATTTGTTTGTTCAGCAATCTCACCAATCACATTAAGCACTTTCGTGATGGCTTGCGTATCTTTTTCAATGTCTTGAATACTTTTTGATGAGCTTTCTACATTTTCAACCAACTGAGATACCGTTGATGTGGTCGTTGTAACCGTCACTTTCGACGAATCAACCTGCTTATTCATTGCATCTGTAAATTGTGACGCTTCTTCAGCATTACTGGCAACATCATTTGCCGTTGCACTCATTTCTTCTACTGCAGCTGCGATTTGGTCTGTTTCAATTGAGTGAGCATCCAGTACTTGATTATTACTTGTCGTTTGCTGTTCGAGTTTCCCTACACTTTCGGAAATATGTTGTGAAGAGTTATCGATCTCTAACATCAAGGTTTGCAGGTTCATAATGAAGGCATTAATACCAGCCGATATATCACCTAAATCATCGTTACTTTCAACCGGTAAGCGACGCGTTAAATCACCATTACCTTTCGATAAATCCATCACCACTTCTTTCAGTGATACGATTGGACGATATGCTCTGTTCAGTACCGTAATAGTCAGGAACAAGCCTACTACAAGCATGATAGCTGAAACGACTAAAGCACTTTCTAACGCTTCATCCACTTCTGCATAAGCAACTGACTTATCAACACCAATAAATAAGTACCATCGCTTACCATTCGTCAGAGTAATTTCTTGCGTAAAGGCTAATTTCTCAACGCCGCCTAAAGTATAAGCGGTTGTGTTCGCATGCTCACTTAACATCGCAGCTTTAACATTACTCATGCCGATATCAGAAAAATTAACCCCTGTTCTCAATGCCGTTGAGTTGGATGCTAATGCATTACCATCGCCATCCATAATGGCAGTCACAGAACCAGGGTAATTCACATTTTTAACGGTTTGTTCAAGAATTTCTAAACCAATATTACCTAACAGCACACCGTTACCGAGATTACGCACAACTGAAATAACCGGAAGACCCGTGCTTCTCGCGTTATAAACATCTGTCACATCGAGTGTTGCTGTTTTCTTACCTTTGATATACCAAGGACGTTGACGCGCATCGTAACGATCTAGAATCGCAACGCCATTAACCCAGTCGGCATTTCGCGCTGTAGAATAAGTAACGCCATCGTCAAATGCGAAAAATACGCTAGCAAAACCACTGGTATCTTTTATGAGTCGCGCAATTGTGACGTAGTCATCACCTAGATCATTCGATTTGTATTTTTGGGCTATCGCATTAAGCGCATCTGTTTTTGTTGTAAACCAATCTTCAATTTTATTCGCTTCGTAGCTCACGATTGAACTCGACAGTAGATTCACATCTTCAATCGTTTTAGATTTAATTATATTAAAAGAAATTATATTTGAAATCAGTAAAATAGCGGTCAGCAAGGCAATTACCGACAAGATGATGACTTTTTTGAATCCTAAATTTTTTACCATTATTTTATTCCACAATTAGATAGATTAGAGATTAACTGCTGATTAAATTTACATCCATAAAACTGACAGCAGCAGTGCCTAACAACAAAGAATATGCTTTAAACCAAGATTATATTCTTAGTTGCGTCCTTCATTCTCTATTTATTACGTCCGAATAATGAGAATGTTCTGAATAATCCATCAATGACACAATGTAGCGTATCGACCATTGCCCGTGAAACATTAATAAAAAACTATAAAATAATTAGTGGGATACAGTGGGATCGCATAGAACCTGAGATATGAGACTACATGCCATAGCGGAATGGCATGTCCAGTTGATGTAAGTCGAGAGCAGTGACCTTGTCAAAATGACGGCCAGCCAATGTTTGTAGGTAATTAGGTAACATTCAGGCTTTGAGAATTCGCTCTTTAGCTTCCTGATATTATAGTAATCTTCATATTAACGCCGTTTTACAGTTTTAAATTGTGCGAAATGATTCGTTTGCGCAGATGGTCGAGGCGCAGCCAGCACGATTGAAAACAAAATAGCTAACGCACCTATAAATTGAGGCCAAGTCAGCGTTTGATCTAGGATAAGATAACCAAGGAAACAGGCCGAAACACTGCTTAAAAAACCAATAAAAGAGACCGACACCGGTGGTAGCTTTTCGATACCACGAAACCAGAGAAAGTAACCTAAAATGCTACCAACAAGGCTCAAATACCCATAACCAAAGTAGTTGGTTGTCGTCAGTTTGGTTGGAACACCTTCCACCCAAAGTGAAACAGGTAACAGAATTATACCGCCAAATAACAACTGCCAACCGGTAAATCCAAGCATCGTCATCCCTGCTGGACGTCCCCATTTTTTTGTCAATACGACACCGAGCCCCATGCTTAGAGTGCCGAGTATGGCAATCAACACACCTTCGATATTGAGTTCCGCAGAGCCATTAAGCACCAGTAGGCTGACACCAAAGATACCGAATCCACAGGCGAGCATTTGTTGTGAAGAAAAACGGGCTCCCAGCAAGTACCAACTTAAGATCATGATAATCACAGGCTGACTAGACATGACCATCGATGCCATGCCACCCGGTAGGTAGGTTGCCGCAAAAAACAAACAATAAAAAAATAAGCCTATGTTCAAAAAACCGAGCGTAGCCAAACGCAACCACCACATCCCAACTGGCTTTGTATGGCTAACTAACACCAGTAATATCCCAGCAGGAAGCGCACGGATAGTTGAAGCAATAAGCGGACTTTCTGGTGGCAACGCTTCTGTTGTCACTATATAAGTACTGCCCCAAACAATGGGCGCAATTGCGGTTAACGCGATTGTCTTAATTTGTTGAATCTTGTTCATCATTCACCTCCACTGATAGCTATTAATCCTCCACAAAAGTATCTTCTGCAAAAGATACTTTTCAAAAAGTAATGGAAAACAATTCTAAAATCAAGTATCTTTTTGAAAAGATATTTATTTGAGAGATAAAAATGCCATCAGACAAAGTTGATAAGATCCTTGAACAATGGTCGGCTGTTAGACCCGATCTGGATTGCTCTGCAATGGGGATTATCGGGCGATTACGTCAAACCAATGATGCATGGAAGAAAGAGTTAGACCCTGTTTTTCAAGAACATGGATTAAGCGGCATTGAGTTTGATATTTTGGCTACCATACGCCGCAGCAATACAGCGGTTACCCCAACAGAGTTGTACAATACCCTTATGCTCTCCTCAGGCGCGGTCAGCATGCGTATTGAACACTTGGTTAAAAATGGATTTGTCCAACGCATTGCCAGCGAACAAGACCGACGTAGCTGTAAAGTTACTCTGACTAAAAAGGGCGTTGAGTTGGTAGATACAGCATTGAATGCGCATGTTGCCAACATGGACAAGATGCTCAGCGTACTGAGTAACCAAGAGCAAACGCAGTTAGCAAACTTGTTAAGGAAGATACAGTTAGCAGACCAATAAAAATTAAAAAGGAAGTTTAATGGGCGTTGATATTCGAAAAGCGGAATCGAGCGAGTATGCTTCACTACTCACTCAAGAAAATATGAAAGTATATTATCAGGCAAGAAACCTGACATGGGATTCCACGCTTTTTGCTGCCAATTGGCACGAGTTTGAAAATCGAGACGTATATTTTAACGATAAGCGTGTTGGCGTCTTACGACTATCCTTTGGTGATTCAAATTGTTATATCCGAGATTTACAAATTGAACCTGAATACCAAGGCTTAGGAATTGGAAAGCAATGCTTAAGCTATATTGTTGAGTATGCCAATACGCGTAATGATATATGGCTTAAACTTCGCGTATTTGCAGAGAATCCGGCATCCAACCTGTACAGCCGTTTTGGTTTCAAAGTGCTGGCGGAGTCAAACAGCTTACTAGAAATGGGATTAAAATTGAATACTACGTCCGTTCACCCTTAGGTAAGTTTAGCGCTAGACGGTAAATGCCATGATTTAGCATCGAGTGAGTGTTCCACATCATCGGTACATATCAATCCCTTGGTAAGATTCTAAAAATTGTTGGCCACACTCCAGTCCTTGTTGGTAATCATAATCAAGCGATGTTTTTGTGCTACCAATCACTTTCGATTTTAATAGCGCAGCTGGATGCAACTCGTATATAGAAACATCTTCTGGTGGATTATCTAAAAACATCTGCGCTTTGCTATATGATGCTTCGTGATCGATTAAGTTATTCACGATTTTTCATTACCGCTATTCCAATCAAGCGGAATTGTTGTTTTTGTTTGCTCAAGCAACCAATCCAGATCCATACCTTTATGATCGAATAAAAAAGAGCGCATATTAAAAAAGTTTTTATCCATTGTGGCTTCTGTAATAACCCGATAGGCGTGCTTAGGGTGTCCACAAATATAAGAAGCGAGATTTAATGCACCGGCCGATGTACCAATCAATAATGAAAACGGGTTAAATTTCTCTTTAATAAAAGCATCCAACACTCCTGCCGTAAAAATACCTTTCTGACCTCCCCCCTCGAGAACAAGCGCAATACAATTGGCTTTATCAACACTGTAATCGCTACTTTCTTGGGTACGGTTTGCTGAATAATAGTAGTGGTTTCCTGGCATTAAAATTCCTACAATGATCGAGGTCGAGGTTGGCTTTATGTATTTTTATAGAACTGAGTTTCACACAATATCACGCCAATTTATCGAATTGACAGTAAATTAAATGGACAATATAAACAATATTGAGACTGTTTATTTGACGTAAGATGAATGCTGGTTTGATGCAGTGATAACGAAGATAGAACCACCTAACGCGATGCATTAAGTGGTTGCGACGATGAATTGAATTAAATAGTTATTTTATGTTAGCTCTAAGCATTTGCTAGCTGCGTTGCAAGCATGATCTGTTTCGCCATCAACTGATTCAGATCCAGCCCCACTATTTCGCCATCAAGTACGCGCCATTTACCGGCAACCATGACTTTGTCTGCTTTGGTTGCGCCGCAAAGCAATAACGCAGCAACAGGAGTACCCGCGCCAGCAAAACGAATTTCATCGAGTTTAAACAAAGCTACATCCGCCTGTTTACCCACGGCAATTTCACCGATATCATCACGCCCCAAGCAACCTGCCGAGCCTTTCGTTGCCCACTCAAAGGCTTTTTGATGGGTAATTTCACTGGCACCATAACGTAATCGTTGTAATAACAGCGCCTGACGTACTTCACCGATCATGTTAGAACCATCATTAGAAGCCGAGCCATCAACGCCTAAACCGACAGGACTACCTGCCGCTTGTAATGCGAGTGTTGGACATTGGCCTGACGCCAATACCATGTTAGACGATGGGCAGTGACAAATACCAACCCCAGCATCCCCTAATCGGGTAATTTCGTGATCATTAAAATGGATACCATGTGCTAACCAAGTACGGTCATTTAACCAACCCACACGCTCGAGATAATCAACAGGTCGGGCCCCAAACATTTTAATACAAAAGTCAGTTTCGTCGTGGGTTTCAGCTAAATGAGTATGCAATCTAACATTGTGCTCGCGCGCTAAATCACCCGTTGCAGTCATCAACTCTTCACTTACCGAAAACGGTGAGCAAGGTGCCAGTGCAATACGGGTCATCGCACCGTCTTCGTATTGATGATATTCCTTAATCAAGCGCAGGCTATCATCTAAAATTTCGCTATCGGTTTGAATAGTAGTACGCGGTGGTAATCCGCCTTGATCTTCCCCTAAGCTCATTGAACCACGCGTTAAATGCACACGCATCCCCAATTTTTTAGCTTGCTCAATTTGAATATCAATCGCGTGTTCTAATCCATCGGGAAATAAATAATGGTGGTCACTGGCTGTGGTACAACCCGACAGCAATAATTCACTCAGGGCAATTTGGGTTGAAGTGGCAATCATTTCAGGTGTTAACTTAGCCCACACCGGATACAGGCTTTGCAACCAAGGGAATAACTCTTTGTTTAATGCCGCAGGAAAGGCGCGTGTTAAGGTTTGATAAAAATGATGGTGACTGTTGATTAATCCTGGGATCAGTACATGTTGACTGGCATCAACAATATCATCCACCGGATTAACAGGCTCTGCGCCTGAACACACTAATTCAACAATGATGTCGTCTTGAATAACGATACCGCCAGCATAGGCAGGATCTAAACAGTCGAGTGGATTCTTGATCCACAGGCGCAATGATTTAACTTGCATATAAACTCCTAATTGTCAGGATTTAAAAAATAATAAAGACTAAAAAAGCCTTAATTAATCAAACCCGGATGTAGGAGCCAAAAGTGTACAAACCGGAAAGGTACACAATCAGTTAATTTATACCCAAGTTACGTCAAAATGCTATATCAGAGACGAACAGGGTATAAAATCACGGCTAGTTGACCTAGCCTCCAGTCATCAGGTAACGAACAAAACGCTACCTGACAATTCATAATAACAACAAAAAATATCAATAAAGTCAATGTTAACTAACAGCAGTCTCTTGCTCTGCAAATTTAGATTCAGCCTCTGAGGTCTCCTCATCTTCTACTGCTTTTGTTTTTCGCGGCAAGATCAAACTCATCAAAATTGCAGACAATCCGGCAACCGTCACTGAAGAACTAAAGATACTCTTAAGCAATGGCGAGAATGAGTTAGTCACTTCTGGTACAGCCACAACACCCAGCCCAAGACCAAACGATACAGCCATGATTAATAGGTCACGACGATCGAGATCTGCGGTCGCTAAAATACGGATCCCCGCAGAGGCGACAGTACCAAACATCACCAGTGTTGCCCCACCTAATACTGGTTTAGGCAATGTTTGCAATACGGCACCAATAACCGGAAACAGACCAAGTAAAACAAACAGTCCGCCAATATAAAAAGCGATATAGCGACTTGCGACACCCGTTAATTGAATAACACCGTTATTTTGACTAAAGGTCGACATTGGAAAACTACCAAAAATAGACGCTAAGCAAGAGTTAACACCATCACCTAACACACCACCTCTGATACGTTCGATATACACAGGTCCACGAGTCGGCTCATTAGATACCATCGAGTTAGCCGTTAAGTCACCGGTTGTTTCGATCGCGGTAACGATAGAAATAATAGCCACAGGAATAAACGCAGCTAACTCAAAATCGAAGCCATATTTAAAAGGCGTTGGAATCGAAATAACCGCAACATCAGCAATCTCATTATTCACCATACCCATGAAATAAGCAGTAATATAACCAATCACCATCCCGATCATAATGCCGGAAAGACGCAGTACTTGATTACTTGAGCGATTAATTAAGATAATAGTAGCCAAGGTGATACCACCAACTATCAAATATTTTGCATCACCCATATTTTCATTGCCAAAGCCACCAGCAATATCTGTCATGCCCACTTTAATCAGCGATAAACCAATGGTCGTAATAACAATACCGGTGACAACAGGCGTAATGACATTTTGTAATTTATGGATAAAACGGCTTAATACAATTTCAACAAACGAAGCGACAAAACAAACACCGAAAATCATTGCAAGAATGTCTTCTGGACTACCTCCACGGTTTTTAACAATAAAACCAGCAGCAAGGACCGCACTTAAAAATGCGAAGCTGGTACCTTGTACACAAAGCAAGCCCGAACCAATCGGCCCAAAACGTCTCGCTTGTAAAAAAGTACCAACCCCAGATACAAATAAGGCCATTGAAATAAGATAAGGTAGTTCACTACCCAGTCCTAATACACCACCAATAATTAACGCTGGCGTCGTGATCCCCACAAAACTGGCTAAGATATGCTGAAAAGCAGCAAATAACGCTTTTAGTGGTTCGGGACGATCATGTAATCCATATAACAAATCGTTTTTATTGCTTTCCGTGTTCATACCTACCTCAATTCAATTTGACAATAGTCTATCAATCAAAACTTCGTTAAAAGTCATGCTGTCCATTTGTAAATCTGTTACCGCAATAACGCTATAATAAAAATTATAACTACTAAATACTGTACACAAGATCGCAACCAAGTTGCAACAATGTTAAAACATAACAAATATGATAATGGCTAGAAGTAGGTAAGCTCATAGTTGAATAAATGAGGGGCTGTAAATAAAAAAGAACAAAATCAACAATATAAATCAAACACCCCGTTACATCTCATTTTTAACAAAAAGTAAAATAAATGTTAATTAAAACGATGAGGGTGTGATTATCTTTGATTAATATAGACTCGGAACAATAATGACAATGATTTCAGTACAATCCATACGGAAAATCAATACAATGATTTAGTCATTAGTAAAATAAGTTAAACGCTACGTCCGCTCATCCTTAGCCGTTTCCATCACCACCAAGGTCGTGATTGAGTTTACTTGGGGGATCTCGCCTAACACATCAGAATGAAAGCGCTTATAAGCAGTTAAGTCCGCAGTCTCGACGCGCAACAAATACTCACTGGCACCTGTAACATTGTGGCACTCGGTCACCTGCTTTACATCCATGATCTGTTCTTCAAAGCCACTTTGTGATTTTTTACTGTGGCTCGACAAACCAATCGTGACATAAGCAATGAAGCCAATACCTAATTTTTTGGCGTTAAACACAGCACGATAACCCTGAATAATGTCGGTACGTTCCAGTTCTTGTACGCGACGTAATGTTGCAGAAGCAGATAATCCAATCCGTTCTGCAAGGTCTACATTAGACAATCTGCCGTTCAATTTAAGCTCGCGCAATATTCTTTCGTCAAACCTATCCATAGCGACCATTCCTTGTGTATTTTCATTAATCAAAGCAAATATAGACACAAAATTTACCCCATACTAGCTTAAAATACAACTACACATAAAAACAACAATATGGATAAACATGGAATATCAACAACTTATAGCACTAATCACCTTCGCGTTTGTTTCAACCGTATCACCAGGGCCAAACAACATTATGCTAATGACATCAGGTGCGAATGTCGGCTTTATGCGTACTATTCCCCATATGCTGGGTATTACTTTTGGCTTTAGCTTGATGGTTTTTTTGGTTGGTTTTGGTCTGATGGGATTATTTACCGCCTACCCTGTTGTCCAACAGAGCTTACGTATCGTAAGTATGATGTATCTTGTTTATCTCGCGTTTAAGATCGCCAAAAGCAAACCAATGGTAAGCGAAGCGTCCGATTACACCCCGATGACATTTATGTCTGCTGCCTGCTTTCAATGGGTTAACCCAAAGGCGTGGACGATGGCTCTCACTGCAATCAGTCTCTATGCTTCATCGACGGCACAGCAAGATATTTTGATCGTATCGTTAATCTTTGGGCTTGTGAATGTGCCTTCCGTTAGCTTGTGGACTGCAGCAGGAAAAAAATTACAGACGATCTTACAAGTACCAGCTCGCATTAAGATATTTAATTACTGCATGGCAGGCTTGTTAATCGGATCAATTATACCGATGGTTTAATTTCATGTTGAAAATGATGAGGTATATACGGTGAGATAACGCTTGGTTTGTGGGTATCTTTACCCACAAACCAACGATGCTACCATACAGGGTATATTCTGCCAGAACGTTGTTTCCGTGTCAGGTACACAATCGCAGTACTCACTGCTACACCGATAAATACCCACTCCAAGGTAAACTGACTAATACTCAAGATACGATCAACATAGGACTCAATACTTGAATAATACAGATAAAATACAAAAGTTACGCCACTCTCAGTCAATATTAATAACGTTAAAATAGTCTGTACCATCAAATTTTGATATCTAGAATAATGGTTCAAATAAATCAAATAACAAACAAAAAACGAAGCGATCACAGGCTCAATAAAAGTCAGTGAAGCAATCACATCTACCTGCCATGGGTAAGGCACCTCTAAAACACCAGCTGAATCAGGGGACGTCAAATATGGCATCAATGGCTGAGTTATATCTTGAAACACAGGCTGAATAAAGAACAAAGACAGAACTGTAAAAATGATAACGACTAGAATAGCGATTACTTTATTGTTTAACATTAATGTTCGACTAATCACGTTAATGATACCTGTAGTCATTAAGGTAAGTAGCAGTTCAGGTAAATAGTTAGAAACCCATAAATACAGAAACTGTTGATCGACGGTGTAACCCGCTGTTAACGGCAAACGTATAAGTAGCTCTTGTAGAGCAGCCATCGTAATAAATAGTACAGCCCACTGACCGGTAAAACTTAACGACGTTTTCCATTCTTTA
>Ga0105355_10001754_pt1 | contig 19916 bp, 13 predicted proteins | sample GOMGulsemesocosm_2_FD_83508 | JGI IMG/M metagenome (GOLD analysis project Ga0105355, IMG submission 83508) | Methane-oxidizing microbial communities from mesocosms in the Gulf of Mexico - GOM9C Gulf of Mexico | ecosystem: Environmental > Aquatic > Marine > Cold seeps | place: Gulf of Mexico... | reverse complement strand
GGTAAACGTCGTGGCTTTGGTTTTGTTGAAATTGCAGCTAAGGATGCAGATTCTGCTGTAACTGCTTTAAATGATACTGAATTCCAACAAAGAACATTAAAGGTCAGAGAAGCTAAAGATCGCCCAGAGAAAACTGACGATAATATATAATTTTCTTCTTTTACAAATATGCTTACTCGAACGATATTAATAGTAAGCCGTGTAACCACAGGTTAAAGATATATTAAAAGGCTTCTAAATCTTATTAGAGGCCTTTTTTATTAGTAATGTGACCTTGAGTTGTTTGTTGATCTATTTCAACTAAGGGTAATTCCGATCGATAAGACATTGTTCCCTCTATTTAATTAAAGTCGAGATTACATTAGTTACTTACATACATTTGAACTAATGCTATTACCTTTACTTCAACGCACTAGTTTTCTAGTACCAAATTGACCAATCAATCGTTCACCTTCGAACAATCTAAAAATTCAATTTCTGCGTTAGATTTTACACGCATATTTAATCTATTTGTTATAGATTGCTAAGTTTATTCAATAAAAAGCCGAGTAATAAACTCGGCTTAAAAAGTTAAACTTAAATGAATATAGGGCTAGTTGCTATCACCCAACATCATCACTAAACTTTTTATTTGTGGCTTCACATGCGCTTTTTGAGCTAAACATTGCTTTAAGAAGTCTTTAGCTTTTACAAAGTTTCTATCTGCTCCAACTAAATCCGTTAGGCGCGGTTTCAAAAAACTATCTAAACGTTGGTTTTTAACTTCGTTGCAATCCCCTAAAAATAAATAGGGTGCATAACTTTGATAATTAGTTGGTAAGCCAGCAACGAGTTGTTCGAAATTCGAAGTTAACCAAGGCCACATGACCTTATCTAGTTCTTTCTTATTCACTAAGCCAAATAGAAAAGTAATTTTTTCGTTATCGCGAACATCAGGTGTGAGGCTGAAGTTAATTAAATCGTGTCCTATTTGTAAATCTTCTGTTGCAGTAAGGGCTGTTATTAATTGCCCCCTCATTGTGCCATCTGATGACTCTGTAAGATGTTTCATAATTGAAGCAACAAATGGTTGCCCTATCTCTTGTACAGCGACGGACATTGCCGTTGTCCTCAGTGCGGGAATTAATGCATCATCATGGAACTTTCCATCACCTTCGACGCCCTCGCCTGAATATCCTATATATTCGACAGCCATTGTTTTTAGCTTATCACGGTAAGTTTTATCTTTCGCAGTATTGGCCATAAATCCGATCAAACGCGTCCTTAATTGATTAGCATCCAAAGGATGACTCTTATCAAGTTCAGTATTGTCGATAAAACCGATACTATTTGCATTGGCTCGATATAGATCACCCGCCAAAGCTCTTAATAGAGGTTTTTCACTTTCATCTGCATAATTAATTAAGGTACCCAAAGTGCGTGTACCAGAGACTATAACTTCCCAAGAGTCTGCGGTTAAAGTTGAAGGGATAACGTCAACAACGTTTTGTACAGTCAAATCACCACTATTAAAGGCCGATCTCATGCTATCTAACACAGCATTAGCTTCCAAAGGATTAATCTTATGCAAATTAGCGAGTAGTTTTTGCCATCCCGTTGAGTCAAAATTAAAACGATAATAACCAGCAGCTTTAGCGTTAGGCATTACCCAGCTACCACAAGTTGCCCCATTCAAGCTTATTTTTTGACTCGCTTTGGAGATAACGTTGCATTGCTGTTTAATTTCACCATTAACCTCATAACTCATACAAGCAGGAATATTCCACAAAGTTTTGTTTTCGAACGAAGTTCCAAGTGGGGTATACCTTTCTTGTTCGACTATTAATATAGCTTGCTCGTTTTGACACGTTTGAGAAAACTTTAATATAGGAACACCCGCTTGTTCGACAAAGTTTCTAAATGAATTAACCACAGCTTTTGCTTTCTTAGGTTCTAGTACGCTGGCAATAGTTTCAAAGAAATCAATAGCTGTGGTATTGCCCCATGCGTATTTCCTCATGTACTTTTGCACACCTTTACGGAAGTTTTCTTTACCCATAAAGTTTTCGACCATAAATAAAACACCCGAACCTTTTTGATAGGTGATAGCATCAAATGCAGTGATGATATCGCCATTGCTTTTTATTGGATTTCTTATTTTTCGTGCCGAGGGTATGGAATCAGAATTCATCGCGCCTTTTGAGTTACCTATTTGCTCTCTTTGCCATTGTTCGCCAGGGAACCGACGTTCTAACGCAGTTGCAGCCATCCAAGTAGCAAAGGCTTCATTTAACCAAATGTCATTCCACCATACTGGTGTCACGAGGTTACCAAACCACTGATGCGCAAGTTCATGGGCTTGTACAGATATTGAAAGACGTTTTTGGTCAATAGAGGATTTTTCATTTAATAATAAAAGCTGTTCACGGTATGTTATAGCACCGGCATTTTCCATTGCGCCTGCAGCAAAATCAGGTACAGCTAATACATCCAATTTTCGATAAGGGTAAGCAACTTGAAAGTATTCTTCCAATGCTTCTAATACTGTTTGTGTTTGTGACAACGCATAGGCCAATTGATCGCCTTTACCTTTAGCGGCAATTCCACGTAAAGGAACAGCATAGTCTCTAACGGCTGTTGCTGGCATATCTGGTAATTCAACGACATCAAAATCACCAACGAAAAATGCCACTAAATAAGTTGGCAATGGTTTACTCGTTTCAAATGATACTTTTTTCCATCCTTCAGACATTTTTGTCGTTTTTGTTTCAGGCGAATTTGCAATAGCGACAAGATTTTCGGGAATGATTAGTTCCATGTCATAAGTCGTTTTAAATCTAGGTTCATCAAAGGAAGGAAAAGCTAAACGAGCAGAGATAGATTCCATTTGCGTAAAAGCATAATATTGTTCCCCATCTTTGACACGATGTAGACCTTCAAGATTTTCGTTGAACGGTGCAGTGTATTCAAAGGTGATTTTATAATCCCCTGCTGTTAGTGTTTCTTTTGAAACGACTTTCATAACACCTTCAACATCGGTATTTTTGGCAGCAACTTCAAAGACTTTGCCCTGATTATCAATTAATGCGATCGCATTGATCATTAATTCTTTGCCATTCAAGTAAAAATGAGAGGTAGCACTTTTAACAGCAAGATCAATACTCGCTTGGCCTGAGAATTTTTCATGCTCAGGATTTATTGTTAGTGATAATTGAGAATGTGTAGGTTCGACGTTTTCGGGAAGTTGCCCAGTAGGAACTCTCTCTGAAGCAAATAACTCAACCGCCAACAAGAAAGGGCTAATTAAGAGTAATATACTTAGCCTGTTAATTATTATTTTTTTTAGCATAGTAGTAACCTTTATTTTCTTTTATCTATCTAAACTATAGGGCTAATCGAAGTTGCGAATAGTTAGTCTATTTTCGGTTAAGTCGAAGTTTAGTGTTTGTTAATTTTTGTTACAAACATAACCATAAACATTAATATTTAACGCCAAGCAGATCACGAATAGATTGACAGATCTCGTCTATTTTATTAGCATCAGCTGGTGCGATGAATATGGTATCGTCACCTGCTAACGTGCCGAGTACCCCTAAAGACTCCCCCATACTATCTAACATGCGAGAGATCAACGGAGCCCCACCTATGCCCGTTTTCAAGATTATTTGCATCCCATTATGTTTAACGCTCAAGACCACAGATTCTATCGCCTGTTTCGATTTAGGCACAGACAGTTCATCAGGAAGAATATAGATCATTTGATTTGAAGTATTACGCGTTTTAACGGCACCAAGTTTAGACAATAACCGAGAAATTTTAGCTTGAGACATATTGGTAAAACCTTGCTTAGATAAAGCGTCTGCCAATTGTCCTTGCGAGCCATAAAACTGCTCTTTTAATAACCCTTTAAAAGCAATAATTAAGTCTGATTCTTTTCTTTTTCGGTTTGTCGTCATTTAAATGATCTCTTTTTTATGATTATTGCTATTATGACAATAAAAAGGGCTGATGTAACAGCCCTTTTTTAAATCACTTATAAGTAGAAGTATGTTAGGTCATTTATCAAACCAAAACTTTACGCCTTTGTTCTTCAATACCCATAGCCAATATAAAAGGTTCTTCTTTTTGCATGGCAATAAAATCACTTTTATTCGTTAAATCTAACCACTGCTGTTTAATTAAACTTTGTGCGACGGCTCCTCCTAATGTTGCACCAGGACCTAAAATAATTAATTTGTCTGGTGCATATTCTTTTATCGATACCTCAATGGCTTTACTAAAATTGTAAGGTGCCACTACTTGTGTCCCTAATGTATAGTCATATAGAGCATCGGTATCACAACTATGAGGTTGCCAACTATTACCTAAACCATCAACCAAAGGTATTTGTGGCTGATCAAACAGTCCAGCTGATAATGTTGACTTCGCTTTCGTTGAAACATCCTTAAGTAAGGGCGTGTGGAATGCGGCATGGTTAAATAAATTCATCGGATATCTGTCTTGTATTATCGGTAGTTTTTGCTCTAAAGCTTTTAAGCCTGCTTTATTACCACCAAAAACAACATAACCGCCTAAATGAATTGAAATATGAACTTCACTACCTGTTTCTTTGTTTACCTCCATTAACCACTGGTTAATCTGCGCGTTTATTTCTTTATTTTCTTGCCAATTCTCATCGGTAATAGGATAGATCATCTGTCCTCCTACTACGCCATCAGTCATCATAGAACCCATGGTATTAATTAATTCTATCGCAGCTTTAGGTTTCAAGGCTCCTGCAACTGCCAACGCAATATACCAACCCATTGAATTACCAGTGACAGCGACTATTTCATATTCTTCTCTGTCTATCGATTCAAAATCTGCCATAGCACAGGCATAAATAAGTGCGGAAGCATTCTCACCTGCCGTATGTAAGCGCATACTATACTTATCAAGACCGTCAAGTTCACTGATGGCTACCTGCCCTTTTGTTAGTCGATCTTCGTCAATAAGTGCCACTAACTCGGGTTTATCGGCATGCAAGCGTTTTAAATATCCTAATTCTTCTTTGTTATACGTGCCACGTCCGGGGCAAATAACTACCGCTCTTTTCTTCATTATTCGCGTCCTTTATTGTCTTTTAGTTTAACCAAATTCATCGCTGAATTTACAATACCGTCTACTGAAGGTAAAACATGATATGCAGCTCCACCTAATGGTATAAAACTGTCTTCTGCTGTAATGCGTTTAATATTTTGCAAAGTACTTTCTTGAGCCTTATTGTTTGATTCTACCAATAAGGTCACTAATGCCTCACTTATAGAGCCCGTTTGGCGACATTCGTCAACAATTAAGATATTTTCACATTGGTTGGCTTGTTCGATAATGCCTTTTTCATCTAAAGGCGCTAACCAGCGCAAGTCTACCACCCGGCAATTTATACCTTGTTCTTGTAATATTTTTTCAGCCTTCCTAGAAAGATAATAACCATTACCATAGGTAATAATACAAAGGTCCTTACCTTCGCCATAGGTACTGACAGTTAGCGCTGTTTCGGCAGCTTCTTTGCTCGGTTGTTTATATTCTGATGTCCACAATCCATCACCATCTTGATACAAATCTTTGGTCATATACAAAGCAATTGGCTCGAGAAAAATCACCATGCGTTGTTGTTCGCGAGCTAATTGTACACTGGTGCGCATCATATCAACGGCGTCCGCGCCATTTGATGGACATGCCATAATTAAACCTGGAATATCACGAAATACAGCAAAAGAATTATCGTTGTGAAAATGTCCACCGAAACCTTTTTGATAAGCCAGACCAGCGATTCGAATTACCATTGGGTTAGCATATTGACCATTAGAGAAAAACGGTAAGGTTGCCGCTTCACCTCGAATTTGATCTTCCGCATTATGTACGTATGCGAGGAATTGAATTTCAGGAATAGGTAATAGACCATTTTGTGCCATTCCGATGGCAAGACCTAAAATTGATTGCTCGTCCAATAAGGTATTTATTACGCGATTTTTTCCGAATTGTTTAGATAACTTAGCAGTGACATTATAAACACCGCCCTTTTTAGCAATATCTTCACCACACATCACTATATTTTTATTTTCAGCCATTAAATCCAATAACGCCCAATTCAATAGTTTGGCCAAATGCTGTTTCTTTTTTATATTATGTTTTTCATGACTGAATAAAGCTTGGCGTTGTTCTGAACTCACCATTTGGTGGTATTTTTTGCTTTGTGTTACGGGAAGTATTGGCGGCACTATACTTTCTTTTACTTGCTCTGCCGTTTCAAGTTTTGCTTTACTTGCTGCTTGTTCGGCAATACAGGCAATGCGTTGTTCAATATCCTGATAAATTTTAATTATTTGTTCCGTTTCAAGAATTTCATTTTCCAATAAAATTCTTGCCGTGTGCAATAGCGGATCCTGAAACTCTGCCGCCTCTATATCAGCTAGTTCTCGATAAACAAATTCGGCATCTGAACCTGCATGACCTAACAAACGAACCGTTTTTACATGTAAAAATACAGGCTTGCGCTGAATACGAGCGAGTTCCTCTGCTTTTTTAGCGCATTGATAAGTCTCGAGAATATTCAAACCATCGCAATATAAATAAGTTATGCCCGCACGGTTTTTATAATTAGCAGCAATCCACCCATCAGGCGTAGAGGTTGAAATACCAATACCATTATCTTCACACACATAAACAATCGGCATGGGGATTGATTGGTATGCCGCCCAAGCCGTACTATTGATAGCACCTTGGGTGGTCGAATGGTTTGAAGACGCATCACCGAAATTGCATATGACAATACTGTCATCAGGCATATGTGTCGAATTTGAATCAGAGCTACCACTAGCTTGTTCACTTGCTAATCCTAAACGTTCAACGAGTGGCACGCTAAAAGCTGCGCCCATTGCCTTAGGTAAATGCGACGCTATGGTGCTGGTTTGTGGGGGTATGGCTAACGCTTTACTACCCAATACTTTATGACGACCACCAGAGATAGGGTCGTCTTTTGAAGCGGCAAAAGATAATAACATATCGTACAGAGGGGTTTGACCTGGCACTTGTTTACTACGTTGTATAACAAAAGCGCCACTTCTGTAGTGCAAAAATGCCATATCAGTTGGACGAAATGCTTTAGCATAAGCCGCATTTCCTTCATGACCTGAACTACCTATAGTATAAAAGCTCTGCCCTTTTTTTTGCATAATGCGTGATTGCAAATCTAAATGACGACTCATCACTTGAGTCTCAAAAAGATCAATAACATCTGCAGAAGTTAAGCCGACATCACTAGGGGAAAGCGTACAAGACGATGTTGGTAGATTTTCGGTACGAACGAAATTGATAAAATTTTCTTTTACCAATAAATTACGATCTGACATTAGAACTCCACAAAGAGGTTTAAAGAAAAAAGGCGCTTTATAATGAGAAAACAACCTTTTCATCTGACCGCCACTAAAGTGGCATAGTAGGAAATGAACGACTGTTCAATTAATAAAAAGCTTGTAAGCCCGTTTGCGCTCGCCCTAAGATCAATGCATGAACATCGTGCGTACCTTCATATGTATTGACCGCTTCCAAATTCATCACGTGACGAATAACATGAAACTCATCACTAATGCCGTTGCCGCCATGCATATCACGAGCAATCCGGGCAATATCTAATGCTTTGCCACAAGAATTTCGCTTAATCAAAGAAATGGCTTCCGGGGCCAAAGTCCCTGCATCCATCATTCGACCTACTTGTAAGCAGGCAAATAATCCTGTGGTGATTTCAGTTTGCATGTCAGCCAATTTTTTCTGAATTAACTGTGTTGCCGCCAAAGGACGACCAAATTGTTCACGGTCAAGTGTATATTGACGAGCTGCATGCCAACAAAACTCAGCAGCACCTAAAGCTCCCCAAGCAATCCCGTAACGCGCTTTATTTAAACAGCCGAAAGGTCCTGATAAACCTTTAGCATTAGGCAGCATGTTTTCACTAGGAACAAAAACATTGTCCATTACAATTTCGCCGGTGATCGACGCACGAAGAGAGAATTTACCCTCAATTTTAGGTGCACTTAGCCCTTCCATACCTTTTTCTAATACAAAACCACGAATAACTCCGTCTAATTTTGCCCAGACAACAAAAATATCAGCAACAGGAGAGTTAGTGATCCACATCTTAGTTCCCGTAACTCGGTAACCGCCCTCTACAGGTTCTGCGCGGGTCAACATGCTTGCTGGATCAGAGCCAGAATTAGGCTCAGTTAAGCCAAAACAACCTATATGTTCGCCAGAAGCCAATTTAGGTAGATACTTCATTCTTTGTTCTTCGCTGCCATAGGCATAAATTGGATGCATAACTAAAGACGATTGCACGCTCATTGCACTACGGTAACCGCTATCAACGCGTTCAACTTCACGCGCAACTAAACCATAAACAACATAATTTACGCCTGCACAGCCATATTTTTCTGGCAAAGTTGCACCTAATAAACCTAATGCACCTAGCTCTTTCATGATTTCAACATCAAAAACTTCGTTCCTATTAGCTTCTAAAACTCGAGGCATCAACTTTTCTTGACAGTATTGATGCGCACTATCGCGGATCATACGTTCCTCTTCACTCAGTAGTGAATCAAGTAAAAGTGGATCTTCCCAGTTAAATGTTGGTTTTTGAGCTGAAGTTGTCATGAAAAAACACCTTAAATGTATTGGTTAATTTTAATAAAATAAATAAGTGCTTAGAGAGTAAACAAAATCCAGCCAAAGTTAAAATATGCTTTTCCTTTACCAGCTATAGCTATAAACTATACTAAAGGCGTTTTTGTCAGGTAGTGAGATATTATGGATTTAAGAAGTTTGCAGTATTTTGTCTCTGTTATAGAGCAACAGAGCTTTAGTGGTGCAGCAAAAGCGAACTATGTTGCTCAACCTTCAATTTCCGCGGCAATAGCTCAATTAGAACAAACATTAGCGACTACGTTATTTATCAGACATGCCCGAGGTGTAAAAGCCACGAGCTCTGGAAATCGTCTTTACCCTTTAGCAAAGCAAATGTTAGGACAAGCGGAAGCAATTAAGACCATTTTTACCGATGAAACCATTAAACAGCCATTTTATTTGGGAGTAACTAAAGGCCTTGGCGTTGAACGTATGAGCGCTCTATTAAAAGACTTTACTTCAGCACAAGAATTGATGGAGCTAACTTTAGTTTCACAAAATGAGACTTGCGATGGCCGAATTATTATCAAGGAAGAATTAAGTGAAAGTGAAAACTTCATTTCATTATGGCAGGAAGATTATTTGCTCGCCCTCCCCTATAACCATGTTTTATCGTTGAAGGAAAAAATCACCTTTGCTGATTTAGATGGTTTGCCCTTTATTCAAAGAATTCCGTGTACCGCTTGGACCTTGCTAAATGAAACCTTAACCTTGGCAGGTGTAACATTAGACGTCAGAGCAAAAATTCAAACCATAGATTATGCTTTGGGGTTAGTGCATGCAGGATTAGGTGGCGCTTTATTACCTGCAGCACCAGAGATTTTAGGAAAATTTGAAATTGTTTTCCGTCCAATAGAAGGTTTAAGGTTAACGCGAGAAGTAGTCTTTGCTTATCAACAAAGTACAGAAGTTATAGAAAGTTTGAAGAGTTTAGTGTTGAAACATCGCCAATAAAATAGCCTTTTTTTCTAAATTTTTTGCTGGCATTTAATCTCCATTGAACTAGTATTAAAAGATAAGTAAAAATAAATAAATAAATTTTAATTCGCTCTCGGTCTCCTAATTTATGGATAAAACAAGCACATTCAACAAGATAAAAATTGCTCTGACTTTATCTTGCTTGTTAATTGTTCTTTTGTTTAATGCAAATGCATTTGCTGCAGACAAAAAACAAGATAAAAAGCATCATATCGGTGCTTTTCTTGGTGTGCTTGATAATTCTGAAACTGATACCGTGGTTGGTATTGAATATGAATTTAAATTTGACAAAAACTGGGGTGCAGGTGTTGCATATGAAGACGCCAATAATGCACACAATGGCGCTGGTTCAAGTTCTGCCATAGGCTCTGTTTATTACCATCCTGCAGCTGGGTGGCGTTTTGGCGTTGGCGCCGGTAGTGAAAAAGTTGGCGGCCCTATTTCTAATACTGAAACACTTTACCGCGTTGGAGTCGCATACGAATTCAATGTGGGTGGTGTCGGCATTGCCCCATCTTTTAGCGTAGATAAAGTCGACGGTGAAACCGCCAATGTTTATGGTGTAGCGGTCGTTTATTCTTTTTAGCTATTTCTTTTCAAACATTTATTTTAAACATTTCCTCTTTTAATTAAATATTAAAAATACCAAATGACTTAATCAATTCATTTGGTATTTAACCAACCGCTTTGTACTGTTTAGTTATCTCAATGATTTACGTCTAGTAAGAATCAATAAAATAAAAGTTAGCAATCCAAAAGCTCCCCCTCCCGAACTAGAAGTAGAGCTATCTTTCAAAGGAGTAGGTTTTGCAGATATAGTGAATGTAACACTCGATTCGACAACCCCACCATTAGAATCACTCACATCAAAAGTAAAGCTATCACTACCACTAAAGCCAACTGTTGATTGATAACTAAAATTACCACTTTCATTGAGAGTTAACGTACCGTGGCCAACATTGGTAGTAACAGTATAAGTTAAAGTATCACCATCAATATCTGATCCAATTATTGTTGCCGTTAACACCGACTCAGATACACCTGTTAATGCCATACTTTCAACCACGGGAGCATCATTTACAGCTGTGACAGATACATTCACAGTCTTATTTACGTTTACCAAGCCATCCGTTACTGTTACCACGAAACTATCAGTACCATTAAAGTTATCATTCCCTTGATAGGTATATGAGCCAGAAGTACTTATAGTAACCTGTCCATGTATAGGGTCTGATGAGATAATATAATTTAATAGATCACCATCAATATCTGAAGAACTTGCTTGACCAACAGTTTGGCTGTCTTCATCTAACGTTAAATCTTCAACATTAAGTTCAGGTGAATCATTTACGCCATTAACAATAATGGAAACTACACCGTGCACAGGAGGCGCAACACCATCTGAAACAGAAAAAGTAAATTCATCTTCACCATTATAGTTTTCTATCGCTTGGTAAGTATAAGAACCGTCAGACTTTAAAATCAGCTCGCCAGAACTAGTGTCGTTAATCAATTGAAACTCTAGTGAGTCGTCATCAATATCAATAGTATTTAATGACGTTTCTAAAGCTGTATCTTCATTAACTTCAACTACATTACCTAGAACTTCTGGTGCATCGTTAATCGCGTTAATAGTAATGCTAATTTCTTTTTCACTGTCTCCACCATACTGGTCAATAATCTTTACTTTAAAGCTGTCTTGACCATTAACATTTTCATTTGGTTGATATTCAACCATGCCCGACTCATTTATAGAAACACTGCCTTTTGTGGCTGATAGGGTAATTTCGAAAGTTAAGGTATCTTCTTCTAAATTGATAAAGGTTAATTGATGTGATAAATCAGTATCTTCATCCGTTGATATACTTGTAGTTGTTATTATAGGTGCTTCATTAACAGAGAAACGCTTTAGTTGTCCATAGTTTGCAATGACAAAAGTTTTGTTTTGCATTATGGCATCTTGGGGGAAGTCGATTAATGCTTTATTTGAGCTATCAAGTAAACTTGCATTCTCTGGATCCGAAATATCAATGATGGCTATACCTTCATTAGAGCTTGGAATAAAGAGCCAAGATTTGTAAATTCCTACTCCGTTCACATTGTAACCAGGAAAGTAAACATCAGTGGCTAACTTGGGGTTGTGTAAATCAGATATGTTCCAAACAGACAAATTTTGATCTCTAATCACATAGAGGTGATCACCAACAATTTCAACTTCAGTTATCCAATTGTCTTCGCCTAATTGTCCAATAACTTGCAACTGAAGGCTATCATCTTGATAGAAGTGATAAAGCCCTTTAACAGTACCGACGAAAAAATGATTATCTTTCATTGCCATAGATGTACTTTGTTGACTTTTTGCCTCCGTAAAAGTTGCTGTATTGATATCGTTTACTTTTGTCGGGGTTATAGCCGTAGGTAAGTCGAAATTAGTGACATTTTTTAGGCTTCGAACATGCATCTCTTCATCTATATTGATGATCTGTTCAACTTGACTGCCGGCAGTACTATGACTAAAAGATCCAACGACATAAACGTTATTTAAGTCAGATATGTCATTTATCACCATATTACTTGAATACATTAATTGATCTTTTAACGCAACAGCAGAAAAAGTAGTAGCGCTACTTTTGTATACGGATTCTAATGTGTCACTACTTACATCAAATAAATGCAATGACTCACCTGCTAATGCTAGTAAATCACCAGAAACAGATAAGTCTTTAGCCATGACTGACTCACTGTAAAAACTACTTTGTGTATAATTTCTAATTCCTTGAATACTCTCTGAACTACTTATATAAGAATATTCACCAATATTTGTTAAATGATAATAACCTGAGAAAACGCTAGGAGACTGAGAAGTGAGTACAGGTTGACTTGGAGTTGATAGATCAAAAGAATATAAATAAAATCCTAGTACATTCAAGGTTGTTCCGTTTACTTCCATTGCACTTATAGAATAATTTGAAGTTGCAGTTGTCGTTTTGATGACCTGATTTACATTAGAAAAATCATAAGAGATAATTGATTTTTTGTCTGCAAAATAAACTGTATTACCTAAAACAGGGATGTTATCGATATGAGAGTGCTCTTGCTCGTCTGAATAAAGCTCAACCAAAAAATTATTTTCATCTAAAGATAATAATTTCGTTTTCCCATAGGTCGCTACCACCAAATTTTCTTCTGTTAAGGCTAAATAAATACTATTGGTAAATAAATTAGCAACAAGAGGAACAGACCTATTTAATATTGGCTGATTTCTATCGCTGATATCATAAACACTCAACATGACATCATCTTGACCAACGATAAATAATGTATCTCCTTTAATAACAAAATCTTGCCAATAGTTACTTTGCCCATAAATAATAGTGGTCACAATTAATGGGCTTTCAATATTTTCTATATCAATAATATAGAAATTTTTCCCCGTCATAACGTAGAGATAGTTATCTACCTTTCTTAATTGTTTTATTGTTTCATTACTTGGAATAGTAATTTTTGTTTTTTTCTTTGCTAAAAGAGGATTTGATAAATCAAGAACCAAGACCCCATCTGATGCGACAAAAACGTTGGTCCCATCATTGACCATTAAACTATAACTTTTATCTCCCCATGTATCTAAAGGAACCAAATTAAGTTGATTAGCAAGTGACGACAATGAAAAAAATAAAACTAACATAGTAAAACAAGATCTTAAAAACACGGCATACCCTTTTTTTTATTGTTATTTCGATATTTGCCGAATTATAAGTTGTTATGACTAAATTGTTAACCCTTTGCTACTTTTTTGCTTAAAAAATAGCAAAGATAGTATAAAGTTATATTTACAACCAACTCTATATCATTGACGATAAAGGACTTTACCAAATAGAAAATAATTATATTTAATTTCGATGACGCATTTAATTATGCAATGCAACTTATAGACAACTTCGACGCAATTAAAGATGACAAAGTCACAAAATTACTACCACTCATTCATGAGTCAGTTAAGCAAAGAATGATATTCGATGAAAGTTATCGACCAAACTCTTTAAAACATATTGAATATAGAGTTCTTCAAGTATCTTCCTTGATGACATCTTAGAGGATCAGAATTGCTTAATGTAAGTAGCGTGTTGTAAAAAAGACTGAATATCTGCCTTATATGATCTGCCAGAAATGCAGCTATCACCGTTATTAAAGACAAACATGTACGTTTCGTTATTTTGATAATGTACTTTTTCAAGATGTAAACAATTGACCATAATTCCTCTGTGCACACGCAAAAACTGCAAAGGTGTTAGCTTATTTTCGAGGGTATTCATACTAGTACGATATAGGTAATGGCCATTTTGCAAGTTGAGTGAAACGTAATTACCCTCAGATTCAAGCCAAAATATATCATCTGAATGAACAACTTTAATTTGACCTTTTTCTTTGATAACAAAATTTTCTCGGTAGGGTGCTACTTGCTGTTCATAATCACCAAGCAAATTACGTAACTTGTCGTTGAATGTATTACTAATACGGCCTTTAAACTGTAACAAAACCTTGTCTATCGCCATAGCAAACCTTTGTTTATCTAAGGGTTTTAGCAGATAATCTATCGCATGATGATCAAAAGCTGCTAATGCGTACTGGTCAAACGCAGTGACAAAAATAATAAATGGCATGTTGGCAACGCTTACTTGCTGCAAGACTTCAAAACCGCTCAATCCCGGCATTTGAATATCTAAAAAAATAAGATCAGGTTGACGACTCTCTATTTGTTCAATCGCCTCTAGCCCATTTTTACACTCTGCGATAACTCTTATTTCTGGGTGTTTTCCCAGCCAATGAATGATCCTTTGACGAGCCAATGGCTCATCATCAATAACTAGAGTTTTAATGTCCATTGATTAACTCCCATTGTTGATAAGGTAGACTAATGATAACTTTGAAACCTTGTTGATAGGCGGATTCTATTTTTAAATTGGCTTTAGATGGGTACAAATGTTCTAAACGTGTTTGCAAACTTTTTATGCCAATACCAGGATTTTGCATTATATAGTCAACATTACTAACGCCCCGACCATTATCTTCAACTGTCAATATCAGCATTTTATTTTCTACGCGGCTAGAAATTTTGATCATCACAGGCTTCGATGTTGCCGACATGCCATGTTTTATCGAGTTTTCTACCAAGGGTTGCAATAACAAATTAGGGATCTTTGCATTTAGGCTATCGTTACTTACATCTATAACAGGATTTAATCTGTCACTAAATCGCGCACCTTCTATTGCTAGATAATCATCTATATAATTCATTTCTGTTGCTAGTGAAATAAACTGTCGCTTACTACTATCAAGCATAGTGCGCATCAACTGACCAAGCTTCGAGATCACCTGCTGCGCTTTTTCTATGTCTATGTCCATTAAGCTTGAAATGGAATTCAAGGTATTAAAAAAGAAATGTGGATGCAATTGCATCTTTAAAGCATTTAACTCTGCGTTAGATAGTTGTTGGTTTAACAGGCTAAGTTCTAGCGCCTGTTGCTGTTTATCACGATAGTTGTTGACGGCCATAATCAAAACTTGCATCACAATTAATTGCATCAAACTAGGTATAGTGCCTCTGATCACCCAAGCAATAGTATGCTCACCAAAAGCATTCAGCCAGAAACCATTTAATATCTTAGTATAAATAATATAAATCACCACTGAGCCGTAACGATGAAGACTAGCAATCAAAATACTCGCGAATAGGCCAATAAAAACTCTAACAAGTGTTGATTGATTTAATTGAACAATTCGATTAAATAATGCTGAAATCATTGGCAATAATATCGCCCATAATAGCCAAGTAATAAAATTATTGGCTATCTCATAACTCCAAGCAAAGAGTGTACCTTTAGAATCGCTATTATGATGGGTTACCCAATTATTGAGCACGAATAAGGCGGCAATAAAAATTGCCGTAGCAACCAACGCTTGGGGCGACAAGGGAATACTGTAGCGTTTTTGCACAAAAACCTCAGTTTAGGGATTTAATTGCCCTATAGTGTGGCAGATTTTTGCTCAAATTTGAATGCTGTACCGTTGACGCTAATCACCAATTTTGTCATTGGTCACTTATGATTATTTTTCCTAAACGAAGCTAGTTACTATTCAGCGGTAATCCATAAAAACTAGGGATCAATTAAATGATATATAACAGTAAAAAATATTTACAATCTACAGTGTTAATTACTTTAATGGCATTAACTCCATCAAGCATGGCAATTTTAGATAATGGCATGACATATTCACCCGATGGAGAATCCATCCTATTCCATAGTTACCGCGATAAGGCAGGAGAGTTATGGTTGATGGATAAAAATGGCAAAAATAAACGAAAAATCACCGAAGGAAATAACCATGACCGATGGCCACAATACAGTTCTGACGGAAAAAAAATAGTATTTATCTCACGTCGTGATGGAGATTGGGAAGTATTCTCTGCCAATAGTGATGGTAGCGATATTAAGCAAATCACTAACAATGATGTTAGTGATTTAGGCGGTACTTTTTCTCCCAGTGGTAACAAAATTGTCGTAGCAACAGTTAGAAAAGAAGGACCTTTTATGGCCGATTTGGTCATGATGAATAGCGATGGAACTCACCCTGTCAAAATAGTAGAAAATGGTCTTTGGCCTAATTGGTCAAGAGATGGTAGTACTATTATTTACGGTCATGCTACCGGTGAAAATAAGTTTGATATCTGGGCTTACAATGTAGCCAATAAAACCACTAAAGCTCTTACGTCTGATAATGGCAAAAATTTCGGAGGTACCCCCTCAGCAGATGGAAAAAGTGTGACATTTGTCTCTAATCGAAGTGGTGAATTTATGGTGTATAAAATGAATATAGACGGCACTAAACAAGTACCTCTTGGCATAGCAGCCAAAATGGACAGCAAGCCATCTTTATCACCAGATAATAAACAACTCATTTGGGCAAATAATAAATTTGGTGGTGATGATATTTTCTCACAGACATTGGCAACGGGAGAACATAATAATCTTACTCCGAATTCATCTTTTGACCGTTACCCTGATATTTCGCCCAATGGAGAAATATTAATCACATCAAAAAAAGACGGCAATAGTGAACTTTATTTGCTAGACAATCGAGGAAAAAGCAGTCGATTAACGAAAAACGACTCCAATGATGAAAGTGGAAAATGGTCACCCAATGGTAAAGACATAGCTTTTGCTTCCAATCGTAATGGCGGAGTTAGTAATATTTTTATAATGAATAGTAAAGGGAAAAACATTCGACAAATAACCCATTTTAAAACTGATGCACAACTATCCGCTTGGTCATCAGACGGTTTATCTTTGTATGTAATGTTAGGTGCGTGGGACAATCAAAGAATAATAAAGGTGGATGTAAGAACTGAAAAACAACAGCAATTATTACACTCTGATGCATCAACGATGGAACCAACATTTTCTGCCGATGGCAAATATGTGGTGTATGCCAAAGGTCAAGGGAGAGACTATGATTTAATCAAACGAGATCTAAATAATGATTCTGAAATAACGTTGGTGGACACCGATGGTTGGGATTTTTCACCTAATTTTTCACCTGATGGCAAACATATTGCTTTTGCCTCTAATCGAGATGGTGAACTGGAGATTTTTGTCATGGACAGCAATGGCGATCATATCCGCCAACTCACCGATAATTACCGTAGAGACATAAACCCTCAGTGGGCACCAGACGGACAGACATTGGTATTTGATTCTAATCGTTATGGTAATTTTGAACCGTTTTCAATTGGTTTCGATGGCAAGGCACTTAAACGACTAACTAAGTAATTACGACTGCCTAATGAGTACTCGCTAATATCACTTCTTTTTGTGAACCTGCTAACATTAAATCAAATTATGCTTACAATTTGGTTTAATGTTGCTCTTTAGCTTGTAGCTTTACCAAGTAACTTAAACCCAATGTCTCTAAAGCACCATATAACGTATGTCAACATACTCATGTAGATACCTCGTCACTGCCAATAAATTTACACTTTTTAACACTTTTCAACACAATAGCTACATTTGTATTACTGAATTAAACACGCATAAGACTAACAATAGCGATATATTCATTGATTACGGAAAACCTATGAAAAATTTAGTTGTAGCAAGTGTTGGTATTATTTTAATAGCGCCTATAGTCCAAGCGTTTGCTTTTGAGGAGGGGCAAGTTAGCCCGATTGAAACCATAGTGGTCGAAGGGCAACGCAATCAGGCAAATACTGAAGTCACTGTAGCGACTGAAAAGCTGTTACGTATTGCTGGTTTAGATCACGACCCATTAAGTGCCGTTTATAGTATGCCTGGTGTCGTTTATGCTGGAGGTGACGACGGCGGCGAACCTGCTATTCGGGGCTCTTCTCCTGATGATAATGCTTTTTATATAGATGATATGCCCGTCAGTTATATTTTTCACTTATTTGGTGACAGCATATTCAATGAAAATGTTGTTCAAGATTTTTCTCTACATCCAGCGGCTTTTGGTAGCCAATTCGGCGATGCAATAGGCGGTGTGTTTGATATAAAACTGCGAGATCCTCGTAACCAAGAGTTATCAACAACTGTTGACTTTAGCTTGCTGAAAACAGGAATAATGGTAGAAAGTGGTGTTGGCGAAGATCAAGCATTTTATCTATCATATCGCCGTAGTTTGCTGCATTTATTCCTACCTGAAGGTGAAGAAGATGAAGGGTACACTATCTTCAAAGCCCCTGTCAGTGACGATTATCAAGGCAAATATCAGTGGTTAATTGGTGACAATCATAAACTAACATTTACAGCTACTGGTGCCAGTGACGTTGGAGGGTTAAACATTTCTAGCGCATCAGAAGCCGGTAGAGTCGATCCTGATGTTATTGGTGATTTAAAAATACAAAGTCAATTCGATAGTCAGGGCATTTCTTGGCAATATTTTGGCGATGAACAAAAAATCATGCATGTTAACTTAGGGCATACTTTGAAAAAGTCGAAGGAGTCATTTGGCCAAGGACAATTCATCGATATTGAAGAAGATATTGTCGACTTACGTGCGTTATATCAAGTCAATTGGATTGAAAATCATCAACTGATAGTTGGAGCGGATTTAAAACAGACCTCTACAGATTACACTTTCGACGCGATTCTTTATTACTGTACTGATCACGATGTAGATTGTGAAAGTAAAAAGGGGGCTCGTTTACAAGATAAAGATAGTTTAAATAACAAAGATTTCGCGTTTTATTTTAACGATATTTGGGCGATAAATGACAGTTTTGAAATGGAATTAGGTGTTCGAGCTGAACATAATGATTATACCGAACAAACCTTTGTTCATCCTAGAATGTCTCTAAATTGGTTTGCCAATGATGATTTGGTGGTTAGAACTAAAATAGGTACTTATAGCCGATTTCCTGATATAGACACTGTGTTGCGCAAAATAGGTAACCCAAAGTTAAAGTCACCCAAAGCCACTCACTATTCAGTCGCATTTGAATATCAAATGAATGCCTTATGGCATAGTTCGATAGAAGTCTACTATAAAGATATTAGTGATCTTGCTCGGTCTTTAGACGCAGATGATGTTAATAGTGACCTGCATTACTCAAACGACCTTACAGGTAACGCTAAAGGATTAGAATGGGTAGTACGAAGAGAGGAGCAAGACGGCTGGTATGGCTGGGCTTCTGTAAGCTGGTCGAAAAGCGAAAGAACTGATGAATTCATCCAGAAAACTACCGAATACTATCTAGACACGCCTATTTTGGCTAATGTAGTCGCCAATTATAAACTCAATGATCGATGGGATTTTGGCCTGCGTCTTTCGATTAGAAGTGGCGCCAAATACACACCAATTATCGGAATACATGACAACCCAGATCATCAAGGACATTACCTGCCAAGCTATGGGGAGCTGAACTCGAAAACATTACCGACTTATCAACGCCTAGATTTACAGGCAAATTATAAAACGAGTTATTGGGGACAAAGTGCCGAATGGTCTTTCGCATTACTAAATGCTTTGGGAAGCGATAATATTTCGGGTTATTACTTTGCGCCTGATGGTGAAGAGACCTTGAAGGATTATAAAATTGAAGGGGAAAAAGGCATGGAAATGTTTCCTTCAATAGGTTTAAAAATGCAATTTTAGCAAAGTAGTTGCTGGCTTTATTTAGCGCTACCTAGAATTTAAATATCATTACGATAAATTATAAATTGAAT
>Ga0105355_10001752_pt1 | contig 19923 bp, 10 predicted proteins | sample GOMGulsemesocosm_2_FD_83508 | JGI IMG/M metagenome (GOLD analysis project Ga0105355, IMG submission 83508) | Methane-oxidizing microbial communities from mesocosms in the Gulf of Mexico - GOM9C Gulf of Mexico | ecosystem: Environmental > Aquatic > Marine > Cold seeps | place: Gulf of Mexico... | reverse complement strand
TCTATTTATACAATCATATAAACCTAAATATATGCCATCGTCCCCTTTTGAAAAACTTAAAAAGTTAGAAGAATATGATCACCCGTTTGATTTTTATTCTCAAAAATCTCACTTAATTAAGCAAGTTCAAGCTTATGATTTTTTAGCCTCATTTGATTACTCAATACTACCAGATAAGGTATTAACAGAGATAAAATCAGAAATAAAGTCAAAGTATTCATACAATTACTCCGGCCAAAAGCGTTATATCTTAAAAAAAGCTAGAAAATATATAAATTGATTTATCACCCCGCACTAAATCTCTTTAGCAACTTTAAGACGCAATGTGTTCAGGTACAAATGAAAATGCAATAGCGACTTATCGTGTATCTGTCCTATCTTTTCAATGCCGTTTATATACAAACAAGGACTCTGTTTTAATCATAAATTAATAAGGACTTTGAATAACATGACAAAATATATAACGTCTATAGCTTTGCTTTTGCTATCACTGTCAGCTTTTGCTGCAAGTGACTATGTTTGCAAGCACAAAACAGGTGATGATGTTTATTATGGTCACAATATTGTGTTGGTTGAAGTGGCTTCAAAAGAGATTACAGTATCTGCTTATAGTGATATGAAGAAAAGTCAAAAATATCAGTGGATATATAAGGTTACTTCTAACTATGACCTTGGTATCCGAGGTCAAATAGATTACCCAAATCCATTAGCTGCAACTCTAGCCAGTGATATCTATATTATTAATAGACCAGGAAAGCTTTTTGCTTATGTTGTCGGTACAAATGCAGGGTCTGCGACAACAGAGACAGCAGTCATGGATTGTATTGTTCATGACTGAGTTACCCCAATTTGCCATTTAAACTTAGACATAGGTGTTTATCGAAATGAAATGGGTTCAACCAAAAAGATACAATAATTATACATTTTCTCATGAAGAAGATGGAAAGAGTAAAATTAAAAAGCCTCTAATTTGGGCTGTAGTATTATGTTTGCTATTTGGTATTGCTGAGGCAGAGTCGTTTGATGACTTTGTACTTAGATTTTTTATAGCCGTCGGTGGTGTAGTTTTTGCCGCGGCTCTTCTATGGTTTATTTCACTAGAGAGAATAAAAGTCGAGATAACAGATACTTCATTTTATTGCTATACAGGAGCTGCAATATTTGAACGTCCTGATTTATATATAAGCGACATACGGTCTTACGAATTTCAGCCTCTATCCTTAGGGGATGGAGAGTTTTATAATTGTCATTTCAAATTAAAACCGCTGAACTCTCAGCGTTTAAATAGGGATTATTTTAATATTGCTGTCCCTAAAAAATATAAAGAAGAGCTAATAAAGAGGATTAATTTACCGATTTCAGCAAAGCAATCTATGTCGACACCCAGTATGGGAGGGGATATGGGGGGTTATGACTAGGCTGTTAATAAATAGGCTCAGGGACACTTAAAATAATGTATATCTGCCCCCGCTAATATCACTTATAGAGAAGATGAATTTACCAAAATAGCGGGCATTATTTTTTATAATGTTTTATTGCGGAATTGTAATGACAAACGTTACACCAACATCTTTATTAATGTATTGAATGTTACCGTTTAAACCTTCGGTAATTAAGTTATAAACGATATTTAAGCCAAGACCTACAGAGCCATGGCCTCTTTTGTTAGTAATAAAAGGTTCAAAAATATTATGCTGAATACTCTCAGGAACACCATGACCATCATCAATATATTTAATCATTATTTCACCTTCGCTATTTTTTGCAGAAATTGTAATCAGCCCTGATAATTCATCTTCAAATGCATGTGTGATTGAATTTGAAATTAGATGAGTAAACACTTGGTAAATAGTTGCTGAATGACTTTTAACCGTAATGCTGTCATCTATATTAACCTCAACTTGAATCGACTTATTATTCAATTGACTGATATGGGCTTCGATAGCGTTATCAACTTGCTCTTTGAGATTAATACTTTTTCGGTCATGACCGGTATCTTCAACTGCAATAGACCTAAAGCTGTCACTTAACATAACCATTTTTTGAGTGCATTCGTTAAAAGAGTGTAGTGTTTTGTAGCTAAAAGAAAAGAAATCATCAAGACTGCTTTGACTCAATTTCTTCTGTACAAACTTTTGCTGTATCACTTTAAGTTGATCTTCTAATGTGGATTCCAGCATTAATAAATTGCCCAAAGGCGTATTTAATTCATGCGCCATTCCAACAACTAAGCTATTTAATGAGGCTATTTTCTCTGATTCGATTAACTGCTGCTGGGTTTGCTCTAACTGGGCTAAGGAGTTTTTAAGCTCTGAGGTTTGTGTATTTAATATTTTGTTGAGTGACTCTAACTCGCTAGTCCTTTCTTTAACCTTATTATCTAAACCCTCATTAAGGTCCTGTAATTCAATTTCAACCTTTTTTAAATGAGTAATATCTGTAATCACTCCTTCTAAATATAACTCTCCCTTTTCATCTTTAAAGTATTGACCACGCTCTAATACCCAATGAGTACTGCCATTTTTATGAACTACCCGAAAGATTAACTCATATTGATCTTTTAAGTTTTGACTACTTTGCACTTGAGATCTGACAAACTTCCGATCTTCTGAATGGATTAACTCATTAAATGAAATTTTTTTGCTATTGATAATTTCATCAGCACTATAGCCAGTAATGCGACTGCAGGCTCCATTAATAAAAACCATGGTCCAATGTTTATCGTTTTTACACCTATAAACAATACTAGAAACGTTTTCCACCAAGTTCTGGTAGCGAAGCTTTTCATGTTTTAGTTCTCGATAAATAGATTTTAGATCATCGACATAAACAATATTCCTTCTGTGCCCCCATGCAAGAATGAAAGAGACAATAAGTATCTCTAACAGAATAGAGCCAATGGCTATATTTCTCAGATTAGTGAAAGAACGGTTAGTCTTTTCAGTAATAGGAGATAAAGGCATTGAAGTAACTAACAGCCAGTCTTGACTCTTAATATGTAAAACTATAAACAGCTCCCCTGCAAGTTGGTAACTTTTATGGCCCTGTTTATCTGCTGTCCTTTCTTCTTTCACCATGCTAATTACTTTACCCCAACGTTCATCTGGTAATTTACTTAACTCAATATTACCCGGTTTATTTTTAAGTTCGCTTTCATAGATGTCTGAAGCTACCACTTGTTGCTTTGAACTAACCAAAATAAACCGGCTACCCTCTTGCTTATTTAACAGCTGAGTTTCAGTTAATAAATGCTGCAAAGGAATGTCATGGCCAACGGTCCCCAGCCACTGCTCTCTCAAATAAACAGGGGCGACAGCAGATAACATCCAAATATGAGGAACGGGATCCAGTGACAGCTCAGTCCAATAACTTTCTTTATTAGGGTTATTCTCTGGTCGAGCAGGTAACATCCACGGGGTTTCTTGATAATTAAAATTTGCTTTTGCTTGATAAATGAAGTCAGCTTGGTTTGGCCAGTAAATGACAATGCCACCACTTCTTGGCATAAACCAGCTATCAACATAAGGTTGCTGTTTTGCTCCTTGACCATAAGCTTCGATACTATTTCTTGCTTTAACAAGCTGTGACTTTATTTTTGGAGTGAGTTGAGAATTCGCTGGTAGCCAAAGGCCCGCTTGAATATTGCCATCATATTTTTCTTTTATGCTGCGAATACTGTGATCTGGGAATTCAGTATATAGGTCATCAAACTTAATGGATGAATCAAAAGCGTTATTGGCTATAGCTGACGGTAGGTACATAGCTAATCGTTCAGCTGAATTTTTTGTGACTTTTAATGTGTCTTCTATCTTCTTAGCAACAAGTTCAGATGACCACACTCTTTGCTTTATTGCTTCCTCAAGACTTTTATTTAGCAGTGATTGTTGCTCCTCAAGCCCAAAGAAAAACAGTACAGACAAAACGCTAAGTGCGGCTATCGCGGGTAAAAACCATGGAATAGGTCGATACTTCGAAATACTATGCATAATAGGATTCCGTTCTCAATTTATAATTAGCCAAGATATAAGTGACTGGTTCAGAGGAAATTAAAATCATATTCAGGTAATACTTTTATTGCAAAAAAGCGAGTTCAGGAGAGTGTGCTCGATAAGCATATTCTTCAAGTAACTTAGCTATATTACTAACTCCGACTGTCGTCATTGCTGGCAAATTCTGCTAATTGACTTACAGAGTCATGAATGACAACAATATTTTTATTAATCTCTTCACAAGTAACACTCTGCTCTTCTACAGCGGTAGCAACCTGGATCATATGACTACTAATTCCGTCAATTTTGCTGGTAATACTTGTTAAGGCGTCATAGGCTTCTTCACTTTTATTCACCGTTGATTGTGTTTTTGTTACACCTTCGTTGACTTTTGATACCGCACTGTTAACTTCATCTTGCAACTTACTTATAAGGCTACTTATTTCTTCTGTCGATGAGCGAGTTTTTGATGCTAACCCTCTTACTTCATCTGCCACAACAGCAAAGCCTCGACCTTGCTCCCCAGCTCTGGCAGCTTCAATAGCAGCATTAAGCGCCAGTAAGTTAGTTTGCTCAGCAATCATATTGATAGTTTCAACAATGCTACTAATATTTTCACTACTCACAGCAACTTCCGATATTGCGTCACTTGCCATTGTTATTTCTGTCGATAGGTTCTTAACTTCTGTTACCGCATCAGAAAGAATACTTTGCGTATCTCCCGCTGATGATACGGCCTCTGTAGCATTGTCTGCAGATTGGGTTGCTAAATTTGATACTTCACTAATAGTCACTGACATTTGATTCATTGCCGTGGCAACATTTTCTATTTCAGCGCTTTGTGTTTGTGTATTGGAGATAATCAAGTTTGAACGTTCGAGTAGTGCCTGTTCTATTTCTTTTCTACGAGCAGACATAAAATTGATAGATTCAGCGACGGTATCATTTTCACTGCGCTTATCCATGCTTGCGCTAAAATCTCCGGCGGCAATTGCAGTACAGAGCTTATCAATTTGTGAATATGAGAAGCCTACCTTATCTAAACTTGCTTCCATTGCCGATATTTCATCATTGCCCTTTGAATGACCGATAGAATCTGCAGTCAAATCACCAATAGCAATTTTTTCAGCCATAACCATCACTCTATTTATTCTTGAGCTAATAGATTGCACAAACCACAAGGATATTCCTATTAGAAATAATACCCCCAAAGTTGCCATAATACTCGTATTGATAAATAACTGACGGATAGGTCCTATAACCTGCTCTTCTGGCTCGGCCAATATAACTAGCCATTCTCCGGTCTTAATAAAGTCACTAGCAAAATAATATGGCTGCTCAGTTATTGGGTCTTTTGATAGTTTAACTTGCTGGCTTTCTTTGTTTTGATAAATGGGAGAGAACAGATTTCTATAACTTGAGTCAGCAATCGCTTTAGTTTGTAGCTGTACCCCATCAACTGTTGCAGAAATAAAGTTGCCATCTCTACTAATCAAGAAAATATCTCTATGAGTCTGTTGTTTGATTTTTTTCAGATATGCTTCTATATCCGTAAGGGAACGGTCGACCCCTCCGATACCTACAAATTTATTATCTTTAGTAATAGGGTAACTTTGTTCAACAAGCATTTTACCTTGGTACATATAAGGTTCAGTAACCAGTACTTGAGGTGTATTTGTCTTTTCAAATAATTGTTTTACCCCGTTATAGTAAAGGCTTGATTCCATGTCAGCTAAGGGAGCCACAACTAAGTTATTGGTCTCATCTTTATACCAGTAAGGTAAAAAACGCCCTGATTTATCGGCAATTTTATCTGAATAATCAGGTCCTCTAAAATTGCTATCTTGACCATCAATATTTTCTTCATACCCAAAATAAGCACCAGTGTATTCGGGAAATTCTTTTAATACTCGGTGCGCAAAAGCACTTGCTACAATACGCTTACCAAACATATCTATTTCATGTGCCAGTACCATCATTTTAGCGGTTCTAACAGCATTAGCATTACGACGCTCTATCTCTAAGGCAACAACTTGAGCCGCTTGCCTTAATGAAAACTCAGCCTGCTTTCGTGCAGATGAGAATGATGAATTGGCTATCATTGCCACTATTGCGACTATTATCGCGATAGTTGGCAAAGTAAGGTAAATGATAATTTTGCCTTTTAAGCTATTTATAAATGTTATCTTATTGGCTGGCATAATCATTAATTTGTTAAGTGAAATTGTAACCTTAAGGCTAGGTTACGAACTAACTCTTTGCAATTTTCCTATCCATTGTAATGGCCTAATTCATGGGTAACTTCTAAATGCTTCTAATAAGGGCGGTTACGCCCTAATTATCAAAAACACAAAGCTAGTGAGATATAATAATAGCTTTCTGAGTGTCCAAACCATCGCCACTTATTGTCACCTTAATTTCACCACTTTCATCTGTGGCTTGAACCAGTGCTAATACCTTGCCCATGAAGGCTTTTCGTTTTGGTATTTTATGAGGTGACAAGTCTAAAATATCGCCATTTTCCACCCCAATTAGTTTACCCGGCCCTTTAATGCTTATGCTTAGCTCATGATTGGCATTCGGCACCATTGCCCCTTTGGCATCAACAACATCTATCTCTAGGTGCACTACATCACGACGATTAGCGTTAATGTTTAGTTTGTCCGCCTTAATGGCAATGTTCGCTGCTTTTCCTGCGGTCTGTACTTGATAAGTAACAACCTCTTTACCTTCAGTATTTTTTGCTAACGCAGTTAAGCTGCCTGCTTGATAAGGTACTAACCAGACAAGCTGCATATCATCACTGCTATTTGTTTCAGTTAATGTTTGCTCAGAAAAGGCTTTCTCGCCTAAACTTTTACCGTTTAAAAATAATTCAACCGAGTGTTGATTACTGTAAACCACTACTGGTATCTCAATGCCTTCTTTGCCGTGATGGGTCCAATGTGGGTCTAAATGCACCATCGGCTTTTTGGCCCACTGACTTTGATACAAGTAATAAACGCCTTTAGGGAAACCAGCTAAATCTAAAATACCAAAATTAGCAGTACGTGCCGGCCAACCAAATGATTCACCAATGTAATCAAAGGCTGTCCAGCGGAACGTGCCTAACAAATACGGTAAATCTCTAGCTAAGCGGATTTCTTCTCGAATTGGCATGCGCACCATAGAATTATCAAAAGAAGAGCCGTATTTTACATGTACCTCCGGAAAAACTTCCTGTTCGGTGAAATCGACCACGGGATAAACTTTATGCTTCAACTTCTCCCATATTTTTTGGTTGTTTCTTACTTCCCAGTGAGCTGGGTTATCGCGCGTTCGATAACGCGTTTTAGAACGGTATACGCCACGAGTATGCATGGTGTGGGTCATCTCTGTACCAATCGCGGGTAAGTTAGGGTGTTCTTTTTTAAATTCGGGCATGGCGTCTAGGTATTCACCATGAGCATTAAAACCAGCAATATCAAGATGTCCACCAGCATAACCGCGCCCTTGGGTAATAGCGCGCGTTGAATCTAATTGTTCAACAAAGGTTTTTATTGTCAGTTGTTGCTCAGGCGTATATTTAGGTACTTCATTACCAATACTCCACATCACCACACTAGGATGGTTACGGTCACGTTTAATAAAATCTTCAAGGTCACGCTGCCACCATTTATCGAAATACAGGCCGTAGTCAAACTTAGCCTTTGGTCTCCACCAACCATCAAACGCTTCATTCATTACCATAAAGCCCATTTCATCAGCCATTTGATAAAACTCAGGGGCAAACGGGTTATGGGTGGTTCGTAGCGCGTTTACTCCCATCGTCTTCAACGTGGTTAAGCGCTTACGTAAAACATCATCAGGTACGGCAGAGCCAACAGGTCCCGCATCATGATGCATGCCAGCACCTTGTAAAATTATCGGTTTGCCATTGAGCACAAAACCTCGTTTGGCACTTATTTCAATGCTACGGATACCTGTGGTGGTATCGACACTGTCTAATACTTTATTACCTTTAACGATCTTAGTACGCACGGTATATAAGTTAGTGTCATCAGTTGACCATAATTTAGGATTTTTGATGGTGAGTTTTTGCTCGCTCGACTGTTTTTTTTCTGCTGATATAGTTACCCGAGTACTGGTCGTTGCAACCAGTTTATTTTGATTATCGATAACGTCAGTACTGAGGATAACGACTTGCTCATTCGTTAAGGTATTGCTAATTTCAGTGCTTACTTTTAAATCTGCTGAAGAGTCGCTCACATTTTCACTACGCACCCAAGTACCACTATAAGGAATATGCACTTTAGCTTTAGTGGTTAACCAAACATGGCGGTAAATACCTGAGCCGGTATACCAACGACCGCTCGGCGCTTTAGAATGATCTACCCGCACGGAAATAACATTGTCACCTTTTTTCAGATACTTGCTTAAGTCATAGGTAAAGCCAATATAACCATACGGGCGTTTACCTAACAAATGGCCATTAATCCACACTTGGCTATTCATATAAACGCCGTCAAACTGTATTGCTAGCTGTTTATCTTGCCAGCTGTCTTGCCACTGTAGATGTTTACGATACCAAGCAATACCGGTTGGTAAATAACCACCTCGAAGACCTGCTGGGTTATCTTCTTTATATTCACCTTCGATACTCCAATCGTGCGGAAGGTCGAGTTTACGCCAGCTTTTATCATCAAAGTTACTGTGTTTAGCCTTAGCGTCATCACCTAAATAAAATAGCCAATCAAAATCTATGTTGATGTGTTCACGGTCAGATGCTACCCCTGGTTTTGCATAACTGCTGAGACAAAACAGTACCATCAAGGTACTGCTTAATAGTCTTTTAAAGGACATTAACCCGCTTATTGAATTAAAGAGTGTGTGCATTACTTTCATACCTAATAATAAATAATATTTCATAATTACAATGATGAGCCTTTGATATTGTTTTTCGCCCATGCTTGATATTTATTCTTCAGCTCAGCCACTACTTTTGGGTGAACCTTAACCAAATTCGTTTTTTCATCAGGGTCGTTATCCATGTCATATAAAAACTCGCCAAGTTGTAATTCAACTTGCTGCCTTTTGGCATATTGACCATCTTTAGCAACACGATATTTCCATTTACCCGAGCGCACGGCAACCGCATGCCCGGTATCCCAGAATAAAATATCATGGGCTAGCTTAGGCTCTGCTCCACTTAGCAAGGGGCTAAGGTCTTGACCGTCAATATGCGTTGGTGAAGTAATGCCTGCCGCACTTAATATCGTTGGATATAAATCCATAGTGCTAACCATATTATTTAACACTTTGCCTTGCGGGTATTTTTGCGGCCAATGCATTATCATAGGCACACGAATTCCCCCTTCATATAAAGTGTATTTGCTGCCACGTAACGGGCCATTATCGGCATAAATCGAGGTAGAGCCGCCATTATCACTGAGGTATACCACTAAGGTACTCTCCGCTAAGCCTTGCGATTTAAGCGTGGCAATAATTTTTCCTACTTCGTTATCAAGGTAAGATAATTGCGCTAAATAATACTCACGTCCTTGTGGGTTATTTGGATGCATGGTGTTTTTATACCACTGGGTAAAGGTTTCTTTTTCAGGCTGCCAATCTTGGCGCGCTTTTAGTCCCATTTCTTTGATATATTGCTTGGGTAACTGGTGAGTAAAGTTGTGAATGGCATTGAACGATACTTGCAAGAAAAACGGTTTTTGTTGCTTATCATGCTCTTTTTTACCGGTCTTCTGGCTAAAGTCAGTTAGGTATTTTTGCGCTTGCTCGCCAAACAGTTCAGTAGAAAAACCTTGTTGGTCAACTTGTTTATCGTTCACCCACATAGGTTCAAGTTTAAGGGATTTGGCTGAGCCAACACTTTTTCCGGCTTTTTTTGATGCTTGCTTAACACGTTGCTTAAAATCGGCCGCTTGCTCGGCATTGTGAACCATATAATGTTTACGGCCACCGGCAAATCCATACAAGCTATCAAAACCATGGCGCAGCGGGAAATTACGATGTTTGGTCGACAAATTACTGCCGTAATGATATTTGCCAATATAGCCAGTTTGGTAGCCATTTCTTTGCAGTTGCTCAGCCAAGGTTGAAAACTTAGTATTTTCTAAACCTTTACCGCCATACCAATAACTGCCGAAACGTTGCGGGTATGAACCAGTGATTAAACTGGTGCGTGACACATTGCAGATGGGCGCTGTGACATAAGCTTGAGTAAAACGTGTACCTGATTTTGCTAATGCATCTAAGCTTGGGGTTTTAACATCGTCTGCCAAGCCAGTAACACCGATATCGGCATAACCTTGATCATCACCAACAATCAGTAAAATATTGGGTCGCTGTTGCTCATTGGCAAAGGCACTTTGATTTATAAATACCGCCATCAATACTGCGCTTAACTCGAGTCTTTGTTTTAACATAAATAGTTTCTTTTTTTGAGAAGCCAACAATGATAACCAGCTTCTATTAAATTAAAATGCCTGTCAGACACAGTTGGATTTGACAGGCAAAGAATATTTAAGGTTGGGGGGGGATATTCTGATGAACTGTATTCTTTACCCTTTAGCCAACGCTGCAGGAATAGTCACTTTGCTTTTATCAGCCTTAATGCCGATTTTATTAAAGTAAGCAAATTGATCGGTGCCCGTCGCTTTACCCCATAACCAAACACTGTCATTGCCAGTAAAGGTAAAATCATTCGTTGGCACTAACTTGCGTTTAAATTGAAAATAGCGGGCTACAACATCACTGCCATAGTGCTTTTCGAAATGTTTAAGGATATGTAGATATTTACCGTGAGTGACTTTTTTACCAAAGGCAATGCCTTCTTTAGCACTCATATTCACGGGATCCCAGCTAGCAAACTGAGGATTTTTTAGTGCAACATCAATACGTTTTTGTAATCCTTCGGTCCCTGTAGTTATGCCTTTTGTATAACCAATTTTTTTAGAAGCTAACGCTTGAGTTTTACTACCGACATGAATAGCAATGCCTTCCCCTGATAAAGGCTCACCATGCGGCGTTACCCATGAGTGGGTTAGTTCGTGCCCTAAAATGCCGAAGTAGTTATCGTTAAACATGCTTATACCAATACGTTTACCAAAAGAGACTCCACTACCTTTGGTCGCTAATAAATCAATGGTAAAGGTTTCACTATGACCACTGCCCGCGGCCATAGGAACCCCCATGTATTTTTCTAAAATAGGGTAAATCACATCATAATCTTTCAACACAGCATCAACGATATGTGTCGAGTAATCGGTATAACGTATTTGAAAGGTGCCCATATCTTTCACTTTATCAGTCGGAATACTGGCTAGCTCCTTACGCTTAGTAACTTTTTTACCTGAAGCTGTCTGCTGTAAAATAGGTTGCACTAATGCATAGTTTGGAAATTTAAAACTATCAGGAAAATTTTTTCCTTTAGTCTGAATGCGCTTAAACGGTGAAAAACTTGCAACAGTGATATGACCTTTACCTTGCTTTCTACTAGCAATGACAGGGTTATTACTTTCATCTGTCGCTAATATGTCCCATTGATATTTACCATCGAGTACCAGAGTATTTACTTCATCGGCAACCTCATACATTTCACCATTGGCACTAATAATGTTGCCTTCCGACATATCTTCAGGAACAGTAACTCCATATTCACTTAATAACGCACGAGTATTTGGTGACTCTTGAACAAGCTCGGTATTAATTAAAAATATGCCTCCACCGCCAGCTAAATAGTTATTTAAATGGTTAATATCTTTTGTGGTGTAAGGTAAATCATACTTTGCCCCTAGTACTAGGTTAAAAAGGTTAATTTGTCTCAAGTCAACAGATGAAATGGTTGCCTGGCTTTGCTGAAACTGTTGATTATTCTCCCAGTCAACATAGCCATGTTTACCACCAAAACTATTTGGGTTTTTCCAAGCAAAGAAAAAGGTATATTTGTGACTAACATCATTAATCATATTAATTTGCGGTGAAGCGGCTTTAGCTGGCATTAAGACAGCAGTGCTTAATAGCAAAGCGGTTGATATACATTTTTTCAATAGGGGACTCATAGCACTCTCTTATTTATATTTGATTTAATTTCATTATATTACTCGGCGTTAAAGCAGAAGCTACAAAGTAACAACTCACTTTCAATCACTATCACTGCATTTCAAAAACTTTACATAAATACAATATAGAGCAGTTGAAAGCACAACAAACAAACCCTTAAAACAAAGGGATTACAAGCGCATTTACATTACTTTACACTACTAAGGCGCAATTTATTCGTGATTAAAAATAACACGTAACGAAAGCTTGTGAAAGACAAAGTATCTGTTATGATGAAATGGAATAGACGCGGATTTAATGAATATCCTTGTAAACTTAATCACCATAGGAAAGGAACATATGAAAAGCTTTACAGCACTAGCATTATTAATAGCGTCTTTGCCGTTAGCTTCTATGTACGTACTGGCGTCAACAAAAGATACCCAGCCAAATATCTTGGTGATAATTAGCGACGATGCTGGCTATAGTGATTTCAGTTTTAGTGGTAAAGCAAACTTTAATACCCCAAACATTGATCGCATTAGCGAAAAGGGCGTACATTTTCCGCAAGGCTATGTTACCGCCTCTGTTTGTAGTCCTTCTCGTGCCGGCCTGATGACAGGTAGAAATCAACAACGTTTTGGTTACTTTGATAACTTACCGCGTAAAGTACCCGACATTTATTCACAGGAAAATGCGGGCATACCTGCAAGTGAAATAACATTGGCAGAAGCCTTAAAGCAACAAGGCTATCAAACAGCAGCGATTGGTAAGTGGCATTTAGGATATGGTGAAAAGTTTCATCCTAACGTAAAGGGCTTTGATTATTTTTATGGTATTGAAAGTGGTGCGCGCTCGTATTGGCCGAATAAAAAGGGTTTAGGTCCCGCCCAAGAAAATATGACCACTGTTAAAGATGAAGGTTATTTCACTGACACTATAACCAATAAAGCCGTTAACTACCTTAATAAGAAAACTAATCAGCCTTTTTTCATATATTTATCTTATACCGCCCCGCATACACCGCTGCATGCAAAAAAAGAACACTTGGCTATGTTTGCAGATATCAAAGATAAAAATCGTCGAGCACTTGCTGCAATGACCTACTCCTTAGATGAAAATATAGGCCGTGTTCTAAATACCCTGAATAACAAGGGCATTGATAAAAACACCCTAATATTTTTTATCAACGATAATGGTGGCACCGAAGCAAATTCTGTCGGAAATCGCCCACTTACTGGCTATAAAGGGACCGTATTAGAAGGCGGCTTAAGAGTTCCTTATGCTGTCAGCTGGCCAGATAAAATTCAAGCTGGGCAAGTGCTCAATATGCCTGCTTCTTCGTTGGATATTTTTACCACTGCCATGGCCGCAGCTGGTGGAGAGCTTGCGAAAGATCGTGAATACGATGGCATCAATTTGTTACCTGTGATGACGGGTGACGCTGATGAAGTTGAACGTACTCTATTTTGGAAACGTCATGGTTACGCCGCTATTCGCCAAGGTGACTTCAAATTAATCCGCTTAAGTGACCGCCCTGCGCTGCTATTTAACGTCAATGAAGATGCTGGTGAGCATATAAACCTTTCGAGCAAGTTCCCGGACAAAGTGTCCTCTATGTTAAAAGCGCTATGGCAGTGGGAGCAAAAGCACCAACACGCTAAATGGCAAACCAAAAAAAAATTTAACAATGAATATATCAATAAGCTAGATAAAGCCTTTAAGCAAGTATCTCAATAATAACTAACTACTAACTAACACTTAAAACTAAAAGTTTAATCAAGAGCCAATTATGCCTAACTATAAAAGATTATTATTAGCGGTAACGATCAATTCGCTACTGTTTTCCTGTGGAAATACCAACACAGAGATAGATTCAGTCAGTGCTAGCGCCGACTTTTCTATAGCGCAGCTTAAAACCTACATATCCAATGAACAGCTTATTAATGAGAATAAAGAAGACCCACGCGCTTCTTTTACTTCATATAGCTCTGTCACTAAAGCTATCAATGATGACGCCAGTGAAGCCCGCTTTCATCAATTGCTTGATGGTCAGTGGAAGTTTCATTGGGCAAAGAGTCCAGATCAACGCCCTTTAAACTTCTTTAGCCCTAACTTTGATGTAAGCCAATGGGACGATATTACTGTGCCAGGTAACTGGGAAGTTGAAGGTTATGGCATACCGTTATATGCCAACCATGCTTATCCTTTTGCCGACAAAAAAGCGCCACTATCAACTGAGATGGAACACATAGGTAATGTGCCTAAAAATCCAGGTCAAGTACCAATGGATTACAATCCCGTAGGCTCATATCGTCAAGATTTTACCTTAGCGGATGACTGGTTAGATAAAGAAACCTTCCTTAGGATTGGCGGCATGAAATCAGGTGGTTTCATCTGGCTAAACGGCAAATATGTCGGTTATTCACAAGGCAGTAAAACACCAGCAGAATTTAACTTATCTAAATATGCTAAAGCGGGAAAAAACACTTTAGCCATTCAAGTATACCGTTGGACCGATGGTGCTTATTTAGAAGATCAAGATTTTTGGGATATTTCAGGTATTGAACGTAGTGTTAGTGTTTATGCACAACCGAAAGTACGTATTCAAGATTTTCAAGTTACTTCTACTTTAGACAGCAATTACCAACACGGTAAGTTTGCCTTAACGGTTGATCTTAAAAATCACTTAACCAGCAGCAAGAGTGTAACTTTTAACTACAAAATAATTGACGAACAACAAAATGTTGTCGCCAATGGCGGGCAAAGTGTAGAAGTAACAGAGCAAGCTAGTTTAAAGGATTTCACCGCCACTATTGATAACGTCAAACAATGGAGTGCCGAACACCCTAATTTATACACTCTAGTATTAGAGTTACAAGATGATAAGGGTGAAACGCTTGAAGCAACCAGCAACCGCATTGGTTTTCGTAGTGTAGAAATCACCAACGGTTTACTTTTAGTCAATGGCGTACGTGTAACGTTAAAAGGGGTAAATACCCAAGAGCACAATCCTGATACAGGTCATGTCATCAATGCTGAGTTGATTGAAAAAGACATACTCATGTGGAAAGAAAATAATATCAACGCAGCACGCTTAAGCCATTACCCACAACCTGATATTTTTTATAAGTTGGCCAATAAACATGGCATTTACCTAGTTGATGAAGCAAACATTGAATCACATGGCATGTATTACGGTTCACATTCATTAGCGAAAAAACCTAACTGGGGCAAAGCCCATTTAGATCGCATGATGAGTATGGTTGAACGTGATAAAAACCACCCTTCGGTTATCATTTGGTCATTAGGTAATGAAGCCGGTAATGGTATTAATTTCTATAACGGCTATGACGCAATAAAAGCAGCCGATCACAGTAACCGTCCGGTGCAATATGAGCGTGCGGTAAGGGAACAAAATACCGACATTATTGTGCCGCAATACCCAAGCTTATCGAAATTTTTACATGAAGGTAAAAACCCAGGCTCACGCCCTTATATTCCAAGTGAATATGCTCATGCCATGGGCAATAGTAGCGGTAACTTCCAAGATTACTGGGACATTATTGAGCAATATGACAACCTGCAAGGTGGTTTCATTTGGGACTGGGTTGATCAGTCTATTTGGAAAACCGATGAAAATGGCAATAAATACTACGCCTACGGTGGTGACTTTACCGGTGAGTTTGGTGAAAACGTACCAACGGATAATACCTTCTTAAATAACGGTATTGTTTTCCCTGATCGTACACCGCAACCAGGTTTATATGAAGTACGTAAAGCTCATGAGTTCATTAACTTTAAAACGATTAAACAAGACAAAAACACTGTTGAGATATCGTTAGAAAACCTTTATGACTTTACCAACCTAAGCGATTTTAACTTCACTGCGCAAGTTAAGGCTGATGGCCAAATAATGAAAACCATTGATTTAGGTAACATTGAGTTAGCGCCACATCAACGTAAAAACCTGACCATCGATATTTCAAAGCTGAAGTCACAATCAAATACTGAATACTTCCTGCACTTTTCAGCTCATTTGAAGCAAGACTGGGGGATGTTAAACGCTGGCTTTGAAGTGGCTCGTGAGCAGGTAGCATTGACAGCACGTACCACCTTAAAAGAAAAAGCTAAATCATCACGTAACACAAATGCTGACGTGAAAATCACCTCTAACCAGCAGAGCTTATTCTTTACCTCGAAGCAACTAAAACTGGTTATTAACAAAAGCAGCGGTCAAATATCTTCTTATCAATACCAAGGAAAAGAGTTACTAAAAGACGGTCAAGGTCCACAACTGAACTTCTGGCGTTCACCAACAGACAATGATGTTGGCAGTAAAATGATGGTTAAAAACATCAACTGGAAAAAGGCTACCTTAGAGCAAAAACTGATCAAACTAAGCCATGAAAGGTATGGTAATGGCTATCAGGTCACTGCGACTTATCAATTACCGGGGATCAATACCAAAGCCACAACCGTCTACAGCATTAGCGGCAATGGTCAAATTACCGTGGATAATACTTTGTCTGCAAGTAAAGAGAAGTCAGATATTCCACGCTTTGGTATGCGTATGCAACTAGCGAAGCAGTACAGTAACTTGAGCTATTTTGGTCGTGGTCCTTGGGAAAACTACCAAGATAGAAAGGCTTCAGCCTTTGTTGACCTTTATCAGTCAACGGTTTCTCAGCAGTACGTGCCTTACATCAGACCACAAGAGAATGGTTACAAAACTGACGTTCGTTGGTTAGCGCTAACCAACGACAACAATGATGGTTTATTCATTGTTAGCAAGGACAGCACGGCACCGGTTGGTTTTAGCGCTTTACACATGCCAAATGAAGATTTTGATTTTGCTAAAGGCCTTGAATACAAAGGTATTAACCGAAACAAACATCATAAATATAATGAGGCAGGTGAGTTGGTTGGCGATTTGAGTAAACATACAGTGGATATTGTTGAGCAAGATTTAGTGCAACTTAATATTGACCAAATCAATCGCGGTGTTGGCGGCAATAATAGTTGGGGTGCTAAACCAGAAAAGCCTTATCTTGATTATGCCAAAACTGACTTGAGCTACAGCTTCATTATGATGCCGGTAACAAAAGCCAATACCAATACATTAATCAAATTAAGTAAAAAACTGTAAAGATTAACGATCCAAATGACACTCAGAAATACACTGAGTGTCACTTTATAAAAGGTAAAGAAGAATGCAAAACAAGCTATCAGCGCTCAGTTTGGGTTTATCGGCATTACTGACATTTTCCGTTCAGGCCAACAATACGTCATCACCTAATGTGATTTACATTTTGGCAGACGATTTAGGTTATGGTGAAGTAGGTGTTTATGGTCAAACAAAAATTAAAACGCCTAATATTGATCAACTATCAAAAGATGGTATTCGGTTTACGCAGCACTATTCAGGCTCAACCGTCTGTGCACCAACCCGCTCAACCTTATTAGAAGGTAAACATACCGGCCACTCAACAGTACGTGGTAACGGGAAAATGGGTAAAGGCCGTGAGCAAGGTAACCACCCTCTTCCTGAAGGCTCTCGTACTATAGGTCATATATTTCAAGAGAAAGGCTACACCACCGGCATTTTTGGCAAATGGGGCTTAGGCGGAAAAACCTCAACCGGCCACCCTGCAAAACAAGGCTTTGATGCTTTCTCAGGTTATCTTGATCATAAACATGCCCATAACTATTATCCCGATTACATTTACCGTTTTGGCAAAGAAGTTGAGCTAGACAACAAGGTGAAAGTACATGGTTTAGGTAAAAACCGTTCTCTGGATTATAAAAGCTACCTAGGTAACGAGTATGTACCTGATTTAATGCTTGAAGATGCCTTAACCTTTATCAACAAGTCAAAAGATAAACCTTTTTTCTTATATTACCCACTCACTATTCCCCATGTTGCCTTGCAGGCAACTGAAGAGAGCTTGAAAGAGTACATGGGGAAATTTGAAGAGGTTGCTTATAAAGGGAAAGGTTATACCCCACATCAATATCCACGTGCTGCTCATGCTGCCATGGTTACGCATATGGATAAACATATCGGAAAATTATTAGCCGAATTAAAAAGCTTAGGTCTAGATGAAAACACCATTGTGATGTTCTCTAGTGATAATGGTCCGTCAGTTGAAGGTGGTTATGACAACGTCTATTTTGATGCCAGTGGTGGTTTAAGAGGTCGTAAACGTGATCTATATGAAGGCGGCATTCGTGCTCCTTTCATTGTTAAATGGCCTGGCGTAATAAAAGCCAATACGGTTACTGAGCATATTTCTGCGCAATGGGACTTAATGAGCACTTTTGCCGATATTACTGGCAATAAAACCAATAAAGATAGTAATGGTATTTCTTTTCTACCCACCCTATTAGGACAAGCTAAAAAGCAACAACAACATCCACATTTATACTGGGAGTTTTGGGAAGGAAAAGGCAAACAAGCAATACGTATGGGTGACTGGAAAGCTGTCCGCCTTGGTGTTAAGAAAAACCCTAACGCCCCGATTGAGCTTTATAACTTATCCATTGACCCTAACGAGCAAAACAACGTTGCTAAGCAAAACCCGAAGATAGTTAAACAAATAGAATTGGCGATGCAAGACAGAACGCCATCAGCCAAAGCATCGTGGAATCCGAGCACGAATTAAGATTAAAGGTTAAAGGAAAGAAGATGAAAAAATTATTAATTCCCTTAGTCGCCAGCTTAGCATTAAGTAACACTGTGCAAGCGGCTGACATCACAAAAAACACGGCCATTAAACAGCCTAATATTGTCTTTATTATGCTTGATGATTGGGGCTGGCAAGATGCTGCGTTTATGGGCAGTAAATACTATAAAACACCCAATATGGATGCCCTAGCACAAACCAGCTACCGTTTTAATCAAGCCTATAGTGCTTCACCTAACTGTGCGCCAACTCGTGCAGCTTTGATGTCGGGTCAATACAGCCAACGTACTGGCATTCACACCGTTAAGAGTTCAGCACGTGGTGATGCCAAAAAACGTCGCCTGATACCAACCCCTAATAAGATCACCTTAGCTGATGAGGTCATTACTTTAGCGGAGAGTATGCAACAATCAGGCTACCATACTGCCTTTATGGGCAAGTGGCATTTAGGTGCTGGTGATGAAGGTGGACCACTGGTTCAAGGATTTGATGTTAATGTTGCCGGAAACCATACCGGAACTCCTAAATCATATTTTTCACCTTATAAAAACTCGACCATTAAAAACGGTCCTAAAGGCGAATATTTACCTGATCGTTTAAGCATTGAGGCGACTGAGTATATTAAAAGTGATAAAGGAGATAAGCCATTCTTCTTATTCTTATCTCATTACGCCGTGCATACACCAATGAAAGCACCGAAAGAAACCATTGCTAAACATAAAAACCGTAAAGGGGATAAACATCACAAAAACCCTATATATGCCGCCATGATTGAACATAGCGATAACAGTGTGGGCAATATTCTTAAAACGTTAAAAGAGCAAGGCCTTGATGATAATACTTGGGTCTTTTTAACGTCAGATAACGGCGGACACGAAGGAGTTACGCAAGCACCTGAACTACGTGGTGCTAAGGGCATGTTATATGAAGGTGGTCTACGTGTGCCTTTGTTAGTTAAAGCGCCTAAGCAAAGCAAACAAGTGGTGATTGAAGAGCCTGTATCAACCTTAGACTTCTACCCTACCCTTGTTAAATTGGCTAATGGGCAATTACCAACCAACCAAGCAGTTGATGGCGACAATATTTTACCGCTAATGTCAGCAGAAGCGTTTGACCGCGAGGCAATTTATTTTCACTTCCCTGCTTATTTACAAGGTAAAAAAAGCGCAAATACCTTATGGCGTGCAACCCCAAGCAGCATGATCCGT
>Ga0105355_10001747_pt1 | contig 19956 bp, 20 predicted proteins | sample GOMGulsemesocosm_2_FD_83508 | JGI IMG/M metagenome (GOLD analysis project Ga0105355, IMG submission 83508) | Methane-oxidizing microbial communities from mesocosms in the Gulf of Mexico - GOM9C Gulf of Mexico | ecosystem: Environmental > Aquatic > Marine > Cold seeps | place: Gulf of Mexico... | reverse complement strand
CGCGCACTGAAGATCAATAACTCCGTCAAATTGCTTATTGATACTTATTCGGTGCTTATCTGCATCCCAATTTTTATAAAAAATAGACCTCATTTCCATGAGATCATCAACCATTTCTATTCTGTCATCATCTTTTAATGTTACTTCTTTTGAGTTTAACCATTCTTCAAATGGAATGTTAAATTTGAAAAATTCAAATACGTCATACCTGTCAAAATAGGGCATGTATAGATTTTCTAGCTGATGAGATTGATTTACTATCGGAGATATTTTATGTAATTCAATTAATACAGTCGTAATATAATTTTCAATAAATGGTCGAAAAATTATGACGCTACCATTGTTTTTTTTCTCGAGTGAGCATAGTTCGTGAAAAAACATTTCAAACTTATGATAGTAATTTTCCCAAAGGTTACCATTCCTAGAAACTTGAAATAATACTTCTTTGGCTGATTTATCAATTATTAATTTGACCTCATCTCTAATTTTGCAAATCGAGTTTTTGTAATGGAGCTCCCATGTATAATTATTTGGTTCTGTATCCGATAGTTCTTCATTGTGAGCTTTAACGAGTTCAGTAATTATGGTTTGAAACTGACCTCCCAATCGTCCTAATTTAGATATCTCAGCGTAGGCGATTTTGTAATTTCTTTCATCAACAAAAGTAATCGCATCTGGAAGGTTGAATAAGCTTTCTATTAAGTCTTTGTCTCCACTTTCTTTAGCCCAAGCCTCAAATTCTTTGATGGTATTTGATCTCTGCTTTTTTGAAATATTATCTTTTTCCATTTTGATTTATTGACTCTAAGATTTGGATGATAGTTATGATTCACATAACAGTTGTATAATACGCCCACACTGATTCCTGATTAGATCAGTTTGATAGATATTAATAATCTCGCCCCTCCTCCACCTGTACACGTTTTCTAAATGACATATATTTAGTGAATGTGGCGTGGATTAGTGGTTTGCCTCTAGATGAATAACCAAGCCGATCAACAATAATTACATCTGAACCGCCCAAGTCCATTACATCAGATACATTAAAGTTTCTCATTAAATCATACTTAAATACTTCTTCGCACTTGATGCTTGGTTCATGCGTGTTTCGGTTATCGCCGTAGTTAATCCAAAGGGTGCCATCTTTGATGTTTACATTATTAATCGTTCCCCAAAATATCTTTTGATCACCTGATTGTTTTCGATTGATATCTTCAAATTTTACTAGATAATCTTTAAGCTGACCGTCGATAAGAGTTACACCTGAGTCCTTTACTATTTTAATTGTTTGGCCTTTATCACCAAAGTTTTCATTTTTATCCAAGTAACTTAATATTTTTCGTAATGATTTGCTGGCTGGGAACGCAGAGTCACCACCAATTTCAATGACCGACTTTGAATCTCCCCAATTGGTTTGGCTTCTGTCTTTTTTATCACTTGGTGGGGATACCAAATAAGACTGAATTTTGGCTTTATCTAAATCAATGTAAATATCATGAGATTGTTCAGGTTCTTCGCCATCAAGGCCATCTGTGAATTCATGTTTAACAGTAGATGCTTCACAACGTTCAACATGTCTAGCGCCAAAACTGGCAATTATCTCACTACCCGTTTTTAACCCGTATATGTGCTCGATTATGCCAAGCCTTTTTTTTACACTCGATGCATTGTATACGACCCCTGTATTCCTCGGGATCGCGTTCATACATTTCAATAGTACATAATGTACCATCAGCGATGGTTTCAGACACATCCATAGCTTGCTCCCCCCCATTTGTTTAAATATAGACATATCTAAACGTACTCCTTAAGAGGTTTTTTTACTAGCTTGAATAACGTGTAAATTTAAGTAAGCCTCTATTTTGTTAACTATATCAAGCTAACGGATGGTTCAAACGGTATATTAATAATTTCACGATGTAGTACGCTAAACCATTGCTTAGTTCCAGTTGTAAAGTTTTTAACTAGATACCAATGTGACTCTAAAAGATGTCCCGTTAGTTTCGTTTTTATCAATTCGCCATTAGGGCCATCATCAATCATGACATATTCAGGTTTTTCAAATATTTCAATTTTGATAACTTCATCTTCAAATACGTATAAGTTACCTTCTAAATCATCCATCTCATAACCTTTGATTAGCGTTGAGTATGTTTGACCTATTTCTAAATTCAATTTATCTATGTGCATTTTAATTTCCTTATTTACCTAACATGTCGGTTCACCTACCAAAGGTGGCTTTTCAATTTGTTGTCCCTGGATAGAGATCACCGACTCAATATTCACCGTTACTGTCTGATTACTGGTTTCAACATCTGGATCACAAGTGCTTTCCGCTGGAATAGCATCCCGCGTACAGTTATTGACACTAGTCCAAGGAAAACGGCTCCCGCCGCTTTCTGCAGTGCCTAAAGACTTAAAACCTAAAAAGCCCAAAGAACCTAAAATACGAGTGACCTTGTTATTCTCCTTTGCCACAATCGCAGCATGTCGGGTAATCGCTCGCACAATATTTGTAACCTCGCCTTTTGACTCGTCGATGTTTTTAACTAATGTCCACTGCTTTTCGCGTGTTAAAACAGTAATACCCACACCAGTAAGACCTCCAGTTTTCTTCACTAATTCTTGATCGTGGTTCTCTGAACCTTTGTAGAATAGTTTTATCGGGCGGTTACGTTGTTTAAGACGGTGTCCACCCATCCAGTTGAAGTAAGATGCAAAGCAACCGCAGTCAGCAGCAAGGCGTATTTTTTCAAATAGGCAAAACTCTTGCGCTGTTTCGATGCGGCTTAGTTCGCGCCATACCGTGACGGATGGTGTCTTCTGAAACTGGAATTGACGGAAACAAAATGCGCGGGACCAAGCTGTTACGTTAGTAACGGTTTCAGTGACATCAACAAGGTGTGAATCTAAGTCTTTTTTACCTTCTAACTTATACGCATCAATGTTTTTGGATATGTACTTAGCGATATAGGCCACAGCATCGCCTTTGCTACGGTCTATTTCTTCAATCTTTACCCGTGCAACCATGGCTTTAATTTCGCGGTACCATCATCTGTAAACAGTTCATAACTGTCACGTTGATGTTGGTAAAACGTCAGTAATTCAGTGAATGCTGATACTTGATCGCGAGGTACAAAGAAAACACTATGCCAATACGGTGTTCCATCAACATGCGGCTCTACAACACGCATACCGTAATAAGTTAACTTTGTTCTATCTGCAGCTGCGCGAAAACGTTCCCAGGATGTTTTTAACCACCCATGCGCGTCGATTGGGTTTGCACCATTCCAATTAGGGTTTTCGACAAAGTATTTACCGTGTTTCTTTAATCGGTGATAACGACCAGCTGCAGTCAAGGTTGCCATTAACGCGACATGACCAATCGAATCTGCATATTCCTGACAACCGCGTAACTGCGTCATTAATTCATGGCGACGACTGGCAGGATTAGAGACCGATGCGTCATGTACATCTTTAAGTTCAAGCGTTTCACCACATTCACTTTCGATAGCCATGCTATTAAGCCAATCTAATTGCTTTTTCTTACGGTCTTTAAGCCATTGGCAGGTAGTGAATGAAGCGTAAGGGCTTACGTGTGGGGAAACCATGCCTGCTGCACGACGCGCTGATTCAAAGGCAATCGTTACTTTCTGATTAATAGCCCCTAACCAAACAGCATCGTCACATGCGCGAGAGATTAGGCCTAGATAGACGTCATCATCACTATCCCGTTTTTTGGGCTCAAAATGCGGCACCCACAATGCGAGTCCTGTGAATTCGTTGATTTCCTCTAATGCTTCAAGTGGTCTTTTTCCTGCTTTTAGTGCAAGTTCTAAATGTAAACGTGCGCGCCCTGTTAGCTCATCAGCAAGACGGACACGTTTATATTCAGTATCTACGCGATACCAAGGCTCGGGTAATAAACCGAAACTAGCGGAGATGTGTGCAGTACGATCCTCAATAAATTTAACGGCACGTTTTAATCCGTGCTTTTTTAATCGTGCTGCACCGGATTTATCAAGATAGTTTTTAATATCGTAAGGAACGTTGAGTTTAGACACGACCGAACGCGCGAAAACAAACGCGCGATCACGAGCCGGTTCGCTGTTGTATTTGTTTGCGTTGTTATCAACGAAACTCACTAACTCACAACGCAAATGATACGGCAGCTTTTTAAGTGGGTTCTTGCTGTCTGTAATTGGAGTGTACATTAACAAGGTCTACCGTATTGAGCTCTAAACTCTTCGATAGATAATGACTTCAACTGACCCGCTTTTACTTTGATACGTTGGATGTAATTACGTTTGGCAAAGTTTTTACGTTCACTGATCACTTCTAAATCAGCGCGTAGCTTTTTGACGTTGGCCAAACCACGACGTCTTTCTTCAAGGGTAATTTACTCATACTTCAGTAATAACACTGTTAGATCTTTAGATAACAGCCGTACCTATTTAGAACTCAATGAACTGATGTGTGATGTAGAGCAGATTGATAAGCTAATAAAAAACCATACAACATTTAGCACATTCATCTTCTCTATACGTACCCGCTATTTCAAATTCATGGGAAATCTTCTCGAAGCTGAACAATTACATTTTGCGACTATCAGTTCCAAATTTAACTCGCTATTTTTTTAAGGACAAAATTGAAAAGAAATCCCTCGTAAGTATCAATGATACATAGATAGAAGAGGTGGGAGTCCCTCACACAAAGACTCCCCACTCTATATTAAAAATAACCTAAAAACATCGGCTGCTCAAAACCACCGAAAGTAGCTAACCAATTAGTATCATTCTCCCCGACTTCATATTTATAAGTAGTCGTAGAAAAAATAATTTGTATTTGATTCTCTGCAGCTAACTCTTTGAGTGCTTTAATATAAAAATCTAAATCTTCGTTACCAATATCATGCTGTTTAGGTGTGTCTAATATTAAAAATCTAATTCCCCTAGAGTTAAGCTTAATAAGCTCTTCAAAGAGAGCGGCATGGTAAGCTAAGACAATTCGAACCTTAGTACTACCTGTAAAGACTGATAATTTTTCATCACCTAGTATTGCTTTGAAACCATGCTCAAAACTTATAATTTTAGACGTGTTTTTTGTATTAATTAATTCGATCCATTTTTGTATAGATGTTTTTAAGTTCATCTTAAATCGAGTTATCTCAATAGATGTAGTGCTCGGTGCAGATGAGAGAGCATCTTGTTTGTTTAATACCTCATCTCTATAATTTTCGGCGCTAATAAATCTTTCTTCAAGGCTGACTAAATTTTCTAGTTCTTTCTTCTGAACCTCCAATTCAACAATTTCAGACAGAATCGCGTGTATTGAATCAACAAGTGTAGTTAAGCTATCATCTTTAAATACGTTATCTCTATCTACACTTAAAATTTCTATATCTTTTAATCTGTCATTCATTTTTTCATTTAGAATATCTATACTAACTCTGGAATGATTAGCACTAATCTCTAAATCTTTAATTTGGTCTCTTAAATATAATAAATTTTTCCCATAAGATTCTGAACTTCCTAAAAATAATCCACAACCCGGTGTTGAACAAATTTCAGAGAACGATGAAAACACCCTTTTAGCTTCTTCATTCAAAGATAGTGTATTAATTTCTGCTTCAATTTCTGTTTTTATTGAAATAACACTTAAACTTTTTCTTTCTAAAAGAGTTATTTCATTCTTGATTTCTCTTGCTTCTTTCATCTTTAATGAAATAAGTTTATCAATATTATCTGTTGTATCTACTTTTAGATTCTTACTCGATTTGGAATTTTCTATTTGAGTTTTATATATTTCAATTTGTTCATCTATTTCTTCAATTGAAGAGTAGCTTACCTGTGACTCTTTTAAAGCATTTTCATAAACAGATTTAATCCGATGAACTTTCTCATGGGCACTCTGAACATCATGTTTAGCGTTTAAACGTGACTTCTTTTTATCAAACGAATTTTTTACAGGAAAATTAGCACTTAAGCGGACAATTTCTTCAAATTGATCTTTAATAAAATGATTGCCTAATGATTTATAGAAGTCACTGTATCCATTACTCTGATCTAAATAAAAAAGAGGTAATAAACAAGATATAAATGGAGCAGTTGGTTGATCTCTTACTGTGACAAGTTGTGGGTAATCGTATCCTAATAACTCAAATAAATACTGACTAAAATCACCTTCACTATAAAATCGTTGTGTCGTACCAAGAGGTTCTGTAACTATAATTTCGAAGTTGTCCTCTATATATGGCCTCTCAAACTTGAAAGTATCCCCTTTAATAGAAACAGTCAGAACAGCTTTTAAACAATGTCCATATACATCTTTTCTAAATTTGCATGGGTTACCTAGGCAAAATGCAATAGATTGAACAACAGGTGTCTTTCCTGAACCATTGGGGCCATATATCTGAGTTATAGAATCTGCAAATTTTAGTTCGCCAGAGCCCCATCCGGAAGGTCCTCTTGCAAATATTTGTAAGCTTTCTAGTTTCATAAGCCATCAAGCTCCATTTGTTTTTCCTTACATATGTTTTTATAATTTCTCTGGATGAGCAATAAATTGAAAGATAAATCAGACTCTACCTTTGGATCTAATGCTTTTGATATCACTTTTTTACCTAAGTCCGTTACTTTAACTTTTCCTTTTCGATTATCAACATCGACTAAACTTGACGCCTCTAAAAAATTTAGTGCAGTTACAGTCCTGATTCTCAAATGAGCCGACCAACCAAGGTGCTGAGATGAACCTTTAAATGCTTTTATTGAACGTTCTATACATTCACCAATTATCTGCCCCAACTCTGATACATTTGGTTTCCTTATATCTTTAGACATTAATAAAATAATCATTGAGATAAACGGTAGTTGAAATAAAGCGTCATTATTCAATTTATAAGGTTTTATAGTAGTTGTTTTATCCAACTTAATCGTTAGTTTTAACGATTTCCCTAATTCAAAAAATTCGTCTATGTTCGAAATATTCATTTACTGTGACCTTACTATTACAGAAAATAATCCGCCTAAAATTATATTCCGATTCAATCCAACAAAAATATCTAATCCCTTGAATTTACTATCAACTTCAGCAACAGATTGCTGTAGGTCTCCAAAGGTGATAATTAGAGGGTTTTTAATCGATTTTGCTAACACTGAATCTAATGTAAATAAATCAAACTCAGGGATGATATGCCGATTATCTCGATACCAAACGTCCCATTCAACCTTGCATTTAGCTGCATATTCGATCGCTCCGATCGGTGCTTCAGAGCGCTGCAATAACCTTTGAATTATTGATACACTTTTTAATGCATTTATGTCGCCACCTTCTTTAAGGTTTTCGAAAGCAGTTTTAGATAAACTCAGAATACTCAATAAATCATCAATCCCAATACCAGCTAACTGTTCTAATTTTTCTTCCGTTATAGGGTTAGATAATATTCCCATTGTTTTATTTTCAACTAACAGCAATAAGCTATTGATGATTTCATTGGCTTCGGAATATTGTAAATCGATTTCACTATATTGAAATATTTTTTCTCTAGCCAGAGAATGAAAACCACGCCCCTCTACATTTAAGTAGTCGACGCCACAATCTATAACTAACTTCGAAATCAAAGATTTTATTTCATCGTTCGAGTAAACATCGTCATCACAGAAACACTCAGAAAAGTGATTCAGCAATTTACTTAATGTTTTATGAGAAAAGTCTTCGTTTTCCAAAGCATCTAGTAAATTATAAACTTCTCCTTTAACTTGAATATTAGTTAGAAAAATAACTTTGTCACATGATTCTTTGAAGTTAACTGTGTGTATTAACAGCTTTCCTGAAAAGCTATCAGTTATCTTATCTACTATGAGATCGTCTTCATTCTTTAGCTTTTTGTTAGTAACGCCAAATAGGTCCGTTAATGACCACTGAGCACTGCGCTGCTCTTTCGTTTTAACTTGTACAAAATGGTAATATGTTTTCCCATTAACGATTTTTCTAATAACAAAATCATCATGCCAATCACAAAATATTTGATCGACCTCTTTATTTTCGAGTATTTCCAAGCTAGCTAATCCTGCAGCCCTAGTTTGTACTTTATACCTTGCTAAAGTATCTCTACCATTTTGTTCTCTTGGCGCGATATTATGAAGTTTAACCAAGTTGCTCAACCCACCTATTATAATGAAACTCATTACTCTATATATGAAAAGTAATATAACCATTTGATTAAATTATTTATTGTGACAGTTAAAACTAATAAAACCAATACTGTGTATTCATACACCCTATCTATAAGGAGATATGAACTCAGTGTTTTTAACCGACATTAATTTCAAAGTATATTTAGTTGTAGAGTAAATATTGAAGCAAGCTGTAGTAAGCCCTATTATACACCAGAAAGCTGTATATAAAACCAGTGACCATGAATGGGGCGATAAATGTCAATCAAACAAATTACTAGCGGCTATGAGGTAGATTGCCGCCCACAAGGTCGTAACGGTAAACGCTACAGAAAGAGGTTAACGACCAAAGGTGAAGCACAGAAATATGAACGTTGGTTGCTATCAACTCAAAATCAAAAAATTGGGTTGAGAAAACAGCAGATAAGCGCCCTCTCATCGACTTAATCCATCTTTGGTACCATTATCATGGTCAGCAGTTAAAGACTGGTCCTAGAGAGCTTAAGCACTTAATCACGATTAATGCTGATTTAGGCAACCTTAGAGTAGATCAGCTAACACGCCAACGATTTATGCAATATCAAGCAGATAAAATGACAGGAGGTATGAAGCCTTCTTCAATCAATCGTAACCAAACAAGGTTGAGTAGTGTTTTCACTGCATTGATTAAAGCTGAAGAATTCCATATTGCTAAATTGTGTTTATCTACCGGTGCACGTTGGAGTGAAGCAGCTGAATTGAAAAGTAGTGATCTTGTTCACGGACGAGTGACGTTTGGTGATGCTAAGAATGGTAAGAACAGTACCTATCACTGATGAGCTTTTTAATGAAATTTCGTATGGTAAAAAAGGTCGATTATTTAATGGGTCATACACTGTATTTCTCAACCGACTAAAGAAACATAAATTCGATATACCCAAGGGCAGGCTTCGCATGTTTTACGACACTCGTTTACGACACTCGTTTGCGAGTCACTTTATGATGAGCGGTGGCAATATATTAACATTACAGAGGATCTTGGGGCATGCCACAATAATGCAAACCATGACATACTCACACCTAGCACCAGACTATTTAATTTAACTTAGCTGAGTGACCATCAGATATGTTTAAATTTACTTACTGTGCCTTACAAAATCGCACTTGATAACAATTATCATTTCCATTAATATGAGCGCTAATATCAGCTTTGATGTGTTTAGATATATTCTACAGGAAAGTAATAATGAAGTGCTGTAAAGACTCAACAATGATAAAAGTGAATCGAAGATGGTTTGAAAAATTACTTTATGGCAGTATTTATAAATGTAATAACTGTTACAAAAAAATTAAACTTAAAGCATGCTAGTTAGCTTTTCATTGTAATAACAAAAAATACTGCATGGGTTATAAAGGCGTGTTCTAGTACTTTGAATTTGTGATTGTGGGAGTCCCTTCCACAATTAGCCAATCCAGCACGATTTTGGACAGAAATGGCTTAAACCTTGAAATCTAAAAGGTAACGCTTACATGACTTTCCCATACAAAATGCTTTATGTGCCATTTTATGTATGACCAAATTAGTGATACAACGACAGTATGCTTAATAATTACCATGTGGCCTAAGTGACAATAGTCATAGGACTTGTTCACACAGCAACTATTAAACAATCATCGTATCAATTTAGCAGTTCGGTTCCGTTGAACTTATAGCTCTTAAGTGTTTGTTCTTCTTCGCCTACTATCTTGCCATTTTTGTCTTTAGTGACTTTGATTTTTTTCAACGGGAGTCCAGTGTTCGACTGATAGAAATCCTCAAATATCAGTGTGCCTGCGTCATATGTCTGTTCATCAATGATATGGCACGTGTTGTATTCCACACCATTAATATTGATATCCTTGAATCCTGCAAAGGTAATTTTTTGTTTGAAATCTATCGTTTCTTTCTTTAGCGGCAAACCCGAAGTGTATGCTTCAGAATCATAATGTCCAGAAAAGCTCTCAGTTTGTCCTTCTAGCAAAGAGAACCAGCCTAATTTCATTGAATAAAGCGTACCAAATTTGTATGTGGTGATTTGAGGTGCATCTTTTTGAATGAATTCACGCTCTGTAAGTTCAACCCAACCTATATTTGGCGAAATCAGTAGCGTATCAGTTTGGCTCCTAATTATACCTGGAATTGTCGTCTTCATCTTAATTTGGTTAATACCATCTTTATCATCAAGTAGAGTGATTTTGATATTTTTTTGAGAAATACCAGTCATCGTACTGCCTTTATAATTATATTCTACGTCATATTCTCCCGCTTGGTAGAGACTCTGACTGAAACATTCATTTGCAGACTTTGCCACATTTTTGGTCTTTTCGGTCACAGTGGTGGTAGTGCCACTATCTGAGCCGGAACCGCAACCAACAATAGCGGTTATTAACGCACTAACAATTATTATTTTCGAATCTAACATTTTCATTTTGAGGCCTTAAACTATCTGATTTTAAATATTACCAAGTAATACTTATTCTGTTGTTATAACGAATATCCTTATATATATTTATGCATCCATACGTATTTTTGGATTTTGATCATTTCCCTTTGTTATAAAATTCTAAATACTTGTATTTCTTTCAGGCATACCTGTTTGATGAGGCTATTGGAACACAAATCAGGAATATAAATGTAGTACAGAACAATACAAAACCACCTATAACAGATGGTTTATTTACAATGAATACTAGAACAGATTTATTTATACTGAATATGAACGGGATGATCAAACCTCTAACTGAGTCCTTTGGTTGTTTATCATGGTTAATCGTGATGTGGATAATTTCTCTGATGGGGTTTATGTCATGCGTCATGACAATAGCTTATTAGTTAAGCGACTACAGATGTTATCAGGTGGCATTATTCGTGTTAAATCTGATAATTCCATGTATGACCTTTGGGAGATCACAAAGTCGCAATTAAATGGTGGAAGAATTGGCTGTTATAGGACGAGTGGTTTGGACTGGACAGAAGATGTGATGTTTAGATGAAATAAATAGAACAAGGATATTAAACTGTTGTTTTTAAAAAACTATTAACTCAGCAGCTAAATAGTAGAAGGCGCGGTTAATTAAAGCGGTAACGGTAAATTTCATAATCAACATCAGTTTGAAGTGTTGCATTTTACAACATCAAATTATTTTAGCTATTTTTTCAACTTTAGCTATTTTTTCACCATCCCAAATAAACTCATAATGCGCTGTTTGTTCAATTTTAATTACGTTTTTAGGTGTTAATAGTATCCAGCAAATCGCATCTTTTTTTCTTACTGAGTTATACTGGATCCCTTCACAACCCTGCTTTCTTAATTGCGAACCAAAATTTTGCGCCGCTGTATAATCGCTTAAATGATAAATTTCTTCATCACAATCATTTGTAATATCAATCAACTCTCCGCTGAAACAACAGGACAAACCTCGCATAGTAATCGTATCGTAAGCTAAGCCTTCAATATTAGTAAAGTAAATAGATTGATGATGTCTGGTCTCTGCTATGGCAGTTTCAATTTTATCCGCCATATATAACGCACCAAATGAGCCATCACTAAAGCGACTACCATTTGGGTTAACGTGTGTAAATGACGCTGTTGCGTAAGAACACCCAGTAATACCAAAAGGAATCTCTTCTTTAGATACAAGGTTTATATCGCCAACTTCATTCAATAATCGTGGATTTGTTCTAGCTTGTAAATCATATAAAAATTCAAATTCGTCAGCATCTGCCACATCATCAAATAAACTAATTGGTGGGAACTTAGAATTAATTAAGCGGTGACTTTTTTGTTTAGCTAACTGAACTACATTGTTTTCTACCATTGCCCACCACGCATAGTATCTATATTACGGTACACCTCGTGTAGTATTCCAAACTTACCAGTACTCATTAACTCAAGCGGCGTTTTACCATTGAAAAATGGGTTGTGATTCTTCTTATTCACAAAACCATATACATTTTCAGGGTTAGAGAACACAATTCTTAATGCTGAGTGTATATTAAGTACATAGCTAATTCGGTCTAGTTGATCAACACTCAACTTTATATTTTGAGGTTCTTTTTTCGCATTAAAAAACTTACCTTTTTCAAGCTGCATAATTGACATTATCTGCTCGTTTTTACATCCCCAGCGCTCTAGAATATTTAATGCTACTTTAAAACCTACCGCGCTCTGACTGTTTTTATCCACAGTGCTTTTATCTTTAATAATCTTCATGTATCCTCCCATACCAGCAAGTTCAAATATAGACCATTTGACAAGATTAGTCTATAAAGAAACTATTTTAATGCAAGGGATACAGTTTAATCACAGCATATAACCATGTTTGTTATGTGTAGCTATATAATTGAAGATGGTTGATGCAGTCACTATGAGTAGCTTTTTTATCATGCGTTAAGCTCCTGTCATAAATTTAATCCAGACCTTAAGCGCTTAACTCACCACCATCTACCGTTAGCACTGAACCTGTTGTGTATTTACTTTTCATTAAATACAAATAACTTTCAGCTACTTCTTTATGTGTTCCCAAACGTTTCAACGGGATATTACTGCCAAGGCTTTCTATCGCTTCATATCTTTCAATGTCATTAGAAAAACGCTCGATAAAACCTGGTGATACCGCGTTTACACGAATTGGTGATAACTCTACAGCCAAAGATTTAACTAAAGATTCAATCGCACCGTTAATTGCAGCTGTTCCAGAAAACCCTGTATAACCTCTAGAAGCGGCTATACCCGAAGTGAAAATAATACTACTAGATACAGAATTAGTGCGGATGGCATATAAGGACTACGACGATTCAGCTCGAATAATAGTAGAAGGTACTATCAGTTTATGTAATGGCTTTACAACCAACATGTAGACTTTACCCATTAAATTGTGAACGTGTACTACTGTGGAAATTGAAATCAAACTACCTTCTTTGCTTTCTTTATAGACTGAAACTTTAACATCTAGGTGTTTATCAGTATCACCAAGAATAACTTCGTTGTCACTTATTGATAATAAGGTAAATATTCCCACCCTGTCCCCGACCTGGTAATCATCCGCTTGCTTTTCGATATCCACAGCGCCTAAGTGACCAAGATGCTTTAGACCAAGGGCGGACGCTATGTTATTTCGCATTGCCATCAGTAAGTTTACCCAAGCAGGTGTTTTTGAAGCATGATCCAACCATATCTGGAGCGACGTTCTATCTACTTGCTCTGTTAAAAAACGATAGGTGTCAAAGTAATAAGCACCGGTCAAATTGTTTGATATTTCACTATCTATTGGGACATCGACTTTATCAACCCTAAATTTCATAGTTCACAATCTCCTGAGGTGTAACGCTTAAATTTGCAGATAACGAAAATATACGGCAAATTTGTTTCCCTTACTTTCGATTTGATTTATAACGCTCACCTAGTAAGCGAAAATTATTGACTAAAATTAGCGACGAAGGTACAAAAATGAAACGTTTGACGTCCTTTAGTTTGGGCTTGTTAACTCCGTTTCAACACTGGCAAAACTTCAGCGATTTCACAATCCAGCATTTCTAATACATTATCAAAGCCATACTTGGGCTGCCAACTTAACTCTACCTGTGCTAGCGAAGAGTCGTAGATACGGTCAAGGCTAGTCGGAAGTGCCCATCCTCTTTGCTCAAAATCTTGAGCCACACTAGGAAGTTGCTCTTTGATAACTTTATCAGCTTCTTTATAAAGACGCTGACAATCCAATTGGCTAAATGGGGTTTTACCCGAAATAATGAAGCGATTAAAACCATTTAAGCGTTTCTCAATTGCGCACAAATGAGCACTTGCTACGTCACGAGAATCTATACCACGAGTTAAACGATAAACGGTCATCAGATCTGCTGGTTCAGGGAAACAACGGGACATTTGCAAAATTGTCACTGGTAAATTGAATAGGTTTGATATTTCTTTCAACTTACTCTCAGCCTGCACTTTACTGTGATGATATATGGACTTAGGCTTTGGAATAACCTGCTCATTCACCCAACCCGCAGTTCCTTGTGGCGTTGATGCATAACCATACAATGCGGTTGTACTGGTGAATACAAAATGCTTAATACCACTTTTAATACCTTGCAGTGCTAGCTGTTCAGTGGCATCGACATTGATACTTTGGAACTCTGAATCACTGAGTAAACCTACATGAGGAGCATGAAGAGCTGCTGTATGGACAACTACATCGACTTTTTTTAGCGCCTTAGCCATTAGATCAGTATCACGGATATCACCAATAAAGTCGGCCGTGGAGCATGGCGTTCTATCGATACCTACTACATCATGAGTTCTCATTAACTTTATATATATGGCTCGTCCCACTCTACCCGCGGAACCAGTTACTAATACTCTCATTACCTATACCTTATTAAAGTTGAAGCCCAAACCTGTCTAAGGGACGCAGCAAGTGATGTTGCTTGTCCTTGTTATATTGCATTTTAAACAGATTCACACAGCCCTTCATTATTTTCCTGCACAAGAATAATGAAATCGATATATAGTGAGACAATTTCATCGAGTTCATTCACTCCCCAGAATGCTGGATAGGCACCATCTCCAAATCCGCTAGACGATATAACGCAGTCATTTAGCTCTGTCATTGTGAATAAACCTGGTTTGTCAGCAACGCACCAATCATTGAATATTTTATCTTTTTTTAATCTACTTAGCTCAAAAAGATTATGAACATCGAATATAGCGAGATTTCCGGCATCGACACCATAGACTCCATTACCACTCGGTGTATTTGCTGCATACCATTTTACAGGTTTCTCTGTTTCACTAAACTTAACTCGAATACCTGCAACTCGGTTATGTATTGTAACCGTCTCCACTGGATACTTACCTGGCTTAACTTTTCTTTGTAAAGGCTCAAAATCATAAATATCATAGCCGAAATCCAAAATGCCAAGGACACCAGAGCGAGTGTGTAGTTTTCCTATTTCTTTTAGTTTTACCAAACCTTCATCGATATGTGGGATTTTTATATTACGGTCCTTTTGAAAAAGAATGTTTTCATTGAGGTTTTTATCATCATCTTCTTTATCCATAAAAGAAGAATCCTGATTACACATTGCAAGGATATCAGCATGTTTATCTATATCGATTACGGGGCTTTTAGGTGGGTGACAAAGATTCAATATCCCTGAAATCAACCACCCTTTCTCGGCATCATATTCAAGTTCGTAGACGTGATACTCTAAAGACTTAAAATCCTCTTCATAAATTTCTGTAAATACTTGTGCAAAGTCACCTTGAATATCACATTCAGTAATTTTCTCTATATTTGGATCATAATTTGCTTTTGAACTAAATGAACTTCTAGATTCTGAGGTGCTACCAGTAATAAAGTGGGTGCTATCAACATCAGATATAAGTCCACCCCAGTATTCAAAGTTCACACTATCCCCCATTTTTTTTTGAGCTTTTGACCATTGCTCATACCAGTGGGAAATATACTCTTTTACTCTATCTTCGGGTGAATTTACAGAATCGCTGTAACGTCTCTTCTTCTTGAATAAATTAATCATTTTTTCATGCCCTATTTCGAATTCCGTTTCACCTAGCACCCACATGATGAGGACTACAAATCTATTCCAATATCGCAATCTAAGTCTTTAAATATTCGCCCAATGGAACGAATTAAAAAGGCAATTGCTCTAAATGGAAGATCTACAATATATTCTAAACACTCATACCAAAGGCTCTCCGACTCTTTATGCTTTGGCCAGATAAAATGGATTGCTGTATAACCACATAAAGAAAAAATTAAGATCATCCAACTAAAGCCATTCGCAAACAAATCGAAAATTAAATATGAGCAAAGGCAGCATAATAAGACAGATATTAAAACTCGAAACTCATTCATCCTTGAAAGTCCCATAGAGCCCCAATCAGAGGCGGTAAAATAGTTAGCCGATTTTAACCTTAAAAAATTCCGTCGGCTGATTATCAACAAAAATTGACCATACGTGATCGTACACAGCACGCTGACCAGGAAACGATACCAGTTCTTTAGCTTCACCAAGCGTGCACCAACGATACTCCGTATGTTCTTCGTTTAACTTCACATCCTGATTTGGTGCACATAAGACAGCAAACACTGGAATTAGCTCTATCACATTTACATTGGCCTCATAAAATTGATCTATAAATTGAGCGTTATAGAGAGAACTAACTGTAATCCCGGTTTCTTCATCAAATTCTCGAACAATTGCTTGCCAACCTTTTTCATCATTTTCAATGGAGCCCGCAACATGATACCAAAAGCCTCCCTTGACTCTTTTCATTAACAGCATCTTAATCACGCCGTCTATTTCAGACAGAGCAACACCGGAAACTATTGATGTATTTAAAGGAATCATTTTTACTCCATTTTTAACTTGTTATGTGCGAACTTTTGACCAAACTGCTAATTCATTACCGCTTGGCTCAGTAAAGTGAAATCGACTACCACCTGGGAATGAAAAAATAGGCTTCGTAATTTTACCACCCGCTAATTCGACATTAGATTGCGATATTTCAAGGTTATGACTAAGTAGAACCAACAAAGCAGAACCATTTTCGGCTGTGGATGTAAGATCGGATTTATAAAATCCCCCATCAATTCCTTGATCTGTAAATGCTGTATAGTCTGATCCAAAGTCCTCAAATGACCAACCAAACGCTTTTTCAAAAAAAAGTTTTGTTGCAGGGATATTTGTAGCGGGAAACTCTACATAATTTAGTTTTTCATGCTGAGACATAGATTAAATCTTCCTTGGCACATAACCGATTTTCATACGGAATTACGTATAAAGTGAATTCCATTTTAATTTCACTGCCATAAACAGTAGCAAATTTTATAACAATTACAAAGGGATAATGGAAATCAGTGATTCTAAATAAAATAAAATCGAGGCTAAAACAGGAGTTGTATTCATATAGACCCATATAAGTATATAGATAAGAGGATGAATCTAATTACCGCTAGATATAAAGCGAGATTATCGTTTAACTCACAGAGCTTAATTACAATTAATACAGACTGGTGGTTAACCGAGAGCGGGATTATTGGAAGGTTAGGCTTCACGTGTCATTACACATGAAAACCCCCGTTAGCTGGGAGCCCATTATAACGGGGGTTAATTAGCCCCTATGACAGGGACTGTGTTCTATTCGTTTATTGATTATTTCATGAAGAGCCCTGTACTTCGGATCTCTTGTGCCTCACGCCAACCACCTAACCACTGACCTCGCGAATCTGCGCTTTGAAATGGACAAACCTCATTCGACCTACCCGCTGTTCCAGCTTGATAACCTTTCGAATATGCTCTTTCCAAACGATCTCGTTTCTGTCTCTTCATTCTAGATTCCTCAAAAAAGATATAACTTAAATCCGAGACTTTCCATGCCTCTATTAAGTAATAGGTCAAGATATTCGACAAATCAAATAAAAAAAGCCGCAGTAATGAAATTACTGCGGCTTTATGAAACAAAACGTAAGATTTAGCGTTTAACGTTTAAAACGACGGAATAAAAGCAGCATAGTAGGTAATAATATGAACAAATTCATACTACCGCCACTACGTGAATAATCTTCTTCAGCTTTGATTGGGCACTGCGATGTCGTAGACAAATTATCTAAGTCATCGGCACTAATCGTCATTGAAAAAACAGCCGGAGTTGAACCCGTTCTATTCTTGTAGTTTGCTTCGGATTTATAATCATAACCATTCGATACAACCACAACATTACCGTTCGCATCAGGATCGCTGATACTAATAGCATTACTTAATCTATAAGTAACTTCATTACCGGCTTTCGTTTGTTCCTGACAATATAAATCATCTAGATAAGCTGATTTTTTAGTTTTGTAATCATAAATAAAAGCACTTTGGAAACGTGGCGAACCGTCCGCAGTTGGCGTGGTTTCGCCGCGTGCATCACGCCAACCAACAACGATACCATCGTTATTGATTTTACTCACCTGTGAACTCGCACCTTTAATAGGATTGGCCATGAATGGGTAACGTGTTTCTTGTGTTTTTACATCATAAGTATAAAACTCAGTTGCATAACTTCTGTTTTGAGGTTGGTTATAGGTACGGTTACCAACAACAATGAATGCTTGAGCATCACTATCTGTACCATCTGCAGCAACAAATGGTGAGCTAGCTGAAACATAAACAGAGTCTGTAATATCAATCGCAACGGTATCGCGGATTACGTCATTATAATCACTGCCCGCATCCGTTTTAGGCTTGGTGATTTCAGTCATCGCATAAGAAAGCACAGTGTCAGATTCAACAGTTGGCTTAAATATCGTTGCACGAGCACGGCCACCACTTGTCGATGAATAGATCTGCTGAGTCGAGAATCCGACAGCAAAACCAGATGTATTAATCGCATAGGCATTAGCAATGTAATTTGCGTAGCTACCCGTATTTAACCAACTAGTCTTTCCGGCAAGATATGAAGCTGTACCGCCTGTCTCATCCCAAAAGCTTGCTTGTAGGTCGAAACCAGGGCAATTATAAAGATCATCATAATCATAACGATCATCATCGATTGGATAATTAAAGCAATATTCAAAACGATCAGCATCATCAGCGTTTGACCACTGTACACTTGCTTGACCAACAATCAGTGTTTTATTAAACGTAAGCGTTGGAGAACTGCTTTTAGAAACAGAGATGTCTGCTGCATCATACGCAGAACTAAATCCACCCTTTTCAGCAAACTCAGGTTCAAGCTGTGTCGAACCATAATAACCACGTCTAACAATATTACCCGCTGAAGTCCCATAACCGACTTCCACAGCACCATTTAATGCGGTGATTTTACGTGATTGAGATAAACTAGCAGAAGACACTTCCGTTCCGTTTACTGAGCTCGTCGTTTCTGATTCATAAGTACCATTGCGATCGTTATAGGTATTTAAGATATTGCGACGCCAAACGAATAGGCCATCACTAAAATCAGCTTTTGAACCATCCCAAAACATCTCACATACATCAGAATCAGAAACGCAATACTCGTTATATGTCCAAGGCGCACCAATATCGTATGAAAATTGCTGTGCAAATTTCTGACTGTAGGTCACGCTGGTTAACGTGTTAGTCGCAGCACTTGAAGTATCCATCGCCGACACATAAGGGCCAAAGTCTGCACCACTGTTGTCTACAACAATAGCGGTGGTTGAAGCCACCGCTGTTGTACACAATACGAGACTAATAATCCCTGCTAACTTAGTCTTTTTTAAAAGCATTATGTTTAGATTTCCTTAGCCCTTCATTTCTTCAAGCTCTTCCCAACGCGCGAAAGCAGTCTCTAGTTCTTGCTCTTTAGATGCAAGATTGTCAAGCATTGCTTTTGTTTCGTCGGCTGGCTTATTGAAGAAATCAGGTTGATTAATTTCAGCTTGCAAAGTTTCAACTAGTGCTTCAAGTTGTTCCATTTTTGCAGGCAGTTTATCAAGTTCAACTTGAATGTTATAAGGCAGTTTTTTTGTTTTAACAGCCTTAACTGGTTTATCTTGTTTTACTGGCTTTTCAGCTACCGCAGCTTTCGCCTTAGGCTTTGCTGACAAAGATTGTGTATTTGCTTGTTGATTCTTAGCATCATGGTAACCACCAACAAAGTTCGTGATATTACCTTCACCATCAAACATCCAGCAACTTTCTACTGTGTTATCAATAAAGTTACGGTCATGGCTTACTAATAATAACGTACCCTGATAATTGGCAAGTAATTCTTCTAAAAGTTCCAATGTT
>Ga0105355_10001741_pt1 | contig 19997 bp, 22 predicted proteins | sample GOMGulsemesocosm_2_FD_83508 | JGI IMG/M metagenome (GOLD analysis project Ga0105355, IMG submission 83508) | Methane-oxidizing microbial communities from mesocosms in the Gulf of Mexico - GOM9C Gulf of Mexico | ecosystem: Environmental > Aquatic > Marine > Cold seeps | place: Gulf of Mexico... | reverse complement strand
TGCTCATCCTTTAGGTGATGGTTGGTTGGATCATGGTTGGAATGTTCTCTCTAGAATTAAAGAATACTTTCCCAACCTGAGGTTGGACTCTCCTAAGAAGCCATTTTTAGAAAGCATTGGCAGTTGTCGTCTCTTTGTCTGTGACCATTTATCGACTGCTTATGTAGAGGCATTGGCAATAAACAAGCCTACAATCTTGTTTTGGTCCCCAGAGACTAATAAGCTCTCACCTGAAGCAGAACAATACTTTGAATTATTACGTAGTGTTGGGGTTCTTTTTGATTCTCCAGAGGCTGCTGCAGAAGCTGTCAATAGTGTCTATGGAGATGTTGAGACATGGTGGAATGATACTGAGAGACAAAAGGTAATCGGGGTATTTAGAGATAGGTATTGCCGGACGTCACCAGATGCCACGCATATGTGGGCTCAAGAATTTTGTAGAATGGCTCTGATAAGTCATAAACTTAAAGCTGAATTGCCTTAGTTGAGGCTTTTGGATGTTTTGTATCGACGTGATTAACACATTGCAGTGTGCAAGTTGTGCGGAAAGTTATTCAAACCGTGTTAGCGTGGATCGCAATAAAACTGCCTGTTCTAATTATTATTATTATGTGGATGTGGGTAATACGAGGTGCATTAGCAAGCCCTATTGAGTTTTTTATTGGAATTAGTTATAAAATATTTTTTATCATAAGGTTGTAAAACCACCTAAAAGTAAAGTGCATAAGTTTATGTTAAGGGGATCGCTGAATGGAAAACATGTGTAGTATTAGAAAGATAACTAGGGAGCACCTATGAAAGTTGGTTATATTGGAGGTTCATGGTCGACAAATATAGGTAATGCATTTTATAACTTAGGTGCCCTTTGGCTTCTTAAGAAAGTTTATGGAGATGAAAATGTTTCATTTGTCCCTGATCCACCACAAGTATATTGGGACTCTCTGAATAATGATTATGGATTAATTTCTAAACTCGAAGTAGACTTGCTAGTGATTTCAGGGCCAATTCTTGGGGGCAATTTAAAGACAATTTATAAAACTATATTTGATAATGCAGAAAAAAACGGACAATCCATTGCATTTATTTCTGCAGGATCAGTGCTCTATACTGAAGAGGAGGCTAACCTTGTTAGTGACTTCCTGAATCAATACAATATTTCTTTTGTTTTCACAAGAGATAGTGAAACTTACAAGTTATACAAAGATAAACTCAATACTGTTGTGTTTGACGGTTTGTGTACGAGTATGTTTCTTAATGATGCCATTTCTCCAATAAAATTGAGAAGTGAACACTCTGTATTTAACTTTTCGTATTTTCACGATCCTGAAATTGTTAGGACGAGTGGTGTGTGGACTGTTGGAAAAAGAAGGATGTTTCAACCTGTTCAGACTAGTCTGTTAGGCTTTCCGATTGTCAGGATAAAAAGTTCTCCATACTTTCCTAATGTTAAGTTTTTTAAGAGTACAAAACTCGTCTATTCACGAGAAAATATGTATTATTCTGACCTACCTTATGGTTATCTGTCGATACTAAAATCAGCTAAATATGTCTTTTCGGATAGAGTTCATACGTGTGCTGCAGGACTAATATTTGGCTCAAAGTGTATGTATATCAAGGGTGGAAAGAGGTCTAAAGATGGTAGGAATAGTGTCTTTGCTAGACTGGGTCTAAAAGATATTTATAACAAACCAGTTTCACTTGACTTTGACTACATCAAAATTGAAAAACAGAAGATGGAGGCGAAATTGATAAGTGTAGCGTCATTGTAATTTGATTTATGAATTTGTGATCGGGTTTCGAAAGCTTAAAATCATAAATTATTTTTTTGACTTGTGGGTTATTAATTATGAATTTTGGTAATAGTGTTGTTTTAGTCACAGGCGCCAACGGATTTATAGGCCGCCATTTGTGCAAAAAGCTAAGTTTTTTAGGTTGTTCTGTTGTCGGTTTAGGACGAACGAAAGAAATTAAAAATCCGTTCATAAATAAACAATATATTGTTGATATGTCTGATGAAGAATATCTTGACAAAATTATTATGGAAATTAGTCCAGACATAGTTATTCACCTTGCAGGCGAAAAGTTTAATAATTCAGATTATGGTTATAAGAGTAGCTATAAAAATAATTTAAGAGGTTCAATTAATTTAATTTTATCATGTAAAAATTTAAAAAATTTAAAATCTTTTATTTCAATTGGTAGTTGCGAAGAATATGGCCAGCAAAACGTACCGTTCAATGAAAAACTAAGAGAACTACCAAATAGCTCTTATGGATGTTCAAAACTTTCAGTTACCCAGTTTTTACAATCGCTTTCACGATCTTTTGGTTTTCCATGTTTAATTATTAGACCATCAGTAATTTATGGACCAGGTCAGTCGAGTGGCATGTTCATTCCGTCACTAATTAATAATTTATTGAAAGGTCTCGAATTTGATATGACACTAGGCGAACAAACTAGGGACTTTGTTTTTGTTGATGATTTGGTTGAGTCTATTATTCTCTCATGCAGTGTAAAGTTTTTAAATGCTAGCTTAGTGAATGTTTCATCTGGAGAGGGGGTTTACATAAAAGACGTGGCTAAAATGATCGCTAATTTGATAACACCTGAATCAATCGATCTTATTAATTTTGGAGCTAAATCCTATGGTGAATGTGAAACAATGGACTATTATGCAAGTAACTCTGTAGCCTATGATCTTCTAAACTGGAAGCCAAAATTAAGCTTAGAGGCTGGGGTGAAAATAACTCTGTTACACTATCAAAATATAAATAATTTTGTTGCTGATAAATAACTTTAAAAAGAACGAAAGGTTTTATAATTCAAATATGAAAAAAATACATTACCACTCCCATGCCGGGTTTTTTTCTGGGGCCGAGAATATGCTTGTGAATTTTTTCTCATCTTTAGAAGTCACCAGTAATTTTGATATTAGCTTTAGTTACGTGTATTCCAAAAAATATGAAGCTGGGTTGATTGAGCGAGTAGGAAATATCCCAACGACCTATCCCATAAGTTCGCCAAGTTCACTTAATTGGACTAAATTTATTCCAGGGCATCCACATTTTATATCACGATTTTTTGGCTTCACAGTCCGAGCCATGGTTTTATTGCCTCTTTTTGTGTTTGAGATCTTTGTGCTTTACAGACTTTTTAGGAGTATTCGTCCCGATATTATACACATTAATAATTCGGGGTATCCATCATCAACTTCGGCACGCATAGCTGCTGTCAGTGCGAAACTAGCCAACGTTCCTTCGATTATAATGGTTGTGAATAATATGGCAGTGGACTATAGAAGGCCTAGTCGCCTAGTTGATTTCCCACTTGACAAGTTAGTTGCTTATTCTGTCAGTCAGTTTATTACGGGGTCTGAGGCGGCGAGTGTAAAATTAAAGAACGTTCTTAACTTGAAAAGGCATAAATACCAAGCAATACATAATGGAATTTCACTCTCTAATCCTTCTGAAACACCATCTGAGGTTAAGTGCCGTCTAGGTCTGAGAGATTTTAATGGTATTGTTTTTGGTGTTGTCGCAATGCTAAAGCCAAATAAAGGACACCGAATACTGTTGGAATCAGTATCGAAAATAATAAGGCAAGATCCTAAAGCGTCCAATAAGATAAAGATTTTAATAGAAGGCGAAGGTCCATTACTTAATGAACTTGGATTGTTAATCAATAACCTTGGTTTGTCTAATCATTGTGTTTTGGTAGGTCGTGAAAAACATATTGTAAATTTCATGTCTTTTATTGATGTACTGATACTCCCTTCGATCGAATATGAGGATTTTCCTAATGTCGTCATCGAAGCAATGGGGCTTGGTAAACCTGTGATTGCAAGTCTTTTAGCCGGGACGCCTGAACAGGTAGTTGATGGTGTGTCTGGTATTTTGGTTGAACCAGGAAACATTAATGAGCTTTCTTTAGCTATAGTTAAAATGTGTTCAAATAAAAACACTCTTCTGAAGATGGGCCTCGCGGGCAGATCTATATTCCAAAAAAAATTTACTTCAGAAATTGCTGTTGAAAGATACGTAAAGCTTTATAAAACATTAAGTTCAAATTAACCCTTTTGATAAATGGAAGATGTATGAAAGTTGTTATTCTAGCGGGCGGTTTTGGAACTCGTTTGAGCGAAGAAACTAGTATAAGGCCAAAACCGATGGTGGAGGTCGGCGGGAAACCCATACTATGGCATATTATGAAAACCTATTCTCATCATGGACTAAATGAGTTTGTCATATTATTGGGTTATAAGGGCTACTATATTAAGGAATATTTCGCAAACTACTTTTTACATCAAAGTGATGTGACGATTGATTTGTCTAACAATCAAATGGAAATACATACTAATCAGTCTGAACCATGGAAAGTAACTCTTGTTGATACTGGACAGCATGCAATGACTGGAGCAAGGATTAAGAAAGCAAAGAAATTCATCGGGGACCAACCATTTTTGTTAACTTATGGGGATGGTGTAGGAGATATAGATATTCAAAAAACATTAGATTTTCATAAACAACACGGTAAGCTGTTAACTATGACATCTGCACAACCTGACGGGCGTTTTGGTGCACTCGATATTGATGATAGTACTAATCAAGTTTTGAGTTTTCAAGAAAAACCAAAAGGTGATGGTTCTTGGATTAACGCTGGATATTTCATTTGTCAGCCCGAAGTGCTAGATTATATTGGCGATGGAGATGATATGGTTTTCGAACAAAGTCCATTGAAGACCTTAGCTAAAGATGGGCAGGTTTGTACGTACAAACACAATGGTTTTTGGATGCCAATGGATACTGTACGTGATAAAAACCACCTCAATGAACTTTGGGACAACGATCAAGCATGCTGGAAGGTTTGGAATGATAAATAGTAAGCTGTTGTTTGATGATGTATACCGCGGTAAGAAGGTTCTAATAACAGGGCATACTGGATTTAAGGGTACTTGGATGACCTTTCTTCTAACAGAAATGGGGGCGGAGGTTTGTGGGTTGTCATTGGCTCCAGAAACCACGCCTAATCATTTCGATTTGCTTAAATTAGAAGATGATATATTGCATGTCGAAGGCGATATTCGTGACGAGAATGCTGTAAATAAAGTGATGCAAGATTTCCAACCAGATTTCGTGTTTCATCTTGCCGCGCAAGCATTAGTTAAAGAGTCTTATGATAACCCTGTAAGTACCTTTGAAACCAATATCATGGGCTCAGTAAATGTATTAGAGGCTGTCAGGAAGTGTAAATCGGTCCGATCGTTGGTGTATATTACGTCTGATAAATGTTACGAAAATGTTGAGTGGATATGGGGTTATCGTGAAAATGACCAGCTTGGTGGGCGTGACCCATATAGCGCATCAAAGGGAGCGGCTGAGATAGTTTTTTCTGCCTATGCGCGTTCATTTTTTTCTCATCGAGCAGATCTTGGTGCAGCTTCTGCACGCGCTGGTAATGTAATTGGTGGTGGAGATTGGGCAGCTAACCGTATTATCCCTGATTGTATCCGGGCCATAGAAGGTGGTTTGCCAATTAAGCTGAGAAACCCAAACGCTACTCGGCCATGGCAGCATGTTTTGGAACCAATTAATGGGTATTTATCTTTAGGTGCTAGGCTGTACAATAACCCTGAAATATTTGATGGGTCATGGAATTTTGGGCCTTCTACATCTGAGACTACTACAGTAGCGTCGGTAGCAAACAGCATAGTTCAGTACCTTGGAAAAGGAGTTGTTGAAATCGAGCAACAAGAGATCCAACAGCACGAGGCTAATCTGCTTCAGTTAAATTGTGATAAGGCGCATCAGTTGTTAGGCTGGTTTCCAAAATGGGGCGTGGAAAAAACCTTAAATATGACGGCTCAATGGTATCAGGTTTTCATGACGGGAGGTGATATTAGATCCCTCACTAAAGATCAATTGAATGATTTTTATCAAGAGGAAATATGATTGAGGGTGTGGTGATAACTCCGTTGCGTCAAATTTTTGACGAACGTGGGAAAGTAATGCATATGATGCGTAATGATTCAGCTTATTTTTCAAAATTTGGTGAAATATATTTCTCTTGTACTTACCCTGGCGCGATAAAAGCATGGCATTTGCACAAAAAGATGACATTAAATTATGCTGTTGTGTCTGGACAAATTAAATGTGTTTTGTATGATGATAGAGAAGGAAGTTCAACGAGAGGAAACGTAGATGAATATTTCCTTTCGCCTGAAAATTATTATCTTTTAACAGTCCCTCCGTTGGTTTGGAACGGATGGAAAGGACTATCAGTAACAGATTCGATAGTTGCGAATTGTGCATCTATGCCGCACTCTCCTGATGAAATTGAAAGGAGGCTTCCGAATGATAAAGATATTCCTTATGACTGGGGGATCAAACATAGGTAAAATATTAAGAATTGCTTTATCAGCGTTAAAACAGTATTTCCTATCTCCTTATTTTGGTTTTATTCAAGGCCATGACTATCTCTCAAAACCCACTCTTAAAAGTATCTATGCACTGGTTGGCAAAGATAGCGATGAAGTAGTGATTGATTTTGAGAGGCGTTTTTCATCTTTAATAGGTGATGGGAGGTCTGTAGCTTTTGCTGCTGGGAGAATGGGATTTTATAGTTTAATGCAAGAAATTGGAATTCGGCAGGGTGATCATGTTGTCCTGCAATCGTCCACATGTTCGGTCATGGTGAACGCAGTTTTAAGAATTGGTGCCATTCCAATATATTCAGACATCAACGACAACACATTTTCGTCGTCCGTTAATGATATAAAAAATGCGCTCACTAACAAGACTAAACTCATCGTGTCGCAGCATTCATTTGGAATACCATGTGACATTAAAGCGATTGCAACTTTTGCAAAAAAACAGAATATATTTTTATTAGAAGATTGCGCGTTAACAGTGGGATCCAGCATAGACGGAGAGATATGCGGTAATTTTGGCGATGCTGCACTTTTTTCTACAGACCACAGTAAACCAATAAATACTATTTCTGGAGGCCTTGTTTATACGAAGAGTACATCTTTATTCCAAAAATTAAAAAGAAGACAATCCGCAAGTAGTAGTATAAATATTAAAAAACAAAAAAAATTATGGCGACAATTTAATATAGAGCGTAAGCACTGCAACCCAAAAGAATTCGGAAAGGTTAAATTTTTACAGCTGATGTATTCAAACCTTTTTGGCCTGACGCGCAATGTTTTTACTATTTCTGACTATAGTTCAACAATAGAGTTAAATGATGAATACCCTGCAAAGCTCCCCGCTTTTATGGCACTAATAGGGATACAAGAAATTCTAAGGTGGCCTGAAAGACAGAATGAAAGGCGGAAAGTGCTTAAGTTCATTTCTAAAGAAACTGAGTTTATTTTTGGACACAAGCTACCAAGAGTATACTCAGATAATAGTAGAGATATTATTCCCTTACGTTTAGCGTGGTCATGCGATGAAGGAGCTGTCTTAAGAGAATATATTTCCTCCGTTGTTGACATCGATAGCATCTGGTTTTTAAAACCGATTGTTGCAACTAATGAGCCTTTAATAAATTTTAAATATGTTTTAGGGACATGCCCAAATTCTGAGAAGATCGGCCCAAACATGATTAACCTCCCATGCAATATATCATTCGATTGTGCAAAGATTTTAATAGAGAAAATAAAGGCAATCAGAAGTTAGAGTTATAAGACCAACATTGCAAGTTTTTTTAGTTTTATTTATTTAAAAATATAACGATAACTGTGCTATATGAATAAACCTTCAGTTGTTGCATTTCTGCCAGGAACTTTTTACCTAATTATTTAAGGTTGCACTATAAATGGTATTATCATATTCCTTTTGCAGTTGTTTTGGATGTGATATTTGTATTATGAAGAATCAAAGGGAAGACATATGTCTATTAAAGATAATGGGATTACTAAGCAAATGATTCGTTTATCAAAATCGTGCTTAAGTGATTTGGAGAAAAAAGCAGTATTAAATGTTCTCGACAATGAATTTTTAGGAATGGGTCGAGAGGTAACTGAATTTGAAGGTAAGCTAACAGAATACTTTGGCCGTTCAACACTGTGTGTTTCTTCAGGTACGGCAGCGCTGCATTTAGCATTGCAATCCATTGACGTAGGAAAGGGTGACGAGGTTTTAATTCAATCTTTAACCTATGTTGCTAGTTTTCAAGCTATCTCAGCAACTGGGGCTAAACCAATCGCATGTGAAGTGAATGCAGACAGCTTATGTATTGACTTGATTGATGCTGAGTCAAAGCTAACAAAGAATACAAAGGCTATTATGCCTGTTCATTATTCAGGTGGTGTTGGGGCCCTTGATGAGATTTATGCGTTCGCAAAAAGGCATGGCCTCCGTGTTATTGAGGATGCTGCACACGCTTTTGGAACAGAGTACAAGGGGAGAAAAGTTGGTAGTTTTGGTGACATTTCTTGTTTCAGCTTTGACGGTATTAAAAACATAACTTCTGGGGAAGGTGGTTGCATAGTGACTAATGACCCCTGTGTTATAAATAAAATTAGTAATGCGAGATTGCTTGGTGTTGAAAATGATTCAGCAAAAAGAGCAGTGGGAGAGCGTAGCTGGGATTTTGATGTAAAATACCAAGGTTGGCGTTACCATATGAGTAATATTATGGCTGCAATAGGCACTGCTCAGCTACAAAGATTTAATGAATTAGCGTTAAAGAGAAAAAAAATTGCAATAATTTACGATTTACTATTTTCTAAAAATCCGAATATTACCCCGTTATTACACAATTATAATGAAGTTGTCCCACATATCTATGTAATTAGAATTAAGGGGTTGAAGAACAGGGCTGAACTGCAAAGATGCTTATTAATAAAGAATATTCAAATTGGGTATCATTATAAACCTAACCACTGGCTGAGCATGTATAAAAATTTATCATCACTTTATATGACAGAATCAATTTTTACTGAGCTTGTAAGTCTACCACTACATCCAGATATTTCTAAAGAAGATGTGGAATATGTAGTTGAAAATCTTACTAGCACTGTTGATGACTTTTTGTAATATGGTTAATCTCAGTGATCAACCACTTATTAGTATTATCATCAATTGCTATAATGGTGAAAAATTTTTATCAAAAACAATTGATTCTATTTCTCGTCAGACTTATACAAATTGGGAAATAATTTTTTGGGATAATATTTCGACTGATGGTAGTGCTCAGGTTCTCCAATCATACTCAGATAATAGGATTAAATATTATCTTGCCGCTGAACATACTCCACTTGGTCAAGCGCGTAATTTGGCGATTGAGCAAGCAACTGGTGAGTGGTGTGCTTTTTTAGATAGTGATGATGTTTGGGTTGAGAGAAAATTGGAAAAACAGGTTGATATTATAAGGGAAAATAAAAATATCGGTGTCGTTTATGGGCAGATGCTAGTCCATGTAGAGGATGAAGAACATGATTCTATGTGGGCACATAACATGCGCAAATTTACTAAAAAAACTTTGATGAAAAAACTGCCTGAAGGCCAAATATTTAGTCAGTTGTTAAAGGTTAATTTTGTACCCCTTTTAACGGCTATTTTCAAAAGGGAATTATTTCTTGAAGTTAATGGTGTGTGTGAACATATGGAAATTGCAGAAGATTATGATTTATTTGTAAAACTTTCCCGTTTAACTCAGTTCAAAGCGGTTCAAGGAGTTATTGCCTATTATCGATTGCACAACAATAATACATCTATTGTCAACCAGGAAAAATGTTTTTTAGAGGTATCAGAAATTATAAATAGATATCTTCCAGATAAGGACGCAATTTCTGGACTGGAAGTTCACAGTGCAGTTTTTTCTTTTTCTAAAATTAAAAACGGCGAAGTTATAAACGGAATAATGTATTTTTTTCGACATAGCAGTATTGGGGCTCTGGTTTACCTTTTAACGCATAGATTCCGTTAGCGGGTAACGTCAAAGGGTTCAAGTGGAACCATAAACGTATGTATCGTATTTGTCGTGAGCTTGAACTGAACTTACGTATAAAATCTAAGAAACGCCTTGTAAGGGAAAAGCCAGAACTCCTATCAGTACCAACATCAATTAATCAATGTTGGTCGATGGATTTTATGCATGACCAGCTCGCCGATAGCCGAAGCTACAGGCATTTAACGTGATTGACGACTTTAACAGGGAATACCTGGCCATTGAAGTGTGCTTTTCTTTACCTGTCAGCAGAGTCGCCAGGGCGTTAGATCAAATCATTGAATGGCGCGGCCAACCTAAGCGGATACGCTGTGATAATGGCCCAGAATACATCAGCAGTTTGCTGGCCACCTGGGCTATAAATAAAGGTATTGAACTCATGTTTATCCAACCGGGCATTGTTATAGACCTACTGGCGACAGAGCTAACGTGTTACAAGTGTGTTTTTTTTGAATTGAAAAAATTGCACCCAAATGCGTGGCATTAAAAATTATATATAGAAGTTCTTGAAGACTTAAATCGTTTGGCAATCATAGCGATAATGTGTCAAATGTATCTTAACTAAAATGGATACCCCATAAAAATACATTTGGAGCGCCAACCAATAAAGATGTCAATTGTTGGATGTTGCTGGTAAATGACCTTTGTCGACAAGCAGTGACATCTAAATGTATGGTGTTGCGGACCTCAGGGTTACAAAGAAGAGACTTTGTTTGTTTAACAGATGTATGTATCATGACCAGACATTTACTGGAATTACCTAATGAAGCATTAGGGGATGGGTTATTTAATCTTGGTGGTAGCTGGAGTCCAACTATTTTAGAAATGGCCCAGCGCATTGCTGGGCGGATATATCTGATAACAGGTAGCCGTATGGAAGTTTCACATAAACCACATGGTGAATCTGATAGCGTTATAGACTTTGAGTACTCCCTTATGAAATTAAAGAAGACTGGTTTTGAATTAATTCACGACAGCCATGTAGATCAAGAGATAGATGGCTTAATTATATTTTGTATGCAAAATATGACGGTACCTCTTTGAATCCATTAGTATCCATCGTTATTCCTACTTTCAATAGAGCGCATGATCTTGAAAGAGCGCTAAAATCTGTGTTTAGTCAAATCTACTCGCACTGGGAAGTATTAATAGTTGATAATTATTCTAGTGAGGGTACTGACAATCTTTTTGAAAATCTAGATGATCCTAGGCTAAAAATTTTTAAAATACATAATGATGGAGTAATATCAGCTTCTAGAAACTTAGGTGTAAAGAATGCGATCGGTAAGTACATAGCGTTCTAAGACTCGGATGATTGGTGATCAGATGAAAAGTTGGAGGAATCTGTAAAATATCTTGAGCAAGGAGCAGATATTGTCTATCACGATCTATATTTGGCAACCAAAACAACACAGAAGCTCTATTGGAAAAAAAACCATTCTCGAAATTTAATAAGCCCAGTGTTTAATGATCTTCTTGAAAATGGAGCAGTATTGAACAATTCAGGTTTGTAGTTAGTCGGAAGTTGATACTTGAAATTAATGGTTTTTATGAAGGTCAGGATTTGATAGGGATTGAGGATTACGATGGATGGTTGCGCATTTCTAAGTTAACAGAAAACTTCAAAAAAATCCCCCAAACTCTAGGATATTATTGGGCAGGCGGGGGCAACACAAGTAATCCATCCCGAACATTAAAAACTCTTGATGCCATTGAAGTTCGTTATTTGGATGAGCTGCTTGAACTTGGTCTACCTGATAGTGATTTTTGGCTGAACTACACAAAAGGAAGGGAATATTACTGTTTAAATAACTATAAGGCTTCAATGAAACACCTTAAGCTTGTTTTGGTCAATTGGGCTGCTTTTGAGCTAAAAATTAAAAGCTTTTTTATGATTGCGGTAAATAGTATTGGAATGGTTTTTAAAAATAAAGTATGAGCGTAAGAAAATATTTTTTGTATATAACATTTGCTGTTTCCATGTTGCTTGTGTTCGTATCTTCTCCATTTATATTTGCAAATGTAGATTTTTTAAGCCGAGAGCTTAGGATGCTGTTAGGTCTGACAGTGTTTTTATTGCTAGCTTTGAGTTGTATGAAAACAACAGTTTTTGATATAAGTATGTTTTTTTGTATAACTTTTCTTTTGAGCGTTGAGCTTATATGGAGGCGAAGTGAATTAAGTAATATTTTGTCATATTATGCAGTTGTTATTTTTTATATTTTATTGTTTCGCACGTTAAAAAAAAATGAGTTAAGTAAAAAAATATTTTTAAAATCATGGGTTAATTTAGGTTATTTACTATCGTTTTCTGCAGTTATTCTTTTTATACTGCATCAGTTCACTTCGTTAAATACAGATTTTTTTAATTATTCGTCGCTTCTTTCTGATAGGACGGGGGTCCATGAGTATAGTGTTTTTGGTGCTACTAGAGAGAAAAATCTTGGTTTTTTTTCCTTAGCTAGAGTTGCTAGTTATTTTTCTGAGCCACAGATCGCCGGTTTTTACTTCAGTATTAACGTGTTGCTTTCTACCCAAATTAATAAGGGTATGAAGTATAAGTGGTGGGCTGTTTTTAATGTTTTGGCAGGATTGTTGACTTTTTCAGTTACTTTTTATATCGCAATGTTTGTTTTATTTGCGTTTCAATTTTTATCAAGAATAGCGGGTGTTTTTGCTGTTTTGCTCGGTTCTATACTGACAGTTATTTTTGTAGGTTATATTCTAATAGAAAATATAATATTTAGTGAGCTGTCTTTTCTCTCACGTACATCATATGTCGATAGAGAAATGCGTTTTTTAGCAGCTTTAAGTATTTTAAAAAACTCTTCGCTGTCCAATCTTTTATTTGGACATGGTGTTGGTTTTGTTGGTACTTTTGATAGGGGATTGTCGTTAGGTTTTTTTCATGTTTTTGTTGAAAGAGGCTTGGTAGGTTTGTTTTTTGTTTTATTGATGATAAAAATGTTTTTAAGAAATAATTATACGTATATTTCTATTTTTATAATCTTTCTTTTTGCCTTTACATGGTATGTGAATTATATATTTTGGATGGGTGCAGTTGCTCTATGGGTTGGCAATTCTGTTACTCAGTCAGGTCAGGCTTTGAACCTTAAGTCTAATAAAGCATAGTCAAATTGTATTTGAGGTTCATCTTGAGGCGGCTTTAGGTGGTAATAGCCTTTTTCTCATGCCTTAATGGCTTAGGGTTAGATTAAGTCTTTACTTTATAGTAATGATATTTATGAAAATATGATCTGGTGGCCTTTTTGCTTAATGAGGTGTAGGGGATATATCTATAGCATTGATTGGGTGCTTTTCCAAAAAATGTTGATAGTGACAGCGTTATTTGCATCTGATTACTTGCGTTAGCTTCATTGCGTAATGATTTCAGCACTTAGAGTTATCTTCTGATTTAATGGTACATTTTTCGTGCCATGTGGTAGACGTTTCGACCAAAGATAATTGCTGGTAAAGTCATTGATCTTTTTTTTTGTCCCAGTAACTCTGTTAGTGGATGAATTTTGAAGTCGTGTAAAGTTGTTATTGTTTTCCAAGATATGCTGCAATTCTCTATTGTTCAGCGTCGTAAATACGCACTTGCTTATATGAAATTTCGTAATTGAGCGTATATAAGAAACTATTGAACAGTATGATGAGGCCTAAGTTAGTGACATTCACTTTTAAATACCTGATTAGCCACCAAACTCCGCTATAGATAACTGCTCATAAGCACAGTGTTGTGTATTTGTACAGTTAATGTCTTTGGAGGCCGTTATGTCGATCAATAAAGTTCAGCAGCAAAAAGGTTTTAGTATGTTCGATTTAATAGAGCATTATGGTACCGAAGATCAATGTGAAGCAGCTCTATTTAAGTGGCGATGGCCACAAGGTTTTGTTTGTAAAGAATGTCAGAGTACTGACTATTGTAGGCTAAATAAACGTAAATTATATCAATGTAACAAGTGCCGCCATCAGGTGTCTTTAATTAGTAACACATTGTTTTCAAGCACAAACTCCCTTTAACAGTTTGGTTCATGGCAATGCACTTAGTCACACAATCTAAAACAAGCATTTCTGCCCTTGAGCTAAAACGACAGCTCGGTGTTAGTTATAAAACTGCATGGTCGATTAAGCATAAACTTCTACAAGGAATGAAAGAATATAACGATCAATTTCCTATCGCTGGAACCATTCAATTAGACGATGCTTATTGGGGTGGTGAACACAGAGGGGGTAAACGAGGTAGAGGTTCAGAAAACAATATCCCATTCGTAGCAGCAGTATCACTTAATGATAAAGGCCATCCAATTTAAATGAAGATGACAGTTGTTGATGGGTTTAGAAAAGCCACGATCATCGACTGGGCGAATAAATACTTAGAGGTAGAAAGCGAGGTTATATCAGATAAATTAGCCTGCTTTAAAGGGGTGACAGAGGCAGGCTGCGGCCACGTGCGAATAAAATGCGGCGGTAACCTTGAACTACTTGATAGTAAGGTGTTTAAATGGGTAAACACGATGATTGGAAATGTGAAAACAGCATTGACAGGAACCTGCCATTCTATAAATCCGAGTCGCTTACCGCGATATCTAGCTGAGTTTTGTTTTAGGTTTAATTATCGCTTTGACCTGAGAAAACTCCTTCCATTGTTAGGTGAAATTATGGTTAAAACTTCCCTAATGCCCAAGAGCTACTTTAAGTTGGCGGAGTCTTATGGCTAATCAGGTTTAAATATACGAAGTCCGTGATTGAGTATAAATCATAAAATATTAGAGAAAGTGTAAATCATTCTCAATCGGGTGAATTTTGACTTCAAAAAGAATTCTGAGAGCATATTACTCATACCGTTTTGGCTGTCTTGTGGTGGCTATTTACTAAACGTATTTTATTGGATCTTTATAAATCACAAATAGTGGTAGTTGAAGTATATTCGTTGTTTAAAAAGGGTATGAAGTATAAGTTAGTGCTAATTTCTCCTGAATATATACAGTAGAGAAAGAGATAAGGGACGCTATTTGTGCCGATGATTTGGTGGATTAGCTAATAGTTATCTACCTGCAGCTCATCAAAATACTATCGTTAACATATTTGTGCCTGAAACAGAGCGTTGCCCTTTTATATTGTTAGAGGCTTTAGCTGAAGGATGACGTATGTTCGTTTTAAGTTGTCCTCCAGTGCCTGGACTTTCTGAAGATACTATGATTTATTTTGATTCAAATGAGTCTGTAAACCTCTGGATAAGTTTTCTGTTCTCAGATAGACCTATGTCCGATAGAATATACAGAATAGGATTGTATTTTGATGTTTTTGATAGATCGTGGAATATTTATTTGGTTCGGGTTTTGCTGATCACAGAGGATTTGATAAGCACTTTAGTTCTGGTCTCTTCTCGTTGTTGTATGAAGTTGGAGTTGTTGGTTTGATCTCAATGTTGCTATTGGTTTTCTTAATATTTAAAAAGAGAAAAATTAGCTTTTTCCTGTTTTTCTTGGGATTGCTGGTATTTGAACCATACAAATTCCCTGTTGTTTTTATGGGCCTGATTCTTGTTTCGTACCGTCACAGAGTTGAGTTTCCGATTAAAAAGTTGGCAGTTCGGTTTAGTCGCGATGCGCAAACAGTGGCCGTAGCGAGATGATTGTCATGGGTATGAGGAGTGTAGTTAAGTACTACTTGGTGTTCGGACGCATACTTAAGTCAATAGGGTGTCAACATTGATATGAGTACTCTCGGAATTGATGCAAGCAATATAAGGGGTGGCGGTGGCGTTACTCATCTGATTGAATTATTGGCAGCTGCTAGACCAGAGGAGGTTGGTTTCGAGCGTGTGGTCGTTTGGGCTGGTCAGCAGACGTTAAATCAGCTGCCTAATAGAGATTGGCTGAGTAAGATTAATCCAGCTGCCTTGAATAAAGGGTTTCTACAGCGTACTTGGTGGCAGCGTTTCTATTTATCACGATCTGCGCGGCAAGAGCATTGTGATGTGTTATTTGTTCCAGGAGGGAGCTTTGCCGGGGATTTTCGGCCCATTATTACTATGAGCCAGAACATGCTGCCTTTCGAATGGTCTGAATTGATGAGGTATAGATTCTCTGCGAAAATAGTTAAGTTTCTTATGTTACGTTTCACTCAATCCCAGAGCTTCAAGTCCGCTGATGGAATAATTTTTCTGACAGAGTATGCTCGACTCGCAGTTTCTAATGCTACGGGGGCGTTGAGTGGCAGTACCACAGTTATTCCTCATGGCTTGGCCTCCAGATTTTATAGGGAAGTTGACTTAGGGCGTGTTCATCGCGAATATACAGCTCAAGAGCCTTGCAGATTGTTATATGTTTCCATAGTGGACTTATACAAGCATCAATGGCAATTGGTAGAAGCGGTACATATATTACGTGGGAAAGGCCTGCATTTGGAATTAGTCATGATTGGCCCGGCTTTTTCACCAGCGTTAGCCCAATTGAATCAGGCACTCCTTCAGTTTGATCCAGAAGGGAATTGGGCATATTATCGCGGGAGTGTCGATTACGATACCTTGCATATCGAGTACGCGAACGCAGATATCGGCATTTTCGCGTCAAGCTGCGAGAATCTGCCAATAATTCTACTTGAAACCATGGCCTCCGGATTACCCATTGCATGCTCTGATCGAGGCCCGATGCCAGAAGTATTGGGAGCTGGGGGTGTGTATTTCGATCCTGAAAATTCTAATGATATAGCGAGCTCGATAGAGCAACTGGCCACCTCTCCTGAACTTCGAGAAGAGAAGGTAAAGCTTAGCCAGAAATTATGTAAAGATTACTCGTGGTTACGTTGTGCGAAGGAAACATTTTCGTTTATAGCAGCTGCGGTTCGTGGCTAACGTGGCCAGACATCATTAAAAATATAAGTAGGTATAAATGTTTAGCAAAAAGAAACTACTGATTACCGGTGGAACAGGCTCATTTGGTAACGCTGTTCTTCGACGTTTTCTGAGTTCTGAAATTAGTGAGATTCGCATATTCAGTCGAGATGAAAAAAAGCAAGATGATATGCGTAAGCATTTTAACAATAACAAATTGAAGTTTTATCTCGGAGACGTTCGTGATTATCAAAGCGTTTTAAATGCGACACGAGGTGTTGATTACATTTTTCATGCCGCTGCATTAAAGCAGGTACCTTCATGTGAGTTCCACCCCATGGAAGCAGTTAAAACGAATGTCTTAGGCACTGAAAATGTTCTAGAAGCTGCGATTCAGAATAAAGTTAAACGAATTGTCTGTTTAAGTACAGATAAGGCTGTTTACCCTATTAATGCCATGGGTATTTCTAAAGCCATGATGGAAAAGGTCATGGTGGCTAAGTCGCGCAATGTGGACGAGAATGAAACGGTTATTTGTGGTACGCGTTATGGTAATGTAATGGCTTCTCGTGGTTCGGTTATCCCCTTGTTTATTGAACAGATCAGTGTGGGTCAGCCTTTATCCATTACTGATCCAAACATGACGCGCTTTATGATGACGCTGGCGGATGCCGTTGATTTGGTATTGTATGCATTTGAATATGGTAATAACGGTGATTTGTTTGTGCAAAAAGCGCCTGCCGCTACAGTGGAAACTCTAGCCCTTGCTTTAACAGCGCTCGTCGGTAAGTCAGACCACCCTATTAACATTATAGGTACTCGTCATGGAGAAAAGCTTTATGAAGCCTTATTAAGCCGTGAAGAGATGGCATCTGCAGAAGATATGGGTGACTACTTTCGAATCCCGCCTGATTTGCGCGATTTGAACTATGCCAAGTTTGTTGAAAAAGGTGAGGAAAAAATTTCTCGTATGGTGGATTATAATTCACATAATACCGAAAGATTGGATGTTGAAAGTATGCAGAATTTGCTCTTAAAATTAAATTTTATGCAGGCTATTGTTCGCGGTGAAAGTGTAGTTGCTGAGGAATAGTGTTTTGAAAGTATTAGTTACAGGTTCAAATGGGTTCTTTGGTAAGAATTTAAAGATACATTTATCCGAACGAAAAGAAATTGAGGTAATTAGTTTTAATCGGGATGATGATTTAGAGTCATTAGTCTCGAAGCTTGATGGGGTGGACTTCGTTTTTCATTTTGCTGGAGTAAACCGACCTGAAAATGTTGAAGACTTCACCATAGGTAACTTAGATTTAACTGCTGCATTGTGCCAGGCAATTACTGCTACTAAACGAAAAATACCTATTGTTTATACTTCATCAGTACAAGCAGAAGTAGACAGTCCTTATGGACTGAGTAAACAAGGCGCAGAGCAAGTATTGATTAACTTTTCAGCCGCAACATCAGTGCCAATTTATTTGTTTAGATTACCCAACGTTTTTGGCAAATGGTGTAAACCAAATTACAATTCAGTCGTGGCTACTTTTTGTCATAATGTCGCCCAAAACCTCAGTATTCAGATTAATGATGTTAATGCTGAGATTCGATTAGTCTATATTGACGATGTGATTAAGCATTTTATATCTATTATGGATGGTGCATTAGCGGAACCTGGTTTTGGGGAAGTTAATCCAGTCTATGCATTGTCACTTGGAGATTTAGCTGAAAAAATTCGCCAATTTAATGATTCTCGTAAAAGTCTGGTTACAGAACCGGTTGGATCAGGGTTAGATAGAGCTTTGCATTCAACTTATTTGAGTTATCTAAGGCCTCAGCAATTTTCTTATGAGCTTTTGAAGCATGAAGATCCTCGAGGTGTGTTTGTCGAAATGCTTAAAACACATAACAGTGGCCAGTTTTCTTATTTTACAGCGCATCCAGGCGTCACACGAGGTGGCCATTATCATCACAGTAAAACGGAGAAATTTCTTGTGCTAAAAGGTGATGCTGTCTTCAAGTTTCGTCATGTTATTTCCAATGAATTTTATGAACTAAGTGTGTCAGGTGATATACCAATTGTTGTTGAGACTGTTCCGGGGTGGAGTCATGACGTCACTAATGTTGGTGATGAAGATATGTTTGTGATGCTTTGGGCTAATGAGATTTTTGATCATGAAAAACCTGATACCTATACCTATAGTGTGAGTTAAATAATGAAAAAATTGAAAATCGTCACTATTGTTGGTACCCGGCCTGAAATAATCCGTTTATCAAGTGTTATTTCAAAGTTAGATATTTTCTGTGAGCATGTTTTAGTTCACACGGGTCAAAATTATGATTATGAATTGAATCAGATATTCTTTGATGATCTTGATATCCGTAAACCCGATTATTTTTTAAATGCAGCAGGTGGAACTGGAGCAGAAACAATTGGCAATGTAATTATTGCTGTTGATAAAGTTTTAACCGAAGTTAAGCCAGACTCTGTATTAGTGCTTGGCGATACGAACAGTTGTATGGCATTGCTCCCTGCTAAAAGACAAAAAATACCAACTTTTCACATGGAAGCGGGAAACCGTTGTTTTGACCAACGAGTTCCTGAGGAGATTAACCGTCGCATTGTTGATCACATGGCAGATATCAATTTGACCTACAGTAGTATCGCTAGAGATTACTTGTTAAGAGAAGGTTTGCCTGCTGACATGGTTATTAAAACAGGCAGCCCAATGTTTGAAGTATTGACCAAGCATAATGAAGGGATTCAAAGCTCCGATGTGTTGGAGCGATTAGGTTTAGTAGAAGCTGAATTCTTTTTGGTTAGTGCGCATCGTGAAGAAAATGTTGATTCAGATGCAAATTTTTTGAATTTAGTTGAAACGCTAAATACAATTGCTGAAACCTATAAGTTACCTGTTATTATTTCTACACACCCAAGAACGCAAAAACGAATTGATCAACTTGAAATTGCTTTTTCGCCTTTTATAAAATTATTAAAACCTCTTGGCTTTAAGGATTACAACAAGCTTCAAGTATCTGCTAAAGCAGTATTGTCCGATAGCGGTACTATTAATGAGGAATCTTCTATAATGAACTTTCCAGCATTAAATATAAGGGAAGCTCACGAACGACCGGAAGGTATGGAAGAGGCCGTTGTTATGATGGTCGGTTTAGGTGTTGAACGTGTAATGCAGGCATTGTCAATTAT
>Ga0105355_10001727_pt1 | contig 20110 bp, 13 predicted proteins | sample GOMGulsemesocosm_2_FD_83508 | JGI IMG/M metagenome (GOLD analysis project Ga0105355, IMG submission 83508) | Methane-oxidizing microbial communities from mesocosms in the Gulf of Mexico - GOM9C Gulf of Mexico | ecosystem: Environmental > Aquatic > Marine > Cold seeps | place: Gulf of Mexico... | reverse complement strand
TGGTATCAATGAATGTCTACATTTAGGCGCTGATATTATCGTAAATACCGATGGCGACAATCAATACGCAGGCTGGGATATTCCAAAATTAATTCAACCTATACTCGACGGTAAAGCAGATGTTGTTGTTGGCGATAGAAACACCAGTAAAGTAGAGCATTTTTCTAAAATAAAAAAACTTTTACAAAAAGTGGGAAGCTATGTAGTGAAAAAACTTTCTGGTGTATCAGTGCCAGATGCTGTTAGTGGTTTCAGAGCTTATAGTCGCGAAGCCGCATTACAACTCAATATTGTGTCTCCTTTTAGTTATACTATAGAAGCATTAATTCAAGCAGGTAAAAAGCACATGGCTGTGGCTTCTGTGCCGGTTGAGACAAATGAAAAAACGCGTGAATCTCGCCTTTTTAGTAGTATTCCAAAATTCATAGAACGCCAACTTACTACAATCATTCGTATGTATGTTATGTATCAGCCACTTAGAGTATTTTTCTTTATTGGCTTAACGTTATCTATAATAGGTGCGATTCCCATTCTCCGGTTCTTATACTTTTATTTCAGTGGCGATGGCTCTGGCCATATACAATCTTTAATCTTAGGTGGTACTTTCACTATTTTAGGTTTTATCTCTTTTTTAATTGCTCTTTTAGCTGATTTAATGAATTTTAATCGCCAGCTTATAGAGCAAACATTAGAAAAAGTAAGAAGAATAGAGTTAGAAATGAATAAAAAAACTAATGACTAGTTTGTTCATTCAACCTAAATTTATTAATTAGGGCATGTTATTCAAAATGGATCAGAAAAAAATATTAGTAATTACATCTACATTTCCAACTTTTACAGAGAATGATGCTACACCTCCTTTTGTCTATGAACTGTCAAAAAGACTTGCTGAAACTTTTGATGTTTTTGTGTCGACACCACTTTGCAATAACAGTTTTAAAACCGAATTGAAAAGTAAGCTTAAAATTTACAGATTTAAATATTGGTTTGGAAAAAATAACGTTGCAGATGGCGCCATATTACCCAACTTAAAGAAAAATAAATTTTTCTATATTCAAATACCTTTCTTAATGTTGTTCCAATTTATTTCAGTTATTAGAATATGCAAAAAAGAAAATATTAATATAATTCACGCACACTGGGTCATTCCACAAGGTCTTGTAGCTATATTATATAAAAAAATATTCAACAACAAAGTCAAAATAATAGTCAGCTGTCATGGTAGTGACGTGTTTGGTTTGAATACACCTATCTTTGTAAAACTAAGAAATTATATTTTAAAAAATAGTACGAAAATTACAGTTGTAGGACATGAAATCAAAAGAGAAATTAATAAAACGCTTGATATTGCTAATTTGACTGTTATCCCTATGGGGGTAGCTTTGAACAAGTTTAATCAACTCTCCCCCCTTCCTAAGGAGTTAACTAAATTATTATTTGTTGGTCGGTTGGCTGCAGAAAAAAGAGTAATAACACTTTTAGAAGCTTTTCGTAATTGCACAAATGATAGCGTTTATCTTACAATCGTCGGTGATGGTCCTGAAATGAGATCTGTCAGAGAGTTTATTTCTAGATTTAATTTGAAGAACATTAATCTTTTAGGCGCTGTACCCCATGCAGAAATTGCAAATATTGTAAAAAAACATCATGTTTTTATACTTCCATCGGAGCGAGAGGGCATGCCTGTTGCATTAGTTGAAGCTATGGTTTCAGGACTCGTTTGTATTGGTTCAGATATCCCACAAATTAGCGATGTTATTATAGATAATGAGAATGGTTATTTATTTGAACTTAATAATAGTGAAGATCTTTATAGCAAGATAAAATATGTTACTTCCTGTCAAAGTCTAGAAAATATATCAATAAATTCAAAAATGACTGGCAGCAACTTTGGATGGAAAAAAGTTGCTGAGGAATTCGCGAAAGAGATAGATGTATGATACGTGTATTAGCAAGCAATGGTCACAATAGCAGATGAACTTATCAAAAAAAGATCCTACTATTTCAGTTGTAATGGCTTGTTATCGAGAACCTGTCAATTGGTTACGTGATTGCATAGATTCAGTTTTAACTCAATCATTCTCCGATTTTGAATTTATCATTGTTGTCGATGACCCAGAAAATATTGAATTAATTTTAGAACTAGAAAATTACGCAAATCAAGACCTCCGCATTAAATTACTCATTAATGAGAGAAACTCCGGGCTTGCGGTATCACTTAACCGAGCAATCGACTCGTCAACTGCGCCTTTATTGGCTCGCATGGATGCCGATGATATCTGTGACAACAATAGGCTCAAAATTCAATTGGAATTTCTTGCTAAGCACCCAAATGTCAGCCTTGTTGGATCGGCTATTCAGTTGATTAACGAAAAAAATTGTATTTTTGGCTCGAAATCATATTATCGAGACGATAAATTGATAAGGAAAATAATTCCATACAGCTCGGTTACATGCCACCCTACATGGATGCTCAAGCGCGAACTATACAACGAAGTAGGCGGATATAGAGATTTAAGCACTGCTCAAGATTATGACTTTTTGTATCGTGTATTAGATCTCAATAAACAGATAAGTAACATTGAAAAGCCATTGTTAAACTACCGAGTTCACCAACAAAGCATCACCGGAGGTTTGAGCCTTAATCGATATAAAATACGACGATATATTCATAAAATGCACAAAGACAGATTGCAACTAGGACATGACAGTTTCAACAAAAAAACGCTAAATGATTATTTATCTGATGCAGAAGAAAATTCTAAGGTCATTAATTTACTAAGTCAATTACGACAAACGAAAAAATCCAATGTTGTCAAAAAGCTATATTACTTAGTTCAGTTATTTATTTATTCTAACGACATACGTGAACGCGTATTTGATCACATCAGGTTAAAAATTATATTAGCCACAGATAAGATGTCTAACTTATGATACCAAAACATGATAACTCAATAAAACTCAAACGAGTTTGCTTTGTAAGCAGCACAATGTCTAGTGGAGGCGCCGAACGAGCGCTGAGTAACTTGCTTTGTAATATGGACCTTACCGGTCTTGATATACAATTGTTATTGTTAAATAAAGTCATAACGTACCCTATTCCTGAAAGCGTAACCGTCGTTGATTTGCGAAAACGATCGGCACTATTCTTGCCTTTATGTTTTATTTTTTTAGTTTTCCATTTGGTCAGACTCCGACCAGATGTTGTTGTAAGCATTTGGTCATTCCCAAGTCTTTTGACTGGCTTAGCATTAAAATTAACACGATTAAAAAGTAAATGGGTAGTTCGGGTAGCCAACAACCCTGCAGACCAAGAAAATGGGGTTAAACAAAGACTTTTTCATTGGTTGTATAAACACGCCAGTCAATTTATTGTTTTATGTGAAGAGCTACAAGATAAGTTTGTTGCTTATTATCCATTTACAAAGAATAAAACAATTTTAATCAGAAATGGCTTTAATATTGCTGACTTAAGGGCAAGATCAGCAGAAAACATTGACGAGCAAGAGCTGTTTGCTAAGCCATATATGATTTCAGTAGGATCTTTCACTCCTCAAAAACGATATGACGTATTGCTCAAAGCTTATGCCTTAATTGACAAAAAACTAAGAATTCCATTAATTTTATTGGGCGATGGGCCACTTAAACAAGAATTGATAATTCTAGCAAAAGAGTTAGGTATATTCTCAGACATCATATTTAAAGGCTTTGTAAAAAACCCTTACCCATATGTTGCAAATGCTAAATTATTCGTTTTAGCAAGCGACTATGAAGGTCTTTGTAATGCCGCAATCGAAGCACAATGCTTAGGTGTTCCTGCTGTGATAACAGATTGCCCGACGGGAAATAGAGAAATAGTTGAAGATGGTGAAACGGGGTACCTTGTCACCATCGAAAACCCAGCTGAAATGGCAGATAAAATAACGAAAACACTTAAAAGCGACGAATTGACAAACAGAATGGCTCGCTCTGCGAAATTAATTGCGAATGAGAAGTTTAAGATAGAAAAATCGGCTTTATCGCTAAGAAAAGTGATTGAACTATAAATGGGTATCAATAACTATTGAATCAATTATAAGTTACCAGATTATTTTTTTGTAATCAATTAACTAGACAATTTTTAAATTATTTATTTTATCAAGCGCTTATGGAGTAAAATTTTGATATATATCCTAACTGACTTTGACGGCTATTTTGGTCAAGGGCAAGCTACTTGGAGAAGTTTATCTTCAGAAAAAATCTCTAAACACCTATCAGATAAGAGATATGAAACCCAAGTAATTACACCTGATGAAGCTTTGTCATTCGAGTTTGACTCGAATGACATCATCTTTTATTCATCGCGGCATGATGACGCTACACGTAGATACATACAAGACATTTTGTATTTTATCAAAGATAAAGCCATAATATTACCACATTACGACCACCTTTTAGCTTATGAAAATAAAGGATTTCAAAGCATTTATAGAAACATTAAATCAATAGGAAATTTAAAAGAAAGTTATGCCTGTCAAATAGACAATTTAACTTTGAAATTGCCAGCAGTAATCAAAGAGATTGAGGGCGCCGGCAGTTCTTCAGTTTACCTATGTTCTACTACTAAGGAACTGAAGTCATTAGAGAAAAAAATCCACAGAATACCACTAAGAAGGAAATTATTAATAGCCCTTAAACGAATATTACACGGAAAGGAGTTATCTATTGAATATCAAAAACACTATAAGGGGAATAAGGGTGTAATATATCAGCAATATATACCTAATTTAGCAAACGATTTTAAGATATTAATTTTTGGCGAAAAATACTACGTTTTGAAAAGATATGTTCGTGATGGTGACTTTCGCGCAAGTGGTAGTGGTAAGTTAGCCCATGATGATGAAGTGGCAGAGGGTTTATTAGACTACGCTAAAAGTATTTTTGATATACTTAACGTCCCATTTGTATCACTAGATATAGCTCATTCGGGTAGAGAATATCACTTGATTGAGTATCAATGTATGAATTTCGGACCAACGACTTTATTAAAATCAAGCTTTCACATGATTCATAGCAACAACAAATGGAAAAAGAAAAAATCACCAAGTGCTCCAGAAATTGAATTTTCGATGGTTGAAGGTATTGATTATTGGATGGAGAAAAATAGAATTGACTGTACTACCTAATTTAAAACATTAAATAGTAGTGTTTTGACTTACAAATAGATTTGCCTTTTAGCGCCAATAAAAAATGAAACTAAGATCTAAGGTTATCACCAAAATTTGTCATTAAGCATAGGAGTGCTACTTGAAATTTAAGAAATGGATAATGCATGTACCGTTAATAAAGAAAATGAGATTTAGTAAAAATACCAAGGTGCTTATAACTAATTTTTTTTCATTATCTATTCTTAAAGGGTTCGAATTTCTAATCCCATTAATTACTTTGCCTTACTTAGTACGTACCTTAGGTATTGAAAACTTTGGTTTGGTCAATTTCGCACTTGCGTTCGCTATGTACTTTGGTGCAATTATTCAATATGGCTTTCGTATCACGGCAACCAAAAAAATTGCTCTAAAAAGGGATAACCTTACAGAAGTCAGTGAGATTTTTTCTACTGTAATATCAGCCTCTGTTATTCTTTCTCTTGTTTGTTCGATAATCTTCCTATTTATCGTATTCGCAGTAGATATTTTTAACCAATACTTTCAACTTTATTTTTTCACATTGTTGTTTTTGGTTTTTCAAAACCTTTTTCCTATATGGTTTTTCCAAGGCATGGAAAAAATGAAGTTTATTGCTTTTATCAATTTTTCCAATAAATTATTCTATCTCTTAGCTCTTTTCTATTTTGTCAAAGACCACGACGATTATAACCTTGTTCCATTATTAAGCGCTGTTTCGGCGTTAATTAGTCTGGTAATTGCATTTATTGTAATAAAGAGACATTTCCACATCCAATTCAAAAGACCAAAAACATATAAAATAAAACGGTTACTAATAGAGGGTAGACATGCATTCATAGGCCAACTTGCCCCAAACCTATATAATAACTCCTCACTATTTCTGCTCGGGTTGTTTACCAACAATGTTATTGTTGGTCAATACACCGCCGCAATTAGAGTTATCGAAGCAATTATGTCTGCATGCAATATTTTGACGAGTACTTTTTTACCTTTTCTTGTTAGGAATATCGACAAGCACCAGTATTTTGCCAGATTAATGTTACTGCTTGGAGTTACATTGTCTGTCGGTTGCTTTTTTTCTGCTGAACTCATTGTCCAATTATTGTATTCATTCGAAGGAAAGAGTGTTTCAACGACTATTGCCTATTTATCACCTAGGATTTTATTCATATTTATCGTAAATACCTATGGCGTTAATTACTTGATGATCATGGGACATGAACGAATATATAAAAATATTGTTCTTTATAGCTCAATAATTTCCTTTTTCATTGCTTGTCTTGTGATCCCGATATTTTCTCTTCATGGTGCTGTTGGCGTTTTACTTGGAGCATCATTTTTGATGTCTATTTTATGCTACCTCAATTTCTTAAAATATAAGCAGGAGGCCGCTGGTGCATAACATTTTGTTTACTGGTGATTTTGCACCATGCCGAAGACACGAATCATTGGTTATAGATAAAAGTCAAACAATATTCGGGGATCTTTTAGAAGATATTGGTTGCGCCGACATTGCCTTTTAAATTTAGAATTCCCCCTGTGTAATAATGACACCCCAATAAGCAAGTCTGGCCCTGCTATCAAAGCAAGTCCTTTTACTATCAAGGCGGTACAAAGTGCAGGTTTTGACGTAGTAGGCTTAGCAAATAACCACATTATGGACTACGGGGAAAACGGACTACAAGAAACGTTAAGTGTATGTCGAGAACACAACATAAAAACATGTGATGCGGAAATTAATCTGAAAGAGGCGCAACAGCCAAGAATAATAGACAATAATGGCGTTTCGATTGCTATTATCGCTATAGCGGGACATGAGTTTAACATAGCCACAGAAAACACATCTAGGGCAGCTCCATTAGATTTAATAGATAATATTAGACAAATTGATGAAGAAAAATCACGTGCCGATATCGTCATTGTGACAATTCATGGTGGAAATGAATATTTTCCGTTCCCACGACCTGGACTGAGAAAATCATACCTGTTTTATGTAGATAAAGGAGCTGACGCTATAGTTTGTCATCATTCACACGTACCGGCCACTTATGAGATACATAATAATCGGCCCATATTCTACGGACTGGGTAATTGGATATTTGACAATAAGAATCTGCCACCACAATGGGAATATGGATATGCTGTCAACCTTCAATTTAACTCTGAAAGCAGCGATTTTGAACAGTTTCACTATTATTCCATACAAACAATCTGTCAAAATTGGTGGTATTAAGAAGCTCGAAAGTAAGGAAAAAATCAATTTTTAGCAAATCAATTACTTCAACAGAATCAAATATTGAACCAAAAAAAATATCGGAAAACCTGAAATTCTTACTGTGATAACAGGAGTAAATCAGTATTGATGAGTAACTATTTTCTGGTAAAGTCTAGAGGTTTGGGTACAATATCACAACTATTAGGTCCTCGAAAATTATTTTTGGGAACACAGAAAATTCTCTGTTCAAAGTTAAATATGCTGCGATGTCAATCTCATCAATAACTACTAAAAACAGTCGTTGAAAATGAGTAAGAAATGTTGTGGTATTGCAAGGCCGTTTAGTTATCAAGATATAAGTCTGTATATGAATTTCATTCCTCCAAAAGGAGTTTATTTTGAAAAATACAAAAATAATTTGGGTGGACTCTGTCCGTGTCGTTGCATGTTTTATGGTTATTTTCTTACATACTGCAGCGCCGCTGTTAAAAAAATATAACAACATTCCTTTAAACTACTGGTTCATCGGCAATATTTATGTCTCACTTGTTCGAGTATGTGTCCCTTTATTTTTTATGATCTCTGGTTTTTTATTACTTCAAAAAGATGAATCGTTATCAGTATATTTTTCCAAACGATTTAGCAAATTATTTATCCCAATCGTCTTTTGGTCTTTCTTTTTTGTTTTATGGAGAAACCTTTTTGTACATGACATTCCCCTTACATTCCAACACTTTTATAGCTTACTTTTAACACCCAGTTATTATCATCTCTGGTTTTTATATGCACTTACAGGGCTCTATTTATTTGTCCCCATTTTAAGAAAGGTAACTACTTCAGCCGATACTACCCTGCTTATATATTACAGTGTCATTTGGTTTATCGCTGTATCATTAATTCCTCTTGCTGAAAAAGTTAGTGGTCTAGATAGTCGAATCGATTTATATTCAATATCAGGTTATGTAGGGTACTTAGTACTTGGTTTGATATTAGGTAGGAAAGAGATATCTACTAAAACATTCATTATCTCTTTGGCTGTTTTTCTTATATTAATTGTTACAACCTTTTTAGGTACCTATATTCTCACCTTAAGAAATGATGGAATATTTGTTGGTTATTTATATGGTTACCTAGCTCCTAATACTATTATTGCTGCATGCGCATGTTTTATTTTAATTAAGTACTTAGCTACTAATAGTAAAACATTCCAAATACCTATTGTTCAAAGAACTATAGCGACATTAAGTTCTTGCAGCTTTGGGATTTATTTACTTCACCCGGTTTTCCTTTATATGTTAAGCCACGGAACTCTGGGGGTTAAATTATCAGCATGGACCGGTAACCCATTGTGGTATGCCCCTATAACGTCAATTTCGGTGTTTATATTATCATTTATATTTATATTTATAATTAAAAAGATACCAATATTCCGGCTAGTGGCGCCCTAACACGTATTAGCGACACCCTCTGCCCTTAGTTACCTTGATAAGAACATGGACAAATATTTGGTGATCAAAGCATTACTTATGCCGATTTATCAACGTCAACCTAAAACTGAAGTCATAGTATATAGCGTTCATGAAAGAGCATAACCTTGTTCCATCAATGAGTCGACGAGGTACAATGTAGTGACTGAAAGTTTTTTCAACGACCAAAAACGGTTAATTAAAAGGAAGATATACTCAACACATAATGATGCGAAAACAGAGATATTTAATTTTATAGAAATGTTTTACAATCCTAAAAAGCGTCACTCGCATACAGGCGGTGTTTCACCTGCCAATTTTGAGGAAGCGTGCTTTTCTGAATTACAAACTGTCTAGTGAAAGTTGGGAAGTCCATAGTAACATTGTTATCCAAATACAAATAATTCTTAAGTTTTTAGAAAATGGTGCAAATGAATAATATCAAATATAGAGCCGAAATAGATGGTTTAAGAGCTTTGGCTGTTTTATCCGTTATTATATTCCATGCGGGAGTTGACAGTCTGTCTGGAGGTTTTATTGGAGTGGATATTTTTTATGTTATCTCCGGCTATTTAATCACTACGATCATCTCAACATCATTACAAAAACAAGAGTTCTCTTTTACTGCTTTTTATATTCGGCGCATTAAAAGGCTCTTACCAGCAGCATTGATCATGGTGCTAACCACTGTTGTTGTAGGGATTGTTTTTTTAACTCCCGACAAATATATCGAGCTATCTAAAAGCGCGATTTTTGCCAATTTATTTATGGCTAATGTATGGTTGAGTAATAATTTAGGATATTTTGATCTTTCAACACAAATATCACCATTAGTTCATATGTGGTCTTTATCAGTTGAAGAACAATTTTATCTTATTTTTCCTTTTATTTTATTTATTTCTTATAAAGTAAAGGGACTTGTTGGTATTAAATTTACGATTCTTTTTATTTTTATATTGTCCTTTAGTTTAAGTATATTTCTTACAGATAAATATCCAAACTTTTCTTTTTATATGTTGCATACCAGAGCATGGGAGTTATGTGTTGGTGCTGGCCTCGCTTTGTTTCCTGCTCTAAAGTCGGGTATTAAATTAGCTGCAAGCTTTCTTTCCTTTGCTGGGATAATAATTATTGCTCTGTGTTTGTTTGTTATTACTGAGAGTGATGTGTATCCCGGGTACTTAGCTTTTTTCCCCGTACTTGGTACCTCACTTATTCTTTTTTCGCTAGCCAATAACAATAGTGTAGTGAAGTCGTGGTTAACGTTAAAGCCAATTACTTTTATTGGAAAGATTTCTTATTCAGCATATTTATGGCATTGGCCAATTGTTGTTTACTATCGAATATATAATAACCAAAGTCACTTTAATTCTTTAGAAATAACGTTATTAATAGTCGCTAGTTTATTTATTGGTTACTTGTCTTGGAAATATATAGAAGAAAAATTTCGACATCAAAAACAGACTAATAAAAAGGTTATATTTGTTACATCATGTGCTTTAGCTTTATCACTTTGTGTTCCGTATACCGTTTATTTGCTTAAAGGTATTCCGTCTAGAATTTCTCAAGCTGAATTGGCGATTACCGATTCAAATTTAATGTGGAATTGGACTTGTACCGGAAAAATAAAATTATTTCCTGAACTGCCTGATGAATTTTGTGTTATTGGACATCCTTGGGAAGGTCCTGCCGAAAAAGGTGTGATATGGGGCGATAGTCATTCTCTGCATTATGCCCAGTTGCTCCATCAAGAAGCACTAGTTAATAATTTGTCTTTGATAATCGCGCCATTAAGATGTCCACCTTATTTAAACTCCCTTTATGTCAGGGAAAATTATGTGAAATTCCCTCACTTCACGAAAAATTGTACTCTTAGAAATAATTTGACACTAGGTTGGCTAAATGAAAATGATGATGTCAGTTTAATTGTGATGGCTGCTGCTTGGTCAGGGCATATTCGTCAACTATATAGCAAAAAAAGTGTTGCGCATAAAAGCCTTATGAATAACGAGCAAATCGGAGCAAAATTAAGTACTGAGGCATTCAATCAGTTACTTCCTAAACTTACTGAAAAGGAAATATTAATACTCGGTGATGTCCCTAGGCCTAACAGAATTTTAAATGAATGTGCTGCTGCTGAAATGTCTAAGTTACTTAAGGCAAAATGTATGCCTTCAAGCTATAAATACTTGCCAACGGTAGAGACATTGAAATGGCATAAATCGAGTGATGATGTATTAATTAAGATGGGTAATCATTATAAAAATGTCAAAACCATTATTCCAAGTAACACCCTTTGTGATGATGTAAATTGTTTAACATATATTAATAATGAATTAATTTATAAAGACAATAATCACATTAGAAGGAACTTAACCCCTCAAACGGCAAGCATGCTATCTGAAAAAATAGGATTGCGAAAGTATTTTTCAGAGCGTATAAATAACAAAATTGATTAAATTATAGATAAATTGCCACATTGTTATTTTTCATAGGTAAAATGAAGGGTTCCAAAAGTAGTAAATGTCAAAGTAAAATAAAACTGACGAGTATGATAGATAATGAATTATAGATTCGACATTGACGGCCTACGAGCCCTCGCCATTTTAGCCATATTGGTTTTTCATATAGACCCAAGGTTTGCTGGCGGATTCATCGGTGTTGACATATTCTTTGTTATCTCCGGTTTTTTAATTACCGGTATTATTTGGAAAGAATTACAACAAAATACTTTTACTTTTTCCATGTTTTACTTAAAGCGCGTTAGGCGCTTATTTCCAGCATTATTTGTTATGTTGTTTGTGGCATATGCTTTTATCATTGTTTTTGGTCTAAATACTGAAATAGAGATGTTTGGCAAAAGTGCGCTGTCTTCCCTTTATTATATATCTAACATCTTTTTTTATAGTCAAAATGATTATTTTGCCAGTGATCTTAAATTAAATCCCTTATTACATACATGGTCGCTTTCAGTTGAAGAGCAGTTCTATTTGTTTTTTCCCTTATTTCTATATTGGGTTTACCGCAAAAAGCAAAATACACACTATTATTTATTGGGTTTGTTGTTTGTTTCTTTTATTTTAAGTGAGTATTTACTTGCAACTGATGCCTCTGCCTCATTTTTTCTCTCCCCTTCACGCTTTTGGCAATTTTTAGTCGGTTCTTTGTTGGCGATTTATGGCCATAAAATAACATTGAGTGCAAAACAAGCTAGTTACTTGTCTATCGTGGGTTTTTTATTTATCGCCTATAGTCTTTATGCTTTTTCTGAGCATACTGCTTTTCCTGGTGTATTCGCTTTAATACCTACGCTAGGTACAGCAGCACTAGTTTTGTCAGGTTTTAACAACAATAGTTATAGTTACCGACTATTGTCATCTGCTGTTCCTAGGTTTTTTGGCAATATTAGTTATTCATTATATTTATGGCATTGGCCTATCATTGTATTTTACAAAATCACAATTGCGCCATCATTTGTAAAAGAAGACAAGGTTATTGTATTTCTGCTCTCAGTCCTAGCGGGGTATATTAGCTGGCGCTTAGTTGAAAAGACAACCGCAAAACTGTCTTTAACACAGCAAAGTCGTAAGTTACTCTACATTTCAACTGGCTCATTAAGTGCTCTCACCTTATTAGGACTTTTGTGTTTCAACAGCTCGTTTTTTCATTCACAAGAGAAACAATTTTATGAAAATTTTCTCAGTTATAAGATGGAAGCTAAAACCGGTAGTTGTTTTTTAATTTCTGGCGACAACGCCAATGCTTTTGATGAAGAGCAATGTATTAAACAAGGTAAAAAAAATATATTGTTGATTGGTGATAGCCATGCTGCCCATTACTACCAAGGATTAGTTAATAGTTTACCTGAATTTACCATTTCGCACGCTTCCTCCTCAGGCTGTCGACCTCACTTCAAAAATGAGGCAGGAAATCGCTGTGCCGATTTAATTAATCATGTCTATAGTAATTTACTTAATAAATATCAATTTGATTTGATCATTCTCGCAGGGCGCTGGATTAAAATGGATATTGCTTTGCTACCAAGTACACTTCAATTCTTAAATGATAGTAAACTTAATGTCGCAATTTTTGGGCCTGTTATTGAATATGAACAAGCACTTCCTGCGCTATTAGCTAGATTTGGCAATGATGCACATACAAGTGATATGCTAGATTCAGCTCGAAATTGGCAACAAATTACCTACATGGATAATCAAGTTAGCAATATTGCTCAAGATGCCAATATTAAATATATTTCAATGTTGAATGTTATGTGTCCTAAAAAGCAATGTGTTGTGACTACCAAGCAAGGTGCACCAATTCAATCTGATTATGGCCATTTGACCACCAAAGGTGCTGAGATCGTGTTGAAAATGGCGATAAATGCTGAACCAAAATTATTTGATTTATAATGCTTTTATCCCATTACTATTTTTATTAACCGTGATACGGTGATGTAATTTAAATTATATCTTCTATCAAAAAATAATTAGATTTAAAACTTTATGCGCACTCCAGCTCCTTTATTAAATATCACGCTTGCCTTACTAAGCTTTTTCGGCTTTTTTACTATTCATGTTTGGATAGGAATGTTACTAGAATGGAGTTTTAACGATTTAATAAATACATTATTTATCCCAATTGTTTCATCATCTATTTATATTATCTACTTATATAAAACAAGTTTACATTGGCATGTAGTAACTGAATCGAACACACGGGGTCTTATTAGTAAAACGCCACTTCTGCCATTAATTCCACGAAAACTAATTATCACTATTGGGCTTATATGTTTAGTTTCTTCGCTTATACCTATTGTGTTAAAAATAGATGAATTGTTTATTATATCTTGGTTTTTATTAGTGCTTGGCATTACCTTTTTATATTGGGGAAAGGGCTATTTTAAGCGAATATTAGTCACATCAAGTAATGCTATTGATAATGAACAAACTGCCCCTCTATCATTCAGTAACGCTGTAGAAGTATTCAAATTATCGCTATTAGGTTGTTCGTTAGTTATCTTGTACCTCTTCAGTTTAAAAACTAATGCTGACGATAGCCACTTTGTCTCATATATTGTCAGTTTATTGAGCTATCCTGACGAGGTGATGTTTTCTAAAGATGTAATTTTTAACCAAGGAAAAGACAACCTTATCTTTGCCTTAAATTACGGACAATCTTGGGAAGCGTTATCAGCCGTCATTAGCCAAATATTCACGATTAACCATCTAAGTTTATATTATATTTATTTGCCTTCTCTTTTCTTATTTTTTACACCTGTGCCCCTGTATTACTTTACAAAAACTTATTTCCCTAAATTTGCCTTTTCATCTACGGTATTTGCTTTCATCATTCTGATCACTTGGTCTACGTATAATCATCTACATGGTTATTTCTTTATTCCGCGTTTTTATCAAGGCAAAGCGATTTTAATCTCTTTTTTATTGCCCTTATTGATGTTACTAGCACGTCGGTTTTTTATTAATCCAAATGTGAAATTTGGCACATTATGCTTATTGGTTCTACTTGCTTCAGCAGGTGCTACTAGCACTGGTATATATATTTCAATTGTCGCATTTGGTTTTTGCTTCCTCACTTTTACCTCGCTAAACTATACAAAAATGTTAAGAAACATATTGCTTTCTATCTTAATCATTACGCCAAATGTAGCCATGTTAGCAATAGTTAAATCTGAAATGTCTACTGTAGGATCACAACGAAGTGAATTAGTAACCGAGTATCAGCAACTTAATATACCTAAATACACTATCTATGATGAAGAGATTAAAAAACTAGCAAGACCTACACAATCAATGTACTGGCTATTTGGCGACAATAAGTATTTGGCTATGTTTTTGCTATTGTTTATTGCCAGTATTTTGATGATTGCCTATGCTAAAAAACATGAACTAAAACGCAACGAGCTCATGCGGTTATATCTAATATTAGGCATATTAGGGTTTGCACATCCCATTGCTACCTTTTTATCTTATGCGATAGGGCCAGGTAATTTAGTTTGGCGATATCATTGGGCTTTACCCATGAGCATTATATTTTCCCTTTTTGCTGCCAATATCCTCAATGTAAACTTAACAAGGCTAATTTCTACTAGCAAACAGAGTACGCTCAAAATAGCTTCTGCGGCTCCAATTTTGCTAGTGATAGCAATTTCGCTATTCTTTATTACCTTAAGTGCAAATCACTTACAAAAAATAATTGGCAATAAACCGTTATTCTACAAAATAAATCAAGAAGCTTATGCTGTTGCGCTAGATATTGTTCAGAAAGAAAAGATAGGAGACAAAATCTTGGCTGCAAATCATGTTGCGGAGATATTACCTATGCTTGTAAGAACATCCCAATTAGTTACATCAAGACCGCTTTATTGGCGTCTGCCGTATTTTTCAGCAGAAGATTTAAACAAGAGAAAACGATTGCAGTATTTGATTAACAATATGAGTAATTGGGCAACTGAAGACGCGCTGTTTATCAATTTGGAAATTAAACAACGCAATATAACAACGCTAGCGTTCTCAATAAATAGAATCGATGTTGAGGCAGAAATATACGCTAGAGTATTATCACAATTTTCATGTATTACTCATAATTCATTATGGGTTGTATGTCAGCTGAAAAATTAGTATTGCTTGCCAAATAACCCTACCGTAAAATGGCGGTGCACTTACTGAGCCTCTTGAATTTTGTTTTGCACTTAAGTAAGTTACAATGTGTTTTACTATAGGCCTTTGTAAACTAAGGCGTACGGTTTAACCAATAATTTATAATAAAATAAAGTATCAAAATGAGCTTATTACGTAGAAATTCACTAATAAAAATAATAACTAAATTAAAAAGATTAATTAAATATTCATGGAGTCGATTTTTTTTAAGAATAAATATAGATAGTCCTCCTATATTTATAGTAGGTTGTGGTCATAGCGGTACATCATTGCTAATTAATATTATTGGATCTCATTCCCGAATATACCCCATAAGCGGTGAAAGTAATATTGCGAGAAAAACAACAGACAAACAATTCATCAAAGATATAGCAACACTTAACCAATGGGCTATAGCGGACAAAAAGCATCGTTGGATCGAAAAAACACCTCTCCACATATACCATATAGAAGACATTTTAAGAATATCACCAAAAGCTAAAATATTATTAATGATAAGAGACGGAAGGGACGTTTCAGCATCGATTAAAAAGCGAACCAACAATTTACAGCAAGGTATAACCCGATGGTTAAATGATAATCTAGAAGGAAAGAAACATTGGAAAAAATCTAATGTTCATGTATTTAAATACGAGAATCTAATTAGTGATTTTGATAACGTAATTACTCAAATCATGCTATTTTTAGACGAAGAATATGAAATTCAGATGAAAGATTTTCATAAAACACCTAAACAATATTATTCTGAAAATGATACGAAGCCAGAAAACGCATTTGGTTCAAATCACGAACAGCATAGAAATTGGCAGATAAACCAACCTCTCTTTGATGGCAGAGGGAAGTGGAAGTCCTTATCCACAGATGAGTTAAAAATGATTAATGATCAAGCGGGTAAACTTCTTACAGAATTAAAATATATTGAAAAATAAAAAACATTCTATTGATGCTACTAAACTTTTTTTGACAGTATTACACTTTATTGACGATGTGTAATACTTCGTACTTCAAGGTCTGGAATTTAGTGTCCTTAACCTACCTATTGAGTTATTCTCCTAATTTCACCATAGCCAGCTAGTGAGTACCTTTCGTGGACAAATTATCCTTACACTCTGTTAAGTTTTAATAGCAAAGGTAAATAAAATGTTTTCCAGAGGAATTCATATTCACTGAAGTATTTTTTCAGAACATAAACTAGTATCAAACTCAAAAACGAATAATAAATAACCCCTAATACAACATTAAGCATAAGTTGACCAAAAACTATATTTATCAAGCTTAGTCCCGTAATGAAATTTACAAATATAAACATGCTTATTGCTAAGGTGAATACCGGCAATAAAAGGATTATTATTTTGCCAATACTAATTTGAGATACTCTTCCTAAATATACGTACATACATAGAACACAAAACAAGCCGATAACAACTCTTAGCAAAGCTAATTCAGGCAAACTCAAGTCTTTAGCTAATACAACAAACATAACAATTGTAAGACCACCAAATGCAATATCGAGGTAAAATGACGCTTTTACTTTACCGAGTACATTAAATATTTTTGTAGCTAATGAGATAAAAACACCCGACAGCAAAATAAAGGCCATCATCTTAACCAAAGGTATAGCCTCGCGCCACTTATCCCCTAATAAAACAAGCACAATAGGTTCAGCTAATGCGGAAACACCAAAGGCAATAGGAAACACGATCATTGCCGCGGCAAGAATAGACTTATGCACTTTATCAGCAAAACTAGCAGGTTTATTTAAATGCTCCGCTAAACCAACATAAAGCGGCTCTGTTATTGGCCCAATAATTTGACCTGCGGGTATCGTTGAAATATCTTTAGCTACCGAATAAAGACCTAATGATTCAGCAGAGAAAAACTTAGTTATTAAAATATTATCAATTTTATACCTTAAATTTGAAAAGATACCTTTAGCCAAAACCCACTGCGAAAAGCTCCATTGTTCTCGCCAATTACTCAGTTCAAATTTGGGCCTATATTGGCTTAAATAGTAAGAGCCTAATACATTTACAAAGCTACTAATTAATTCAGCAATAATAAATACCCAATAATTTTGATAAATAATTGCCAAAAGTATTTTTACAATCAAGGCAGTACTTTGAACAGCAACTCCTAACTTAAAAGCTGGTTTATAATTCATTTTCTTTTGGAATTTCATCATACCAATATTGGATAAACTATTAAGAATTGGTATTAATGAAGCTAACCTCAAAACATCAGCCAAACGCTCGTCATTAAAAAAATCAGCAGCTAATGGCGCTGTCGAAAAAATAGCAATAGCTATAACAGTTCTCACAATAAACCCTATAGTCCATGTGGTATTGAGATCTTCTGGTGTAATCTCCTTCTTCCTAAGCAAATATTGTTGCCCACCAGTGGTAGAAAGTGTATAGAAGAAACTCGTAACAATGGCTACCGATGCAACAACGCCAAAGTCATCCGGCGTCAGGATACGCGCCAATATTAAAGTAGAAATTAAACCTGATAATTTACTGAACCAACGACTAAAATAAATCCATACAGAACTTTTTAGCATTCGACTTGATAGCGACAAGATATTTCCTTGAATTTCAAATGTATGTTTTTCTAGTGTGTGATAACTTAGTAGTACTGGAATACAAAGTATAGCGAAACACTCCAACCTTGAATATTACTCAATATACTAGTCTATCAAGCCCTTCAGCAAGTATATGAAACACCTTCTCCCAACGATGGAGAAAGAGATAACAAATATTGCATTTGCTATTCTTGTTATTTACTTTCCAATTGGAGTCTATAATTTAATGTCAATGAGCCAAATAACATAAAAGCTGATATCCTCTACCTTCTCTTAACTATTTTTTTCAATTTAACATTTACTCTTCTTCTAAACGCCTCAATTTTTAAAAATAAATAATTACAAAAATTAATTACATTATAGTTTCGCTCTACTTCATAGGTAAAAAATACATTTTCTCGAAAAGTTAATGAGTGCTTTTTACGCACAAATTTCCAATCATTATTTCGTTCTTGTCTAGATTTAAATTTATCAATTTCTCTAACGCCAGACTTCTCAATATCGTGCGGATTTGTGCACCAAATATCATCAACAATTGCAATTTTATTTTTCTTACCTTTTTTAGTAACCTCATCACAAAACCACCAATTAACACCACCACCATTTGCAATAGGATCAAAAACATCGATAAAATCAACTAACACGGAGGTTTTAAACATTGGACATGTTACCTCAACGAAGTTCGTATACCTAATTGAAGAAAAAGGTTTAATTGTTGTGATTTTATGACTAACTTTCCCTCTAGGATCAAATGCTGGCTGTAATAGGAACAAGTCCTTATTCACTAATAGTTCAAATAATTGATTTATTTCATCACCCGAAATTAAAATATCATCATCAGCAACAAAAATAGAATCATATTGTAAAAATATTTTTCTATATTCTTGCATTGCATAATATAAGTTTTGAAATTTACCTGCTTTATTCATTAGGTAATAGTTTGCTATTTCTCGATACGTCCCTTCTGTATCACCATAATAAACAACAAACAGGTCAAATGACGCACCTTCACACCATTGATGAATATTAGAATAATTACCTGCGGAGGTGAAAACTAAAAACTTAGATGTTTGTGGTTTTACGACTTCCAATGACATAAATTAATCCCAATTTAATAAAATGCTACGTATAAGAACAGAATAACGATACTGAATTATTTACCAAAAAATTATAACCAGCTTTTTATTTTCGCTTGAGCTAATTGACTGTAAATATTTTCATCAAAACGGTTTGAACCAATAAAATGGATAAAATTCATACTTTTTATACATTCATTAGACTGTGGAAATTTAAAATTTTGATAATATGGCCATGGAAGAACATGGGCATTTTTTGTTTTTGAAATTAAACACATTGTTGCTGTTTGTTCACTACCCCAACCATGCCACGTTTTCCCAATATAACTTTCAATTTCTTCTGAAAGCTCTTTAATTTGTTCTACACTAGCAAAACCCTTTGGGTAGCCTGCAAAGCCAGCACAGGCTCTTATATATTTAGTGCCATCTGCAAAAAAACGCATTTTATGAAAATTAACTTCAGCCAAAGGCTGTACATGGGTATTATTCCATTGTGAAACAATGTCTCTTAATAGTTCAACGTTTACTGCTTTCCCCCACCGCTTACTGCCAATTAAATAACCCTCATTTTTAATAACGCGGTCATGTACTTCTACCAAAGGGCCCAAAGAAACGGTATCAGAATCTAATTGAATAACATAACTCGTTTCTGCTAGCTTCTGAATGCGAAACAGTCGCTTCCATGAGATATAGGTCGGGCAACCATGAGTCTCAACGTCACTAGCAATACTTATATTTAAATTGGGGATTTGTTGTTTTAATATACAAACATCTTCTTCAGTTAACGTGCCATCATTGATGACTTCGATTGTGCCATAGCCAAAATTTTCCATAAACGATTTAATGGCAACTAAATACATAGAAACAGTACCTGAACCGACCATAGAAACAACAGTCACTGAATCGTCAAGTCTATACTCTAGGGGCTTT
>Ga0105355_10001723_pt1 | contig 20124 bp, 21 predicted proteins | sample GOMGulsemesocosm_2_FD_83508 | JGI IMG/M metagenome (GOLD analysis project Ga0105355, IMG submission 83508) | Methane-oxidizing microbial communities from mesocosms in the Gulf of Mexico - GOM9C Gulf of Mexico | ecosystem: Environmental > Aquatic > Marine > Cold seeps | place: Gulf of Mexico... | reverse complement strand
TGCACCTGAGCATTGCGTTGAAGAAACACTCGCGAGCTTTAATAAACCTGCGTCTACACATGCGCCGCGCATCTTGATGCTTTATGGTTCATTGCGCGCAGAGTCTTACAGTAGAAAGCTGACTGTCGAGGCCGCTAATATTTTAGAAAGCTTTGGTGCTGAAGTTAAAATCTACGACCCAACTGAGTTGCCGATGTTTGATCGTGAAAGTTACGATCATCCTAAAGTAAAAGAGTTGCATGAATTAGCTTTATGGTCTGAAGGCATGGTTTGGTCTAGTCCTGAACTGCATGGCACAATTACTTCGGTGATTAAGAATCAAATAGACTGGATTCCATTGAGTCTAGGCAGTGTAAGGCCGACCCAAGCGCGTACTTTAGCCGTGATGCAGGTGAGTGGTGGTTCGCAATCGTTCAACGCAGTTAATAGCTTACGAGTCTTAGGGCGTTGGATGCGTATGCTGACGATTCCTAACCAATCCTCTGTTGCCATGGCTTGGAAGGAATTTGAGGACGATGGTGCTATGAAAGATTCTTCTTATCGCGATCGTGTTGTTGATGTGATGGAAGAGTTGTTTCGCTTTACTTTGTTAACCCGTGATCATTCTGAGTTTTTGACTCATCGCTATTCTGAAAATAAAGAAGAGTATGCTGAAAGGGCAGGTAAGGTATCGGCAGATTCAGGGGCTGAAGGTTGCTAATTTAGTTTGTTAATTTTCATAAAAGAAAGCCCGCTTCTCATCAGCGGGCTTTTTTTTAATATTTTTTAGCGGGAGGAATATCATTCATTTGGCGTAAAAATTCTAGGTCGCGTTTTAATTGGTCGCATCTCTCTCGTGGTGTGAGGTCTTCAGGCCATTCATCGGGGCCTTCATCTGTAGCTGGCATAACATTACAAATTAGTTGAGAAAATGATTGAGTACCGTTGCAAGTTTTATGGGTTTTACGTGAATTAAAGTCAACATGGATGACGTTTGAATTCTGCTTGTTACTCATTGCCGTACCTTCTTTATTTTTATTCTAGTTAATATCTTGAACTAGGTGTCTTGTCGCTAATTTATATGAAAATGGAAATGCACATAGTTATTCATCTACATATACCTTTCAAAAATCATACCAAAAATAAATTAAGCGTTAGGCTGCATGGATAGGGCATATTGATACTATAGAGGGTTGCTAGTGTAATGATTGTTAAAGGGTTTTGGCATTTTGTGACAATAATTGTCAACTTGAAACAGTGTGCAACTTTTTGTTCCAATTGAGGTCTTTTTGTAAGGCGATGTCTATCGTTTGAATGAACTCTTCGCTATGCGAATGAAGTCTAGCGGCTTTTCTCTGTGGGCAAAAATTGTTGTTTTTAAATAATCCCAGCGTCTAAGCTAGCCGCCATGGTTAAACCTAATTCTTCGCACTGATCAATAAACGCTTCGTCAAAATCACCTTTACAGATTAAAGGTTCTTGAACCAGTCGCCAGCGTAAGCCTGTAGTGATGGTTTCCAGTGCTCTGCGCGTTCCTGTCCCATCGTGACCCGCTCGAATATAATAGGAAAATGAAAGACCTTGGGTATGGTCTAAGCAATCGTAATAACACCTGTCAAAGACATCCTTAATCAAACCTGCCATATAACCTAGGTTTTCAGTGGTGCCTATGATAATAGCTTGAGCTGACTTTATATCGTCGGACTGAGTCTCTAGTGGTGGTATGTACTGAACGTTTATATCGGTAGTATCAGGGTGATTGGCCCCTTTGATTACAGCTTGCAGCATCCGCTGAGTATTTTCAGAAGGGGCATGAGAAATAATCAATAATTTTTTCTTGCTAGGCATATTATTTCGCTACTTTGCTTAAGTCATTACGTGAGCTGATTAGGTAATGATTATTTGAAAAACCACTCTTCACTGTACTACAGAATCAGGTTCTAAGTGCTATCTAAAGCGCAATGGCATAAAATTGTTAGCTAAGCAGATTTATGGCCAATCGATTTATGACACAGCAAAATTCTAAGCATCCTATGCTGACTGTTGCGACGATCTACGATCTCGCGGAGTTAGCAGACTACTCCCTTATGGATACGCTTATCTGTGACCCGGATGCGAAAGCAGATGGTGATGATCATCTACCGAGACAAGTATTCTCAGGGCATTATGTGCCCGTCAGTCCCACTGCTATTGAAACCCCAGAGTATATAACTCACAGCAAAAGTTTTTTTAGTGAATTGGGCTTCACTGACGCTTTGGCCGAGTCCTCCGGTTTTGTGCGCATGTTTTCCGGTGATCTTACCTGTGTGCCAGAGCCGTTACGTAAGGTTGGTTGGGCAACAGGCTACGCACTTTCAATCTTTGGCACTGAATATCAACAGCAGTGCCCGTTTCAAACGGGCAACGGTTATGGCGACGGGCGTGCTATGTCTGTACTTGAAGCCGTCATAAATGGGCAGCGCTGGGAGATGCAGTTAAAAGGTGGTGGTCGTACACCTTATTGTCGCGGCGCTGACGGGCGTGCTGTTTTGCGCTCGAGTATTCGTGAGTTTTTAGCGCAAGAGCACATGCATTCGTTAGGAGTACCTACATCAAGGTCTTTGAGTTTGTTCGTTTCGAAAACAGAGAGGGTTGATAGGCCTTGGTATTCGGAAGGGTCGCACATGAGAGATCCTGATGTACTTGTTTCTGAGCCAGTCGCTATCTCTACGCGCGTTGCACCTTCGTTTATTCGGGTAGGTCAGCTAGAACTATTTAGTCGTCGCGCCCGCAGAAATGAACATCCGCAAGCGATGATGGAGCTTGAGATGATTGTGCTGCACTTGGTCGATCGTGAGTACAGTGACGTCATCGATAAAAATCTAACCCTCGCGGAGAAAGTGGTATTGCTCGCGGGCGAGTTCCGCAGTCGGCTAACATCGCTGGTAGCGAACTGGGTTCGAGTCGGCTACTGCCAAGGTAATTTTAATAGCGATAACTGTGCGGCGGGTGGATTTACTCTCGATTATGGTCCTTTCGGATTTTGTGATGAGTACAGCCCTCAGTTTCAACCATGGACAGGGGGTGGAGATCACTTCTCTTTCATGAATCAACCTATCGCAGCGGAGCGTAACTTCCACATGTTTTGGACGGCATTACACCCACTGCTCATGTCGAATCAGGGCGCGATGGAGCAACTTGACGAAATTCGACGTGGCTTTGCAGAGGTGATGCAGGCGAAAATGGAAGCAATGTGGGCGGCTAAACTGGGCCTTGATGTTTTTGACGCAGGGTTGTTTAGTACGCTTGAAACGTTGATGGTTCAAACTCAGGTTGATTATACTATGTTCTTTCGAGAGTTATCGATGCTACCTGAAGATATTGGCCCACTCCAAAAGAGCTTTTATCAAGGGACTCGATATAAAGCAGGTTCGGATGAAATGGATAAACGATGGTTAGAATGGCTTGAGCAATGGAAGTTACTCATTAATAGCACGTCTAAGACAACGGGGGGGGCATCCCATTACCGAGAAGCACTTTCTAAGCAGATGAAGTTCGTTAATCCAAAATATACATTACGAGAATGGTTTCTTGCTCCGGCGTATAAACAGGCGGCCTTGGGAGATTACTCTTTGGTTAGAGAGCTGCAATACGTTATGACGCAACCCTATGATGAGCAATCAGTAGTGGAGCAGAAGTTTTATAGATTAAAGCCAGCGAAGTTCTTTGAGGCCGGTGGGGTCTCGCATTATAGTTGTTCTTCGTAGAGCTGCGTAGGAGGCTTCTTTGTAGAGTTAAGCCTTTAGTATTGCTTTATAAAAGAATGCTTGTTCTATTTATACAAATATTTGTCAATCAAATTTAGGTAGGCTAAATTACCTAAGAGCAATATCTATATTACTAAATTCATTAAAATAGCGAGAAGGGCACAGATGAATATGGAGATTCAGGCAGCTTTAGAGGTTGCTGATGAGACCGACGCATTTTTACAAATCACAGATGTGATTTTTGATAAAAAAGCTGAGCTAGGGTATTCCAACTTAAATGCTGCAGAGAAGACTATTTATTGTATAGACTGTTTATCTCGCGAAATGGAAAATGGTGGTATTGGTCAGCTTTTTCATCATGACTCGGGGGCTCTAGCCAACGACATGTTAGAGGCCTTAGAAAAAATCCGAGCGAAAAATACTCATAAAATTGTTCAACAGATTGTTGATTATTTTCCCGCAGGTGAGGTGCCAAGTGACGAAGAGAAGCGTATCGATACCTTTGATCAGCTAGCCAGTGAGCTAGTGGATGAAATTGCCTCTTGTGATGATCGCTTTCATGATGCTGGTGAAAATTTAGTCGAATTAACACTTAAGTTTGTAGCAAAAAATGTGGCTGAATTTCGATAATTTATATCTATGTAATGTTGGGTTAATTGAATGATTGAAATTGGCCTGATATAGCCTAAAATGCTTGCAATTGATCGACTAGATCAATATAAAAGACACTTATTCTGACTCACCCAATAAAAATTAAAAAAGGAACCCTTATGTTACGTATTTTAGCGGGCTTTATTATTAGTATGTCATTGTTATCTATGGCACAAGCTAAAGAAATAAATGATATTGAAATTGCCGATAGCATTCAAATTGAAGAACATACATTGGCTTTAAATGGCGCCGGTATTCGCTCTAAGTTCTTCTTGAACCTATATGTAGGTGCTCTTTATTTAAATGAAAAGAGTTCTGATGCTGAGGCGTTGATTGCTGCTGATGAAGCGATGACTATTCGCTTATACATTACATCATCTTTAATTGACGGCGAAAAGATGAGTGAAGCGACATTAGATGGCTTTGTTAAATCAACCGGTGGTAACTTAGCGCCGATTCAAAAAGAAGTTGAATTATTGATTGGTGCACTTAGAGAAGCTGTTGAAGATAATGATGTGTTTGATCTTCAGTACGTACCAGGTACCGGTCTAAGTGTCGTGCGTAACGGCGTAACTAAAGTTGTCGTTCCTGGTTTAGAGTTTAAAAAGGCCTTGTTTGGCATTTGGTTATCTGAAGACCCTGTTCAGGATGATCTAAAGGAAGGCATGTTAGGCGAAGTATAATCGTTTATTGATGTTATAAAGAAGCCGCAATTGCGGCTTTTTTTTTGAATGAAGTTGATCGGTAAAACTCCACCCAATAATAATAAAAAAGGAATGTAGATGAGAGCTCAATTAATAACGATTTTTATAGGTTTGATGTTAACTCTAGTGACTTCCGGGCAGGCTTTATCACAAGATAATCAATCTCTAGATAAGCAAGTGCTGAAAATGCAGGCAATGAATCAAACACTAACATTGGAGCAGCGTATATCGGCTATTAAGCAGCTATATCCTGAGCAGTGGATAAATGGGCAGGCAAAGCGACGTATTTGTATTTGGGACCTTGCAGGGCGTTCAGGCCCTATTTTTTCTGCGGCTCAAGATCAAAAAACAGACCTACTAAGTATGGGCATTGAAGTCGAGATGGAAGCTTATACAAGTGAATCAATATTAGCGGAAGATCTAAAAGCAGGTATTTGTGATGCCGCACTAATGACAGGGATGAAAGCCAGAACATTCAACAAATTCAGCGGCACGATCGATTCGGTTGGGGCGCTCCCTTCACTTAAACATATGAAATTATTATTGAAGTCATTGACGAGCTCAAAGATGGCTCCGAAGTTTGAAAATAAACATTATACCGTGCTAGGTGTTGCTCCAGCAGGGGCGGCTTATATCTTTGTAAACGACAGAAAAATAGATTCTTTAACCAAGGCTGCAGGCAAGCGTATTGCGGTACTTGATTATGATATTACTCAAGCAAAGATGGTGCTGAAGCTGGGAGCTACTCCCATTCCCTCAAGCTTAGTGGGGGCACCCAATAAGTTTAATAATGGTGCTGTTGATGTACTTCCAGCGCCGTTAGTCGCTTATGGTTTCATGGAACTCTATCGTGGAATGGAGCCAGACAGAGGCATTATTGATTATCCATTTTCTCAAGCAACGATGCAGATGATTGGATTAAAAGATAAATTCCCTAGAGAGGTTGCTCAAATTATTCGGGAAGGCTTTTTTAAGGGCTTTGATCGAGTGATCAAGCAGTTGAAAGTACAAACTGGTGAAATTCCTTCTCATTGGTGGATTAAAATCCCCGAGAAAGAAAAACAAGACTATGAAGTGATGATGCAGCAAGCGCGAATTGAGCTTAGAGAAGCTGACTATTATGACGGGCTGATGCTCCGTATACAGCGTAAAGTGCGCTGCAAGCTAGACCCTACGCGGTTTGAGTGTCCAAACCCAGTAGAGTAGCGCAAATAAAAATAATGCTAAAATAGCTAAAGCACTGGATTGAATGGCCGCTATAACCTATAGCGCAATTTAATCTGGTGACTGCTATGCACTTTAATCCCAATTTTATTAATGTTCAGCCTAATTCGTATCAAGGTAACTCTCATGCTGCCCAAGAACATCGTGGGGCGCGTCATGAGGAAAAAGCTACTGAAGTCGTCAATGAAAATGTCAAAAAAGGGGTCAGCCAGGCGACAGGAACCTCTTCATCTGGATTACATCTAGGAAATAATAAAGATGCTCAGGAAGTAGCGACCACCATGCTTGATCATGTTCAGCGTGGCTTAGATCAATTGCGATCGCAAGGTGCTGATGATGCTCGTATTCAGCAACGCTTAGAAGCAGCAAAAGGAGGTATTGCTAAGGGATACGGTCAAGCGGAGCAGCAATTGAAAGATATGGGTTTATTAACCGACGAATTAAAAGCTGAGATCACGCAGGGTCGAGATTTGATCAATGCTGGGCTCAACGATATGGAAAGCGGTCAGTATGGAAAGGAATCTAATGACGTCCGTCTAAATACCAAGATGCCTGTATTTGAAGGCAGTCGCTTCAGTAGTCAGGCCAGTCAGCAGAACTCAATGTCTTTAGAATTAATGACAAAAGACGGCGATAAAATATCTCTTAGTTTTATGCAGTCGTCTAAATCCTTTTCTTATGCTGAACAACAAGGCCACCAGTATATGGCTGCTGCAGGGTTTGAGCAGGGCACAGAATGGCAGATGGATATTATGGGCAGTTTGGATGAGGGAGAGCAGGCCGCTCTAACGAATCTTCTACAAAATGTAGAAAAACTGTCCAAAACTTTTTTCTCAGGTGATCTTGGTGGTGCATTAGAGCAAGCGATGCAGCTTGGTTTTGACGGTGACGAGTTAGCATCAATGAGTTTGAACCTCCGTCAGGAGTCATTCAGTTCAGTGAGTCGTGCTTATAATTCAGTCCAACCCAAATTACCCACGGCTGAGTTGGAAAATCTGTCTTCATCATTATTAGGTTACAACGATGATTATTTATCGGCGTTAGAACAGGCTAAATCGTTTGCTGACCCACAAGCGTTGTTGAATTCATTAGTCGATCAGATGTTTCCTGATGACCATATAAAAGATATTTTCCAAGCCTATAATCAAGGGTTGAACAATGCGGTAAATACCCGTGCAGATATGATGTCCAACTTATTGGAATAATTGCTTTATACTAGCGTTTATTATCAATAAGCACTGAGAGTTATTGCTTTGGCTATTTTATTATTATCGACGGAGGCTTGCCATCTATGCGAGCTTGCGCAAGGTGTATTGCAGCAAGTATTTAGTCAGGCAGATATTCGTGTTTTGTCTGAGCACGCTAACCTTGAAATTTATTTGCAGGACATTATTGAACATCCATTGTGGCTTGATAAATATGGCGAAAAAATCCCCGTGTTATTGGACGAATACTCCCGCTTAACCTTAGAATGGCCTTTTTCTGTTGCTGACGTATCAGGTTGGATGGAAAAAGTCGCGGCGAATGCTGGCCCCTTGTCAGCATAAGTTCTACTATTAGTTAAGATCTTATTCAATCCTCGTGCTAAGTAGCCTCAAAAGGAATATTCATGTTACATCTGTTTAAAGCCAACCGTTTTACTCATCATCTTCGAATTATAGCGTCTGCCTTGTTGTTATCGTTTTTGGCTGGGTGCTCGTCAGCTCCGCAATCGTCAACAGGACAGGCTGTATATTATGCGTTGCAAACGGATGTTCAATTACGTTTGTGGGTTGAACATTGCCAAAATATGAGCAGTAAAGCGAAGCAAGCTGCGTGGCAGGCAAAGACGAATTGGTGGCGTCGTAATGGTGCTTTTGTTGAAGGCGCTGATTATGGTTTAACCCGTGAAATTATGCTGGTATCAGGCGACCGTGATGTGACGGGTGCTAATATCGCCTTGGGAATAACGACTCAAGTTGTAGCGGATGCTGAGGCCGAAATGAAAGGCATCTTGGATGAAAGTGGTGATCAAGAGAAATTGTGTTTGAATATGCTATCCAAGTTTAACGATGGTGATTATGATCTACGTGATAATAATCAGTTTTATCCTACTTTAGTCGATCTTCAGCGACGTGCTCAGAGGGATGGTAAGAATTTAGTCGAGAAAGCAGCGGCTCTAGAGAACAAAAAACAGCGTAAGTTTGGGCGCTCGTTATACGTTGTAGAAAAGCTAGCTAAGCGCTCGGGTTGTCCTGGGGCGAATGTTAAAGTGATTAAGTCCGATTGGCCTCACGAGGTTTACGATGTGCAGTGCCCAGATAATAGCTATATTCTAGTACGTTGTGAGTGGGGCAATTGTTTATTAAACGATTAGCTCTAATACTTTTCTTTGTGGCTTGCCCTGTTGTACTTGCATCCAATGTTCAGGCAGATGGCGAGCAGGCTGCAGAGCAAGGTCATCAGGCTCATTCAAGTCATAGTGATAATCTGCTATTGCTCTTACGGCATAAAATTGCGCTGCAAAAATTGCAGAAAATATCGGCTTCGGGCGCTATCCAAAATACGCTGTCTCAGCAAAATAAGCACCTGCGCAAGGTGATGCCGACCTTAAAAAGATATATGGCAATACCTAAGTCTTATTATCTTAATAGCGAGATGTATCACGATAGTCTTGAAAATCGAGCAGCAATGCTGGCGGATTTCACAGATATTCTTATTCATTATCAAAAGCAGCTTGTTTCAGTGCCTTAAATCGTTGAAAATCTAGCTATATCTACAACTTCCATTTCTTTGTTAAAGATCGAGACTATTTTGCTGAGCTATCGCCACTCTTATCATGCGGGTAATTTCGCAGATGTCTTAAAGCACATTGTACTTGTTGAATGCCTCGAGCATTTCAATAAGAAAGACGCACCGTTTGATTATATTGATACCCATTCAGGTGCAGGTCTGTATGACTTACGTTCAGCAAATGCGAATAAAACGGCTGAATATAAAGAAGGTATTGCAAAACTAAAGCGTATTGATTCGCCTCAGTTAGGTGCCTACTTTGATGTAGTTGATGCAATTAATCAGCAACAAGGCAGTAATAATGGGGGGATGAATTTCTACCCAGGGTCGCCTGCAATTGCACATCACTATGTGACTCAACCAGAGCGCCAAAAGGATAAGGCTTGGTTGTTTGAATTGCATTCTAGTGATTTTCGTATTTTGTCTGAATCGATGGCTGCAGGCCGTAAGATACGAATTAAGCAAGAAGATGGTTTAAAGGGGTTATTAGGGCTTGTTCCACCCGTTAGCCGTCGTGCGTTAGTCTTAATAGACCCTTCTTATGAAATGAAAACCGACTATCGTGATGTAATTGATGCGGTTATTAAGGCACATAAAAAGTTTAGCTCTGGAACGTATGCTATTTGGTACCCTGTCGTAGAGCGCAAGCGTATTGATACGATGTGGCGTAAGTTGAAACAGGCTGGTATTAAAAATGTTCATCAATATGAGCTAGGTTTGGCTGATGATAGTCATGAACTGGGTATGACTTCTGCGGGGATGTTTGTAATCAATCCACCGTGGACGCTAAAAGCGAAACTAGACAAGGTATTGCCTAGTCTCGTTAAACAGCTCGATCGTGGAAATGGCAAAGCTTTTAGTTTATGTCAGGTCATTGTTGAAGAATAAAGACTACGAATTAATATCGTGATAAATAGATACGCACAGCGCGACAAATAATCCCGCTGAAAGAAATTGCCATGGAAGGCTAGGGTTGGAGTTCAAAAGCGACACATTGTAGGTTTTCTTATACTTTGGGTTTGGGTGTTCAATCTCGTACAAAAATTCAGAAATATCCCCATGGCGAATATTCGGTTCAAACCGCAAAGCCTTTTTAATCGCCCCATCTAACCAGACTGGCACGAGTGGATTCAGTTCATAGCTAGGAGTATATCTCGTTTTTAAATAGGCTTTCTTGGTTCGACATGATTCTAATTTACCAGAGAATGGCAGTTTATTTGTTAGCATTTCGAATAGAATAACGGCTATTGAAAAAATATCACTCTGTTGCAGGCTTTGACCTTGTAATACGGCTTCAGGAGCTGCATAAGTAGCCGTCCCTAAGATTCCATCACGCTCTAAAGGTGTTGCTATCTCGGCAATGGCTTTGACGTGACAGGAGCCAAAATCAATGATTTTTGCCTCACCATTTATGTCTAGCATAATATTGCCGGGTTTAAGGTCTTGATGAATTGTTTCACGCCGATGGAAAGCTCGAAGACCTTTGAGAACTTGCTGGATTATGACGATGACATGTTGAATAGAAGGATTCGGGTTTTCTTTAATCCATTGCTCCAACGTAATGCCATCGATGTACTCGGTTAAATAATACAGGTAATTTTTAGGGCGATTGAAGCCTGCGACTTTTAATACATGCGGATTTTTTATACGATTTCCAATCCAGCTCTCTAGTATGAAGCGCTCAATATAGGCCGCATCATCGTTGTAATTTACCGAGGGCGTTTTCATGCAATACGCTTCCCCAGTTTCTATATCGATGACTTTATACAACTGGCTGCGATTGCTGGCGTGAAGTTCTTTCTCTATACGTAGGCCGTCAATCGACATGCCTATGTTAAGTTCCGGAGGAAAGGGGAGGTCACTCAGTTTTTGGTGTACGTCATTTAAATTTTGGCTGGGTAATTTATCAATTCTAATAATCTGACAGCTGAGGTTATCATTGCTTTTTTGCTGCATCGCTAGATTAATCAATTGCTCACAGCTTTCTTCGAAGTTATTAGTTTGTAGTTGGTTAAGGGGGGCAAGGTGATTACGTAATTGTTGGTTTGATATGAAATCGTGGATACCATCGGTCGACAAAAAGAAAATATCTCCTTGCTCAATGTCTGTACTGCGGTAATCAACATCGAGTTTTACATCCAATCCCATTGCGCGGGCGAGATAGGTTTGTGTGGAGCTGATTGTAGTTGTGTGGTCTCGAGTGAGTTGCTCAAGGTCGCCATCACGCATACGATAAATACGACTGTCGCCGACATGAAATATATGTGCGGTATTGGATTTAAATACGACACAGCTCAGGGTGCTGATATAACCTTTTTGAGCATCGCTGAAACGCTGCCCTTGGCTGTATAACCAACGGTTCAGTGCCGTGAGTACCTTGGTGGTGCTCTGTTTTACACTCCAGGTATCTGGAGTGGAGTAATAATCAGAAAGAAAATTACGGACACAAGTCTCGCTGGCTTCTTTACCCGCTTCAGCGGCACTCACACCATCAGCGATGATGGCGACAGAGCCTTTGTGGCTTTGTGTTACTCCTTCAGGGATTCGGATGCCAATAGCATCTTCATTTTGTTTTTTTGCTCCTTTGTTTGACGATTGCCCCAGCGTAAACTGCTGATCAGATTGTAGGTGCCAAGTCTCATTTTCTGCTGTTGTATTCATCTAGGGCTTCTATTTCTTGATGGTTCTATTTTATTGTTGATTCCAGTGTGACATAAAGTGCGTAACAAGTTGGATGCTAAATGTCGAGAATGCGGTATTGTTTGAAATAAAAATATAAATAATTGAACTATATGATAAACGCTGTGCCCAACTTAAGAATGCGATATGTGAGTATCTCGCCTTTTCTTGCGAAGAAGTCATTAGTTGCTATATTAAGAACGACAAAAACAAACACATGGAGTCGAAAATGAAAAATACTAAAACGATCATGAGTGGCGCTATTGCCGGTGCACTAGCTTTAGGTTTATCAGCAGTATCACCTGCAGCATTAGCTGGAAAGCCTGGTTTTGAAAAGTGCCAAGGCATTGTTAAGTCGGGTATGAACGACTGTGGCACCAGTAAGCATGGTTGTGCTGGTCAAGCTTCTGCAGACTCTATGGCTGAAGAATGGGTTTATGTTCCTGAAGGGACTTGCAGCAAAATTGTTGGCGGTACTGTTAAAGGCGCAAAATAGCCTTCGTATTGCTTGAAAAATAAAAGAGCACTGTGTTTTCATTTAACAGTGCTTTTTTATCGTTAAAATTCAGGATCGCAAAGGATCGCTATGACTAAGGGTGTGTTTACTGCTCAATCCATTAAAGGGGCGGGGCTAGGATTGCGGTCTAGTCATTATCAGGAAATCTTTGAAACTCAGCCCGATGTGCCTTGGTTTGAATTATTAAGCGATAACTATATGGCTGATGGTGGCCTTCCTATTCAGCGGGCAGAGAAAATTCGTAAAGATTATCCGGTAACACTACACGGTGTTGGAATGTCTCTAGGCAGTGCTGACCCACTCAATTTCGAATATCTAAAACGTTTAAAAAATCTAACTGAACGCCTACAGCCTACCTACGTTTCTGACCATATTGCCTGGGTCTCAGTCGGCGGCCAATATACTCATGATTTGCTCCCGTTACCTTATACCCAGCAAACCCAAGAGCATTTGATTGAGCGGATACATCAAGTTCAAGAATTTTTAGGGCGCAAGATACTCATTGAAAACCCGTCTTCTTATCTCACCTTTCATTCGACGGATATGAAAGAGGCCGAATTTATTAAGGGTATTAGTCAAGCCACTGATTGCGACCTGCTGTTAGACATTAATAATATCTACGTCAGTGCGATCAATCATGGCTTCGATCCTTATGAATATTTAACCCACATTCCTATTGATAAAGTTAAAGAAATACATTTAGCAGGCTATGAAGAGATGCCGGGCTATTTATTTGATACGCATGGCTATCAGGTTAAACCCCCTGTCTGGGATTTGTACTGTGCTGCATTAACGCGCTTTGGTGCAGTACCCACCTTAATTGAGTGGGATACGGATGTACCTTGTTTTTCAACTCTTAGGGCTGAAGCGGCTAAAGCGGATGAGAAAATTCGGGCTTTTACATGACAATCAATACTGATTTAAAGGCGATGAAAGTATGGCAAGAACGCTTTTATCGAGGGATATTTAATCCAACGATAGGTAATATCGATAATGCTTGTGTGGATATTATTGGATCTAAAGAACTGTCTGCTCAAGATCGTTTAACTATTTACCGCGGCAGTATTTTAGGCGGAATAACAACTGCGCTGATGGGTATTTATCCTGTTTGCTTGAAGCTAGTTGGCGAACAATTTTTTACACATATGGTCGCGGGTTATTTACGCAAGTACCCTTCGGGCTCTCCAGATCTGGGGGGTTATGGCGCGCACTTAGGTGATTATCTGGATGAGTTTATTAAAAGTCATGATTCTACGCAGCACCTCGTTTATCTACCGGATAGCGCCCGTTTAGAATGGTTATGGCATAAAGCGTTTAATGCGAGTGATGTTGAGAGTACTCAGAGTCAATACCAATCTCTAGAAGAGCTCGCATTGGTCGAGGTTGAGCAACAAGGTAATATTGTTTTCAAACTGGATCCTAGTATCGGAGTGATGGAGTCTGCTTATCCTGTTGATGACATTTGGCGATTGAACCAAGAAGATAGTGACGAGTTGGCTTCTGTTGATCTGAATGTTGGGGGAAGCTGTTTTATTGTTCAGCGTAATGCTAATTTCGACATGGCTATTTCAAAATTAAACCCCGATGAGTTTCGATTTCTAATGGCGATTCATAGTGGGAAATCTTTTGCGCAGATTGCGGAACTAGAATTCCATTCCACAGTCTCAGATGTACTGACGAAGAGTTTGCAGTCGGGTTTGATTGCTGGCTTTAGTATGAATGTTTAAATTAATACTGAATGGGCGTGAGAATGATTAATATAAAGACAGTCAATCAGGTAGCCAGCTTTTCAATAGATAAAATCGAAATGACTCAATCTGTATTTTTACTGTTTCTGCGTCTTTGGCTGGCAAAAGTATTTTTTATGTCGGGGCTAACTAAAGTTCAGTCTTGGGATACGACCTTGATGCTCTTTGAATACGAATATAGCGTGCCGCTCATTTCCTCAGTTTTGGCTGCTTGGCTGGCAACGGCTGCTGAACTAGTGATCCCCGTTTTGTTAATTTTCGGCTTGCTGACACGGTTAAATGTTGTCGCTTTATTTATTTTAAATATTGTTGCGGCGATCTCATACGCTGATTTAAGTTTTGCAGGTGAAAAGGATCATATGATCTGGGGATTGATGATGATGGTTTTATTCTTCTATGGCCCAGGAAAGCTAGCCTTTGATCGGTTGTTGGTTAAGTATGTTATGAAGTAGCTGGGAGCGACTAACACAAGGTGACATAATCCCGGTTCTTAATACGATCCCCCCAACCCTTAATGCTATCAATGATGTTAAAGATTGGGGTGTCGGCTTATTTAAATGAAGTTCGGTCTAAGAAAGGTTTAACCTTGCCATCTTTCGCCATACCATTAGCCATCGCAATACGTTGGTTCTTACGACCTAATAAGCGAGCTTGGGTCCAGCGTTCCCAAAGCAGGGCTCCCCAGGTATCCTTTTTCCAAGTTTTCTTAAATAGATATTTTGTTGCGGCGATAGCATCCGGTGATTTGCTCGCGATCTCATTAGCGAGTAATTCTGCATCTGCCATTGGATTATCACTGACCTTACTGATAAGACCGTATTCAGCCCCTTCAACTCCAGAGAAAAATCGACCTGTCATTGTCAGTTCTTGTGCGATGTCGACACGGGTCAAGCGTGATAGCGTTACCATGCCACTCATGTCTGGGATTAAGCCCCATTTCATTTCTAAAATAGACATCTTGCTATCAGGAGTAGCGATGCGGTAATCCGTTGCCAGAATGATCTGCATGCCGCCACCAAAACAATTACCGTGAATAGCCGAGATAACTGGGATTGGAAGGTCGCGCCAAATATGAGCAATTTCTTGTGCAATATTCATTTTAGACCAAGGCATTTTTAGGAAAACCTTAGGTATCATCATAGGGTCTTTACTTAATGCACCAAAATCCAAACCTGCGCAAAATGAAGGGCCGTTGCCATGCATAATCACTGCGCGAATAGTGCGATCTTTGCGAATTTTTTTCGCAACAGCGATCATTTCTTTGAACATGCCCATATCTAGGCCATTGTGCTTTTCTGGGCGGTTTAGGCTGACATAGGCAATTTTATTTTTGATTTCGAGTAATACGCGTGCTTCTGACATGATGTCGCTTCTATTTATAAAATTAGGTATTAGAGGTTTAATCGATCGAATATGGCGCACATACTTCCATAACCCAGCATTCCTTGCCAGATTAATTAGCACCTTTATCGATAAAAACGGATGTTAGGTTATGTAATTGTTAGTTTGGGTAAGTATTCAAGGAGATTCTTAAAAAGTTTGCTCAGAGAAAGTCTTTATAAAGGCGGAGCTTTTCTCTTCGTCACTGAGTGCAGAGATAACTGCGATGGATGATATTCCTGTTGCCAAAACCAGTGGCATGTTATCTAGGTCTATACCGCCAATACAGGTAGTCGGATAGATTTTGCCATAACTGCATTGCCAAGTTTCAAGTTTTGTTAACCCTAGTGGTGAGTGATCGACAATTTTTGAATAGGGTGTAAAAACAGGGCCAAAGGCTAGATAGCTCGGCCTTAAACTATGGGCATAGGCTATTTCGGTTTCATTGTGACAACTGATGCCTAGGCGAATTCCTTGTTTCTGTATGCGTTGGAGGTCTTCCAGCTGAATTTTCTCGAGATCTTCTTGGCCTAAATGAATGCCATAAGCACCAAACTCCAGGGCCAATTGCCAGTCGTCGTTAATGTAGAGCCGGATATCTTGTTGCTGGCATAGCTTGATCGCCTTTTGTAGATTCTCTCTGTTATCGTCAATCTCAGTCGATGGACTTTTAGCCTTGTCTCGCCATTGCAGGGTATTCACTCCTTGGTTTATTAGGCGCTCTAAATCAAGTAGGTTATCGACGATGGCATATAAGCCCAGATTTTGTTCTTTGGCGAAGGTTGTTTTAGTCAGTGAAGATTTGTGCGTTTCAAAAGACTGTGAAGATTTGCTCAATTCAGACAAATCAGCGGGATTATTTTCTAATTGAGTTTGCCAAACGGGCCCAGCGCCTTTTCCTTGTGGTGCGGCGAGTCTTAGGCCTTGCTGAATAAAGCGGTTTGCAAGTACGACACTGTCGCTTAGAGAATGTTGCAGGGCAACGAAGCTTGCGATGGCTGAGGCGAGAGTGCAACCTGTGCCATGATTGTTTGGCTGATTTTGCTTAGCATGAGAAAGCCAAAACGAATATTCTTGGTTGGCAAAGTAGTCGCGACACACTGCACTATCCTCAAAAGAATGGCCGCCCTTGATGAGCACATTCTTCACACCGCGATCGAGTAACTGTTTAGCGGCTAGGGTTATGTCAGAAAAAGACTTTATCGAAATCTTGGTCAGCATTTCTGCTTCTTGCAGATTGGGTGTAATGAGGTCTACTTGTTTAAGTAAGGGGTTAATTTCACCACGATCGAAAGCATCTAAGAAACGCGCCCCAGTACTGGCTTTTAAGACAGGATCCCAAACACAGAAGAAGTCATTCGCTAGTCGCAGCTCTTTCAAGTGTCTGGCTAACCAGCGTAAAGTACTAGGTTCGGGTAATAAGCCAATTTTGATGGCGTTAGGCAGTAAATCTTTTTCTAGGGCTTGCCATTGTGCTGCTAGATCAACTGCGGATATCGGGTGAATTTTGGATACTGATACGCTGTTTTGTGCGGTGATGGCGGTAATAACCGTGCAGCCATGGCATTCCAAGCTATGAATTGTATTCAGATCGGCTTGGATACCTGCACCGCCACCAGAGTCAGATGCGGCGATACTCCAAACGATCGGCCGGCTTTGCTGGGCTGTATCTTCTAATACGATATCTGTTGTTATTGTTGTTGCCAAAAGGGTGTCCCTAAAGTTGGGGTCGATGGACTCGCGGTTTGGCGACTCTCCATGAGACCGGCTAAATATGCTTGGCGTCCACCATTCACTGCTTGAGCAAAGGCTTGGGCCATCTGTATGGGATTGTGCGCTTTTGCTATGGCGGTATTTAGCAAGATGCCATCAAAGCCCATCTCCATGGCGGCCATCGCTTGAGAAGGCTTGCCAATACCTGCGTCGATAATCAGGCTGGTGGCCGTAAAGCGATCCCTGATTGTCTGTAGGTTATAAGGATTCATCAAACCTTTACCGGTGCCAATGGGTGAGCCCCAAGGCATTAATACCTGGCAGCCAGCGTCTAACAGACGTTGACATAATACTAGGTCGTCAGTGCAGTAAGGCAAAACCTTAAAGCCCTTTTTAATCAGAATTTCAGCTGCCTTAACTGTCTCAAAAGGATCGGGCTGAAGGTTGTAGTCATCGCCTATCACCTCTAGCTTGATAAAATCAGTATTGAACATCTCTCGGCTCATTTGGGCCAAAGTAATCGCTTCTTGCGCACTATGACAACCGGCGGTATTGGGCAATAAAGAACAGTCACTTTGTTGAATATGCTGCCAGATGGTTTGCCCTTGATTATTTTCAGGATCTTGGCGGCGAAGAGATAATGTGATCATTTCACTGCCAGACGCCTTGATAGCTTGGGCCATAATGAGAGGTGATGGGTAGAGTGCGGTGCCGACCAATAAACGAGAGTTGAATTCACGGTCGTAGAGTTTTAAATTGTCGGTTGTTTCAGATTGAGTCATGTTTAGCCTCCTGCCATGGGAGATAAGAGTTCGACGGTGTCATTGTTGTGCAATCGTGTCTGCGGGTATTGGCTGCGTGGAATAAAGACTTGGTTGAGAGCAATGACAAAATCTGTGAACTTGAGTTTGTCTTTAACATCACTATTTGGATTGTTAATAGTGTTGATGTTCAAAATATCTAAAGCTTGGGAGAGAGTCGAGCCTTCTTCAAGGTCATGGGAAATACCGTTGATGTTTATGCTGATGATCATGCTATTTCCTCCAAAGCGTTAGCAGGGATAAGTTCTGATGTGAGATTTAATAGCTGATTTATTGCTTGATCTACCAATGCTGGACCGACTAGATAGCCATGACGGTATAAGCCATTAATGCGAATGATTGGTTTATTAAAAGCGGATTGAGATTTTTCTATACGTGGTAGATTATCCATGTAGGCAGGACGAAGATTGGTATCTTGGCTAAGAATGCGAGCTTCTGCAAAGGCGGGGTTGACCGCATACAGCGCCGACATAAGTTCCATGGATGAGCGTAAGCTGATTTTTGATCTATCTTCGCTTTCGATTTCTGTCGCGCCAATAATGAATTGGTGATTGGGTTTGGGAACGATGTAAAGTTTGTAACGTGGATGCATTAAGCGGATAGGGCGCTTTAATGTGATTTCTTTGCACTCAAGGCGAATTACTTCACCACGAACTCCACGAAAGCCTTTTTCTTTTAATCCTGTACCTCGACAGTCGAAGATGACGTCGTAATCCTCTAAAGATTCATCGTTAGGCTCACAACCCGTATTTTCAACGAAATTAACGCCGAGTCTTTCAGCTTGAGTGATTAGGTTTTTTAATACTTCGTCATGATCAATGTGAGCTTCGCTGGGTAGATGGATACCCGTTTGAAAATGAGGACTGATCGAAGGTTCTAACGCTTCTAGCTGGTGGCGATCATTCAATACCTGTAACGACCCAGCATCAGCGCTGGAGTGTTTATTATGTGGCTGTTCAGAGAGGTCTCGTTGGTTAAGCTTGAAGCTTAGATCACGCTTAAACTGTTGCAGTTCAGTAATATCACTTGGGTGAGCTAGTACTAGGCTACCCTGTTGGTGGAAGTGCTGAGGACAGCCTAACTTATCCAGCCAGCTAGGCCATAATTTAAGGGATTGCTGACCTAGGTTAAAAATCTCCAGTTCGCTAGCCACCAGCTCGCTCATGGGAGATATCATTGCGGCGGCAGTAAACGCAGCGGCTTTATCTGGTTGTCCTTGGTGTGGGGCAAGCAGGCCTTTTTCAAATACAGTAATTTTTGAGTTAAAATTTATACCGTTATCTAGAGTAAGACTTGCCGCATCCGCAATCTCGAATACATTTCTCAGCGCCAAGCGCCAAGCGAGAAGGCGACCTACTAGGCCGCCTCCTATGATGGCTATGTTAAGTGATGTCGACTTAGACTTCACTGTAAAGCTCGCTGCCTTGCTGTTTGAACTGCTCAGACATTTCTTTCATACCTTCTTTGGCTTCCTTCGCCAGTTCTTGGTCAGCGGCATGAATGGCAGCGATTTGTGCAGCGTCTAAATCACGTACTTCTTGACTGATTTTCATTGAGCAGAATTTAGGGCCGCACATGGAGCAAAAATGAGCGACTTTATGACCTTCTTTCGGCAAGGTTTCATCGTGATACGCGCGCGCGGTATCTGGGTCAATGGCTAGATTAAACTGATCCTGCCAGCGGAATTCAAACCGTGCCTTTGACATAGCGTTATCACGAATTTGAGCGCCCGGATGTCCCTTCGCCAAGTCCGCTGCGTGAGCCGCAATTTTATAGGTCACCATGCCTTGTTTAACGTCGGCTTTATTGGGCAAGCCTAAGTGTTCTTTTGGAGTTACGTAGCACAGCATTGCGCAGCCAAACCAGCCGATCATTGCGGCGCCGATACCTGAGCTGAAGTGATCGTAGCCCGGAGATATATCAGTAACCAGCGGCCCTAAGGTATAGAACGGCGCTTCGTCACAATGCTTGATCTGCTCGTCCATGTTTTCTTTAATCATGTGCATCGGCACGTGACCCGGACCTTCAATGAAGACTTGCACATCGTGAGCCCATGCTTTTTTCGCTAATTCACCTAAAGTACGCAACTCACTGAACTGCGCTTCATCATTAGCATCGGCAATTGAGCCGGGGCGTAGGCCATCACCTAAAGAGAAGGTAACATCATATGCTTTCATTATTTCGCAAATT
>Ga0105355_10001722_pt1 | contig 20145 bp, 16 predicted proteins | sample GOMGulsemesocosm_2_FD_83508 | JGI IMG/M metagenome (GOLD analysis project Ga0105355, IMG submission 83508) | Methane-oxidizing microbial communities from mesocosms in the Gulf of Mexico - GOM9C Gulf of Mexico | ecosystem: Environmental > Aquatic > Marine > Cold seeps | place: Gulf of Mexico... | reverse complement strand
GGTGCATCTTACGATTAATTTGTTTGATGATTTCGAGCGAAGTATACCCTTTATCGGTCATCGCCCGGAACGTATCAGATAGCGGAATTGCGCCGATCGCAGAACTTAATCCATGACCGGTAAAGTCCCCCAGTAACACGTTAATATCCCCATTAGGGCATAGCGCAGTCAGCTGCACATCGCCACTAAAGGTTTCCGCTGAGCGCTTAAATATTTTAATGCTATCTTCGGCAACATTCCCCTTCTCAACCACATCGCTAAACAGGCGCTCGGCAAGTTCTTCATCGTTTTGGCGATCCGCCGTCAGTGAGTAGAGCCGGCTATAGAGCCCGGCAATACGAAACATTGAGTGGATTTTTGAGCGAAAAATAGCTTCCGAGAATGGCCTAAAGACAATATCGTCAGCCCCCGCTTCAATACAACGAGTGATTTCTTGATCATTTAAATAGGGTGAAACAATGATGATTGGCACGAAAATGTCACTGGCCAGGGCTTTTATTTCCTGACAAGTATCTAATTTCGATACCCCATCACCATAATCGATCACGATAAGGTCAGGTTGATCTTGATAGAACTTAACTATTCCTTGCATGCCATCAACGGACGTTGATACACGAAAACCCTCCTCGCTAATGATTTTAGTCAAGCGTTCCAGCTGCTCTTTGTTACTATCGATAATTAGTACGTGACGGTCAACTAATGACATGCCTATTCCTTAGCGAACGATTTCCATTAAATGATGAAATTGAGCAATTTCAAGGATCTTATTGATCGAATCGTTAGGGCGTTCAATAACAATCTTCCCCTTGATCTTATCTGCGTGTTCTTTAAGTAACAACAACATGCCTAATGCCGATGAATCCATATAATTAGCGCCGCTCAGATCGAGCCTAAACTCGGTGCCAGCGAGGTTAAAGTCACAGTAACTGTCTCTAAATAATTTATACTGTGAAAAATCGAAACGGTCAGACACGGTGATTAATACGTCTTTATTGTTGTTTACTGCTGTACTTGCTATAGCCATGATAACTCCCTTTACTCTATCTATTAAAATAACTCTATTTCACCTTCGTCCATATTTTCCTGGGCGACGGTACGATGATGTGACGGTTGCGTTCCTTGGTGACTGACCTCGTTGCAAACCGCTTGTAATTCGATCAGTTGCTGACTCAATGAAAGTTCACTGGTCCTCATCGATTGTAATTGAATAATAATTCTTTCTAGTTGATTGACGTTGTCCGACATCGATTGCAGTGACTGAATGGTGATGTCTTCAAACTGTAATGAACGAATGGCGCTCGCGCTGGCGTTAGCCATCTGCTGTTTAAGCATCGATGAATCTTGTGCAAGCTGCTGATTGGCGGCTATGTGTTCGTTCTCTGTGGTAAGCTGCGACAACAGGGTCGCAATCAACGCTTGCTGTTCATCGCCCAGCGCCTTAATTTGATAAAATGATTCACTCATACCGCTCGAGCCGTTATTAATCAAGGTGCAGGCGCGTTCGAGTTCCTGAACTAATATCTTTCGCTCAAAATCGAGCGCCGGCTCCAGTGCTTGCAACAAGCCATCGATATCTTGTTTAGTGATAGAGGTAGCGGCTTTCTCTTGTTCTAGGTACGACTGGGCCGGTTGTTCAACAGCACTGTCCGCACCATCAACTCGCAACAAGCGCCAGGCGAATACGCTACTCATAACCAAGCAGCTCAAGATCCCCACCTCCATTGGCACCGGCACAAAGACATTAATCATCAGTAAGGTGACGCCAACAAATGCTAGCGTGTTGCCCATTAATTTATAACTTAACATCGCTTTCCTTAGCGCTAATAATTGATACTCAGCCACTTTATTTTTCAACTTGACGGAGTAAGCTTTTGGTTATTTGATTGAGCGGTTTTACCTCGCAATGTGCATTTAACTTAAACGCGACACCGGGCATTCCCCAAATCATACTCGTTGCTTCATCCTGAACCAACGTATAATGACCGGCTTCTTTTAACGCCAACAGCGATTTTGCCCCATCACCACCCATACCGGTAAGTATCGCCGCAAACACCTTTACCTGTTTAAGCTTGGTCAACGAGTCAAACATCACATCCACCGAAGGTTTATGTAAGTTAACCGGCGGACCATCATCTAGCTGGATGAAATACTGGCCACTACGTTCTACAACGACCAAATGCATATCACCGCGCGCCACGTAAACATTACCCCGCAACAATTGTTGACCGTCGCGTGCCTCTTGCACTTCCATCTCACAAGCATTGTTGAGTCGCTTAGCAAAGCGCAAGCTAAAACTTGGCGGTATATGCTGCGTCAGAATTACCGGTGGCGCGTCTTTTGGCATACTCTCTAAGGCGACACGTAACGCATCGGTGCCACCAGTAGACGCGCCTAACGCGATCACTTCATGCCGAAACACTAACCCTGAAGTCAATGACACAATGCCGCGCCCACCAGTGCCATTCATTAGGCGCTTTATATTAACCGATGCTGCAAATTTTATTTTATTATACAGCGCATTATTAAACGCGCTTAGGCTGCCCAATAAATCACTTGAGCGAGGCTTTGCAATAAAATCAACAGCGCCAAGTTCCAGCGCTTGCAGCGTCGTATCTGCGCCTTTGGTGGTCAATGTCGACAACATAATCACCGCCATAGGGCGTAAGCGCATCAGGTTCTTTAGAAATGTTAAGCCGTCCATCTTGGGCATTTCGACATCAAGCGTTAGCACATCGGGTTTGTGCAGCTTAATCATCTCTCTTGCAACGAAGGCGTCTTCGGCCTTACCCACCACTTCAATCAGTGGATATTCGCTGAGGATTTCCCCCAAAATTTCCCGTACTAATTTTGAGTCATCGACTATCAGTACTTTAATTTTTTCCATGAGCCCTAAACCCTAGTCAAAATAATTCAATATCATCGCTAACCACATGCTGTTGATGCTGGTTGCGCTGACTCTTGATTTCCATGGCCAAATAACGATCACGATGCTGCGATTTTAGTTTGTTGACCAGCAACTTGCCACTTCTCACATTATAGAGAATCTTGCGCGGTTGATCGCCGCCAAGATCCTCGGCGACAATATTTAGCCCTTCGGTCGCCATAAACTGCTTAACAAAGTTAATATTGCTGCGCCCAATATCGTTAAGACCACCAATCATATTGCCGCCACCAACCAACTTAACTTCAAAATTCTCACGCCGGCCGCCGTGTTTTATGATGCAGTTTATTAACTGCTCCATCGCAAATACACCGTATCGATTGGACGATGACAAGATATCGCTGCTAGAGTCCGGCAATAAAAAATGGTTAATTCCACCAACGCCATTACGAGGATCTCTAATACAGGCGCTGACACAAGAGCCCAACACCGTCGTAATGAGCTCATCCTGATCACTAACATAATAATCACCAGCAACTACTTTAACCCCATACCGTTTTCGCTGTGGCATCCAAAATCGTCTGATGTGTTTAAATTCAGCAAATATAGGCATGTCGCCAGCATTTTCAATTACTTTTGTTGCTTCCATCTAATGCCTACTTGATCATTTCTTTTGATACATGGTGCGGCCAAGCAGTTTGTATTCTTTCATCGAACGCGCCGGTGTTTCAGAATGTCCGATGCACAATAGGCCACCAGGTTTTAGTAATTTGGTCATTCGTTCAAGTAATTTATTTTGCGTTTCTTTATCAAAATAAATCATCACATTACGACAAAAAATGATATCGAGTGGCTCGGTCACTGGCCATTCTTCCATCAAGTTACAATGGGCGAAAAAGACCAAATCTCGTAGCTCGCGCTTGATCATCACCTGCTCGCTTGTATCCCCAGCCCCCCTTAGAAAGCCCAACCGCTTGCGCTTTAAATCTAAGCCGTCTATTCGCTCTATCGAGTAGACTCCACCACGAGCCTTCTCAAGCACATTGGTATCGATGTCGGTTGCAAAGATCTTAATATCCCATTCACTGAGCTTAATCCCCGACTCTAGCAGGCTCATTGCAATGCTGTAAGGCTCTTCCCCGACAGAACAAGCCGACGACCAGATGCGTAATTTACGCTGACGCTTTGCCGCAAGCGCGGGTATATAGGTATTGCTTAAATGCTCAAAATGATGCGCTTCCCGGTAAAACGAGGTCAGGTTAGTGGTCATTGCATTGATAAAGCTATCTAACTCATCGTTTGAACCATCTAAATACCGAATATATTCGTCGACCGACGCCAGACCTAACGCGCGAATACGTCGGACTAAACGGTTGTACACCAGATCTTTCTTATGTTCGGCTAAAGAGATGCCGGCTAAATCGTAGATACGTGACTTAACCTTGGCAAAATCCTTATCGCTATAGGCAAATTCCCGCTGTGGCCCACCGATTTCTCGGGTAGGCACAGCAGTAGATCCGCTTACATTAGCCAATTAAAACTCTTCCCATTCCATCGACTCATCTCGAGCAGCAGACCTAGCTGCTGGAGCTTTTCGGGTGTTGACATGAGGAATATTACTGCTTTGCGTTCTTTGCTTAGGCGCGCTCACTTGTGCCTGCGCATTACCACTGGAGAAGAAGCCCATTAACTGACGTAGTTGCACCGCTTGCTCTTCCATACCTTCAGAGGCAGCAGCTACTTCTTCAACTAAGGCCGCATTTTGTTGGGTGCCCTCATCCATGTCGGTAATCGCCACGTTGACCTGATCGATGCCCGTTGCCTGCTCTTTACTGGCCAGAGCAATTTCACCGACAATAGTCGATACCTCGTGAATTGCTTGTACGATATTGGTCAATGCTTTGCCAGACTCATCGACATAGCGACCGCCTTCTTCTACTTTTGACACACTGTCGCTGATTAGGCCTTTAATTTCCTTCGCTGCACTGGCACTACGCTGAGCGAGATTACGAACTTCAGCGGCAACAACCGCAAATCCACGCCCTTGCTCACCGGCACGTGCCGCCTCCACCGCCGCATTAAGCGCTAATAGGTTGGTTTGGAATGCAATTTCGTCGATAACACCGATGATTTCGGAAATTTTGGTGCTCGAACGACTAATTTCGCTCATCGAGTGCACCACTTTATTTGAAATCTCACCGCCATTTTCCGCTAACGCCTTAGCATTTTCCGCAAGTTCATTGGCCTGTGAAGCATTATTTGCATTTTGGCGCACCGTAGCAGTCATCTCTTCCATGCTCGCCGCTGTTTCTTCAAGACTGGCCGCCTGCGCTTCGGTACGTGAGCTTAAGGTCGAATTACCCTTTGATATTTCTTCTGCGCCCGAGGCAATTTGGCCGCTTGAGCCGCGAATTTCACTCACGATATCTTCAAGTTTGACCATTGCTGCTTGTAGAGAATCATCTAGCTCGGAGAATTCCCCCTCAAAATCGCCTTGCATCCGTGAGTTTAATTCACCACCAGCTAAGTCACCAACAACCCGTTTTACTTCGCTGATTGGTGCGACAATCGAATCGAGCATTTCATTCATCCCTTTGGCCACATTGCCGATAAAGCCGTCGAAATTATCGGCATCTAAACGAGAGTTGAGTTTACCGCGTGATGCGTCATTAATTATCTGCTCTACCTGCTTCTCAGCTAATAATTGCTGAGTGATGTCGCTCCATTCAACGACGGCACCCAAGCGTTGACCGTATTCATCATTAACCGGTGTCGCGGTCAATTTGAAACGACGTGGCCCCACTGAAATAGCGGTATTAAATGTCGATGTCAGCGCGGCTAACAGGCGTTTCTGGTGACTCGGATCTTTATGGAACACGTCAATATTTTGGCCGAGTAATTTCTTGGCGTTAAAGTTTGGTAAATGTTGTTGGATGTCACTCTCAGCAGTGGTTAGCATAGCCACCACCGAGTCATTGAGGTAGATAATATTGCCTTGGGGATCGGCCATCATCACACTTGAGGTTACATTATCTAATGCGACGGTGATGCGCTCTGCTCGCTGCGCTATTTCCTTGGCATCATTAACCTCAAAGCCCAGTTTAATTTGTACCGATTTGGCCATGCGTAGCAATTCACCAGCCTCACCAGGCTGAGTCACGCAAATGTTGCGGGTATAGTCACCCTCGGTGATCAAGCTAAATTCGTTAAGCGCATGGTCAATCGCTGGTTTGACCATGTTATTGAGCACACTTTTAGCGCCAAAGGCAAGCATGCCAATGCCAATCACCGGGCCAATCGCCGCCAAGGCGGGTAGACTAGTCAGTAGTAAGGGCACGCCCACCACTGCACTGCTAATCGCCGCAGCGCCGAGCCATTTATTGATGCTACGGCCAAAATTTTCACTAGCAATAGATTTGGGTGCTGGCAGGGTTACTTCATTGCTCGCCAACTTCTTGTATAATATTTCGGCTTCTGCAATATCCGCCTCGGTGGGCGCCGAACGGACCGATATATATTCAACTAAACGGCCGTCTTTATACAACGGGGTAACGTTGGCCATTACCCAATAATGGTCGCCGTTTTTACAACGGTTCTTTACCGCGCCAACCCATGGACGTCCCATCTCAAGGGTTTTCCACAAATTATCAAACGCCGCCGCAGGCATATCAGGGTGACGCACAATATTGTGTTGCTCGCCCATTAGTTCTTCTTCACTAAAGCCACTAATTTCAATGAAATTTGGGTTGATATAGGTGATGCACCCTTTCAAATCCGTTTTTGTGACCAGATCTTGGCCAGGTCGCATATCGACGCGGCGGTTGGTAATTGGGGTATTATTCCTCATGCTTATTCTCCTTGGATTTCTATCCTTTAAGCAACTACTTCATTATTTGGGGCCGCCAATTCATTTGAATTGAGCAGTATGTCTGCATCTAATAAAACAATCATTTTCTTTTCGATGGTGGTCAAGCCGATGATAAATTCGTCATCAATAATGCTGGCACCCGGTGGCGCTATCGTGATTTCGCTCACATCAATATCATATGTTTCGCGAAAGGCATCTACCAGCAGGCCCATTAAGCGATATTTAACACCATCAAATATTCTTAGTACAATCACGATGCGGTTCTTAAGTGCTACGGTAGTCGCAAGCCCTAAGCGATCACGCAGGTTTATCACCGGAATGATTTCACCGCGTAAATTGAGTACGCCATCGATATAACTGGGGCTATTTGGCACTAACGTCGGGGCTATCCAATCGCGGATCTCTTGTACTTTTAAGATATCCACTGCATATTCTTCTTTTGCCAACACAAAAGATAAAAACTGACGCGTTGTTTTAACCTTAGAGTCAAAATGTTCATAAAGATGCTCACTCATACGTTTACCTCATCGAGCGCGTCTGCCTGCTCAGCAACAGCGCCATTACCTTGTTGTTGCTTCAGGTTATTTAATCCCTTGATATCGATAATCAGAGCCACACCGCCGTTACCCAAAATTGTCGCACCGGAAATGCCCTCTACCGCCATATAATTAGTTTCCAAACTCTTTAGTACGACCTGTTGCTGGTCTAATAACTCATCAACCACCAACGCATATTTATGGCCATTGCTTTCAACAATAATCACCATGCCCTCGTCGAATGCTTGCTTCTTTTGTGGCAGGTCAAATAGACGCCTAATGCTATACAATGGAATATACTGCGAACGATACAAATAGAGACTTTGATGCCCAGCGATACCCTTGAGCGCGGCTTTATCGACTTGTATCGATTCGACAATCGACACCAACGGCACAATATAAGTCTGGCCGGCGACATTGATTAACTGACCGTCTAAAATCGCTAGGGTTAAAGGTAGACTGACTGAAAATATAGAGCCTTTGCCCTTGGTCGATGACAATGAAACATGCCCACCGAGCGACTCAATATTTCGCCGCACCACGTCCATGCCGACGCCGCGCCCGGACAAGTCACTCACCACATCTGCGGTAGAAAAACCTGGCGCAAAAATTAATTCATTAATTTCTTGTTCGGTTAGCGATTGTTCGGCGGTGATTAGCCCCTTCTCAATTGCCTTTTCGTAAATTCTTTCGGTGTTAAGCCCTCTGCCATCGTCGCTAATATCAATGTTGATATACCCGCCCTGATGGTAAGCATTAAGAAATACGCTACCAGTTTCACTCTTACCAGCCGCCAAACGTTCTTCTGGCATCTCTAAGCCGTGATCGAGTGAGTTCCTCACCAAATGCACGAGAGGATCACCAATTTTTTCCATCACGGTCTTATCAAGCTCGGTATTTTCTCCGCTGAGCTTAAGTTCTACTTTTTTACCTAATTTGCTGCTGACGTCATAAACAAGACGTGGAAAACGATTAAATACGAAGCTAATCGGTAACATCCGAATACGCATCACATCTTCTTGTAAATCGCGACTATTACCCTCAAGCTGCACTAGGCCTTCTTTGAGCCGTGAGACAATATCATCATCAACATCGACTAATTCATTGCCTATTTGTTTAAGCATCGCCTGAGTAATAACCAGCTCACCCACCCGATTAATCAGCGTATCAACTTTATCGATGCCAACACGAATCGAACCGACGGCTTGTGGCACCGCTTTATTTTTATCACTGTCTTTGGTTGCTGGCTCTTCAGTGTTTTGTGCTTTGATGTTTTTTGGCGTAGCCGTTACCACGCTTGCTGACGGCTCATTAGCGACTTCAATGGCGGACGCTGGCATTTCTTGATCGACGATTGCTTCGACGCCCAACGGACTGATGCTCAATTGACACTCATCTTCAACCCACTCGAACACCTCTAACACATCTTCTTTGCTGCAGTCCGATTTGAGGCGCAATTGCCACGTTAAATAACACTCTTGTGGCTCAATATCCGCCAATGGCGGCAGTTCATTAACACAAACGGCTGCGCTTAAGCTGCCGAGTTCGGCCAGCGCTACAAAGAGACGTAATACGTCATTGCCAGTTTGCAATATTTCATGGCCTGGTATGAAATCGATTAGCCAACCGGCACCATCGGCTTCGGTTGGGTTAGTTGCAGATGAAGAAGTAGCGGTGGCCTCAGTCTCTGTGGCGGTCTCAGCATTAAGGCTCGCTTGAATCGCCTTGAAATTTACATCGATGCGTGGATCATTACATTCAATACCGTCTCGTGCGGTTTCGATCAACAGCCGGATACAATCGACTGATTTAAGTAATAAGTCGGTATCGTGCGCATTAATATCGCGACGACCATCGCGCATTTCATCGAGTAATGTCTCCACTTCATGTGTGAAGTCGGTGACCCGATTAAAACCGAAGGTACCCGCACCACCTTTGATCGAGTGGGCTGCTCTAAAGATTGCATTAATGGTCTCATCATCGCCTTGCTCAAGGTTGAGTAAGCTCGACTCCATAAGCTCGAGACCTTCAAAGCTCTCTTCTAAAAATGTCGGAATAAACTGAGAAAGATCTATACTCATAATGAGTTACCTTATGACGCGTTTAATGGTGGCCAACAACTTATCTGGATTAAAGGGTTTGACCAACCAACCTGTCGCACCCGCCGACTTCCCCCGTTGTTTAATCTCCGGAGAGCTCTCGGTGGTAAGTATCAGTACCGGAGTAAATTTAAATCCCGGTAACATACGCAGCTTGCTACATAAAGTGATGCCATCCATGCCTGGCATGTTGACATCGGTGATGACCAAGTCAAATTTGCCCCCTTGAGCCTTGACTAAACCATCATTGCCATCAACCGCTTCGACCGTCTCATACGACTGCTGTTGCAGGGTAAAAGAAACCATATTTCTGATCGATGCAGAATCGTCTACTACTAAAATCTTCGCCATGAGATTACCCTATCAATATTAAATTAATCTAACTTCAGGAATTCAAATAATCCCAGATATTGAGCATTATCGACTAACTCATCTGGTATGTTTTGCCAATTTATGCCAATTTTTTGCGACGTGAGCTCAACAACTAACGCTGCGAGCAATTGGAAGCCCGCCGTATCGATACGGGACAGCGCTTGCGCATTAAATGTAAGAGTGGTGTTGTCAGTTAGCTCAGAGATTAAGCTAGAGGTCTCTTTGTGATATGCCGATATCATCGAGATATCCAAAGATTGGGGTAGGTCTATTGTTACCGCTTCCATGCAACTTCCTTAAATACTGTCCTTAGTATCAATTAGCTCTTATCGCTAATTCGAAATTAGCAATCATTGCTAATTAGAATTTAGCATAACTAAGTCAATAGGATAGAGTCAAGCAAAATAACACGACTAAATGATGAGATTTAAGATAAACAGAATTAAATAACGGAAAAAATGAGGCTGGTGCCGACTTTATCAGCACCGATTAACCCTGTTCTTAATGGGTATTACGCTCGCTGTGCAACACCTGATAACCCGTGATACCACAGGCTAAGGTGCTTAATTTATCCTCGCTAAGTAGCGCCCGCATGGACTCATTCTTTATTACTGCTCACGCTACGCAACACCAGATAGCCAATGATACCGGAGGCGAAGGAGCCTAATAAAATAGCTAATTTATCCGCAAACATGAATTGGGTTGGGTCGCTAAACGCCAGTGAGTTTACAAATAAGCTCATGGTAAAACCAATACCCGTTAATATCGCCACGCCATAGAGCTGAGTCATGTTGCTGCCTTGGGGCATTTTGGCTAAACCCATTTTTATCGCCAGGAAGCTAAAGCCAAATACCCCAACCTGCTTACCGATAAACAGACCCGCCGCAATACCCATTGGCACAGGCGTTAGTACCTGTTCAATGGAGATGCTTCTAAAATCAACCCCGGCATTAACAAAGGCAAACAATGGTAAAATAAAGAAGGCCACCCAATAGTGTAGGTCATGCTCCATCGACTTAAGCATCGAACGCTTACTGGTGACAGCCTTACCGGCTTTTTGAGCTAAAGGAATGGTAAAGGCTAATGCCACACCTGCCAACGTCGCATGCACGCCAGATTTAAGCACGCTGACCCACAATACCACACCCACTAAGATATAAGCGGCCTTGCGATCAACCCCCAGGCGATTCATTATCACCAGCGCCGATAGCGCTGCCCCCGCGACAGCGATAGATAACGTAGAGAGCTCAGCGGTATAAAACAGCGCGATAATGACGATAGCGCCCAAATCATCAATAATCGCCAGTGCCATCAAGAATATTTTTAGTGAGACCGGTACGCGCTTGCCCAGCAGCGACAACACCCCTAGGGCAAAAGCAATATCGGTTGCAGTTGGTATTGCCCAGCCCTGGGTACCAGCCGAATCAACACCAACAAAATAGAGATATACGGCAGCGGGAACAACCATACCGCCGACAGCAGCAAGACCCGGTAACACCACTTGTGCAGGCGTCGACAGATGTCCTTCAATCAGTTCACGCTTCACTTCCAAACCAATTAGCAAGAAAAACACCGCCATCAGGCCATCGTTTATCCATAGCAACAACGGTTTGTCGATATGTAAACCGCCGAAACGGATTTCTACTGGGGTATTTAAGAAGGCATCATAGAATTCGGATAGACCGGTATTTTTCAATAATAATGCGATAATAGTGACAAAGATAAGGACTATCCCCGCCGATGATTCCTTTTTAATGAATTCATCGAGTGCATTCATAGTGTGTCTCCAACAATAAACAGGGGGTCATACTAATTGAATTGGCGACAAAGGTCGACATAATATGTCTCTTTTCGCCAACCAACTGAATACACTCTAGTTCAAAATAACAAATTTAACCTGAATGAGTCGCCGCAAAGTCAGCCATGAAGTCGACTAAGGCCTGCACCCCGGCAAGCGGCATCGCATTATAGATGCTAGCTCGCATGCCACCAACGCTACGATGCCCTTTTAACGCCATTAAGCCACGTTGCTCGGCTTGCGCGAGAAACTGTTGATTGAGTGATTCATCGTTTAGATAAAAGGTCACATTCATGCGAGAGCGATACGCCAAGGCAACTTTATTGGCATAAAATTCGCTGTTGTCGATATAACCATAGAGCAAATCGGCCTTTTGCTGATTGACCTTTTCCATCGCTGCGACGCCGCCATTATCCAATAACCACTTGAATACTTCACCGGCCAAATACCAGGCGAACGTCGGTGGCGTATTATACATCGAGTCGTTGTCGGCCGTTGTCTTGTAGTCAAAGATTGACGGCGTAATATCGAGCGCATTGCCCAATAAGTCTTCCCGCACAATCACGATGGCCAGACCCGATGGCCCAATATTCTTTTGCGCGCCAGCATAGATCAGCCCATATTTAGTGACATCAATTTGGCGAGATAAGATGGTCGATGACAAATCGGCAACTAAAGGCACGTTAACCGCTGGCTCTTGCAGCATCTCAATCCCATCGACCGTTTCGTTGGGACAATAGTGGAAGTAGCTAGCATCGTCGCTTAATACCCAATCTGATGCAGGTGCAACGCTTACCAGGCCGTCAACTTCAACGGGCGTGGCGACAACATTAACCTCACCGTATTTTTGTGCTTCGCTAATCGCTGATTTTGACCAACTGCCCGTCACCAGATAATCGGCCTTGCCGCTAATCCCGATTAAATTGAGTGGCACCGCCGCAAATTGGCCGCGGCCTCCACCATGACAAAACAACACCTTGTAGTTATCTGGAATAGCCATCAGCTTGCGCAGGTTCGCTTGTGCTTCTTGCGCCATCGCCATGTAGTGTTTGTCACGATGGCTAAATTCCATCACCGAGATACCATGGTCGTTCCAATTAACAAATTCCTGTTGTGCTTTTTCCATCACCGCTGCAGGCAACATCGCCGGACCGGCACAAAAATTATAGACGGGGTTCATTCACTCATTCTCCAAAAAATATTATGCTTATATCTAAATACTATGTCGTTAGCTGTGCAAGGCATAATGCTTAAATATAAACAAAAAGAGCGCCCTAAGGCGCTCTTCATTTGGACAACAATTAATCTTGCTGCTCTGTCGGTGGTTCTTGTGCTGCGTCAGTCACATCAGGTGCATCGGACGCGGGCCCTGCTGCGCCTTCTTCACCGATATCAGCCTCATCACCCGCGGCAAGCTCGTCTATTTGAATTTCTTCAATACGTTGCAATGCCACCACTTTTTCGTCCTCAGCGGTGCGAATGAGTGTTACGCCTTGGGTATTACGACCCACGGTAGAAACCCCTTCCACCGGTGTGCGTACTAGCGTGCCACGGTTAGATATGATCATGATTTCGTCATTTTCATCGACCTGAACTGCGCCAATCACTAGGCCATTACGCTCGCTGACTTTAATCGATACTACGCCTTGAGTCGCACGACTCTTAGCAGGATAATCGGCTAACACCGTGCGCTTACCATAACCGTTCTCGGTCACGGTCAAGATAGGACCTTCGCCATGAGGAACAATCAGTGATACCACTTTTTGTCCTTCTTTAAGCTTCATACCGCGAACACCGGTGCCGGTACGACCAATCGCGCGACATTGTTCTTCACTAAAGCGTACAACCTTGCCTTCGTCTGAAAACAGCATGATTTCACTGCCCTGAGTCGTCAATGCTACGCCAACTAACTCATCGTCGTCACGCAGGTTAACCGCGATGATGCCATTGGCACGGGGACGTGAGTAGGCAGTCAAGTTTGTCTTCTTAATTGTACCTTGTGCAGTTGCCATCAAGATGCACTTGTCTTCGGTGTACTCGCGTACTGGCAGAATCGCGGTAATACGCTCATCTTTATCCAGCGGCAACAAGTTAACAATTGGCTTACCACGCGCTTGACGCGAGGCCAACGGCAGTTGATACACTTTAAGCCAATACATTTGACCGCGATTTGAGAAACACAATATTTGATCGTGGGTATTAGCCACCAACAGACGTTCAATGAAATCTTCATCTTTCATCTTAGTCGCTGCTTTACCTTTACCACCACGGCGCTGCGCTTCATATTCAGTCAACGGCTGGTATTTAACGTAACCTTCGTGAGAAAGTGTCACGACAACATCTTCTTCGTTAATTAAGTCTTCAAGCGATAGATCGTGTGAGGCATTGGTGATCTCGGTGCGGCGCTCATCGCCAAACTCTTCTAACATTGCTTCGAGTTCCTCGACGATGACTTCCATCAAGCGAGTTGGGCTGCCTAGGATATGCAGTAACTCGGCAATAAAATCGAGTAGCTCTTGGTATTCAGCCAAGATTTTTTCATGCTCTAGGCCAGTCAGCTTGTGCAGGCGCAAATCAAGAATCGCTTGAGCTTGCGTCTCAGTTAGGCGGTAAAGGCCGTCTACGATGCCAAACTCTTCTTCTAGCCACTCAGGACGCGCGGCATCATCACCGGCTTTTTCAAGCATCGGTGCAACAGAGCCAAGCTCCCAGCCTTGAGACACTAGCGCCACTTTCGCCAGTGCAGGCGTCGGTGAGTTACGGATAACTTCGATGATCGGGTCGATATTAGCTAAGGCGATCGCCAGTGCTTCGAGAATATGAGCACGGTCACGTGCCTTGCGCAATTCAAATACGGTACGACGTGTTACTACTTCACGGCGATGACGCACAAAGCTTGATATCATTTCTTTAAGGTTAAACAACTTAGGACGATTGTCCTCAAGCGCAACCATGTTGATACCAAACGATACTTGCATCTGTGTTTGGGCGTATAGATTATTTAATACCACCTCGCCCACTTCGCCGCGTTTGATTTCTATCACCATACGCATGCCGTCTTTATCAGACTCATCACGTAGTGCGCTAATACCTTCGACTTTCTTATCGCGAACCAACTCAGCCATCTTTTCGATCAGGCGAGCCTTGTTTACTTGGAAAGGCAGTTCGTGAACGATGATCGTTTCTTTACCATTATCGGCCACTTCAACTTCGGCGCGAGCACGAATTCTGACCTTACCACGACCGGTCTTGTAAGCATCGATAATGCCCTGACGACCGCTGATAATACCGGCAGTCGGGAAATCAGGGCCAGGGATAAATTCAAGTAGCTCATCGATAGTGATATCGCGGTTGTCGATATAGGCTAAACAACCACGGATAACTTCGTTGATATTATGCGGCGGAATGTTGGTCGCCATACCAACGGCGATGCCGGAGGAGCCATTGATCAATAAGTTTGGAATACGGGTCGGTAGTACCACGGGGATTTGTTCGGTGCCATCGTAGTTCGGCGCAAAATCAACCGTATCTTTTTCAAGATCAATGAGCAACGAGTGGGCAATCTTTTTCATTCGAATTTCGGTATAACGCATTGCTGCAGCACTATCACCATCTACCGAACCAAAGTTACCTTGACCATCGACTAACGGATAGCGCAACGAGAAAGGCTGCGCCATACGTACAATGGTGTCATAAACAGCACTATCACCATGGGGATGATACTTACCGATGACGTCACCAACCACACGGGCTGATTTTTTATAAGGCTTGTTCCAGTCATTGCTTAGTACATTCATCGCAAAGAGTACGCGGCGATGCACTGGCTTTAATCCATCCCTAACATCTGGCAAGGCACGCCCTACAATCACGCTCATGGCGTAATCGAGGTACGAGTTCTTGAGTTCGTCTTCGATATTTATCGGAGATACACTATTGGCCAACTCAGTCATATATAGCTAAGATCCCTGTGTTTGAAAAACAATAGCTTAAGACGGCGTGATATTTATCATTATTATCTGGCGTCAAAAGCACAAAATTAGCCAACGATTCTAGCACAAAAACGCCTTGATGCTAGCCCCATCGCCGCATAATTTAGTAAACTGCTGCAAAAGCATTCACTGGACCTATTTTTAGTGATAAATCTCTCCTAAAACCATCGAATTAACCAGCGATTAAGCGGGCGTTATTTAATCACATTTAGCCATTGTGTTCGTCGTATCGCGCGCCGTATAATATGCGACATTATTTCACTAAAATTTATAAATTATGTCGATTCAAACATCAAGCAACAACACCTCTAACGTCGATCATCAGGAAATTGAAAAGTTTGCTGCGCTGGCACAAAGTTGGTGGGATTTAAACGGTGAATTTAAACCACTGCATTTGATGAATCCGACCCGACTTAATTACATCGCCAGTCAGAGCGATGGACTCTTTGGTAAGAAAGTCGTCGACATCGGTTGTGGTGGCGGTATTTTGAGTGAGTCGATGGCAAAGTTAGGCGCCGACGTGCTAGGGGCTGATATGGCGCAAGAGTCGCTAAATGTGGCAAAGTTACACGCCCTCGAAGCAAATGTTAGCAACGTGAGTTATCGTCAAATCACCGCCGAGGCATTAGCCGATGAACAACCCCAACAATTTGATGTGGTGACCTGCATGGAAATGCTAGAGCATGTGCCCGACCCTGAATCGGTAATTGCTGCGTGCATTAAGTTAGTCAAACCCGGCGGGGAGTTGTTCTTTTCGACTCTTAATAGAACCCACAAGGCTTATTTGTTGGCGATTATTGGTGCCGAACAAGTATTGAGAATCGTCCCTAAGGGCACCCACGATCATAAAAAATTCATTCGCCCGAGCGAATTGATTCGCTTTTGTGATAATCATCAGGCGCATTGCGTCGATGCCATTGGTATTCATTACAATCCAATAACGGAGCAATTTAAGATTAACCAAGACTTATCGGTTAACTATATGTTGCATTGTCAGCCCTTGGCCGATGGATAATTTACCAATGGTCATAACATTACCTTTAGCCTACCAAGAACAAGCGATTAGCGGTCTATTATTTGATCTCGATGGCACCCTACTCGATACCGCCCGTGATTTAGGCGCGGCAGTCAACGCCCTATTGTTGCGCGATGGACTCGCACTCATTAGTGACGATGTGATCTATCACACCGCTTCTCAAGGTGCCTTAGCGCTAATAAAGGCTGGTTATGGTGAGGGACTCACCGACGCGCAATATCAGCGACTGCGTCAGGAGTTTCTCGACCATTATGAACAGCATATCGCTAGTCATACCGATTACTTTCCTGGGGTCGAAGCGCTATTGACTCGGCTCAACCAGCAACACATTCCTTGGGGCATCGTCACCAACAAACCCTATGTTTATACCAAACTGCTGTTAGCCTATTTCCCGCTCCTGCGCGATTGCGCGGTCACCGTTTGTGGCGACACCTTGGCTCAGCGAAAGCCGCAACCTCACCCACTTATTTTGGCGGCCAAATCACTGGCGATTGCGCCAACACAATTGGCCTATGTTGGCGATGCACGCACCGATATTGAAGCCGCTAATAGTGCGCAAATGTTCAGCATTAGCGCCAGCTATGGCTATATACCCGTTGACGATCCGTGCAGCAATTGGCCAAGCGATCTTAGTGTCGATCATTGCAACGATCTTTTATCCATGCTAGCAATAAAAGCATAGTAAATAGGCGGTTGCTGGTTTAGTAGGCGTGATCAATATTCACGCCAATAAGCAAAAAAAAAAATTAAAATAAACCAAAATCAAATTGCAATTCCCAACGGGCTATTAGGATTAATCACTTAGCCGATAGTCGCCACTAACCTAGCAATTTGATCACACTTTATCCACAGCTTATCCCATCTATTAAGACTTGCAAAAAATCCCCAACCCCATTATCTTGTAGCTAACAAATTAACCAACCCTAGATGTAGTGTATTTTAACATCAGTGGACACTAAGATTTAAGTCGTATGTGGCCCGTGCCTTTGCACGTTTTATACTTGGCCAAGCGATAGCCCGCTTAAATGTTAGTCTCTATTGAGCACACCATCATCTAGTCGTATTTCAGTGACGGATAATAATAATGAATACAAATCTGCTAGTAACAAAACGCAGCGGCAAGCAAGAACCTATCGATCTTGAAAAGATCCATAAAGTCCTAGATTGGGCGGCTAAAGGTCTTGAAAATGTCTCAGTATCTCAAGTCGAGTTACGCGCCCACATCCAATTTTATATGGGCATAAAAACCGAAGACATTCATGAAACAGTCATTAAAGCCGCAGCAGATCAGATATCCGAAACGACCCCAGATTATCAGTTCATGGCAGCACGCCTAGCTATCTTCCATTTACGCAAGAAAGCCTACGGTCAATTTGAGCCACCGCATCTTTATGATCACACGGTAAAGATGTGTGAGCAAAAACGTTATGACTCACACTTATTGGCAGACTTTAGCCGTGAAGAATTCGAGTTAATGAACGATGCTATCGATCATTGGCGCGACATGAACTTTAGCTATGCCGCGGTTAAACAGCTCGAAGGTAAATATTTACTGCAAAATCGCAGTACTGGTGAAATATTTGAGAGCGCACAATTTCTCTATATGCTGATTGCCGCCGCGTTATTCTCAAAATACCCGAAAGAAACACGCATGACTTACATCGTGCGTTTTTATGATGCGGTATCACAATTTAAAATATCCTTGCCCACACCAATCATGGCTGGCGTGCGCACCCCGACGCGTCAATTTAGCTCGTGTGTATTGATCGAGTGTGATGATAACCTCGACTCGATTAACGCTACGTCAAGCTCTATCGTTAAATACGTTAGCCAGCGTGCGGGCATTGGCATCAACGCCGGTCGTATTCGCGCCTTAGGCAGCCCTATTCGTGGCGGTGAAGCGAACCATACTGGTTGTATTCCGTTTTATAAGCATTTTCAGACCGCAGTCAAGAGTTGCTCACAAGGTGGCGTACGCGGCGGCGCAGCAACATTATTCTACCCGTTGTGGCATCTTGAAGTAGAATCATTACTGGTGCTTAAAAACAATCGCGGCGTCGAAGAGAACCGTGTTCGCCATATGGATTATGGTGTGCAGTTTAATAAAACCATGTATCAGCGCCTGATCAAGAATCAAGACATCACGTTATTTTCGCCAAGCGATGTGCCGGGACTCTATGATGCCTTCTTCGCCGACCAAGACGAGTTTGAAGCCTTGTATGTGAAATACGAAGCGGATGATTCGATTCGCAAGAAAGCGATTAAAGCCTCTGAGCTGTTCTCGTTATTTGCTCAAGAGCGTGCCAGCACCGGCCGTATCTACCTGCAAAACGTCGATCACTGTAATACGCATAGCCCATTTATTCCAAGCATTGCGCCGATTAAGCAATCTAACCTGTGTTTGGAAATCGCGCTGCCGACTAAACCACTACAAAGCTTTGATGATGAAGATGGTGAAATAGCCCTATGTACCCTGTCGGCCTTTAACCTTGGCGTGCTCGATTCACTCGATGACTTAGAAGAGTTAGCTGAGCTGGCTGTACGTGCGCTCGACAGCTTACTCGATTATCAAGATTACCCAATCAAGGCGGCAATGAAAGCTAGTTATGCCCGTCGTACGCTTGGTATAGGTGTGATTAACTATGCATATTACCTGGCCAAAAATGGGGTTAAATATTCAGATGGCAGTGCCAATCGTCTAACCCATGAAACCTTTGAAGCAATTCAGTATTACTTGCTCAAGGCGTCAAATAAGTTAGCAAAGGAAGTTGGCGCCTGTGAATGGTTCAATGAAACCACCTACTCGCAAGGAATCATGCCGATCGATACCTACAAGAAGGATATCGACAAGCTGTGTTCAAATGAACTCTTGCTCGATTGGGAAACACTGCGTCATGATATAACCACCCATGGCCTGCGTAACTCGACATTGTCGGCATTAATGCCATCGGAAACATCATCGCAAATTTCCAATGCGACCAATGGCATCGAGCCACCACGTGGTTTAATCAGCGTTAAAGCAAGTAAAGATGGCATCTTAAAGCAGGTAGTTCCAGAGTATCTGCGTCTACGTGAAGCCTACGAGCTATTGTGGCAGATCCCATCAAACGATGGTTACCTACACTTAGTGGGTATCATGCAAAAATTTGTCGATCAGGCCATTTCAGCCAACACCAACTACGATCCAAGCAAGTTTGAAAATGGCAAGGTGCCGATTAAAGGTCTGATTAAAGATTTACTTACCGCCTATAAATACGGGGTCAAGACCCTTTATTATCATAATACTCGCGACGGTGCCGACGACGCCCAAGGGGATATCGTTATCGAGCCAGAAGATGATGGCTGTGAAGGCGGCGCTTGTAAAATATGAGGGTTGAGTTATAAGCGGTGATAAAACAGAGGTGCTTAGTACTAATTCAAGTCAGTTAAGCGAATAATTATAACTTCAGTGGATTTTGTGATGTGCTTGTAAGCTTTACCTTTTTATTTAAGATCATCACACGCACACCAGGTACCTTTCTTTATGAAATACATCCGTGTATTTCACCCTGCGGGCCAGCCTGGTG
>Ga0105355_10001720_pt1 | contig 20152 bp, 18 predicted proteins | sample GOMGulsemesocosm_2_FD_83508 | JGI IMG/M metagenome (GOLD analysis project Ga0105355, IMG submission 83508) | Methane-oxidizing microbial communities from mesocosms in the Gulf of Mexico - GOM9C Gulf of Mexico | ecosystem: Environmental > Aquatic > Marine > Cold seeps | place: Gulf of Mexico... | reverse complement strand
TCAATTTGTTGCACAAAGTGACCAGCTGCATGGTGTATTAGAGAAGGCAGCGAGTCATAATGGTCCCAGTTTGGTTGTAGTACCTGTGGATTATTGTGAAAATCAGAAGCTAACACAGTGGCTGGGTGAGCTTGCAGATATCATTTTGCTGCTCAAACATCTTGTAAAGGTAATATTTATGGATGATTTACGACAGGTTGCGCAATCCGTTATCCAATGGGGGGCGTTGACACTACTTTTTGCGTTAGCGGTGGGGGTAGTGATGATTGTGGTGGTCTATTTTATCGATAAAACCCAAACGGCTCAGACGATACGCCGTAACTATCCGGTTGTCGGGCGTTTTCGCTATTTGTTCGAGCATTTGGGCGAGTTCTTCCGGCAATACTTTTTTGCCATGGATCGAGAAGAGCTGCCTTTCAATAGGGCTGAGCGTTCCTGGGTCTATAAAGCGGCTAAGAAGGTGGATACAACCATTGCTTTTGGCTCTACCCGGCCACTGAATCTGGAGGGGGATGCTATTTTTCTCAATAGTGCCTTCCCGACCTTGTCTGAAGATGTGGCAGAACCTCAACCGGTCACAGTGGGTGAGGGCAGTTGTAATAAACCTTACACGACTAAGTCCATTATTAATATTTCGGGCATGAGCTACGGGGCGATCTCCTCGCCGGCAATACGGGCACTGTCTAATGGCGCTCGTGAAGCCGGAATTTGGATGAATACGGGCGAAGGGGGCTTGTCTGCTTATCATTTAGAGGGCGGTTGCGATATTGTTTACCAGATTGGAACGGCGAAGTACGGTGTTCGCACGGAGGATGGAGAATTATGTGATGAAAAGTTACGTAAAATTTCAGAGCATGAGCAAGTGCGTATGTTTGAAATAAAAATGAGTCAGGGCGCGAAGCCAGGAAAAGGCGGGATTTTACCCGGCATCAAAGTTACTGAAGAAATCAGTCGTATTCGCGGTATACCGGCGGGAGCGGATTCGATAAGTCCCAATGGACATAGAGATATTAAGAGTGTCAATGATTTACTGGATATGATCCATCGGATTAGAGAAGTAACGGGCAAGCCTGTTGGATTCAAAATGGTGGTCGGGCAGCTGGACTTTTTTGACTATTTGTTTACGGAGATACATAGGCGCGGCATGTAAAGTGCACCGGACTTTATTACCCTTGATAGTGCTGACGGGGGAACCGGTGCAGCGCCACAACCGTTGATGGATTATATGGGTATGCCTCTACAAGAAAGTTTGCCTCTGGTCATAAATTCACTTCACACATACGGTTTGCGTGAGCGAGTCAGAGTTATTTGTTCCGGGAAATTAATTACACCCGGTAAGGTGGCCTGGGCACTGGCAATGGGCGCCGATTTTGTAACGTCGGCCCGAGGTTTTATGTTCGCGCTAGGGTGCATTCAGGCACTGCAGTGTAATAGAAATACTTGTCCTACGGGTATTACTACCCATGATGGCAATCTTCAGCGAGGTTTGGTTCCCAAAGACAAGGCTGTTAGAGTAGAAAACTTTGCCAACAAAATCGTTTATGGTGTTGGTTTGATTGCCCATTCTTGTGGGGTAACTCAGCCGAGAAAGTTGCAGCGAATACATGTTCGTATTATTGAAAATGGCGGGCGCTCAGTGTCATTGGCCGAGATACATCCCGTGCCCGAAGTAAAAGCTCAGTATATTTCTGTCGCCGATATTTGATAAAAGTATGGCAATAATAATGACGGCGCAATACCCAATTGACCGCGGTTGAGTGATCCTCAGTGGCGGTTATTTCGGCTTTTACTTTATCTGGCTATTATATAAGTACGCAATTACATAATTCGGCAATGGCTTGGCCCTACGAATCACATTGTAATACTTTTACCAATTGAAAGAGGCGCTAACTAATATTCGGCGACTAAAATAATTGCCTGCGCTATTGCCTTTTTGTATATCGCCCGCCTGGTATTCAACATAGGCCTCGTCGCTAATGTTTTCCGCTTTCAATTCCAACTTGAATGACTTGTTGTTGAGCGTCCATTGTTTGCTTAGGGTTAAGTCGTGACGGAACCAGGAGTCAATAGGGGAAGAGCCGACGCCGCCACCGCGCCATTTTGTACGTGACTGATGATAGCTGAGTAATGAGGCGCTCCAACCACCACCAACTTGATGGGTAATAAATAGGCTGCCCGCATGCTCTGGAATTGCATAGTCTTCTGTCCCGTATAATAGTCCCTCGGGAGTGACCTTCGAAAGTCGAGAAGAGTCAAAGCGTACATTAGCGTAGGTGAAGTAAATTGTTGTATGAATAAATGGACGGGAGGTAAGCTGCATATCGTAACCACTGACACGCCAGTTTTTATTATTGCCAAATACGCTGACCCTGCCATCACCCTCTTCAAAGGAATTGGGAGCTACCGGAGGCTCAATTTCTCTCCAGCTGGCGTGATCAATTCCATCGCTCATTTCCTCGCGGAACAGTCGCCAGTCAAGATCAATTTTCCCCTCAAAAAAACTGCCAAAATAGGCGAATTCTATGAGATCCATTTTTTCAGCAGACATAGTTTTGTCTGATTTGAACTGGTAGTCGACATAGGGCATTCCACTATCACTTGTTGTCTCTCGGTTGTACTCCCAAACGGTCGGTGAGCGAAAGGCCTTTGATCCACTGACCCGAAAATTGTGTTGTGGGGAAAGTTGATAGTGTAGTGACGCTCGTGGAGATAGCCGTGTTTCGTCGGTATCTTGGTTTTCCAGCATAAAACCCAAGTTGCTGAGCCATTTTTTCCCCAGCCGCCATTCAACGTTCGAAAATCCGTAAAAAATGGTATTGTCGATGCTATTGTCACTGTCCAGGTTAAGTGGTGATTTAATGCGCTGTTGGTTGTAGCCGGCCCCAGATACCGCGCGTAGCTTTTCATTAATGGTGAGCTGATACTCAAGCTCAATTTCTATCTGGTTGGTCTCACGGTCACCAAAGCTGCCGCCTAACTGTTCAAACTGGCTGTCATAAAAAGACGCTTGCCAATGCCATTTTTGTTTCTCCTGGGAGCGGTACCAGCTGGCAGTTAGCCAACGACTGGCATTTTTATCTTCCGCGAACTCATCGGGGTGGTCTACGTCACCAATACCGAAGCTGCCCTTGCTCCATCCCAGCTCTGCTTCAAAGGTGTCTTGTAGGGTGGCAGTATAGGCAGCATTAAAAACGAGGTGGTCAACGGAGCCTGCGTCATCCAGGTTCTCGAAGCCATTGTTCTCTCTATGAGAAAATCGCAGCTGCCCATAACCATCAGATAAGTTGAAGTTGGACCTAACATTTATATTGCGAGTTTGGGGGTCACCCAAAGTCGCTCGCACCTGTGTGCCATTCTCTTGAAGAGGGCTTTTGGTGGTGATACTGATTGCTCCTATGATCGCATTTGAGCCATAAACGGGCACATTTGAGCCCCTCACTACTTCAATGCGCTGAATGTCATCGGCTGTAATACCCAGCGATTCCCAAGATATCGTGGGGTAGGAGGGTACATAAACACTTCGGCCGTTTACACGCACTTCAACCCGCCTTGGATCATCGTCCGTCAAATCATGTCCCGAAACACCATAGATGGAGCCATTAGTATAGAAGCTCAAAAAACCAGGGACCAGGCGAAATACCTCGAGCAAGTTTGTGGGCGCCATAGCGCTGATCATATCACTATCAATAACGGTGACTGATGAAGGTGAATAGTGGCGTTCTTGCTCCATTCTGGCGCCAGAGCTCACCATGGGAATGTCTGCTAAGAGATCGCTTTCGTCGTAATAGTCGGCGCTTTCCGCTGCAGATGCGCTGCCCGCAGCCATTGAAGACAGAGCGAAAACGAATACTGAATAGATTGACATTCATACCTCTGACGGCGAGTTCAGTCGCGCAAATCGATTGCCGTAAGTCCGTTATTAAGTGTGCCTGGGCGGTGAGTGGGTCGTTCTGCCAGTTTATACTCAAAGCTGAGTCTTCCCAGTACGTAGAGCTATTTAGATCGTGTTGTGAAAGTGGCAGTATAATGCCGAAAATACATTTAACAATCTATCGCTGCTATCTAACTGCTGCTATAGCACTGAATCTATATAGCGGTACCTATTTACTCATGGTGGTATTAAGACCTAGCCAGGATAAAAGTGTCAAAAAAATGTTGGTAATGCCGTGAATATGTGACTTGATCACGTCATTGCCGCTATGAAGGGTTATTTAACACAGAAGAGCTCATGCCGAAATGATAGAACATTAATGGTAGACGCCATTCGATGGCATCTACTCCTGCCAATACTTAGAGTTAGCATCTATTTGTGGATTGGAGTAGTGGCTGCCGTTGTCAAACCATCTGTTGGCTAACGGGTGTGGCGAACCGAAGGCTTGGCGCAGATTCAATTGTTTGACGGTACAGCTATTGCGAACGCCAAATGCACTTAGGTATTGGCTCACCGCGCTCGCTCCAGTGATTGCCAAGCTTAGTCACCGCACTGCAGGGGCTATTGTGATTGTTGTTTTAGCCTTGGCTTATATATAATTGGGAGATAATTCACTGTCAGTAGTGTTGCCAAGCGCGTCTTTGTTTTGAAGTTAGTCATCCCCAGTGGGCTGCAAAAAGCCTAGTCGATATGCATCGATGGTCGCGGCAAGCCAGCTGAACAACAGCATTCCCGACAGGATATCGAGATTGTGGCCTTTATTGCTAGCGATTTCCTCGCTGATAGTGGCTTGAATGTGCAATAGGTTCAGAGGGATTTCTCCGCTCTCTATGCCGGCGCGTAATTGCAGCGCGATATCCATGGCCGCGGACAAGAAAAAGGCGAGGCATACCGCCGTTACGGCGAAGAATAAAAAGCCGAGTAGGAGCTTTCGCAAATAGAAATGACCCAGACCTGGAAATACTAGGGCGGATAACAGAGCGGCTTTTGTCGATTTTTTCATGGTGCGTACCCATTGTAGTTCAACATATTTTATACTATGTAATTGGGTTGCATCATAGCGACATGAATATTGTATTGCATGCAATTACCCGAATCCTCCACGGATCTTGTCACAAGATTACTCTCATGCTCAATATCTGACAGTTTCATTGTGCTGGTCTGCTATTAAACATGGCCGATGAAACTTGCGGTTTCATGCATCCTTTCGGGAAATTTGCGTGTACGTTTGTAGTCATTGTTCTCTACTTAGTTGCTAGTCGCGGAAATTGCAATAGACTAGTAGATGTTGTTGTTCTCCACTGCCAATGCCTGCGCTCAATTTTGGAGGCTATTTTACTCTAGTAGCGAAACGAAAATACCCGAGCCGTGGATTACAAAGAGGTTGTCGTTGTCTGCGGTAACGACATAGAGCGCCGACATCACATTCGCGGCGTTTGAGTGACCGTTGCTCCACATTGCGCGTGGCCGGCATATTGCGGTATTGTAAATACACCGCACCCTCTAAGCCCGCTTTTGTATAGATATAGAGAGGAAGAAGACGATGGAACACGCACTTCAAGTTAGTATTCTCAAAGAGCTTATGTTGCAGTTGGATAATGGGAAAAACATCGATGCCGGTGTACAATACAAAATGCCAACGTCTGCTTATGTCTGCCCAGATGTGGCGAGTAAAGAGCGAGAGACATTTTTTCAAAATCATACGCAGCTTATTGGCTTGTCGGGTGATCTTCCTGGGCCGGGGACCTATATTACGCTAGAGGACTTCGGCACACCTATTTTGGCAACTCGCGATATAAATGGCATATTTCATGCCTTTCTGAATGCCTGTCGTCACCGCGCTGTGCGGGTGGCTTCGGAGCCCCGGGGTAAAAAAAATATATTCACTTGTCCTTTTCACTCGTGGAGTTACTCTAGCGATGGCAAGCTTGTTGCTATCCCCAACGAAGATCATTTTGGTACTGTCGACAAATCCTGCAACGGCTTGATAGAGCTGCCGGCGGTTGAAAAAGATGGTTTGCTGTGGGTGCATCCGCAGCCAGATGGTGAATTGAATGTTGATGATTTGTTGGGGCCGCTCGCGAATGAGCTTGCCTCCTATAATCTGGCCGATGTATGTCACGCAGGTGGCACCACTATTGACATGAACCTCAATTGGAAGCTTGCCAACGACACGTTTGGTGAAACCTACCATTTTCAAAAGTTGCATAAAAACACCTTAGGTCAACTTTTTTATGGCAACAATCTCCATTTCAAGGAGTTTGGTCGTCACCACCGTTTTGTTACCGCCTCCAAGGGGATCGATCTATTGAGAGAATTGCCCGAAGCGGATTGGGATATCACCCAAGGTACCTTTGTGCTGTACTACCTGTTTCCAAATATTCAGCTAGTGGTTAACAATGGCAGCTGTACTTTAATTCGGATTTATCCAGATCAGAATAACCCCGGCCGCTCAGTCACCCAGATTAGTTTTTACTTTTCCCAAGAAATGATTGATATGGCCAATGCGGCGGAGAACGACAGCAGCATAAGAACGGTGACCGCTGACAATGTATATGAACGCGACGAGCGCAGTGACGGGGTGCAAACCTTGGCTGCTTCGCTGGAAATCTTTAGTAGTACTATTGAGCAAGAAGACTACAAGATGGGGGAGCTTCAACAAAAATCTGCGCAAAATGGATTGCTAAAAGAAGTGATTTTTGGGCGCAATGAGCCGGCGCTACACCATTTTCATAATTCATTTCGAGAGGCGTTGGGGCAAGAAGCTTTGCAAGTTATGGGCTGAACGCTGCGCCGCCCCTCTATCACAATCGATAGAGTGCTCGCTGTATAGGCGTTGTTCTGATAGCTAGGCGGTTTAAACATTATTGATTCTAAGTGGCTTCGCATTGAAGTTAGCAGCTGTTTCCTAGCAATCGCTTACCACCATGCTAGGTTTAACATCTACCCTAAAGGGCGTGCTATATAACCTGTTTTTTCTCTGGCTGAAAAGCCGCAGGAGAGGTAAAACTCGTGGGTCGACTTTTTATCGGAGCCAGTCAATAACATCGCCTTGTAGCACCCTGAATCCCAGCAGTAATTCAGGGCCTCAGCCATCAACTGGCGGCCATAACCCCGGTCTCGCAGGGTCGTTTCGGTAATAACATTTTCGATCACGGCATAGGGTGAGGCCGACCGCGTTATATTTGGAATGATATTCACGTAACAGCTTGAGGCGAGTTGGCCAGCTTTGAGCTCGACTACAAATAAGGCTAGCCATTCACTGTGTAATATTTGGTGAAAGACAGATCGATCGCTGCCGTCGTCTAGTATTGGATCTTCGGGTTGTAACTGACGATATAAATGCATAATAGCATCGAAGTCCTGATCTATTGCTTGGCGAATAATCATCTCGCTGATTCCCGTGCAGTCACGTACATATTGGTGGTAATAGATATTTCAAACCGCTCAAACGGAGTTCAATTTTCTGCGCGGTTAGGGCTGCGTTCCAGCATTCGGCGCTGGTGTTGGAGGCGTCCCGCAGCGTGCCGTCAAGGTCGAAGAGTACGGCGTTGGGTTGTTTCATGGTCGATACTTCGCAGTTAAAAAGGCAGGGGTTAGTGGGGGGGGGCAGCGCATATAGAGGCCTTTACTTTTTCTAGCCTCGACAGCAGTGCTGGTATTCACCGCGCTTGCGGGAAGATCTGCCAGGTAGTGCCAATATAGAAAGCGTGTTGTGTAAAACATATCACGGATAGCTTGCAGATACATGAAAATGTATCACACCAGCGCGATGATAAGGCACAGGGGCTACGTTTGCTGTGGTAGCTAGCTCAACGATTGTTAGATAATACTCAATAGCACGGCAGTTTTTACTATCTCGAGCACAGAGACGTAGAATTTTCCTTGATTATAGTAATTTGACCCCCATTAGTTATATGAGAGGGGGTTGATGATGTGAACATGACTTTAGTAGTAACGCTGGCGTTGGCAATAGGTATAATAGTGCTGTTTGTTTTTGCAGTGAAAATGATCATGTACTTGAAGGCAAAGAACACCAATACTGAGTTGTGGGCGACAGTATTTGAAGGTTTGACTCACAAAACGATGAACCTAGAACTGTTGAAAACGCCGCGATACTATACGGAAAAGAAGGTTAAGCGTAGCGGGAAAGACAAGGATACCCCGGACGAATTGGAGGTTGTAAGCAAAGAATAGACTTTGCGAAATATGACGATCGGGGCAGTCGGCTTTTTTTGGATCATCGAATGTTGCCCTATTCAGTGGTGCCTATTATACGGCGCTGGTATTCTTGGCCTCTTTTTTTAAAGCCATTCAATGTAGTCGTTGATGGTTAACGGTTTGCTGTAATAGAATCCTTGTGCCAAGTCGCAATTGCAATCTAGTAAAATCGACTCGGCTGCTGCGAGTTCTATGCCTTCGGCGACAACGTTCAACGATAAGTTATTGACCATCTCAATTGCCGTTTTAACAATGGCTTTAATACGTCAGTGTATTTTGTCGCAGTCCGCGGGCGATGTTTTCAGCAGCAATGATTATTACAGGGGTGTAATCGAGTCGATGAAAAGGGCCTTTACCTGCCACGGAATATTACCGAAGGGCCAGGTATCTATCGGCTTGCATACCCCTTCCCTCACTTCGGGTCTAGTGGGCAGGGCTGCGTTTGGCCCCGCGTATCAGGCGGCCGGGCAGGGCACCGGTAGCCCGGCCATTTTGGTAGGTGACTTCACCGTTGACTATAGTGGCGCTGTAGCCGTCGGCCAATTGGTTGAGTCGCTTGCCTCCAGCTGGTAAGTCGTAGACCACGGTGGGGCTGTGCAGGCGCAAATTGTCATAGTCGATCACGTTAATGTCAGCCCTATAACCGGGGGCCAATAGACCTCTGTCTTCCAGTCCGACAGCTTCGGCACTGTCTTTTGTATAGCACTTTACCGCGTATTCGATACTCAGTTTGTCGCCGCTAATGCGGTCGCGGGTCCAGTGGCTTAACAGCGTGGTTGGGAAACTGGCGTCGCAGATTAAACCGACGTGGGCGCCGCCGTCGGCCAAGCCCGGCACGGTGTGTGGGTGTTGTAACATTTCAAGGGTGGCGTCCAGATTGCCGTCGGCGTAGTTCAAAAAGGCAATATAGAGCATGCCCTTGCCGCCATCATCCAACATCGCGTCTATTACCACTTCTACTGGATGGCGCTCGTTGGCCGCTGCAATAGCAGCAACGGTCTGATCGGGGCGCTGTTCGTAATCGGGCGGATTGCCAAGAATATACATATTGTCGTAGGCACTAATCATAGGCAACGTGTCCGCTGCACTGGCAGTTAGCTCTTCGATAATCTGTGCTCGCAGTTGCGGCTCTCGAAGTTGCTGTAACCTCTGTTCGAGGGTTTGTTCACTGCAGCGCTGGTAACTAGCCGAGCCAACCAGTGGATTTACGGTGGTTTCTAAGCCCATAACTATACCGACAGCGCGGGTGCCTACCTGCGCACGCATGATTAGTCCTTGCTCATTGGCGCGCTCTAGCTCGGCTAAGATACTCTGATAGTGTCGGGGTGCCTTGGGGCTTTGGGCCAGTGACAGCGACAGTGGTCGACTAGATTGTTTGGCCATTGCCCACAACAGCGCCACTTCTGACTCGGGCTCACGAAAGTCGGAGACAACTTGTAAAACGCCTGTGCCCGTTTCTCCCACCGCCTTGGCAATACCAACCAACTCGCGTTCCGTTGCGGTAAGGGTGGGTGTAGGGCGGCCATCACTGCTGCGATGGTTTAGGGTGCGAGAGGTTGAAAATCCCAGCGCTCCGGCTTCGATACCCTCTCTGGCCAGTCGGCCCATTTCGGCGATCTCCGCGTCACTGGCGGGTTCCCGATTTGCGCCGCGTTCGCCCATCACATACACCCGCAGAGGAGCGTGCGTTACCTGGGCGGCAAAGTCTATGTCGTAGTGTTTGCCGTCGACGCTGTCTAAAAATTCTGGCAGGGTCTCCCAGTTCCAGGGCAGTCCTTCATTGAGTACTACGTTGGGAATATCTTCGACGCCCTCCATGAGTTTTATCAACATGTCACGATCCTGTGGTCTACAGGGCGCAAAGCCAACGCCGCAGTTACCCATGACTACGGTGGTCACGCCATGGGCACAGGAAGGGGATAAGCGATCAGTCCACGTAACCTGGCCGTCGTAGTGGCTGTGAATGTCGACAAAGCCCGGGGTGACTATTTGGCCGCTGGCGTCTATCTCTCGATCGGCGCTGCCGTTGATGGCGCCCACTTGGGCAATCTTGCCGTCGCTGACAGCGATATCGGCGAGTTGGCCAGCGCGACCACTGCCATCGTAAACAGTACCCCCTCGTATAATTAAATCGTAATCTGCGGCCATGCTGCACTCCATTATTATTAGTTCTTTAAAACCAGACTAGCCTGAGTATCACGCTGGAACAAGCTTTTTCACGCCCATTGAAGCCGCTAATTAGTTACCATGTTTGCTGTCGAAGGCTGTAGCTGCGTGTTATTGTTTGTTCTATTAACCGCCCTGCGATGTCTATGCGCAGCAGCGACGGTAGACCTCGCTCATCAATAAAATGGGAGTCAATATCAGTGGATAGAGTAGATCGGATACAAATTGCGGTGAACTCGGCGGCGGACGTTGTGGTGTCCTTTGAAAGCCTGTTTGATGCGGAGTTAGTGCGGCGCGAAAAAAGCCGCTATCTGGGCGCGAATAAAACGATATTGGCTTTTGGTGAGAGTGAAATCGAGCTATGTGAGCCGGACGGCAGCGGGTTAACGGCTGATTTTCTCGCCGCCCGAGGTGGTGGCCTTATGACAGCCGGGCTTTGTTGCAATGAGCCCGAGCGCCTCAAGGCCCACATTGAGGCTTTGGGCTTCGAGTGCATTGACGACGGCGAGCAATTTTACCTGCCGGGGCAGGATCACTATGGCATGGCATTTGTGATTTCCAAAAGCTATCCTCGGCGGCGGGTGGGTTTGGCCAGTTTTTTATACGAGGTGACCAATACACTGGTCAGTGACTGGCGTTTTGCTGCGGCGCACTTTGCCGGGCTATTTCAGTTGGAGGCACGAAATTTTAACAAGATAGGCAGCCCCGCCTTTGGCTACGAGGGTACCTTAACGATGTTCAACAGCCCGGACCGCTTGGATCGAATTGAGCTGTCACAAGTTGTAGCAGAAGGTGTGCCGATGGCCCGCTGGGTTAAAAAACACGGTGACTCCATGTATATGTGTTATTGCGAGACCCATGACATGGAAGCACTGACAGAGCGCTTTCGCAGCGCCGGCGTGCGCTGGACACCGCGCTCGGGCGACCCGCTGGACGAGCCAGATGGGCTGTGGACCGACCCCCGGGATATGCACGGATTGTTGATGGGCGTGTCCCGAGACACGGCGGGCTGGGATTGGTCCGGACACCCTGAGGCGGTCGATCCACCTCCACGAGATGGTGGTGCGCACTAAACGGCCCCCACTAAAACGACGGAGCAGGGCATAGCCTATCTATAGTCTGATGATTGTTGTGAGAGCGGTTGTCGGGCTAGGGCTGCTCAAGCGCGTTGCAGTCTATCGGCACTGACAAGCAGCCGTTTCGAAAGGAGCTGACGCCGGCTTTAGCCTTCTTCAATAATAAATACCGTGCACTGGGCGCTGCTATTGCGTAAAAGTTTGACCGGTGCATACTCCTTGGAGTCGATAAAAACCTGTGCGCTGTTAACATCGGGGAAGTCGATAATGACAATTCTCGTTGGCGTCCACAACGTATTGTCGATCACCGTAATTGCACCTCCTCGTACTCGGTAGCTACCGCCATATTTTTCGGCAATAGGTTTCGCGAGCTTTTTGTATTGTTCATAGATTTCATTGTTTTCAATTTTGGTGTCTAAAATGAGGTAGGCGCTCATGATTAATCCTTCAGGTTTTGCGATAACTCACGCTGCCATGCGTAGTCAGGCCTAGTGTGCTAATTATTCTATTGAGACAGTTACCTTAGGTTATGCTGCCTCGGGTAAAAATACTATCGGTATTTTTGAACAATTGTAGTGATTAGTTCGCTAGAGTGTTGGCTCGTAGTCTCAAAGCTGAGTCCAGAGAACTCCGCGTGGATACGAATAGCAAATGCAGAAAGTTGCGGGAAATTTATCACCGTAAGTCGTCAAAAACTCTACTGCGAGTTCTATTGCTTCTTGTTTGATTTTACTGGCCGGCGAAGTGTACTGAAATTCCCAGGCAGCAACTCTATTTGCTATGGCCTTGCTTTCGGCAACCGTTGGCGCACCTGCGGCGGCTAAAACCCTGCAGTCATACTGTTTACAGGTTTCCGGGCGATGCAGATAGATAGAACATTTACCCTGTGAAAACATGGGGCAGTGGCCGTTGTGGTCGTAGCCTAATACAAAGTGGCCCGGTGGCAGTCCGGGTGCAGAAAAAAGTAGTTCGCTGGGTATGACTTTAATTGCTGCGGTATCACTGGATTTTACACGAATGAATTTTGCTGAGGTACAACATCCCACGCACTATCCGCAGGGGACATCACCTTCGCTTTCGCCTTTCATGGTCGAAAGGAAATAATCTATCCATTTGGAAAACTCTCCCGCTTCGATTTTATCTGCCATTGACGTGCCTGTTTTGGGTTTGCGAGGATAGACCGTGAATATGGCGGTCATGCAAAGAGGGGGGTAAGAATAAAGCCGTAAGGCCTAGCCGGCCTTGGCGGAAATATAACGTCCGCGTGAGCGTGCATCATTCCAAGTCACTTACTTAAAAAACCTGCTCATAGTGTTCTACTGTTGGGAAAGGATCATAAAAATGATGTAGTAGAGTACGCCACTGTTGATATTCTTTCGACTCCCGAAAGCCGACAGTGTGATCTTCTAGTGCTTTCCAATTAACCAATAGTATATATCGATTGTTATTCTCAATGCACTTTTGTAGCTGATGGGAGAGGTATCCCGCCATACTGGAAATAATTTTCTGCGCCTGCTCGAAGGCGTGCTCAAATTGCTGCTCTTGTCCGGGTTTAACATCGAGTATGGCTACTTCTAGTATCAATGGACTCTCCTGTGTTGTCATTTATTAATCGGTGGCTGGATTATCTGTCGGTTGCCCCGAATTGTCCGAGTTTACGCTTATTCGAAGTACAAAATAGCCCAAAATGCCCGAAAGCAACGAACCTAGAATTATGCCGAGTCGTTCATCGAATAACAGATTTACTCCAGTTTCTTCGAAGGCGAGCGATCCTACAAACAAGCTCATGGTAAATCCTATCCCGCACAGTGCAGAGGTGCCGTATAAAGATGTCCAGTTCATTGTGTCCGGCAAGCGAGTCATTTTCAATTTAATGGCCAGCCAACACAGGCCAAAGATACCGATTTGCTTGCCAAAAAACAAACCCAAGGCGATACCGATAGGTACGCCATGAGCTATTTGCTCGAGGGTGACACCATGGATGTTGATTCCCGCGTTGGCAAAGGCAAAAACAGGCAGCACAAAAAATGCCACCACTGAATGCAAGTCATGCTCCATGCTTTTAAGTGGGGAGTAATCGGGCTGCTTATTGCTTCGCATGGGAATAAACATGGCCAAAATAACGCCCGCCAACGTCGCGTGCACGCCTGACTTTAGAGTGGCTATCCACATGATAACACCAACTAAAATGTAGGGGCTTTTTGAAACTATGTTGCGTTTGTTCAGAAAAAAGAGCACGGGTATGCACAGTGCAACCATACCCAAGGCTTCGATGGATATTTTGGACGTATAGAAAAAGGCTATGATTAGTATGGCGCCAATGTCGTCAAATATGGCCAGAGAGGTAAGGAATATTTTAACTGACAGGGGCACGCGAGGCCCCAGCAGGGTTAACACACCCAATGCGAAAGCAATATCGGTTGCAGCGGGTATCGCCCAGCCCTTGGCGGCATCGGCATCGGAACCATTAAAGTACAGGTAGATTAAGGCGGGAGCTATCATGCCTCCGATGGCGCCTACCCCGGGCAATATGATGTTTTTCTTGTCCGCCAACTCACCTTCGAGCAGCTCACGCTTCAGTTCGAGGCCCACCAAAAAAAAGAACACCGCCATCAAGCCATCGTTGACCCACAGCAATAAAGGTTTTGCTATTTCCAATGAGCCAACACGTACTTCGACTGGGGTTGAAAGCAGTTGCTGGTAGTAGGGTTCGAGGGATGAGTTGGCCAGTAATATGGCAAGAACGGCCGAGAGAAATAGCAGAATGCCGCCGGCGGACTCGAGCTTTAAAAATGACGTTATGGCTGATTCTTGATGGTTTTGCATTTTTCTACTCTAGTTTTGAAATCGCGAATATTGGCCTGTGACACACTCCGACGCCCTAGGCTAATGTTTTACATGCGAGCAGGCACCATAGTATACAAATTTTCCACGGTTAACTCCTGTAGAAATAACCTAAAAATGCCAGCAGGGCAAGTATTTAGCTGGCGTTGAGCACAAAAATGGGGCTTGGGCAGATTGTGGTGTTGGTCAATACCGGCTCGGGGATAGATAGCTCTGTGAACTAACAAATCTGTATAGGCCAGGAAAGAGGACCGCGATTATCGAAGACCTGTTCAGTAGTGTAGCTTCTCATAGGAAATGAAGTATTCTCATTCAATTTGAACTCCGACCGCTTTAGTCTCGATAACAGACGGTAGATTCCTCATAACTATAAGGTCTCAAATGTGCCAAGAACGATCTAAAGCAGAATTTAAAATGGCAACCCTAGATAATAAGGATAAGGTTGATCTTGGTGCCTAGCAGGCAGTATTGCTACGGAGCGCAAAGCCACCGAATAAAAGTGATATAGATGCTGGCGCGGACACATCTGCAGCAGAGGGCACGGGTTGTATTATGGGGTCACCGAATGGTATTCCTACGTAGCTTGCGGAGTATATGTTTGGGTGGTCCTGTTGGAGCAGCCCCAGACTTCTAAATCGATACTTTCTCCTCTATGGGAACCTGTCAAAAATACATTGTCCGTGACCCCTGCTAAATCGATTGTTCGCGGATTAAAATCTGACGTGCGCCAACTTGCCCAAAGGCTTTGAGCTAATTCTGAGGAGAAGATAAAGACGATTGAGTATGACCCCCGAAGTGAAGTACCGAGCGCCATTGTCTGCCAATGACAATGCGTGACGGACAAGAAACCCCTGCTTATCACTAACGCCCGCGAAGCTATTGTGACGCTCCAGTCGACGAATTATAACGTGATAGCAACCACCTGGAATCTGAGATCAACTGGGTCTTGGCTAAAAGCTGGGCACTTGGTTTGCAAAACGCAAATGGAATGGCGTTTTGCGTCTCATGGTAACGACAAATGCCGCCCTGACCAGAGGGGGGTTCTTCAAATCATTGATTTGAAGGCACTTTCAAATACGGCCACATACTGGCATGCCTGTTGCAAATACTTTTGTTACACACAGGAGAAAATGATATGAATAGTCAATTGCCAATGAATGAAATGCCGCTAGAGCGTGCTGAGCAGAATTTCAGTAACGCAAAACCTCAGCTACCCGAGTCTGAATTGGAAAGCATGAACGAATTTGAGCGTGCGCGTTTGATCAGTAAAACGTGGTCAACGGGCCAGGATTAAGCCTTCTTCGCTCTGACCATTAGTGTTGTTGGGCCATAGTGGAATGATGAAAATAGAAAAGGAGTCGGAGAAAAATAATTACATACAGTAGCTTTTGTTGCTGTAAATAATTATTGCTCTGACTTAATTGCTCACAGGCATGCGGGGCTATTACACGGTCTGGGTCATAAGCTGAGCAACTCGCTAAATCAGTGAATGTTGGTCACTAACAACTTGATAGCGGACCAAAATACCTGCTGAAAGAACCCGGACTTTTTGCCGCTCTGTGCCAGGAACGGAATTTATGCGCCTACTTAAGTCATCGCTGCTGTATACGCTAGTAGCGCACGTTCGGATTTGCGCGGGAGGAGCCATTCATACCGCGGTTGCAATAGTTGTCTGCTGCCCCTTATCCTTTTTATGTTTGTAGAGGCCGGATTAATTTGTCTTTGTATTCGATGATACAATTTGGTAGCCTCTACGCGCTTCGAGCGACTATTGATTTTCTAAACTGGCACGATAAAAATTAGGTGTTTATATGATTGGATATACCACGTTGGGTTCAAACGACTATAGAAAAGCTGGCGAATTTTACGATGAGTTATTGAGTGATTTGGGCGCATCGCGCATGATGGATGATGATCATATAATCGTATGGTCAGCAGGTAGCAGCACCGGTATGTTTGCTGTTATCAAGCCCTTCAACGAAGAGCCTGCTACTGTCGGGAATGGTACTATGGTGGCATTGCAGGTAGACAGTCCAGATCTGGTCGCCAGTTTACATGCCAAAGCCTTGACATTGGGAGCAACGGATGAGGGCGCTCCGGGCCCCAGGGGTGATAACGGGATGCACTTTTCTTACTTTCGTGATCTCGACGGGAATAAGTTGGCCTTTTATTCCATGCCCGGATAAGGAAAACAATAGTGCTTCGAAAATCGGGGCACGAAATTCGTTTTCTCAGATAATTAAAAGAGGGGCCTTGGAGTATGAAGTTGTTAAAGCTCTGTCGTTTTATGTCCAAGCTAATACAGGTAAAGTTTCTTTGGAGATGATTGAGAGTGCTGCCGAAACATCACAGCTAAAATACTCCTATGCCCTTTTTGGGTCAAAAGTGAGCCTAAGAGCAAGTTTCAGATTATAGTCGCTTAACGCTCAACTACGGACCCTAAAAAGCCGAGAAGTTATCAAGGTCTAATGCTGAAAATGTGCTAATTTCGGACCCTTGCGGAATTTGGGTATGGAAATAGCGAGTCGTATAATCTGTAGTGTATACGTGGAATAGCAATTCCTCACAATATCCAGATAGAAGGCTAACGACAATTGATTGTCACGACTGAGCTTGCCGCCAATGCCTAGTAAGATGCCTAAAAACTACGCGCTAACGCTTTTTATGTGGGAACGATAGCGTGACGGCGTCATGCCATACCAGCGTTTGCAGGCTTCGAAAAATGCCCGCTCTTCCTGATAACCAAGGGAGAACGCGATTTCTCCAGTCGACAGCCACCCCTCTTCAAAAAGCCGGCTAGCTTTCGATTTCCTAAAACCGTCAAGTACATCGCGAAATGACTGGTTTTCGTTGCGCAACTTACGTTGCAGTGAGCGTACGCTTAATCCGAGAACTTGAGCAATTTTACCAAGCTCCGTAGACCCCGATTCTACTAGAAACAGGACACGCTGCGAGATTCTGGTGTTCGCATCTAGGGCCCTTAATTGGACGTCGGCCTTATCCCGCAGTAACGGATGCACCAGGTTATCACTATGCGCCAGTTTCTGGCTCAATTCCTTAGCGTCAAAGATCATAGCGTTAACATCCTGGTCAAAGTCTACGGAACAGCAAAAGGCTGTTTCAAAATCCTGTCTAGTGGCCCCAATGGGTAGAGGGTGAGTAAAATGAATCCTGGTTTTCGTCGGGTCAAAGATAACGCCAAGCATGTTTTCGGCAAAATGCTTCATGTAGAGCATTACGGATTCAAATGTGGCGTGATGATGCGCGATGATTGACGTGATCTGAAAATGCGCGCATCCGTCGGCTGTTTTCAGGTCATAGGTCTTGTCTTCATCGGATACCAGTCTCCAGTATCGGACGATCTGTTCGAGCGTATCACCAATTGTGTCGCAACTCATCAAAAGAAATTCCAGTATCCCCAGCATACCGACGCGGGCAACGGTGCCGATCCTGAGCCCGATCAACGGATCCCCTGATACCTCGTCGATGACCCGCCAGATGCGGCCAAGGAATTCGACTCCCAGTCTGTCTTCCGGCGTTAACCTATCAATATTAGTCAATCCGGTCTTTTCCCGAATTTCCGCGGCGTTAAGGCCGCAGGCGTCGCAGGCGATCAGTAGGTTTCGAAAATACGAAACAGCGACAGTATATTGTCGAATGTCGTTTTTGTTCATGTAATTGGCGTCCGGGAACACTGACGGCGGGCAGAGCATGGCCTAGATTACCAAGGCACACATTGATGCACAATAAACAAAATGGAGTATTGGAATTGATTATGACCTTGCAACGAAAAATCGCCTTTTTCTGCTATTTGGCAGTTTCCATCATTCTTACGGGTATGGGCGCGAGGATGTATTTTGTAGATAAACTGATGCCCTATCATCTGGACGCGCTTGGCGTCCCTTTCGAAAGTATACCGTCAGGAGCTCGGTTCATGCTGTTGTCGTTTATGCATGGTGTCGGAATCGGTGCAATGTCGACAGCCGCCGCTGCGACGATTCTTCTGTTTGCGCCCTTTCGCGCCGGGCGGCGTTGGGCAGGGTGGGCCGTCAATTGTGTCTTGTTGATGTTTTTCATCCCTATGACCCTTCTGATCAACGACGTTTCTCAAAATACGGCAGGTAATCCACCACTGTGGTCAATGTTCTTCGCGTTTGTCATGATCGGCCTGGCCACGGTTCTTTCCAATATCGGTCTGGGCCGCAAACCAGTGAAAGCATGACGCAGGTGGACCATGCCACATCAGTCGGGGCTGACAATGTAGTGTTTGTTCTGGATGGTGTCGAAGATAGGTAAGCACTTATCAGCCAGACAACCTGCCTATGCGTGATTTATAAAACGCGTCCTTGAGTGACTTCATGTGCCCAGTTGACCAAGATATCATCACTAGTATATATCGGCTACATCGCTAAAAAACCGTTCTTTTTTTGCGTGTTTACTGATAAGTGTCGTCGTGGAGGAGGCGGATCTTGAGGCGAAGAAGGCCGGTTACGGGTCAATAGCGACGAAAAGCCAAATTGATGCAGTTGTCCGCTATACCGGCAGTTTCAGATATTGCCCAGAAACACGTCGGAGAAGAGCTGTAACCGCTACTCTTAGACAGTCATTAAGGCTATTCCATAGGAATAGACCGGTAGTGATAAATATGGAGGAAATAGTGCTGCAAAGGATAGGGAGTGCTTAATAAGTGTACCCATAGCAAATGCTTAACTGTTTTAATACGTTTTTGTAACTAGTCTAGGTGCGAGCCGCAGTACTAGCCATTTTGTTTTTCCGGAATAGCGATTTTCTATGTCGGGTTCCATATTCTTAATGATGTCCAAGGCTGCGGTTTGGGCGGTAGTTTTTTAGCGCCTATGCCCCGGGCCATCAACCTGTCAGCGTGCCTGTAGTACTTTATGAACAGTATCTATACTCGTGTTTTGATTCCCTTGTACTGTTTGCTGCTGCAATAATATTGCCTGGTTGCGGCCGGCCAACAATAGTGTGTTCTGTGTTGCCAGTAAATTAACCCTTTCCCGGCCAATGGCGGAGGCACCCTCGGTAATAAGAATTGTTTTATTGATCAGTTGCATTGTCATCTCTTCTTATTTAGAGCTAAATAGGAAGTGATGCAGCACTTGACTTTTTGCAACGCTTTTCATAATGAATCGAGGTTAAGAATACCGTGATATTTGAAGAATTTTTATCTCAATACGGGCAGCGAGTTAACTTTGGCAAGGGAGGGCATATTTTTCATCAGGGCGAGCCTGAAGTTAATCTTTATTTCGTAAAAAAAGGCCTATTGAAAGCCTATTATCTAACGGAAGAGGGAAAAGAATTTGTGAAGTCTTTTGTCATTGAAAATGACTTAATAGGGAGCTTATATTCTTCTCAAGGCAATAAACTGTGTTCCTTCAACTTAATATGCCTAGAGGATTGTGAGCTTGTCAGTATCAATTTTGAATTACTTAGAGAAAGGGCAGCCAACGACGTGGGGATGGCCAATTCCCTCATCAATTTTTTAGTACAGCTGGGTATGAAAAAAGAAAAGCGTGAATATGAATTTTTGTGTTTAAATGCGGCGCAGCGCTACGATATTATTCGAAAGGAAAAGCCGGAGCTATTGAGCCGGGTAACGCAAAACGATATTGCCAGATATCTTGGTATTACACCGGTTGCCTTGAGCCGTATTCGTGGGCGTCGGCATTGAATGTTGGGGGGCTAACAGTGTGCTGTATTGAAGAGGTGTTTTGTTGTCGCTTATGCAGCAGCGAAAAATTTGTTGCTACCGTGTCCAATAAATAGCGATAGCGCTGCTATAACAATAATAAGGTCCGTACGCAGGCATCGGCCAGTTAACGATATTGTCTGAACATTCGAAGTTGCAGCGATTACATCGTGTCGAACGTTTGTACAGAGAATCGAGATTCGC